>Ga0187893_10011871_pt1 | contig 12518 bp, 11 predicted proteins | sample MA1701074metaG_FD_139574 | JGI IMG/M metagenome (GOLD analysis project Ga0187893, IMG submission 139574) | White microbial mat communities from a basaltic lava cave in the Kipuka Kanohina Cave System on the Island of Hawaii, USA - MA170107-4 metaG ...
GTCTTCATCTCGATCGTCACGACGCCGGGCGCGTCGGGTCCGAGCACGCTGCGCGCGGCGTGCGCCATCGCGACGTCGAGCAGGGTCATCACGACGCCGCCGTGCGCGACGCTCCACGAGTTGCACAGCTCGTCGCGCAGGTCGAGCGCGATCGCCGAGGTGCCGCCTTCGAACGCGAGCAGCTCGAAGCCGAGCGCCTCGACGAACGGGATCGACTTCGGAAACTTCATCCGCCGCCGTGGACCGCGCTGACGCCGCCGTCGATCGCGAGCACCTGCCCGGTGATGTGCTTGCCCGCGGCCGACGCGAACAGCAGCGCCGCCCCCTTCAGGTCGTCGTCGTCGCCGATGCGCCCGAGCGGCGCGTGCGCGGCGAGCTTGTCTGCACCGAACTCCTGCAACGTCGCGCGCGTCATCCTGCTCGGAAAGAAGCCGGGCGCCAGCGCGTTGACGGTGATGCCGTACGCCCCCCACTCGCCGGCGAGGCCGCGCGTGAAGTTGACGACCGCGCCCTTGCTCGTGCCGTACGCGATGAACTTGACCTTCGCCGACCCCGACAGCCCCGCGATCGACGCGACGTTGATGATCCGCCCGTAGCCGCGCGGGATCATGCTCGCGCGGCCGATCGCCTGACACATCAGGAAGATGCTGCGCACGTTGAGGTTCATCACCTTGTCCCACGCGTCGAGCGGGTGCTCCTCGGCCGGCGCGCCCCACGTCGCGCCGGCGTTGTTGACGAGGATGTCGACCTGCCCCAGGCGCTGCATCGCCTCGTCGGCGACCTTCGCGATGGCCAGCGGGTCGCTCGCGTCGGCGGCGATCCAGCGCGCGTCGACGCCCTTGTCCTGCAAGTCCGCTGCGGCCTGCTCGAGGTCGGCCGCCTTGCGCGACGTGAGCATGATCCTGGCGCCCGCTTCGCCCAGCGCTTCGGCGATCTGCAGGCCGAGGCCGCGCGAGCCGCCGGTGACGAGCGCGCTTCGGCCCGCGAGGTCGAACAGCTTGCTGACCGGTGTGCTCATGCGCGGCTCCTTCTCTACAACACCTCGAACACCCCTGCGGCTCCCATGCCGCCGCCGACGCACATCGTGACGCAGACCTTCTTCGCGCCGCGGCGCTTGCCTTCGATCAACGCGTGGCCGGTCAGGCGCTGGCCGCTGACGCCGTACGGATGGCCGACCGCGATCGCGCCGCCGTCGACGTTGAGCCGCTCGATCGGGATGCCGAGCGTGTCGGCGCAGTACAGCACCTGCACCGCGAACGCTTCGTTCAGCTCCCACAGGTCGATGTCGTCGATCGACAGGCCGAGCCGCTTCAGCAGCTTCGGCACCGCGAACACCGGGCCGATGCCCATCTCGTCGGGCTCGCAGCCGGCGACCGCGAAGCCGAGGAAGCGGCCGAGCGGCTTCAAGCCCTTCTGCTCGGCGTAGCGTTCGCTGGTCACGACGCACGCGCCGGCGCCGTCGCTGAACTGGCTCGCGTTGCCGGCGGCGATCACGCCCCCGGGCAGCGCCGGCTTGATGCCGCAGATCGCTTCGTACGTGGTGCCCGGGCGCAGCCCCTCGTCGGCGTTGACGCTCACCTGCTTGCTCCGCATTCCCATCACCGCATCGGCAACGCCCGCGCTGACGCTGATCGGCGCGATCTCGTCGCTGAACCTGCCCGCCTCCTGCGCGGCGCACGCCTTCTGCTGGCTGTGAGCGCCGTACTGGTCCATCCGCTCGCGCGAAATCGCGTAGCGCTTGGCGACCTGCTCGGCGGTCTGCAGCATCGGCCAGTAGATCTCGGGTTTCTTCGCGACCAGCGCCGGATCGGCGAGCATGTGCGCGTTCATCTCGTTCTGCACGCACGAGATGCTCTCGACCCCGCCGGCGACGAACACGTCGCCTTCGCCTGCGACGATGCGCTGCGAGGCCATCGCGATCGTCTGCAGGCCGCTCGAACAGAAGCGGTTGATCGTGACGCCCGAGGTCGTGACCGGCAAGCCGGCGCGAAGCGCGATCTGGCGCGCGATGTTCGCGCCGGTGGCGCCTTCGGGGTTGGCGCACCCCATCAGCACGTCGTCGACCTCGGCCTTGTCGACGCCGGCGCGCTCGACCGCGGCTGCCACCGCGTGGCCGCCCAAGGTCGCGCCGTGGGTCATGTTGAACGCGCCCTTCCAGCTCTTGCAGAGCGGGGTGCGGGCTGTGGAGACGATGACGGCGCTGGTCATGGTATGTCCTTTGATGATCAACTGAACGTCTTGCCTTCGGCCGCGAGCTTCGCGAGCAGCGGCGCGGGCTGCCAGAACCCGGCGTCGTCGTGCGGGTTGCGCGCGAAGCGCTTCATCGCCTGCACGACGTTGTAGAGGCCGACCGTGTCGGCGTAGCACATCGGGCCGCCGCGGTAGAGCGGAAAGCCATAGCCGGTGAGATAGACCATGTCGATGTCGGAGGCGCGCAGCGCGATGCCTTCCTCGACGATGCGCGCGCCTTCGTTGACGAGCGCGTAGACGAGCCGCTGAACGATCTCGTCGTCGGAAATCTTGCGCGGCGTGATGCCGAGCGCTGCGCGGTGTTTCTCGATCATCGCGCTCACCACCGGCGACGCGATCGCGTCGCGCTTGCCGGGCCTGTAGTCGTACCAGCCGGCGCCCGTCTTCTGGCCGTAGCGGCCCATCTCGCACAACAAGTCGGCCGTCTTCGAGTAGCGCAGGTTCGGCTTCTCGGCGCTGCGCCGCTTGCGGATCGCCCAGCCGATGTCGTTGCCGGCCAGGTCGCCCATGCGGAACGGGCCCATCGCGAAGCCGAACTTCTCGACCGCCTTGTCGATCTGCTCCGGCGTCGCGCCTTCGTCGAGCATGAAGCCGGCCTGCCGCGAGTACTGCTCGATCATGCGGTTGCCGATGAAGCCGTCGCACACGCCCGAGACGACGCACGTCTTCCTGATCTTCTTGCCGAGCTGCATCACGCTCGCGAGCACGTCGTTTGCGGTCTTCTCGCCGCGCACGACTTCGAGCAGCTTCATCACGTTGGCGGGGCTGAAGAAGTGCGTGCCGATCACGTCCTGCGGCCGCTTCGTGAACGACGCGATCCTGTTCACATCGAGGGTCGAGGTGTTGGTCGCGAGGATCGCACCCGGCTTCATCACCTCGTCGAGCGTCTTGAACACCTGCTGCTTGACGGCCAGATCCTCGAACACCGCCTCGATCGCGATGTCGGCGTCCTTGACGTCGGCGTAGTTGAGCGTGGTCGAAAGAAGCGCCATGCGCTGGTCGAGCAACGCCTGGTCGAGCTTGCCCTTCTTCACCTGCGCGGCGTAGTTGCCGCGCATCGTCGCGACGCCCTTGTCGAGCGCTTCCTGCTTCATCTCGAGCATTGCGACCGGAACGCCCGCGTTCAGGAAGTTCATCGCGATGCCGCCGCCCATCGTGCCGGCGCCGATCACCGCGACCTTGCCGATCGGGCGCACCGGCGTCGTCTCGGGCACGTCGGGGATCTTGCTCGCGGCGCGCTCGGCCATGAACGCGTGGCGCAGCGCCTTCGACTCGGGCGTCAGCATCAGGGTGACGAAGATCTCGCGTTCGGCGCGCATGCCGTCGTCGAACTTCATCCCGACCGCGTTGGCGACCGCCTCGACGCACTGCAGCGGCGCGGGAAAGCCCTTCGACAGCGCGCGCACCGTGTTGCGCGCGAACTGCAGGTACCCCTGCGCGTTCGGATGCTCGGCCTTCAGGTCGCGCACGCGCGGCAGCGGGCGCACGCCGGCATTCTCGTCGGCGAACGCGACGGCGCCGGCGAGCAGGTCGCCGTCGACGATCCGGTCGAGCAACCGCTGTCCGGGCGCCTTGGCGAGCAGCTCGCTTGCGACCGGCTCGCCGCTCACGATCATGTTCAGCGCGTTCTCGACGCCGAGCACGCGAGGCAGCCGCTGCGTTCCGCCGGCGCCGGGAATGAGGCCGAGCTTGACCTCGGGCAGTGCGACCTTGCAGCCCGGCGCGGCAACGCGGTAGTGGCAGCCGAGCGCGAGTTCGAGGCCGCCGCCCATGCACACGCTGTGCAGCGCGGCCACCACCGGCTTCGAGCACGCTTCGAGCGCGGCGATCACGCTGTGCAGGGTCGGCTCGGCGACGGCTTTCTGCGTGCCGAACTCGCGGATGTCGGCGCCGCCCGAGAATGCCTTGCCGGCGCCGGTGATGACGATCGCGCGCACCGCGTCGTCGGCGGTGGCGCGGTCGACGCCCGCCGCGATCGCCTTCCTGGTCTCGTGGCCGAGGCCGTTCACCGGCGGGTTGTCGAGCGTGATGACGGCGACACCGCCGCGCACTTCGTAGCTGGCGCTCATCGATCGGTCCTTGGGGTGGGAGGAGTCGCTCCGATTCTAGGAAGCGCGCGTCGGTCCCCGTGTCGCTCCCGGGACAGCACGTCTCTCGCCGTTCCTGCCGAACGCGACGCTGCGACGCGCCACCGGTCGACGTCGAGCTGGGCGTCGGGCGCCCCGCTTCGGCTCGACGAATTACCAACCGGCTACAAGCCGGCCAGGGACCGACGCACCGCGGTTACGCGCGAGCGCCAGACTGCACGCGCACAACCCGAGGAGCGCCACATGGAGATCGACCTGACCGCCGTGAAGACCCGCCAGCAGACCGCGTGGTCGAGCGGCGACTACGCCGTCATCGGCACCACCCTGCAGATCGTCGGCGAACTGCTCGCGAAAGCGTGCGACCTGCGCACCGGCGAGCGCGTGCTCGACGTCGCCGCCGGCAACGGCAACGCGACGCTCGCCGCGGCGCGCCGCGGCTGCACGGTGACGTCGACCGACTACGTCTCGGCCCTGCTCGACCGCGGCGCCGAGCGCGCGGCTGCCGAGCGGCTCGAGGTCGCGTTCCAGGTCGCCGACGCCGAGGCGCTGCCTTTCGGGGACGCGAGCTTCGACGCGGTGGTCTCGACCTTCGGCGTGATGTTCACGCCCGACCAGTCGAAAGCCGCGTCGGAACTCGCGCGCGTCTGCAAGCCGGGCGGACGGATCGGCATGGCCAACTGGACGCCGGGCGGTTTCATCGGCCGGCTGTTCAAGACCCTCGGCAAGCACCTGCCGCCACCCGCCGGCGTGCAGCCGCCGTCGCTGTGGGGCGTCGAGTCGCACCTGCAGTCGCTGTTCGGCGCGCACGCGGCGAAGATCGCGATCACGCCGCGCGTCTTCAACTTCCGCTACCGCTCGGCGGCGCACTTCATCGACGTGTTCCGCACCTGGTACGGCCCGGTGCACAAGGCGTTCGCGGCGCTGCCCGCAGACAACGCGCAGGCGCTCGAGGCGGACCTGACCGAGCTGCTCGACACGAGCAACCGCGCCGGCGCAGGCTCGCTGGTGGTGCCGAGCGATTACGCCGAGATCGTCGTCACCCGCCGTTGAACACCGCGCTCGGCGAGCGTCGAGGCGGCGGCGCTCAAGCCGTCGGCAGGCGGTGCTCGCGGAACTGCTCGCGCAGCTTGAGCTTCTGGATCTTGCCGGTCGCGGTGTGCGGGATCTCCGACACGAACACGACGTCGTCCGGGACCTGCCACTTCGCGATCCTGCCCTCGAAGAACGCGAGCAGCTGCTCGCGCGTCAACTCGGCGCCCGGCTTCCTGATCACGACCAGCAGCGGCCGCTCGTCCCACTTCGGGTGCGCGCACGCGATCGCCGCGGCCTCGTGCACCGCGGGGTGCGCCATCGCGATGTTCTCGAGGTCGATCGAGCTGATCCATTCGCCGCCCGACTTGATCACGTCCTTGCTGCGGTCGGTGATCTGCATGTACGCGTCGTCGTCGATCGACGCGACGTCGCCGGTCGGGAACCACCCCTCGCCTTCGAGCGTGACGAGCGGCGAACGCTCGATGCCGTAGTACTTCTCGATCACCCACGGCCCGCGCACCACCAGGTTGCCCGACGCCGTGCCGTCCCACGGCAGCGGGCGGTTGTCGTCGTCGACGATGTCGAAATCGACGCCGAAGATCGCCCGGCCCTGCTTCTCGAGCAGGCGCTGACGCGCCTCGGGCGAAAGCGACGCGTGCTTGCCCTTCAGCTTCGACAGCGAACCGAGCGGCGACATCTCGGTCATGCCCCACGCGTGGATCACCTCGACGCCGTAGTCGTCCTGGAACGTCTTCATCATCGCGGGCGGGCACGCCGAGCCGCCGATCACGGTGCGCTTGAAGGTGCTGAACGAGAGCCCGTGTTCCTTGACGTGGTTGAGCAGGCCGAGCCAGACCGTCGGCACGCCCGCCGAGTACGTGACGCGCTCGGCCTCGAACAGCTGGTACAGGCTCTTGCCGTCGAGGAACGGGCCCGGCATCACGAGCTTGCAGCCGGTGAGCGGGGCAGCGTACGGAATGCCCCACGCGTTGACGTGGAACATCGGCACCACCGGGAGCACCGAGTCGGTGGCCGACAGCGCCATCGCGTCGGGAAGCGACGCGCCGTAGGCGTGCAGCAGGGTCGAGCGATGGCTGTACACGGCGCCCTTCGGGTTGCCGGTGGTGCCCGACGTGTAGCAGATCGACGAGGCGGTGTTCTCGTCGAAGCGCGGCCACGCGTAGTCGCCGTCCTCGGCGTCGACCAGCTCGTCGTAGCACAACAGGTCCGCGAGCGACGACTGCGCCGGCATGTGCGCGCGATCGGTGAGCAGCACGAAGCGCTCGACCGTCTTCAACTGCGCCGCGATCTTCTCGATCAGCGGCAGGAACGTCAGCTCGAAGCACAGCACCGCGTCACCAGCGTCGTTCGCGATCCAGACGATCTGCTCGGGAAAGAGCCGCGGATTGATCGTGTGGCAGACGAGCTGCGAGCCCGACGTGCCGTAGTAGATCTCGAAGTGCCGGTAGCCGTTCCACGCGAGCGTGCCGACGCGGTCGCCGGCGCGGCAGCCGAGCCGTGCCAGCGCCTGCGCGAGCTTCCTCGCGCGCAACTCGGCGTCGCGGTACGTGGTGCGGTGCACGTCGCCCTCGACGCGCCTCGAGACGATCTCGGTATCGCCGGCGTGCCGCGCCGCGTGCCGGATCAAGGACGAGATCATCAACGGCACCTGCATCATCTGGCCCATCGGTGCAGCCATTTCGAGCGACTCCTTCAAGGGGGACGGCGTCGATGTTATCCCCCGCCTCTTACACTTCCCGGCATGCCCGTGATGGACCTGCTCGAACCCGACGCGCTTCGGCTCAGCTGGACGAACCGCTTCGCTTCGCTCGGCCCCGACTTCTACACCGCGCTCCCCGCCGAGCCGCTGCCTCGGCCGCACTGGGTCGCGCGGAGCGCCGATTGCGCGGCGCTGCTCGGGCTGCCCGCGCACTGGTGGCGCAGGGACGACGCGCTCGACGTGTTCAGCGGCAACGCGGTGTGGCCCGAGATGCGGCCGCTCGCGAGCGTCTACAGCGGGCACCAGTTCGGCGTCTGGGCGGGTCAGCTCGGCGACGGCCGCGCGCTGTGGCTCGGCGAGATCGATACGCCGCGCGGGGCGATGGAGGTCCAGCTCAAGGGCAGCGGCCATACCCCCTACTCGCGCATGGGCGACGGGCGCGCGGTGCTGCGCTCGTCGATCCGCGAGTTCCTGTGCTCCGAGGCGATGCACGCGCTCGGCATTCCGACCACGCGTGCGCTCTGCGTCACCGGCTCGCCGCTCGCGGTGCGGCGCGAGGAGATCGAGACCGCCGCGGTGACGACGCGCGTCGCGCCGAGCTTCATTCGCTTCGGCCACTTCGAGCACTTCGCGAGCACCGGGCAGCATGACGCGCTGAAACGCCTGGCCGACTTCGTGATCGACGGCTGGTACGAGGCGTGCCGCGAAGCCGAGCTGCCGTACGCCGCGCTGCTCGAGGCGGTGAGTCTGCGTACCGCGCGGCTCGTCGCGCAGTGGCAGGCGGTCGGCTTCTGCCACGGCGTGATGAACACCGACAACATGTCGATCCTCGGTCTGACGATCGACTACGGCCCGTACGGCTTTCTCGACGGCTTCGATCCGAACCACATCTGCAACCACTCCGACCACCAGGGCCGCTACGCCTACGCGCGCCAACCCAGCATCGCCTACTGGAACCTGCACGCGCTGGCGCAGGCGTTGATGCCGTTGATCGGCGAGGTCGACCTTGCGCTCGCAGCGCTCGAACCGTACAAGACGATCTTTCCGCAGGCGCTGCTCGACCTGATGCGCGCCAAGCTCGGCCTCACGACGAGCGAGGACGACGACCGCGCGCTGATCGACGACTGGCTCAAGCTGTTGGCCAGCGAGCGCACCGACTACACGATCGCGTTGCGGCGCCTCGCGCACTTCGCGAGCGACCCGGCATCGGTTCGCGACCTGTTCGTCGACCGCGCCGCGTTCGACCGCTGGGCGGCGCGCTACGCGGCACGCCTCGAGCGCGAAGGCGGGAGCGACGCCGAGCGAGCGCCGCGCATGGAGCGCGTCAATCCGAAGTTCGTGTTGCGCAACCACCTGGCCGAGACGGCGATCGGCCGCGCCCGCGCGGGCGACTTCGCCGAGACCGAACGGCTGCTCGGGGTGCTGATGCGCCCGTTCGACGAACAGCCGGGCAGCGCGGCCGACGCGGGCTTTCCGCCCGAGTGGGCGGCGGGAATCGAGGTCTCGTGCTCGTCATAGACTTTGGTCTTCAGAGAGATCGATCCGCTCGACGATGAAGCTGCTGTTCGACTTCCTTCCGATCCTGCTGTTCTTCGGGACCTTCAAGGCCGCCGAGACGCAGCCCGAGCGCGCCGCGCAGTTCGCCACCGAACACTTCGGCGCGATCGTGTCGGGCGGCGTCGTCGGCGCCGACGTCGCGCCGGTGCTGCTCGCCACCGTGGTCGTGATCGTCGCGACCCTGGCGCAGGTCGCGTTCCTGTGGACGCGCGGCAAGACGATCGACACGATGCTGTGGGTGAGCCTCGCGTTGGTCGTGCTGCTCGGCGGCGCGACGATCTGGTTCCACAGCGAAGCGTTCATCAAGTGGAAGCCGAGCGTGCTGTACTGGATCATGGGCGTCGTGTTCTGGGCCAGCAACGTGCTCTTCAGCAAGAACCTGCTGCGCGCGCTGATCGGCGCGCAGCTCGACCTGCCGGGCCGCGTCTGGTCGCGCCTGAACCTGGCATGGGTCGTGTTCTTCGGCGTGATGGGGTTTCTCAACATCTACGTCGCGTACGCGTTCTCGACCGACGCCTGGGTCAATTTCAAGCTCTTCGGCGGGCTCGGCCTGATGCTGCTGTTCACGCTCGGACAGGGCCTGTACCTGAGCCGCCACCTGCAAAGCGACGAAGGCCGCGAGCGCGGCTCGGCGTCGAAGCCGTGAGCGCGGCCGCCAGCGCCGGCGACATCGAGGCGGCGCTGCGGCGCGCTCTCGCGCCGACCCTGCTCGAGGTGAGCGACGACAGCCACCTGCACGCGGGTCACGCCGGCGCGCGCGAGGGCCGCCACTACTCGGTGCGCGTGGTGAGCGCTCGGTTCGCCGGCTGCTCGCGGCTCGAGAGGCATCGCCTCGTCTACGACGCGCTCGGCCCGCTCGCGAAAGCCGGTGTGCACGCACTGGCCATCGAGGCCCGCGCGCCCGGCGAAGCCTAGAATCGCAGCCACTCGAAGCCGCGCTCGGCGGCGCCTCCAAATCCCAGCGAAAGGTTCACCATGATGAAGTTGTCCGCCGCCGTCGGCGCCTGGCTCGCACTCGTGTCGGGCGCGGCGCTGCTGCCGCTGGCCGCGCAGGCGCAGAACGTCGCCATCGTCAACGGCAAGGCGGTCCCGAAAGCGCGCGTCGACGCGCTGATCAGCCAGGTGTCGAAGCAGGCCGAGGAGCAGGGCCAGCAGATGCCGCCCGATCTCGAGAAGCGCGCGCGCGACAAGGTCGTGCAGGACGAGATCTTCGTCCAGGAGGCCGAGAAGCGCGGCCTCGGCGGCAGCACCGACTACAAACAGCAGATGGAGCTGGCGCGCCAGGCGATCCTGATCCAGACGCTCTTCAACGACTACAGGAAGAAGAACCCGGTCACAGACGCGGACATCCAGGCCGAGTACGAGAAGTTCAAGGCGCAGTCGACCGGCACCGAATACAAGACGCGCCACATCCTGGTCGAGAAGGAAGACGACGCCAAGGCGCTGATCGCGCAGATCAAGGCCGGCGCGAAGTTCGAAGAGCTGGCGAAGAAGAACTCGAAGGACCCGGGCTCCGCCGAGCGCGGCGGCGACCTCGACTGGGCCAACCCCAGCTCGTTCGTTCCCGAGTTCTCGCAGGCGATGGCCAAGCTCGGCAAGGGCCAGATGACGCAGGAGCCGGTCAAGTCGCAGTTCGGCTGGCACATCATCAAGGTCGAAGACACGCGCGAAGCCAAGTTCCCGCCGCTCGAGGAGGTGAAGCCGCAGATCCAGCAGCGGCTCGGCACGATGAAGCTGGCGCAGTTCCGCGACGAGCTGCGCGCGAAGGCGAAGACCGACTACAAGTTCTCCAACTGAGGTCGGCGCGATCGCCTGGTTCGAACGGACACCTCGGCTGCCGCTCAACTCGCAGTGAAGTGATCGACGACGGCGGCGTCGGCTTCGATCCGGCCGGCTTCGATGCGCAACTGGCGGTCGCAGCGCGCGGCGATGCCGCGGTCATGCGTGACCAGCACCAGGGTCGTGCCGGCCTCGCGATTCAAGTCGAACATGAGCCGGATCACCGTCTCTCCGGTCGCGAAATCGAGGCTGCCGGTCGGCTCGTCGGCGAGCAGCACCTTGGGCCGCACGACGAACGCGCGCGCCAGCGCGACGCGCTGCTGCTCGCCGCCCGACAGCACCTTCGGATAGTGCGCGAGGCGCTCGCCGAGTCCGACCCGGCGCAGCATCTCGGTGGCTTCGCTGCGCGCGTCGTTCCTGCCCTGCAGTTCGAGCGGCAGCATCACGTTCTCGAGCGCGGTCAGGTTGCCGAGCAGCTGGAAGCTCTGGAACACGAAGCCGATGTTCGCCGCCCGCTGTGCGGCACGCGCGTCCTCGTCGAGCGCGAACAAGTCGGCGCCGGCGAGGCGAACCGTTCCGGAGGTCGGCGTATCCAAGCCCGCGACGATCGACAGCAACGTACTCTTGCCAGAGCCCGACGCGCCGACGATCGCGGCCGACTCCTGGGCGCGCAGAGTGAAGTGGATGTCGTGCAGGATGGTGAGGACACCGGTCGAGTCGCGCACTTGCTTGGTGACGCGTTCGACCTCGATGATGGCTGAAGGCATGGAGAAGGTTCTTGTACGGCGGCGCTTGCGGCGGCGCGAATGGCTCGGTCACTGTAGCGCCGTCGCGATCGCCGGCCTCGCGTCGGGTCTGCCGACCGTGCGCGCTCAGGAGCAGAGCGCGACGATCCTCGTCGTCGGCGACAGCCTGTCGGCCGAGTACGGCCTCGCGCGCGGCTCGGGGTGGGTTGCGCTGCTCGAGGCGCGCCTCGCGCGCGACCGGATCCCGGCCAAGGTCGTCAACGCGAGCATCACCGGCGACACCAGCGCCGGCGGCCGCACGCGGCTGCCCGCGCTGCTGAAGGAGCACCAGCCGACGCACGTGATCCTCGAGCTGGGTGGCAACGACGCGCTGCGCGGTCTGCCCAACGCGGCGACGCGCTCCAACCTGGCCGAGATGACGCGCCTTTCCCGCGACGCCGGCGCGCAGGTGCTCGTCGTCGGCATGCGCATCCCTCCCAACTACGGCAAGAAGTACAGCGACGATTTCGCGGCGCTGTTCGCGTCGGTGGCGAAGGCGCACGGCGCCGTGCTGGTGCCGTTCCTGCTCGAAGGAATCACCGACGCGGCCAACCTCGAAACGTACTTCCAGCCCGACCGCATCCACCCGAATCAGCGCGCGCAGGCGACGATCCTCGACAACGTGTGGGCCGCGCTGAGGCCGCTGCTGCGCTAGGCGCTACAGCATCCGCTCGCGACCCATCGAGCCGCCGCGCTCGAAGCGCTGCGGGCTCACGACGCGCGGCTCGCGCGCTTCGCGCTGCGTCGCGCGCGGAGCGGCGTGCGCGGGCGGCTGGACGCGGATCACGCGCGACGGCTCCGACGACGGCACGGGGCTGAGCACGCGCGACGGCGGCGTCGGCGTGACGACACCATGCGACGGCGCCGGCGTGATCACCGCGCGTGGCGCCGGCGTGATCGCTGCGCGCGGCGCCGGCGTGATCGCTGCGCGCGGCGGAGGCGGCGCGATCGCTGCGCGCGGCGGCGGCGGCGTGATCGCCGCGTTGGGCGAAGGCGTGATCACGCTGCGCGGATCGGTCGGCGTGATGATGCGGCGCGGATCGGTCGGCGTGATGATGCGGCGCGGATCGGTCGGCGTGATCACGCTGCGCGGCGGCGTCTGCGTGATCAGGTTGCGCGACGCGGGCGCGACCGGCTGGCCACGAGGCTCGCGTCGCCAGCGATCGTCGCGCACCCGCTCGTCGCGCACCCGCTCGTCGCGCTGCGGAGTCACGACCCGGCCCGACTGCACGGCATGCGGCGTGGCCGGTTGGGCGCTCGGCGCGGCGGTGGGTGCCGCCGCTGGGGCTGCCGGCGCCGCGTTCACGA
>Ga0187893_10011872_pt1 | contig 12517 bp, 8 predicted proteins | sample MA1701074metaG_FD_139574 | JGI IMG/M metagenome (GOLD analysis project Ga0187893, IMG submission 139574) | White microbial mat communities from a basaltic lava cave in the Kipuka Kanohina Cave System on the Island of Hawaii, USA - MA170107-4 metaG ...
CGTGGCCGGCCTGCTCGCGCGCGAGCACGGCGCGGCGGGCGGCGGATTCGTGCGCGGGCCGTGCAGCGAGGAGCGGGTGAGCCTCGACGACGTGCCGCTGCCGGCGCGCGACGCGCTCCGGACCGGCCACCGCGACTACCTCTGCGTGCAGCGCCGCCCGGTCTGGCTGGTGGAGACGACGCGCGGCTGCCCCTACCGCTGCAGCTTCTGCACGATCTGGCAGCACGTCGACCGCAGCTTCCGCTGCCGCGGGATCGCCAGCGTGGTCGACGATCTCGCCTCCGTCGGCGGCAACGTCTTCCTCGCCGACGACCTCTTCTGGCATCCCGCCGGCTACAGCGAGGAGCTCGCCGCCGCGCTGCGCCGGTCGGGGGTGCGCAAGGAGTGGATGCTCGCTCAGACGCGCACCGACCTGGTGGCGCGCCACCCGGGGCTGCTCGAGCGCTGGCTTCCGCTCGCGCGGCAGATCGACGTCTTTTTCGGCTTCGAGGCGCCCTCCGACGCGGGGCTCGCCAGCGTGCAGAAGGACGCCGACGTGGCCGCCATCGAGGAGGCGATCGCGGTCTGCCGCCGCCTCGGCATCGGCGTCACCGGCAACTTCATCTGCGACCCCGACTGGGAGGAGGCCGACTTCGAGCGGCTGTGGGCGTTCCTCGAGAAGCACCGCCTCGACCACGTGGGCTTCACCGTGCTCACGCCGCTCCCGGGCACGCGCTACTTCGACGAGTCCCGCCCGCGCATCCGCGATCCCGACTGGTCGCACTACGACATGCACCACCTCCTGTGGGAGCCGCGGCTCGGCCGGCAGCGCTTCTTCGAGCTCTTCGCCGAGACGTGGCGGCGCACGGCCCTCCACGCCCGCGGCGCGCGCGGCTGGTGGTCCTACGCGAAGCAGGTGCGCGCCCGCGACCTCCCCTTCCTGTTCCGGGTCCTGCGCCAGAGCCGCCGCCTCTTCGACCCGCGCGCCTATCTCGCCGAGACCTTCCCCCCCGGCCCGACCCTTCCGCTCCCCGAGCACGCCCTCGCGCGCGCGGCCGGGTCGGACGGATGACCCGGACCAGATCGGATGCTGTTCCAGGTCATCCCGATCGGGCAGAACTCCCGCTTCGCGGGCGCCTACGGGGAAGCGCTGTCGAGGGCGCCGGCCGGTCCGCGCGCGGGCGGGGGACGCGAATGGTCGACGCGCTGACGCTGGTGGAGCGGGTGCACCAGGCGCTCGGCTATCCGACGGCGTTCGTGCTCGGACCGGCCGCGCTGCTCGCCTACCGCCGGGGCGCGGTCCACCGCCGCGTCGGACTGGCCTACGTCGGGGCGATGTGCGTCCTCTACGCGCTCGGCACGATCCTCACGTTCGCGCGCCATCCGCTCGACTCGGAGACGTTCCGGCGCAATCTCTCGTTCAACCTGCTCGGCTTCTGGCTGCTCTTCCTCGGGTGGCGCGCGATGCGGCTGTTCCGCCGGCGCGAGGAGCCGCGCCCCGCCGCACTCGACTGGCTGCTGTTCGGGGTGCTCGCGGCCGCGAGCGCGGCGCTCTTCGCGGTGGGCGGCGGGACGATGCGGAGGGTCGCACTCGCGGGCGGCTTCCTCGGGGCGCTCGAGCTCGTCGACCTCGCGCGCGGCTTCCGGCCGCGCCTGCTGCTCTTCCGGCGCCACGTGCGCTACATGCTGGCGTCGTTCTTCTACGTGCTGACCGTCGTCTCGATCGTCCACCTCGGCGCGCTGCCGCGCCGCGTGAAATGGCTGGCGCCGGTCGCGCTCGGCGTCGTCGTGATCGGCGCGGCGGCCTGGGCGCTGCGCGGCGAGGGCGCGCGCCGCAAGGCCGTGCTGCGCGGCGCCATCCTCCTCACCGTCGGCTGCACCTGGGCGCTGCTCGCCTACATCGTCTGGGCGGTCGCCTCGGGCCGGCTCGATCCGTTCCGCCTCTCCCAGAGCTGACCGCGTGCGCCGGTCGCCAGCCGCGCGGCGGCTCCGGCGCGGTGGACGACGTCGCGCACCGCGCGCTGCGCGACCCGCCAGAGCGAGCGCTTGCGCGCGCGCGGCGCGTGCACGCGGCCGAGCGCGGCGGCGACCGGGTCGGCGTCGAGCCCGCGCGCGGCGAGCGCGGCGGCGAGCGTCTCCTCGAGCTCGCGCACGAGGGCGTCTCGCAGCTCCGGCTCCGACCGCGCCAGATCCCGGTGCTCCCCCGGATCGGCCTGCAGGTCGTAGATCTCGACCGGCAGGCCGGGCTGGCGCGGCACGATCGTCTTGTGCGTGGCGGTCCGCAGCGCCCACGACGCGCGATAGGTCGCCTCGCAGGCGAGCCGCGGCCGGTCGCTCCGCGGGTCGGGCGCGGAGGCCGCGAGCCACGGGGCGAGCGAGCGACCGTCGAGCGCGGCGGGCGGCGGCACGCCGGCGAGGTCGAGGAGCGTGGGGGCGAGATCGGTCAGCTCGATCGCCTCGCCCACCCGCCGGCCGGCGGCGCGCACGCCGGCGCCGGCGAAGATGCAGGGCACGCGCAGCACGCAGTCGTGCAGTCCCACGTGGGCGAAGTGGAGGTCGTGCTCGCCGAGCGACTCGCCGTGGTCGGCGGTGACGACGAGCAGCGTGTCGTCGAGAGCGCGCGCGTCCGCGAGGATCGCGGCGAGCTCTTCCATGCCGTCGTCGAAGGCGCGCACGCACGAGTCGTACATGGCGCGGAAGAACCCGACGTCCTCGATGCGCGCGCCGCGCGCGTCGGGCCACGCCTCGCGCAGCGGCCGCTCCCAGCCGTCGACGAAGTAGCCGCGGTGCGGCCGTTCCCAGAAGCTCGCCAGGCTGCCGAGGTTGCGCGCGGTCGGATCGCCCTCGTAGAAGAGGTGGCGGTAGCGCGGCGGCGGGAGATAGGGGGTGTGGGTGTCGCCGTAGCGTGCGTAGACGAAGAAGGGAGCGCCGGGGCGCCGCGCCAGCCAGTCGCGGATCACGCCGTTGAACTCCTGCGCGCGCGGCCGCGAGCCGTCGGCGCCAAGCGCCACCTGCGTCCCGAAGCCGCGCCGCAGCCATGGCGAGCCGCCGCGGTCGGCCATGCCGTCCACGACCAGCGTCCGGAACCCGGCGCGCGCGAGCGCCGCGGGCAGCGAGAACATCGCCGCGCGCGGACGCCGCGGGTAGCGCTTTCCGACGATGCCGTGGGTGAGCGGCGACTGGCCGCTCAGGAGCGTCGCGATCGCCGGCCGCGTGGGGGCGACCGGCGTGAAGGCGCGCTCGAAGCGCACTCCCCGCTCCGCGAGACGATCGAGGAACGGCGTGGTCGCGCGCGGATAGCCGCTCCCCGAGATCCGGTCGGCGCGCAGGCTGTCGGCGACGACGAGGACGAAGTTCATTCCCTGAGTAGACGGAATCGGCCCTGGAGAATCGACTGGGCAGGCGGCCGACCGGCCCGGGCCTGCTCGCGTCGGGGTCGCGCCGGTCGCCGGCGGGGCTACTGGGCCCGGCGCGCGCCGCCCTCGCGCATGGCCGGTCCCGGTTCCCGGTGGATGGTGGGAGGGGCCACGAGCGTCACGTTGGCCGGCGTCCCGCCGCTCTCGATCCGGGCCAGCGCGGCGCGCGTGGCATCCACCATCCGCACCCGCGAGGGCCGCGGCATCAGCCCGGCGGACACGAGGTAGAGGACGAACGCGCCGAGGACCGCGGCCGCGGCGATCTCGTACCACTTCATCGAGGAAAACTCGTGGGGAAGTCGGGCGTAGCGGCGCGCGCGACGTGGTTGCGTCCCCGGTGTCCGGGTACGGCTCTGCAAAGGGTGCGCCTTTCCCGAAGCCCTGAGAGGCTCCCTCCCTGCGCCTCGGGAATCGTGCGCGCGAGCACGTCCCGGTCGTCGACCGCACGGCGGGACGCGCGGTGGGCGACCGGCTCGAGCGCGCGCGGTCACCGCGCCGCGGCCGATCCCATCAGGAACGCCACGAGATCGTGCAGATCCTGTTCGCTCAGCGCCTCGTCGAAGTTGGACGGCATCGCGGAGAGCCGGCTTGGGCGTTCCCTCTCGACGTCGCGTTTCTGCAGCTTCATCTCCTTCCCGGCATCGTCGGCGTAGACGATCGTGTTCCCCTCCACGCGCCTCACGAGCACCGAGAGCACCTCGCCGCTCGTGAGGAAGAGGTTCGTGCGCTGGAAGCGGACGTCGACGTTGCGGTCGGGATCGAGGATGTCCTCGATCAGGCGCTCGAATCCGCGCGACGCGATGCCGTCGAGCTGCGGCCCGATGACGGCCCCCTTCCCGTCGAGCTGGTGACAGAGGGCGCAGCTCTTCGTGAAGAGCGCCGCTCCCGCCGCGGCGTCGCCTCCGTGGCGGGCGAAGCTCCTGCGCCGTTCGGCGACCAGCTTCACGCGCGCCTCGCTCGCGGCCGGCAGCCCCTTCGTGAGCGTCTCGATCCGCGCGGCGCCGTCGCCCGATTCCCCGGGCAGCGCGGCGAGGACGCGATCGCGCACGAGCTCCTGCTGGAGGAGCGCGCCCGGCGCCTTGCCCTGCGCGATCCGCTCGAGCAGCCGAGCCGCGCCGTCGGGCGAGCTCGCGAGCGCGGCGGCGAGGGGCGCCTGCTGGCGGGCGGGACAGATCTCGACGGCGGTGGCAGCGAGCTCGGGGAGCTTCGCCGCGTCGCCGTCGGCGATCGCCGCGCAGATCGGGTCGACCAGCACGGCCGGCGCGTCGGGGTCGTCGATCAGCGCCGCGAGCGCCGCGCCGAGCGGCGTGCGCGCGCGCGCCACCAGCGCCGCCGCCGCGCCGGCGCGAACCGACGGGTCGGCGGTCGCGGCCGTCGCGAGCTCGCGCAGCCGCGGGAGGGTCGCCTCGTCGGGGAAGCGCGCGGCGAGCCGCAGCGCGGCGAGCAGCTCGCCCTCGACCTCGGCCGGTCCGCGCGCCGGCAGCTCGACCGCCGGCAGGTCGAAGCGCCCGGCCGCGATCCACGCGTAGGCGTCGTAGGGGTTGCCGTCGACGAGTTCGAGGAAGCCCTGCGCGCCGGCGTGCGGCGAGAGGTCGAGCTCGAAGCGCTGCGCCACGTCGTTGCGCGGCGGCAGGAGCTCGGCGAGCAGCCTCCCGTCGGCGGCGCGCACCCGCACCTTGTTGAACGGGATCGCCGCGCGATCCAGCTCGCCGTTGTGGCCGGCCACGAACAGCGCGAGCTTCGCCGGCAGCTCGAAGAGCGGCGAGCGCAGCCGTCCGGTCAGCGCCTCGCCGCGGGGGAGGCTGCAGAGCATCGGCGCCATCTCGCCGTCGGCGCAGGCTCGCGTCTGGAGGCACCAGGGGCTCGCGCTGCGGCCGACGCCGGCGAGGGGGGCGTTGCGCCACTCCGGCGCGAGCGCCTCGGGTGCGGCGAGCGCCGCGCGCGCGAGGTTTCCGGCCCATCGCGCGATCGACTCGTCGGGCGGCAGCCCGCGCCGGTCGAGCCCGCCGAGGATGCGCTCGAGCAGCCGCTTCTGCGCCGCGCCGTCGAACGCGAAACGGCGCTGTCCGATCTCGACGAGCGCCGGAAGGTCGCCGGGGGCGGCCTCGCCCGCCGCGTGTTCGAGCAGCTCGGCCAGCCGCTCCTGCGGCGCACTCCCGTCGCGCGCGCTTTCGATCAGGAAGCGGCCGACCGCCTCGCCGTGGAGCGCGAGGACGAGCGAGAGCACCTCCGCCCGCGAGCGCGGCCCCAGCTCCGCCGGGTCGAGGCGCTCGAACACGGCCGGATCGCGCAGGTTGTCGCGCAGCGCGATGCGGGTCGCGTGGCGCAGGATCGGGTCGCCGTCCTGGATCGCGGCGAGGAAGTGGAACAGCGGCCGGAGGTTCTCGGCGGAGGGGTGGCGGCCGAGCAACTCGACGGTGGCGCGGCGGACGAAGGGGTCCTCGTCGGCGAGCCCGCGCGTCGCCAGGAGGCGGACGTCCGCCGGCACCCCGGCCGATTCGGCGATGACCCGCAGCGCGTGCTGGCGGACGAAAGCGGACTCGTCGCGCCAGGCCCTCGATCCCTGGCCGTCGTCGGAGGGCGGCGGGGGCTCCTTCGCCGTCGCGCGCTCTTCGAGGGAGATGGCGAGCCGGAACGCCGCCCAGAGCGCCGTCGCGCGGGCGCGCTCGGCGGTGACGGATCGCAGCGCCGCCGCGACGGACGGGGCGGGCTCGCGGCGCGCCGCGCGATCGGTGAGCTCGTCGAGCGCACGCATGCGCACCGTGAGATTGGGATGGCCGAGCTCCTGCACCAGCCCGCGCGCGTCGAGCGCGCGCAGATCGGGCCCGCGGGCGTCCCGGGACGCCGCGCGCGACGCGGATGCCCCCACGTGCGCGATCCTCCAGATCCTCCCGCTGGTGCGGTCGCGCCCCGGATGGTCGAGCGGCACCTCGTAGTGGCCGATGATGCGGTTGTAGAAGTCGGCGACGTAGAGCGCGCCGTCGGGGCCGAACTGCAGGTCGACCGGGCGGAACCACGGGTCGTCGCTCGTCACGAGGTCGGGCTGCTCGACCGCCCACGGCGTCGAGCCGGCGAACTCCAGCCGATCGCGATGCACGCGGCTCGACATCACGTTGCCGACGAAGAGGTCGTCGGCGTACTCGGCCGGGAACTGCGACCCGGTCGTGATCGCGAGCCCGCACAGCGCGGTCGGCCCGTGCAGGTGCTTCATGATCGTCGGCGTGAACCCCAGTCCGTCGTGCGGCTTCCCGAAGCTCTCGTAACAGCCGCCGCGGATCAGGAGCGTGATCGGCAGCGTGTGGCAGTCGGCGGTGTAGAGGTCGCCGCGCTCGTCGAAGGCGCTGCCGAAGGGATTGACCTGGCCGAAGGTGAACGCCTCGATGCGCGAGCCGTCGAGGCGGAACCGGTAGCTGTTGCCCGATTCCATGCTGATCTCGTGGCCGTCGCGGCCGCGCACGGTGGTGCGGTTGTTGTAGCCGTGGCAGGCGTAGATCCAGCCGTCGAAGCCGCGCCGGAACGAGTTGTTGAGACCGTGCGTGTCGCGCTCCCAGCCGAACGGACCGTAGAGGATCTCGCGCCGGTCGGCCCGGCCGTCGCCGTCGGTGTCGTCGAGCCGCCAGATGTTCGGGATCGAGAAGACGATGGCGCCGTCGTGCCCGTCTCCGTCGACGCAGGGGTAGAGGCCGATCGGGATGTTCAGGTCGTCGGCGAAGACGGTGACCCTCTCGGCCACGCCGTCGAAGTCGCGATCCTCGTGGATGGTGATCCGGTCGCGCCCCCGGAACTCCCGATCCCCCTTCACGGCGTAGGGATACTCGGTCGAGCTCGTGCACCAGAGCCGCCCGCGCGCGTCGAAGGCGAGGTTCATCGGCTTGAGGAGGTCGGGCTCGTGAGCGAAGCAGGTGATCTCGAACCCTTCCGGCACGCGCAGCGCCTTGCGCTCCTCCTCCGGCGTCCGCCACGGCGTCGCGCGCACGTCGGCCGCGAAGGGATCCTGCGCGCGCGCTCCCGCCGCGGACAGCGCGGCGACGAGCGCGGCGAGCGCCGGCCGCAGCGACGATCGTCTGCTCCGCATCGCCCCCAGTATCGGTCGGACCCGCAGCGTCCCGCAATCGCGCCGCGCCGGAACCGCCCCGCGGCGTCGGCGCCGTGCGCGGCGCGGGACCGCGCCTCGACCGGTGCGTAGGATGCCGCCGTGCGCCTCGTTCCCGCCGTCGCGGTCCTGCTCCTCGCCCCGCGCGCCGTCGCGCAGGAGGTCACCGGCGATTCGCCGCTCCCCGAGGGCGGGAGTGGCGTCGCGGCGCGCCACCCCGGCGACGCCGGGATCGCGCGCGACCCGGCCGTGCTCTTCCACGACGACTTCGAGACGGTCTCGACGGCCGCCGATCTCGCGGCCCGATGGGACGCCGGCGTCTACCACCTGCATTGCGTCCGGATCGCCATGGAGCCGGAGAACCGGCACGCGGGAGGGCGCGCGCTCGAGTTCCGCGTCCCGAGGCAGCCGGAGGAGCTGAGCAACACGGTCGCGAAGTCGCTCGCGGTCTCGCAGGAAACCCTCTTCCTGCGCTACTACACGCGGTTCGACGGCGGCTTCGACCACGTCGGGTCGAGCCACAACGGCGCGACGATCTCGGCGCGCTACTTCGTGGACGGCGCCGCGACGCCCGGCGTGCGGGCGGACGGCAGGAACAAGTTCCTGGCGAGCTTCGAGAACTGGCGCGGCGAGGCCTCGACGAAGTCGCCGGGCGGCTGGGCGGTCTACTGCTACCACCCGGAGCAGAAGGACCGCTTCGGCGACCTGTTCCTTCCGTCCGGGACCGTCTTCCCGAACTCGCACGAGCGCTCCGGCGAGAGGACGTTCGGGAGGGGGTTCGTCGCGCGTCCCGACCGGATCCCCGAGCTCGGCCGCTGGTACTGCCACGAGTTCATGGTCCGGGCGAACGCGCCGGGCCGGCGGGACGGCCGGATCGCCTGCTGGATCGACGGGGAGCTGATCGCCGACTACCGGAACCTGCGGCTGCGCGACGCCGAGACGCTGCGGATCGACCGCTTCTCGCTCGACCTCCACATCGGGAGCAACGCGATCCGCGAGAACCGCAAGTGGTACGACGACGTCGTGGCCGCGACCTCCTACGTCGGCCCGATGGCGGTCGGGGACGCGAGGTAGCCTTGCCCCGCGCCAGGGAGGACGATCCCGCCTTCCCCGACGCGCTCGCCGAGCGGGAACGGGAGTTCGTGCGGGCGCGGCGGCGGGCGGCGGCGGGCCGGCCGCCGACCGACGACACGACGATCGGCGCGGGGCTCTCGGGCGGGGGGATCCGCAGCGCGACGTTCGCGCTCGGCGTGTTCCAGGCGCTCGCGCGCCGAAGGCTGCTGCGCAAGGTCGACTACCTCTCCACCGTCTCGGGAGGCGGCTACTTCGGAGCGTTCCTCGGCCGGCTGTTCACGCGCGAGCCGGCGAAGAGCCCGGAGGAGGTCGAGGGGCAGCTCGCCGGGTCGTCGGGACCGGTGCGGCTGCTGCGCGACAACGGCCGCTACCTCGCGCCCAAGGGGAGCGGCGACCTGTTGGTGGCGGGCGCGGCGCTGCTGCGCAACTGGGTGGCGGTGCAGGCGGTGACTCTGAGCGCGCTCGTGACGCTCTTCCTCGGCGTGCGCGCGGTCGAGTCGATCGGGCCGCTCCGCTCCTGGATGAGCCGGCTCCCGCCGCCGTGGAGCGCGGGAGCGGCGGCGTGGATCGCCGCGGCGCTCCTCTTCCTGTTCGTCGTCGTCCCGATCGGCTGGTCCTACTTCGTCATCCGCGAAGCGCCGGCGCGGGCGGGCGCCGCCGCCGGCAGCGACGTGGCCCTGCGCAGCACCCACACCTGGCCGGTCGCGCTGCTGGCGGGGGCGGTCTTCGCGTTCCTCGCGGCGACGCACGACGGCCTTCCGGGCCGCACGGTCACCGTGACCCTCGGGCTCGCCGCGGCGATCCCCCTGCTCGCGATCGTATTCGCGGCGCGCGCCCGCAGCGCCGGGCGGCGCGTCGCGCGGGGTGGCGCGAACGCCGGCGAGCCGGAGCGCGGCGCCGTCGCCACCTGCAGCGCGCTGCGCGCCGCGCGATCCCGCGTCACCCGCTGGCTCAAGTCGTGGCTGGTGGCGGTCGCGCTCCTGCTCGCCGCGGCGCTCCTCGCCGTGGCGGGCGACCGCGTGCACGGCCACCTGCGCGAGTCGGGCCTCGCCGGCGCGGCGAAGAAGGTGATCGCCGCGGCCGGCGGCCTCGCCGGAGTGATGGCGTTCGGCAAGGAGCTCCTGCTGCGCTTGGGCGGGCGGCCCGGGCAGGAGCGGCCGAAGCTGCCGGTCGCGCTCGCCGCCTACCTCCTCGGCGCGCTGCTCGTCGCCGTGATCCTGCTCGGCGCGGAAGTGGCGTCCCGCGCGCTCTGCGACGTGGAGGCGCTGCGCGAGCGCGGCTGGCTCGGCGCCGGCGCCGCCGCCGGCTCGTGGCCGGCCGCCATCTTCGCGGTCGGCCTCGTCCTCACGTGGGCGGTCGGGCGGTCGATCGAGTTCGTGAACCTCTCGTCGCACCACTCGCTCTACAGCCAGCGCCTCACGCGCGCCTACCTCGGCGCCAGCAACCCGGCGCGGCTGGAGGGGAAGATCGCGCTCACCGACGTCGCGCGCGGCGACGACCTCGACCTCCCCGGCTATCGCGAGGCGATCGCGCGCGCCGGCGCGCCGCTCCACGTGATCAACGTGACGATCAACGAGACCTACGACCCCAAGACCGAGGTGCAGAACCAGGACCGCAAGGGAGTGCCGCTCGCCGTCGGCCCCGCCGGGATCAGCGTCGGCGTGCGCCACCATGCGCTCCACGCCGCCGGCGGACTCGAGCCGGTCGACCCGCGGCCCGCGGCTCCGGGCGCCGGCCATCGCGTCTTCCCGGGAGCGACGCGACCCGAGCCGCTGCGCCTCGGCCAGTGGGTCGCGATCTCGGGCGCCGCCTTCTCGACCGGAATCGGATCGCGCACCAACCTCGGGCTCAGCCTGCTGTGCGGCCTCGCCAACGTGCGCCTCGGCTACTGGTGGGACGCGGGCGTGGGCGACCGCACCGCGCAGTCCGGCAAGAGCGACCGCCCCGCCGAGCGCCGCCTGTGGCTGGCGCTGCAGCGGGCGATGGTGCGCCACTTCCCGGCGCACGCCCACCTCTTCAGCGAGTTCCTCTCCCGATTCCCCGGGACGGCGTGGCGGCGCTGGTACCTCTCCGACGGCGGCCACTTCGAGAACCTCGGCGGCTACGAGCTGCTGCGCCGCCGCCTGAAGCACGTCCTGCTGGTCGACGCCGAGGCCGACCCGCGCTTCCAGTACGACGGACTCGCCAATCTCGTGCGGATGGCGCGGATCGACTTCGGGGCGACGATCACCTTCCTCGACGAGGCGGAGATCGCGAAGGCCGTCGCGCCGACCCACCGCGCGCTCTTCGCGAAGCCGCACCCCCTCGCGCCGGAGGGGTGGTCGCGCGCGCACGCGGCGCTCGCGAGGGTCGACTACGCCGACGGCAGCCGCGGCTGCCTGCTCTACCTCAAGGCGAGCCTGACCGGGGACGAGCCGCAGGACGTCCTCACCTACCACGGCCAGCACGAGGACTTCCCGCACGAGACGACCGCCGACCAGTTCTTCGATCAGGCGCAGTGGGAGAGCTACCGCGCGCTCGGCGAGCACATTGCGGAGAAGGCGTTCGGCGACGGTGACGTGGACGCCGGCGCCGAAGCCGGCGCGAAGGGCGGCGCGAAGCCCGGCGCGAAGGCCGAGACGAAGGTCCCGTCCGGGCCGAAGCAGGCGGCGCCGGCCTGGACGCCGCGCGACCTGTTCGAGGGGAAGCTGCCGCCGCTGCCGGAGTGACCGCCGCCGGGAGAGCGCCGGCCGCGCGTCAGCGCGCCGCGGCGGTCTCGACGCGCCCCGGATCGGTGAAGAGCTGGCGGTCGCAGCCCTCGAGCCCTTCGACCGCCCGCGCGAACCGCTGCGCCTCGCTCCCCTCGCCCGCGGCGGCGGCCACGTCGCGGATCCAGATCGAGGCCACGCGCCCCGGATGGCGCCGCGCGATCTCGGCGTAGACCTCGGGGTCGACCTGGCTCGAGTCGCCGATCAGCACGAAGCGGCGCATGGGCCACTTCCGGAGCAGCGGCCCGATCGCCGCCAGCTTCTTCTCACGCGAGTCGCCGACGAGGTCGCCGAAGTCGCCGTCCTGCACCCGGAACGGCTGCAGGTGGAGCGAGCCGCCCGGGAAGCGCTCGCGCGCCAGGAACTCCTCGAGCGGCGCGGCGAGCTGCCACGGCGAGAGCGAGACGTAGTGGAAGGCGGCGCCGCGCTCCGCGAGGCGCCGGTAGAGCTCCGCCATCCCCGCCACCGCCTCGAACTCGCGCAGGAACGTGTTCTCGAGCGCCGCGCGCTTGTCGCCGACTCCGGTGACCTTGATGGTGTCGTCGAGGTCGCTGATCACCGACAGCCCTTCGGGCGGCACCAGGCAGGCCGCGCCGCGAGCGGGGGCCTGCCGGCCCAGGTTCGCGATCGAGAGGGGCAGTCGCCCCTCGACGGCGAGCTCCGCGGCGAGGGCCGCCGGCACCTCGATCACCCCCTCGAAGCGGCCGTCGGCGGCGGTCGGACCGAGCCGGAAGCGCAGCTCGCCCACGGCGACGTCGACGTGCTTGCGCCGTTCATGGTCGACGAGGAAGAGGCGGGCGCGCGCGGCGAAGAGGGCCGCCTCCGCCGACCCTTCCTCGACGGAGAGCATCCCCCGCAGCGGCGCCAGCGCCGCCGCGCGCAGCGGATCGCCCTCCTCCGGCTCGTAGACGCAGAAGTGGACCGGCACGCGCCAGCTCCGGCCGTCCGCGGCGAGGGCGGCCGCCGTGGGGTAGAGCTGCACGCGTTCGTCGGAATCGAGCGCCGCCGACTGCGGAAGCGGCGGGAGCAGCAGGAGCGCGACGGCGGCGCACGGGGTCATGGGTCGGAGACTTGCCGCGGATCTCGCGGGACTGCGGTCCAGCGCGTCGCCTCGCAACGCCCGGCGTGCAGTTCCACGCCCAGCGCCGCCTGCTCCGCACCCGGGGCGAGGCGGACGTGGGCGCCGGCCCGTCCGAGGCCTGCCGCGC
>Ga0187893_10011874_pt1 | contig 12515 bp, 9 predicted proteins | sample MA1701074metaG_FD_139574 | JGI IMG/M metagenome (GOLD analysis project Ga0187893, IMG submission 139574) | White microbial mat communities from a basaltic lava cave in the Kipuka Kanohina Cave System on the Island of Hawaii, USA - MA170107-4 metaG ...
GCGGCCAGCGCCTCGTCGTCGCGCATGAGCGCGCGGTACATGCGGCCGAGCAGGTGGTGCGGCTCCGCGGCGTCGGGGAAGGAGGCGATCGCCTCGGTGCACGCGGTCTCCGTCCCCTTCGCGAACGTCGCGAAACCCTCCGTCCGGCCCGCGCGGCGAAGCTCGAGGGCGGCGTCGAGCGACTGGCGCGTGCGTTTGCGCAGCTGGTCGAGCGTCCGCTCCCGCTCGGTCCTGACGCGCGACAGGAGCACGGCCGAGACGAGGGCGAGGACGACGAGCGCCACGCCCGTGAGCGCCAGCGCCGTGCGGCGCCGCGCCGTCCACTTGCGCACGCGGTACATCACGCTCGGCGGCTGCGCGAGGATCGGCTCGCCGCGGCGGAAGCGCGCCACGTCGTCGGCGAATTCGGAGGCGTTCGCGTAGCGCACGTCGCGGTCCTTGTCCATCGCCTTGAGGCAGATGACGTCGAGGTCGCGCTCCACCGACGGTTCGACGACGCTCGGCCGCACGGGGTCGTCGTGCAGGATCTGGTCGTAGAGGTGCGCGGGCACCTCGTGGTCGAACGGGGCCCGGCGCGTGAGCGCCTCGTAGAACAGGACGCCCAGCGCGTAGACGTCCGTGCGCGCGTCGATGTCGCGGTGCCGGCCTTCGACCTGCTCGGGCGCCATGTAGCGCGGCGTGCCCATGACGCTCTGGGACTGCGTGAGCTGCGTGTGGATCTGCTCGGCGCGCGCGAGACCGAAGTCCGTGAGCAGGACGCGCCCGTCCTGGTCGACCAGCACGTTCGCCGGCTTGAGGTCGCGGTGGATGACGCCCCGCTGGTGCGCGTACCCGACGGCGCGGGCGGTTTCCTCGACCATGCGCAGCAGGTCCTCGCGCTTCGGCGGCGCGTCGTGGAGCACGTCCGCCAGCGTGCGCCCCTCGACGTAGTCCATCGCGATGAAGTGGACGGCGCGTCCTCCCGCGTCGCGCGCCATGCCGACCTCGTGGATGCCGACGATGTTCGGATGCTGGAGCCCGGCGGCGATGGTCGCCTCGCGGTGGAGGCGCGCGATGAGCTCGGCGTCGACGTCGCCCTCGCGCACGAGCTTGAGCGCGACGCGCCGCCGCAGCTCGGGGTCCTCCGCCTCGCAGACGACGCCCATGCCGCCGCGCGCGATCTCGCGCTTCACGACGTAGCGTCCGATGCGTTCGGGGGCCGGTGCGGCCGGCGGATCCGCGGGGGCGCGAACGGTCGGGTCGTCCGCCACGAGACAAGTATAGGCCGCTCAGCGCGACTTGGCTTCGAAGTACTCCCGGACGGCGCGCGTGTGAAGGTCGAAGGCGAGTTCGACGGGGCGGTCGATGATCACGCGCTCGCCCGTCTCGTCGGTCGCCTTGAAGGGAGGCAGCTCGGCCAGCCTCCGTGCGTTCGCCGTGCCGAAGATGATGACGAGGTCGCGCGGGGAGGAGAGGGTGCTGAAGTGCCGCACCTCGTCGGACGCGATGCGGATGCCGGTCTCTTCGAAGAGCTCGCGCGCGGCGCCCTGCTGCCAGGTCTCGCCGCTGTTGACGTACCCGCCGGGGAGCGCGAGCCTGCCGCGCTCCGGCTCGATCGTGCGGCGGATGGTCAGGAGCCCGGCGTCGACGGGCAGGAGGACGACCGCGACCGGGATCGGGTTGAGGTAGCTCGTGTTCCGGCAGGACGCGCACGTGCGCGGCCACGGGGCGCCGTCGGGGAAGCGCGCGCCGCAGTACGAGCAGTGGGAGTTCCTCATTCGTCGCGAAGCGCCACGATCGGGTCGACCGACGCCGCCTTGATCGCGGGGAAGGTGCCGAACGCGATGCCGGTCGCCGCGGCGACGACGAAGGCGAGCACGACGGCGACGGGAGAGACGACCGTCGGCCACCCGGCCGCGAGCTGGATCACGCGCGATCCGCCGGCGCCGAGGAGAACGCCCGCGAGCCCGCCGAGCATCGAGAGCACGACGCTCTCCATGAGGAACTGGCGGCGGATGTCGCGCCTGAGCGCGCCGAGCGCGCGGCGCGTGCCGATCTCCTTCCGGCGCTCCGCGACGTTGGCGAGCATGATGTTCATGATGCCGATGCCGCCGACGAGGAGCGAGAGGGCGGCGATCGACGCCATGACGATCGTGAACGTGCGCTGCGTCTTCTGGCTCTGGCGCAGGAGCTCCAGGGGCACGACCACCTCGTAGTCGTTGAGCGGATGGGTGCGCGAGAGCGCGCGCGCGAGCGTGCGGCCGACCGTCACGATCGCCTCCTCGCTCTTCACGCGGAGGATCGCCTCGTCGACCTCGACGGAGATGGCCTCCCAGGTGCCCTGCGATTCCTTCACGGAGGTGGCGCCGAAGACGGACATGACCGTCGCGTACGGGACGTAGATCTGGTTGTTGAGGTTCGTGAGCTGGATGGAGCCGGACGACTTGATCGCCTTGTCCTCCATGACGCCGACGACGCGGAAGTAGGCGTCGCCGACCTTCACGTCCTGGTCGACCCAGCTCCTGTATCGGAACAGCTTGCGGCGGGCCTCCGAGCCGAGGACGCACACGCGGCGGCGGTCGCGCTCGTCGAGCGCGCCGAGGAAGCGGCCGTGCTCGGCGCGGTAGCCGAGGACGCGCGCGAGTTCGGGCGTGGTGCCGACGACGCGGATGTCGGTCTTGATGTCCCGCGCCCAGACGTCCTTGCGGACCTCGCGGATGGGGACGACGTCCTCGATGTCGGGGGCGATCTGTTTGAGGTGGGCGAGCTCCGACTGCTTCACGCCGTACCTGAACACCCAGCTCTGCTGCTGCGCCTGCTCCTCCTTCTTCCGCTCGGTGATGACGGGCTTGACGCTGCGGATGCGCACGTTGTTCACGCCCATGACGCGGATCTGCGCGAGGGTTTCGAGCCGCGCTCCCTCGCTGATGGAGAGCATGGCGATGACGGCGGCGACGCCGATGACGATGCCGAGCGTGGTGAGGAGCGCCCGGAACTTCTGCAGGGAGAGGCTCCGGAGGGCGAGTCGGGCGGTTTCGAGAAGGGTCATGAGGGATGAACTCCGGGTTGAGGGTCCCCGGTCGACTGGATGACCCCGTCCCTGATCCTCACCTGCCGGTCGCAGCGCGCGCCGAGCTCCGGGTTGTGCGTCACCAGGATGATCGTGCGGCCCTTCGCGTGGAGCTCCTCGAGCATCTTCGTGATGACGGCCGCGGTCGCCGTGTCGAGGTTCCCCGTCGGCTCGTCGGCGAGGACGAGCACGGGGTCGTTCGCGAGCGAGCGCGCGATCGCCACGCGCTGCATCTCGCCGCCCGAGAGCTCGTTGGGCCGGTGCGTCTTGCGGTGCCCGAGCCCGACGGACTCGACGAGCTCGACGGCGCGGGCGCGGCGCTTCGCGGGCGGGACCCCCGAGTAGAGCATCGGCACCTCGACGTTCCCGACCACGTCGAGCTGCGGGAAGAGGTTGAACGCCTGGAAGATGAACCCGATCCGCCGGCTGCGGAGGCGCGAGCGCTCGTCGTCGTCCAGGCCGGCGACCTCGCGGCCGTCGAGCTTGTACGACCCGGAGGTCGGCCGGTCGAGGAGGCCGAGCAGGTTGAGGAGCGTCGACTTGCCCGAGCCGGAGGGGCCCATGATCGCGACGAACTCGCCGCGGCGGACCTCGAGCGAGACGTCGCGCAGCGCGGTGACGCCCGACTCGCCCTTCGAATAGGTGCGCGTGAGGCGGTCGAACGCCACGATCGCTTCCGTCACTTCGACTCGGGCGGCCGGCGCCGCCCCTCGCTCAGTGCAAGCACCGTCACTTTTTCAGCGGGTCGTACAGCGCGACCTTCTCGCCCTCCTTGAGCCCCTCGAGGATCTCGACGAAGTCGGCGCTGGAGCGGCCGACCTTCACCACGCGCTCCTCCGGTTTGCCGACGCCGTTCGCCCAGGCGATCGACTTCCCGTCCTTCTCGAAGACGGCGTCGAGCGGGACGTGGATCGCGTCCTTCACCTCGTCGACGGCGATCTCCACCTTGCACTTCATGCCGGGCTTGAGCCGCGCGTCCACGCCGTCGAGGTCGAGCTCGACGTCGAACTTGTTGGCGGAGTCCGGCTGCCACCAGCGGTTGTTGCTGGTGACGGTGCTGACCGTCTTGACGGTCGCCTTGAACGAGAGCTCCGGCAGCGCCTCGGGCCTGATCGTCGCGACCATCCCCGGCTTCACCTTGTTGACGTCCGCCTCGCTGACGCCGAGCTTCACGCGGAAGGCCGAAAGGTCCGGGATCGTGCCGAGCGGCTCGTGCGCCTGCACCTTCGAGCCGACCTTCATCTCCTGGCCCTGGCGGCGCCAGCCGTCCGGGTCGCCGTGGAGGAAGATGCCGTCGCACGGAGCCTTGAGCGTGAAACCGTCCGCGTCCTTCTTGAGCTTCCCGACGTAGTCTGTCTTCTCCTCCACGGCGCTCTGCGCGCGGAGCACGGCCGACTCCTTCTGCGCGATGATCGACTCGTTGGCCGACTGCTTGCCGTCCAGGAACGCCTTCGTGTCGCGCACCTCGTTCTGGAGGCGCTTGAGGTTGATGGGGTGGTCGTACTCGCGCATGAGCTTGAGGGCCATCTTGCTGAACTCGAGGTCGGTCTCCGCCTTGCGCACGGCGAGTTCCGCGCGCTTCACCTCCGCCTCGCTCACGAGGTCCTCCTCCTTCATCTTCGCGAGGACCTTGAGGTTGGTGACGGCCTCGTCGAGCGCGGTCTGCGCGTCGCCCACCCGCGCCTCCGCCTCCTTGGTCGCCTTGGGAGCCTCGAGCTCGTTCCACTTCCGGAGGTTCTGCTGGGCGACGTCGTAGCTGTACTGCGCGCGCTCGGAGTCGAGCGCGTTCTGGAGTTTCTGGATGTTGAGGTCCTCCGTCGCCTGCACGAGATCGTTCTTCGACGCCTGGAGGTCCATCTGGGCCTGGCTGATGACGCGCGTGATCTCGGTGCGGTCGAAGTCGACGAGCACCTCGTCCTTCTTCACGGCGGACCCGGCGGCGGCGATCTTCGTGATCGTGAGCTGGTTCTGGAAGGCCTCGGGCTCGATCTTGATCTCGACGGACTCTTTCGCGGCGAACTGGCCCTGCTCGGTGATGGCGATCCTGAAGTCGCCGCGCCTGGCGACGGCGACGGCGCCCTCGCCGGTCGTGACGGCGGCGGGTTTGAAGATCCACCAGCCGCCGCCGGCGGAGAGAACCGCGCCGAGGATGATGAGCTTCTTCATCTACTTGAGCCAGCGTCCTTCGCTGTCCGCCACCAGTCTACCGACGAACTGGAGCAGCCGCAGCTGCGCGATGCGGGCGACGACGAGCGCCGCCTGGAGCGCATTCTGCGCCTCGAGGAGGCGGTCCTGCGCCTCGATCACGTCCCGGTTGGTGACGCGGCCCCGGCGGTAGTCGAACTCGGCGAGCCGCGCGGCCTTCTCCGCGTCGGAGATGGCGCGCCTCTGGAACTCCATCGCCAGTTCGACCTGGCGCAGCACGATGAGCTGCGCGTCGACGTCGCGCACGACGCGATCGCGCGCGCGGGCGATGTCGCGCTCGGCCTGGCGATACGTGATGACGGCCGCCTGGTAGTCGCGGCGGAGCGCGGAGCGGTCGAGCGGGATGGAGAACGTGCCGCCGACGGACCACGCGCGCGTCTGCCCGTCGTAGCTGTTGAGGACGTCGCGCTCGGCGTCCGTCTGCATCGTCCAGCTCGCCGTCAGGTCGAGCTGCGGGAGCTGGGCATTGGACGCGATGGCGAGCGCGCGCCGCGCGTCCTCGAACCCGTCGCGCGCGTTGAGCCACGCGACGTTGCGTTCGAGGGCGAGCGCGACGGCTTCGTCGCGGCCGAGGGGGAGGCGCACGTACTCGATCGTCGCGGGCGCCAGCTCCAGCTCGAACTCCGGCGGGATCCCGAGGTCGATCGTGAACGCGTTGCGCGAGAGGGCGAGCCGCTCGCGGGCGTCGTTGAGCGCGCTCTCGGCGCGGGTCACCTCGAGCTGGGAGCGGAAGACGTCCGTCCGCGTGACGCGGCCGAACTTCTCGTTGATGTCGGCCTGCCGCGCGAGCTGTCGCGTGCGCTCGAGGGCGCGCTCGAAGTTGCGGATGCTCTGTTCCTGCTGGAGCAGGCCGAAATAGACCTCGACCGTCGCGACGAGGAGGCCGAGGCGGTTGAACTCGTACGTGCGGCGCGCGTAGCGGGCCGTGCGGGCGGCGGCGACGATCTCCTCGACGGCCTGCCGGTGGCCGGAGTTCCTGAGGAGCGGCTGCGTGTAGGTCGCCGTGAGCGTGCCCTGGTACGCGTCCTGGCCCGCGACCTGCGATCCGGTGTGCGTGTAGGTCGCCCCGAGCGTGCCGCCGAGCGGCAGCTTCTGCGACAGCCCGAGCGTCGCGCTCTGCGCGCCGGTCTGCGGGCCGTCGAGCGTTTTCGTGTAGGTGCCCGAGCCGGTGAGCGGGGCGGCGGCCGGCCACCATCCGCGGCGAAGCACGTCGAGCGAGAGGAGCTGGACCTCGAGCTGCTCGCCGGCGACGAGGAACGGGAGGTTGTTCTTGAGGGCGAGCCGGCACGCCTCCGGGAGGTCGAGCTTGACGACGGGCCGTCGCCCGGGCGGGTATTCGGATCGCGCGGGCGGCTCCGGCCGGACCCTCGGCGTGAGCTCCGGGTACGGTGCCGCGGCGACGAGCGCGTCGGCGTGTCCGTCGTGGATGCGGTGGGCCTCCTCGAATCCGTTGTAGCCGCACGCGCAGAGAGAGAGAGCCAGTACGGCGACGGGACCCCTCATGTGCACCCCCTGGTTGCTGGAGATTAGACGGACGAGGAGAGCCCAAGTGATGGGCGGAGATGCAGGAAGACCACGGACAGGCCCGAGCGCGGAGACACGGAGTCGGCGGCGTGCGCGGAGCGGGGTGGGGGGCGCCTCAGCTGCGGCGCGGTTTCAGGTCCCCGAATCGGAAATTCGCCCAGATTTCCTTCAGCGCCTGCCAGCGGCCGGGGCCGAACAACGCGCGCGGGGCGGCGCGGAAAATCGCGAGCGCGCGCGCGCTGTACGGGAACCACCAGAGCGAGCGGCGGTGGTGCGCGCGGTTCTCGTTCACGTGCACGGGATGCACGAACTCGAGCAGGCCCTCGGGCCCGTGCGTGCGGCCGAAGCCGCTCTCCTTCACGCCGCCCCACGGCGTCTCGGGGAGCGCGTGCGTGTACGTCGTGTCGTTGATCGTGATCGTGCCGGCGTGGATGCGCCGCGCCAGCTCCCGCGCGCGCCCCAGGTCCTTCGACCACACGCTCGCGCAGAGCCCGAACGCGCTGTCGTTCGCCAGGCGCACGGCCTCCTCGTCGTCGGCCACCGGCAGGATCGGGAGGATCGGCCCGAAGCACTCCTCGCGCATGATCGCGTGGTCCGGCTTCACGTCGCCGAGCACCGTCGGCTGGAAGAAGAGGCCGGGCCGGTCGAGACGGCGGCCGCCCGCGAGCACGCGCGCCCCGTCGGAGACCGCGCGCTTCACCTGCTCCTCGACGCGCGCGAGCTGCATCGGGACCGTCATCGAGCCGATGTCGATGTCCGGATCGAACGGGTCGCCCTGGCGCAGCGCCTTCGTCCGCGCGACGACGCGCTCGACGAACGGCGCGGCCACGTCCCGGGCGACGAAGAGGCGCTTCACGGAGGCGCACACCTGGCCGGAGTTGGTGAAGCACCCCCAGACGGCCGCGTCGGCGGCGAGGTCGAGGTCCGCGTCCGCGCGCACGATCATGGGGTCCTTGCCGCCGAGCTCCATGACGACGGGCACGAGGAGCCTCGACGCGGCCTCCATCACCTTGCGCGCGGCGACGCCCCCGCCGGTGAAGACGATCTTGTCCGGCCGGGCCGCGACGATCGCGGCGCCGGTCGCGCCCGGGCCCTGCGCGACGAAGACGGGCAGGCCCTCGAAGAGCTTCCGGATCTCCTCGCCGACGAGCGGGACCGCCTCCGACGGCTTGAGGACGATCGCGCACCCCGCGACGAGGCCGATCGCGATGTCGCCCACCGGGATGCTGAACGGGTAGTTCCACGGCGAGATGACGGCGACGGTGCCGACGGCGCGGTACTCGACGTGCGAGCGCCGCCCCGCCCAGTTCATGATCGACAGGTCGCGCGGCGAGCGCGTGAGCCATCCGTCGGCCCTGGTGCCGAACGTGTGGAGGAGCTGCGCGGCGGGGAAGACCTCCGATCCGTACGCCTCCAGGAGCGGCTTGCCGGTGGAGCGGGTGAGGACGCGGGCGATCTCGTCCTGGCGCGCGACGAGGCGGTCGCGCACCGAGAGCAGCGCGCGCATCCGCTCGCGGATCGGGCGGGCCTCCCACGCGGGCTGGGCGGCGCGGGCGGCGCCGAGGACCGCGGCGACGTCCTCGCAGATCGGGACCTCGCCGAGCTTCTCCCCGGTCGCGGGGTTCAAAGCCTCGAGGACGGGCGTCATGACGCGCTGCGTCATGAGCACCAGAATAGCGCGGGAGGTGCCAAATGTAAACAACGATTTACAGCACGGGCCGGAGCGGCGCGCGACATGCGAAATTGGGCGAGAATGCTGGCCCGGCGTTTGCGAACAGGCCCGCATTGCTTGAGGGGCTTGCCGCCATGAAACACCTGCTCACCCTGCTGGTCGTCCTGGCGATCGTCGTTCCGGGCTGCGGTCGCGACAGCGACGACAGCGGCGGCGGCGCTCCTCCTCCGTCCGGCGGCGGATCGCCTCCCCCTCCTCCGCCTCCCCCGCCGCCTCCGCCTCCTCCGCCGCCCGGCAGCGGAACGGGCGGGACGGGCGGCACGGCCGGCACGTTCAACCGCACGACCACCGTCAGCGGCGTTTCGCGCACGTGGCGGCTCTACGTCCCGTCGTCCGTGATGACCGCGCTCGCGTCCGGGCCGGTTCCGCTCGTCTTCGGACTGCACGGCGCGGGCGACACGGGCGCGAACTTCGTCACGGCGACGGGCCTCACGACGTCCGCGTCGACGAACGCGTACATCCTCGTCGGCCCCGACGCCTGGCCGGGCAGCGGCGGCGTGCGCGCGTGGTTCCTGTCGTCGGGAGAGGGCTGGCCCGGCCCCGGCTCGAACAGCCTGACGAACGACATCGCCTTCGTGCAGGCGGTGGTGGGCGAGGTCGGCAGCCAGTACAACGTCGAGACGAAGCGCATCTACGCGTGCGGCTTCTCGCGCGGGGCCGGCTTCACGGGCATCCTCGCGAGCGCGTCGCAGAACCCCGGGTGGGCGGGCGGGACGTACTCGAGTCCGTTCGCCGCGTACGGGATCTGCGCGGGGTACGACGCGTTCGGCGGCGGGCTCAACCTCGCCAACTCCAACCCGAAGCGGCCGGTGTGGATGATCCACGGGACGTCGGACGCGGCGGTCCCCTACTCGGCCGGCACGAGCTTCTACACCGCGCTCAACGCGGCGGGGTGGCCGGTCACGTTCACCGCCGTCTCCGGCGCGCCGCACACGTGGCTCTGGTCGCCGACCTGGGGTTACTCGAACCAGGCCCTGGTCGACTACTTCACGGCGAATCCGCTGCCGTAGGAGGCGGCGGGCTCGCGGCGCACGGCTCACGGGTCGTACTTGTTCCTCCGCACGGCCTCGCGCCAGAGCGGTTCCATCTCGGCGAGCAGCGGCGCGAACACCTCGCCGTACGCCGCCTCGGGCCGCAGCCCCAGCGACATCAGCTCGCGGTAGCGCACCAGCAGGTCGGCGCGGCGGCGGCGGTGGAGGAAGTAGATGAAGCTCCACGCCTGGCCGTAGAAGTACGGCATGCGCGGGTCGGACTGGAAGCGGTCGAACGGCATGGTGAGCAGCTCGCGCAGCGGCGGCAGCCGGTCGAGCTCCTGCTGCGCCGCCATGTGCCACTTTACGTTGAAGACGGGCCGCTCGTGGCTCGACAGCTCGTGGAACGCCGCCATGCCCTCGTGGAACCACGGCGGCGAATGCGGCGCCACGCAGTCGAGGATCTGGTGGAACGTCTCGTGCCGCAGGATCTGCGGCGTGTCGGGCGGACCCTCGTACGCGACGAGCTCCTTCAGGTTCGGCGAGTAGTAGGCGATCGCCTCGTGCCCGGCGCTCGGGCGGAAGGCGCGCTGGTAGTCGTCGAAGTCCCGCTTGCGCGCGAAGAAGACGATGCGGAAACGGATGTTCGGGTTCCGGTGCGTCGGGATCGCCCGAGCGTGCTCGCGGGCGATGGAGGCGATGAGGTTGACGACCTCCCGCGCGCGGCGCGGACTCGTGTCCGTCAGGATCTCGTACTCGTCGGAGAAGTCGACGTAAATCGGGCTGTCGGGGCGCATTCCCGGCTTCCACTGGGCGATGGCCGTCCGCCAGTGCGCGTCCCCGCCGTGCGCCCGGAAGCCGTGCCGCGACGCCGTGTCGATCGCCTCCGTCAGCTGCTCGATGTCGTGCCGCCACGCGCGCATCTGGATCAGGTTCTGCCACACGAGCGGCTGCGACGGACGATCGCGCAGCGACCGCTCGTAGAGCGACACCACGGCCTCGTCGATCGGCGCGCGCAGCGCCGCCATCGCCAGCAGCGACATGACGTGCGGGTCGAGCCGGCCCGCGCCCATCTCCTCGGCGTCGAGCAGGAGCCCGGCGTACTGCTCCAGCGCGAAGTGCGTGACCGCGCGGCGCCGCAGCGCGTCCTCGCGCAGCGCGGGGTCGCCGACGATCTCGTTCAGGGCGGCGAGCGCGTCCCGCCAGCGGCGGCGCTCCATCATGTCCACCGCCTCGATCATCCGCACGCGCGGCGCGAGCGCCCGGGGCGATCCCGCGTAGCGCGCGCGGAGCACCTCGATCTCGCGGCGCGTCTCGGCCTCCGACTGCCTGCGCGACTCCGCGCGCCGCCGGTACACGGCCTGCCGCAGCCGGTCGTACGCGCCCTGGAGCCGGTCGCGGATCCCGAGCGCGGCGACGTCCGCCAGCCGGTCGACCGCCCGCTGCGGCTCGCCCTCGGCGACGAGCGCCTCGGCCGCGGCGACGCAGGCGTCGACGTGGCCGTCGACGCGGCGGTTCGCCTCCGCGCGGAGGTTGGCGAGCTCGGCATCGCCCTCGCGCGTCGAGGGGTAGATGGTGTCGAGACGGCGGAGCGCCTCCGCGTACCGGCCGCCGCTCAGCAGCGCGCCGCAGTCGTCCAGGGCCGCGCGCGCGGGTTCGTCGACCCTGGCCGCGGGCGGCGGAGAAGCGAGGGGCGCGGCGGCCGGATCGATGATCCACCACGCGGCGACGAACCCGGCCGCGAAGAGGGCGGCCCAGCCCGCGACCGTCAGCGCCAGCCGACGCCGGAACACGACTACAGGATACCGCTAGTCGAGGCTCTTGAGCGCCTCGGCGGCCTTCTTCGCGGCCTCGGTCCCCTTGAACTCGGCGGCGATCTTCTTGAGCTCGCCGCGCGCCTGCTCCTTCTCTCCGGCGGACACCAGGCTCAACGCGAGCTCGATGCGCTTGATGCCGTCGGCGATGATCTCGTCCAGGAGCTTGCCCGCCGCGTCGCGCTGCTCCTTCACGTGGTCGTCGTCGAGCGCGCGGAGCTTGAGCACGCGCACGATCGCCTCGGCGATCTTCTCGTTGTCCACGTCCGCGCGCGCCAGCCGGAGCTGCGCGTCCGCGCCCGGGGGCGAGTCCTTGAACTCGGCGGCCATCTTCTCGAGCAGCTTGATCGCGGCGGCGGCGTCCGTCTTCGCGGCCTCGTCGATCGCCGCGAGGCGCTTGTCGCCGAGCTCGCGGAGCTTCTTGAACGACTCCTCGATCTCGACGTATCCGACGCGGCCCGGGGCGATGATCTCGAGCAGCGCCTTGATCGCCTTCGGCTCGTCGCCGGCCTCGAGCGCGTTCTTCGCGCGCGTCCAGTCCGAGGCGAGGTCGCGCTTGTACGCTTCGACGTGCTCGGGCGTGATCTTGAGGACCGATCGGAGCGTGTCCGCCGTCACCGCGGAGTAGCGCGGGAACGGGTTGCTGAACTTGTCCATGCCGATGAGCGTCGGCGCCGTCGTGATCTTCAGTTTCTTCTGAGTCAGGTCTTCCTTGTCGAGCACGTGCTTGACGAAGGTCCAGTTGCCGCGGGACGCGGCGATGACGTCCTGGTTGTTGAAGGGCGCCGGGTCCTTGGCCTCGGTCACGGGGTAGACGTAGTAGAGGATGAAGCGGTCGTTCTCCTTGGAGCCGCTGACGGCCGATTCGATGGTTTCGACCCAGCGGATTCCGCGGCCGCGCTCGTTGTCCCATCCGCCGCGGCCGCCGCCCCCCATGCCGCCGCCGCCGTTGCCTCCGCCTCCGTTCCCGCCGCCGCCTCCACCGCCACCGCCGCCCTGAGCGAACGCGTCAGCGGCCAGCACCAGCGCGAGAGCAAGACCGGCAAGCATGCGGCGTTTCATGGAACCCTCCCGAAGCAGATTCGTCCCCCGACTATCCAACGCATGAGATACGCGGAAATTGAGATTATTCCCACTTGACCCGCGTGCGCCTTCCTCTATAATCCGCTCCTCCATGGCTCACCACAAAGGACAAGGGTCGTCCCGCAACGGCCGCGACA
>Ga0187893_10011875_pt1 | contig 12514 bp, 12 predicted proteins | sample MA1701074metaG_FD_139574 | JGI IMG/M metagenome (GOLD analysis project Ga0187893, IMG submission 139574) | White microbial mat communities from a basaltic lava cave in the Kipuka Kanohina Cave System on the Island of Hawaii, USA - MA170107-4 metaG ...
ATGGCCTCCGTCGTGGCCAGCGCCATGATAGATTCCATGTTGTCTTCGACGCGATTGATAAAGCAGGCGCTGCCCTGGGGACGCTCGAATTGGGTCTTGGTGCGGAAAGTTTTGTTGGGGTCCTGCTTGTCAATGGCCCAGTTTCCGATAGAGTTTGTGCCGACCTTGTATTCGTGCCAAAGGCCAACGTTGAACCACACGGGAGAGTTAAAGGCAGCGAACTGATTGAGGCAAAGCCAGCAGAGCTCGTCATAGAAGATCTCACACTCTTCATCGCTGTCAAAAAGTCCGTCTTCGCGACCCCATGTCGCAATGGTGTTTGCAACGCGGTGAATCAGCTGCCGAATGGACTTCTCGCGGAGAGGCGTTCCTTGCTGCCCGTAGAAATACTTCGACGCCACGACCTTGACGGCCATGTCCGACCAGGACTTTGGCGCCTCCACTCCCTCCTGCACGAAGACCGTCTTGCCCGTGTCGTCAGTGATTGAAACGGTTCGCGAGGTCCACTCGACCTGATCAAAAGGCTTAACAGTTGAGCTGCTGAAGACCCTGGTAGAAAATAACTTGAACTTTGGAGGCGGTGACGAAGGAGCTGCAGTTGGCGTTTCAATTGTTGTCATATTGGCGAGATAATTACGATCTCTGAATCAGAAGTCTGGTCATAGGAAAATGTGTCGCACGTTCGAAGAACCCAGATGATCAGGAACCGAGATTCTTTGCGCCTAGTATCTGATGAAAAACGTCGCGAGCTACGCACTTTACGGAAACAGGCTTTTCTACTGGCAGGGACTTCGAGCTCTGGTTCGAGCCCACCACAACATCTTTCCAGGATGGGAGCTTCGTATTCACCATGACTCAACCATTCATGCTCCGCGCAGCGCGGTGCTTCGAGAATACGAAAAGGCGGGCCTTGTAAAGCTAGTCAGCATCGAGGAAAACAAGGCCTACTGCCGCTCCATGCTTTGGCGCCTCTTGCCGGCATGGGACGCCGACGTCCAGTTTGTCCTGTGCCGTGACATTGACTCGCTGCCCACAATCAAGGACCGGCGCATGACAGAGCAGTTCATGCAATCAGGAGCCGCAATCCATTGCATGAATGACAATGGGAGCCACACGTCAGCCATGATGGGTGGAATGTGCAGCGTGAACGCGCCAGTCATGCGTGAGAAAACTGGCTATCCGTCATGGGAGCACCTTGTCAGCCTGCGAGGCGACCTGGACAGGGTGATGGGCGGAACTGACCAGATCTTGCTCCACTATCACATGTGGGAGAAGCTTTTCCCCGATGTCTGCGAGCACCGCATTAAAGGCCTCCACATCCACCCTGGCGCAAAGGCCTCATACACGACCATCGAGCCCGTCGACATTCCTGACGTTCCAAAGAAAATCCAAGACGAGTCAGACTCGCTGATTCCGTTCATGGGGTGCCCTGGATACGACTTCACCCGCGCCGTTGAGTTTTTCGATGCGCATGGAAATCAAGAGCTTGTAGCCAAGCTGCGTGAGATTGAGAAGCCGGTGATGCACACCGTTGTGATCTCCTCAGAGGAGCCCAGAAAGATCGCCCTGATGGCCTCCAATGAAAACACAACCTACGACTTTTTCCTGCCTCTCAGCGGCCTGCTGTGGCAGCGTCTCGGCTACTGCCCCTATTTCATCTTTGTCTCGAACAACCACTTTCAATCGACGCCAACATCGAAGCTGGTCCTGCAGAAGTGCCAGGAGATTGGCGCCAAGTTCATGTTTCTCCCGGAGCTTGACGGGTTCAAGTCGCACAACGTCGCTCAGGTCTCTCGCCTCTACGGTGGCCTGCTTGACCTTGACGAAAATACCCTCGTCATCACGTCCGACAGTGACATGTGGCCGCTCTCACGCACGATGTGGGCAGACGACAACCCGAAGTTCACGCTGTGGAACTTCAAGGACCAGGGCGGCTTCTACATCTGCTATTGCCGCGGAACTGTGTATGACTGGCGCCGCATCATGCGCCTCAAGCGCTACGCTTACGTTGCTGAAGAGCTGAAGACCCAGCTTGAAGGTGGCATCGGCCGGGGTGGAGAAAACTGGGGCTACGACGAGCTGCTCTTGAACGTGCGCCTTCGCGAGGCCCAGGACTTTGACACCTTCAGAATTTTTGGACGCGAGGTTGACACCGTAACAAGCCTGCCTGTAGGCCGAATTGATCGCGCCGGGTGGGACCACAGCATGAGCCGTGCGATGGGAAATCCTGTCGACTCTCATCTTATTCGCCCAGGATGGCACCCTGAGTATTGGCCTCGCCTTCGCCAGCTTTTCGGCTCGTTCCTTCCTGAAAAGCTAGAGTGGGCTGACAGTTATCGCGATCAATATGTCAAACTCCTTCCGACCTAAAATCGGTCTCATCGGTCTCGGTAAGCTTGGATTTCCAGTTGCGGTTACGTTCGGTCAAACTCACGACGTATGGGGCTTTGACCTCAATCCATCCCTTCAAAATAAGAAGCGTCAAGAGATCGAGCTTGGGCCATCCAACGGCGAGTCATTCGAGCACGCCATTGAGATGGCCAACCTGACCATCTGCACGTCAATGGCCGATGTCGTTGAAAATGCTGACATCATCTTCGTGGCGGTTCAAACTCCTCATGAGGCCAGGTTTGAGGGAACTGAGCCGCTCTGCGATGACCGCAAGGATTTCGACTACACGAGCCTTACCAAGGCCTGCGCAGACCTAGCAGAGTGTCTCAAGGGAAAGTCTGGCAAGACGGTGGCGGCTATCTCAACGGTCATGCCCGGCACGATGCGCCGTCACATCCTTCCGCTCATTCCAAACCTCGTCTACAACCCGTTTTTCATCGCGATGGGAACGGTCATGCAGGACCTGATCAAGCCTGAGTTCATTCTGCTTGGCTCTCAAAGCCCAGAAAATCTTCAGGCCATCAGTCACTTCTACAGCCAGTTTTATGGTCACTGGACCTTCATGTCGCCGGTGCAGATGAAGATGGGAATTGAAAGCGCCGAGCTGACGAAGGTTTGCTACAACCTATGGATTTCCATGAAGGTGGCCGCGACCAACGCCACAATGGAGCTCTGTGAAAAGACCGGGGCCGACATCGATGAGGTCACCCAAGCGCTGTCCATCGCCAAAACGAGGATCTTGTCGCCTCGCTACATGACAGGTGGCATGGGCGACGGAGGAGGCTGCCACCCTCGCGACTGCATCGCCATGTCATGGGCGTCACAGACATACGGGCTTGGATTCGACCTGTTTGAGGCCATCATGCTCTCACGACAGGCCCAAGCTGAGTGGCTCGCCAACCTCATGGTGGAAAAAGGCCCCGATGAGGTGGCAATCTATGGCTACGCGTTTAAGCCAGGCACCAACATCACGACAGGAAGCCACGCCATCCTCGTCAAAAATATCCTGGTCTCTGCGGGAGTCAAGCCAATCATGTGGGACCCGCACATCGACTCGCCTAACACCCGTCCTCTTTCACCGGCCACGATTCTCATCGGGTGCCGACATGAATACTTCAAAACCCTAAAGTTCCCAGTAGGCTCTTATGTCATCGACCCCCACCGCTACATCCCCGACCAGCCCGGCGTCAGGGTCCACCGCCTCGGCCAAGCGTCGCGCCATCCTTAATGTCGCGACAGGCCACTACGTCCAGTATCAAGACAGGCTTATTCAAAGCCTGGAAGTCGTCAAAAACGACATTCCGCTTCTCGCATGGCGCAACGGCTTCCCTCCGGAGAGCCCCACGCACCACCAGGCCAACTATGTATTCAAGCTTTACGCCATTAAAGAGGCCCTCAAGCAAGGCTACAACTCCATAATGTGGGTCGATTCCGGGGTGTGGTTTATTCAGCACCCTGCGGCCATCTTCAATCACTTTGAGGCCGAAGGCCACGCGTTCTGGATTGGCGGTGATAAGCTCGGCGAATGGACCAACGACAACGCGCTTGAGGCCTTCAACCAGTCACGCGACGCGGTGCTTGAACGCAACTGGCAGCTCGTGTCAGGCACGATGTATGGATTCGATTTCACCCACGAGCGAACGCGAATCTTTTTCGACCGATGGTTTCAGCATTGGCTGGATGGAACGTTCATGGGCCACTACATCAACAAGGGTGGCGACAAGGCCGACCTGCAGGGATCAGGCGCCCACAACAAGAGCGTTGGCTTTGTGTCCAATGACCCACGCTGCAAAGGCCATCGAATGGATGAGACCGTCGCAAGCTTCTTGGCCTACGAGATGGGAATGGGAATGACCAACCTCGGCCACCTTTTCCAAGGCTACCAACGAGACGATAAGCCCGACGCAACAGCCCGAAGCGGTTACTAACATGCCAACATTCGCATTCTACCGAAGCCTCTATGGCGAAGACTTCTTTCGCGAGTCTGTCGCCTCTGTCATTGACCACGTCGATGGCGTTTTCATGCTCCTGGCCGATGTGCCGTGGGGGCGTGTAGACCGCTGCACCTACCGCGATCGCACAATCTTCTTCCCGCGGGTCATCGACAGCCTGAGGGCAATCTGTGAAGACATGGAGCGGCGCAGCTCAAAGTTCCGTGTCATCAATGCCTTCAACCCGCTCAACAAGGACATGGCCCAGTGGGCATTGTCTGAAATCAGGCAGGTTGCGCAGCCAACGCGGCTTCTTTTCATGGAGCCTGACATGGTCTGGGAGAAAGGCGCGCTGGAGCGCTTCTTCGAGCTCTACAATGCCGGCTCCATGAAGGTCCTCGTAGCAGGGCAGGTTGAGCTGTGGAGGAAATTTGGATGGCGCGTGCCTTATCGAGCTGGCCGCGCATCGTCATTCCTGTGGGACATCGAAGACGCATCACGGTCTGGCGACCTTGAGACCACCGAAGCAGTGGTCCACAACCTTGGATTTTGCGTCTCTGACCGGGCGATGTTTTGGAAACACATGCTTGGGCTTGGCATTAGCAAGCCTCTTCAAGATTCAATGCCCAACGAGGACTGGTTTGAACGAACCTGGCTTAACTGGGACCCAATCACAAACAACCGCAATCTCGAAATTGCCAAAGGAAGCGAGAGTAACTTAACTCACGCAGAGCAAAACCAGTCAGTGCTTCCTAAGTTGCTCACCGACGGGCTTCATGAAGGGAAGTGGGACTGGATGGAGCGCCGCATCGGATGACTGAGATCAAAGCCTTTCAAACGCCTGAATTCCGCCTGTCTGTTGAGCAGCTTGACGGCGGAAAAATCATCGTTCACCGCCACGCCTTTCGTGGCAACGTCCACAACCGCGTTGAAAATTACGAGAAGATCGGCGCGGATGGGAGAAGCACGCTGACACCAATGGACAGGGACACAGCTGTCTGCATCCTCAACAGGGTGTTTGGTGGCATGCCCTACGCGGAGTCGTTTCTCTTTGAGGAGCTAACAGGATCCAGCTCTGAAGGCATCGACATGTCCAAGACGCCGATGGAGCACAAGTTCACCTCCACAGGCCAGAAGTTTTGGAGGCATGCAGAGCAGATGAATGCCTACCGAAATGGCCAAGGCAGCACGATCATCTCAACCCATGTGTCGCCTGAGGGCGCCTGCAACCTCAAGTGCCCATACTGCTCAGTCACCCATCGTGATACGCACTCCAGAATTGACCTGGGCGTCGTTATGAAATACGTGGGGGACCTCAAGACCAGAAGCCTAAAAGCTGTCATCCTGACTGGAGGCGGCGAGCCTACGGCCTACCCAGATTTCAATGACCTAATCTGCTGGCTGAAAGACCAGGACCTGTCGGTGGCCCTAATCACCAACGGCACGCTCACTCACAAGGTGACGCCAAAGGCCTGGAAAGCCTTCTCGTGGGTGCGAGTCAGCCTGAACCTGTTTGATGGCTGGGAAGAGCGCATCAACCTGCCAACAGACCTGCTGAGCGAGCACTGCGTGACGGGCTGCTCAATGGTCTACACAACAGAGCACGAGGCCACGAAGGAAAAGCTTGAGTCACGCCAAGAGCTTCTCAGAAAGGCCGCGAGAGTGGCCGACAAGCTCAAGGCCAAGTATGTTCGCCTGCTTCCAAACTGCCTGCTTCAACAGCGAGCGCTGCTCGTTCAACACAAGGCCCTTGACCACGACATTCGTGAGCTGAACGACCCTCGCTTTTTCCACCAACACAAGGTGCACGGCGCACCCAAATGCGGTCATTGCCATCAGTCACACTTTCGCCCGTATCTCAGTGAGGAGAAATTCCATGGGAACGACCTTCCTGGAACTGTCTACCCGTGCGACAGCGTGGTTCTCAACGAGGCCTACACGCGATTTGCACTTCCTTACCAGATCTGCCACGCTGCTGATGTGCTTGACTTCCTCGACGGGAAGATTCAGCTGAAGTTCGACCCTCGTGAGCAGTGCAAAGGGTGTGTCTTCACCGACAACGTCAACATGCTTGACGATTGGAAAGAACGAGGCGTGGAACAATTCTCAGAGTTCCCCGCCCCGCTCGTCCACGAAGAGTTCATTTAAGGCCCCGTTTCAACAATCGGCGTGCTAGGAGCCGTTGGCGCGGCAGGCGTCGATGAAGAGGACGACGCTGGGCCTTGACCCGCCATGTTGATCGCTCGAATCGTGAAGAAATACTGAAAGCCAGAGTTCAAAGGAGTGGTGTAGCTCGTCGTTGGAACCGTAGCCAGCAGCACAGGGTTTGACGTGCCGTTCGTTGCCACATACACGCCGTAGTTGAGCACCTGCTGTTCAGGAGGATTTGCTAACCACGTGACCGTTGCGCTGCTGTCTGTCGATGTTACTACGGGCGTTGATGGCGCCGTTGGAAGGGAGGGTGTGCTCGCAGAGGCTGATGACGGGCTGCTTCCAGCAAGGTTGTTGGCCTTGATGCTGAAGAAGTATTGGGCGCCTGGTGGAAGTGTCGTTGAGAAGTTCGTCGTTGGTGAAGTTCCGATGACGCCAGGGTTTGAAGTCCCGTTGGTCGCCACGAAAACCGTGTAAGACGACACCTGCTGATTAGCAGGGTTTGCCGGCCAGCGAACATTAACCGTTTCCGCGAAACAAGCCGAGACCATTGCGAGAAACGCCAACGAGGAGATGAACTTCATAGTGAACTAATTACTTATGGCATGTCCTTCTGCCCATTTGACGAGTCCTACTATGAGCGTGGCATCCAAGCCGGCGTCAGCCTCTACACCAACTACCGGTGGATTCCCGAGCTGACCATCCCCATGGCGCACCACATTGCCCAGAAGCTAACAATCCACGAAGGACAGAGCGTCCTTGATTTTGGCTGTGCAAAAGGCTACGTTGTCAAGGCCTTCAGGCTCCTCGGAATTGAGGCCTACGGCGTTGACGTCAGCGACTACGCTGTCTCACAAGCACCGCAGGACACGAGAGACTTCGTTCGCCTCGTTGGGTATGACGACCCGATACCGCTGTTGAATGCCAAGGCGTCACGCTACAGCTGGATCATTGCCAAAGATGTGCTTGAGCACATCTCCTACGAGGCGCTCCCTGGGCTGCTCAAGAGGCTTCACGCCGCATGCCAAGACATGTTTGTCATCGTCCCGCTCGGAGACGGGAAGAGGTTCGTGGTGCCGGCGTATGAGATGGACAAGACCCACATTATCCGAGAGGAGCTCGGGTGGTGGAAGGCGCGGCTTCACGAGGCAGGCTTTCGCAATGTCCGGCCCTCCTATGAGGTTCGCGGCATCAAGGAAAATTGGTCTGAATGGCCGCAAGGCAATGGATTTCTAGCAGCATACGCATGAACAATGTTTTAGTCACAGGCGTCAACGGTTTTGTCGGCTCCGCGCTGGCCGAGAGGTTGCTGAAAATGGGAGTCTCGGTTGTCGGGCTCGTGCGAGACCGGAACTACAAGTCTCGACGAGACATTCTCGATAAGATCTCAGTGGTCTATGGGTGCCTTGAAGACCCAGAGATTGTCCGCTATGCGGTGACGAAGTATGAGGTGGACACGATCTTTCACCTCGGAGCCATCACCATCCTGCGCATGGCCACGACTGACCCAATGACCTGCTACAAGGCAAACGTCATGGGAACGGTCAATGTGCTTGAGGCGGCACGAGGCGCCAAGCATGTCAAGAAGGTGGTTGTTGCGTCATCTGACAAGGCCTACGGAAATCACACCGAGCTGCCGTATGTCGAAAATATGGCGCTCTTGGCCAGTGACCCTTATAGCACGTCCAAATCGTGCACCGACCTTATTGCGCAGTCCTACGCGCACACCTACGGCACTGACACGTCAATCATCCGCTCAGGAAACATCTTCGGGCCTGGTGATCTCAACCGCTCGCGTCTCATTCCCGGCTGCATCCTCAAGATATTAGCTGGAGGCGCCCCTGTCATCTACAAGGGTGTCGGGTCCTACAAGCGCGAGTTCATGTTTATCGAGGATGTCATCGACGCCTACCTGAAGGTGCAGGAACGTGGGCTAAAAGGTGAGGCCTACAACGTCGGCGGCTCTGGCTTTCAAACGATCATTGAAACCGTGTCAATGATCATCGAGGAGATGAAAGTCGACATCGAGCCGGAGATTCTCGAAAAAGACTTCATCGAGATCAAGGAGCAGTTTCTTGACGCTGAGAAGCTGATGCGTCTTGGGTGGAAATGCCGCTTCCCAATTCGTGAAGGCATTCGCGAAACCATTCCGTGGTATCGCACCTACACCGAAGACCCAAACAAGTTTTTCTACGCGCAATGAACCTGGAACGAATTGACGAGCACACCCTTGACGTTGACCTTTTAGGACCAGGATCGGTGGTCCTGGACATAGGATGCCGTGGATTTGGGCTTGCAAGGTATCTCGCAGCCAAAGGCTGCAAGGTCCTCTGCTTTGATCCCAGCCCCGACGTCGAAGACCCACACGTTGAGGGCATCATCTTTGAAAGGCAGGCGGTCCTCGGCTACGGAATTCCAGGCGCCACGGTGCCATTTGCGTTGGTGTCTAACAAGAACGCGAACTTTGTGGCTGACGGTCTTTATAGGCCTGGTCAGATCATTGAGGTGCCCACCACAACGATCCCTGAGATAATGGCGAAGCACGGGATAGGCACCTTGGACGCCGTCAAGCTAGACTGCGAGGGCTCAGAGTATGAGATCCTTGGAGCGTGGCCAGGAAAAATCGCCAAGCAGATCTCTGTTGAGTTTCACCTTCACACCCACTCAGCAAAGACACAGTCCGAGCTGAGCTTCATCTTGAATTGGATCTCGCAGTGGTATGACGTCGTGCAGCATGAGCTTTCACTCCAACACGGACTGCCCACGCCCAACTACTGGGACTCGCTGTTTGTTCTTAATGGCAGCCGGTGACAAGCGGGCGCCGAACCTAAAGCCGAAGCGTAAGAGACACGTTGGGACACCATGCCCGACCCGCATCGCGGCTTAAGCGCTCGTCGTCCTAACGAGCGCTTGCACACACCATTCACTCCGCTTAAAAGCTGTAAGTCGGTCCAAGGCCAGGAGTTTCTGGCAAATCAAGGTCTCCGATCACCTCTACTCCAAGCAGTTGCTTCATCAGAGCTTGGCCTTCGAGCACGCCGTCCTTCAGCGTCATCTTCATCGTGTAGAGGTCTCGCTCTGAGAGCTGCAATTGAAAGCTGCTCGTGCGACCGTCGGCCTCGAACGTGACATCGAGCACATGCTCGATGCTGCAGCCACCATCTTCGTCGGGCTGCAAGTCAGTCTTGACTTCAGATTTGACGAAGCGATTCATTATGACACCTTGGTTGAGATGGAGATCGTGTTGGGCATGACCTCGTGGATCTTCGCGTTCTCTTCAGAGGAGAAGATCGCATAGCGCTTCTCATGAAAACCAGGCTTGGGCTGCACAACAGTCTTGGCAGTCAGAGGGTTGACCTTGCCAAGCTTCTTGGCCACGACTTCCATCGCCGCAAAAACCGCGTCGTAGTGGGCCTTGCAGAAGTTGCCTTGAGCGTCAAGGAAAAACTTCGCGTCAAACGCCGCTACGGCCGTTTCCTGCACGTAGTTGTTGACGTCATACTTGGCCTGATGGGCTTCAAGCGCAGCGGGCTCAGTTGGCACGTTGGCCTGACCGAGAGCCTCGAAAACCGAACTGACAAGGTCGCCGTTAACATACGAGTATTTCTGCGTGCTGGAGACTCGAACTTTCTGCTCGTCTTGGCCTTCAAGCTTGACCGAGGTCCACGGGTCAAGAGGGCTGTTGCAGTTGTGGGAGGTGATCTGCGACACGCCCATGCGCTTGAGATGGGGCTCGAGCTCCTTGACTGCGGCCTCAGCCGACTCAAGGCTTTCCTTTGCGTCCTTGAACGCGCCAACCAAGGGCACGATCGTGACGTCATTGCGGACAAACTCATGGTCTCCAGAGTCGGTCCGAACCGTGAGCTTTTCAGCAGTCTCAGCGACGACAGGACCAATGAACTTGGCACCTTCAGGTGCCGTGACGATGACCGCCTTAATGGCGACCGTTGGGACAGTTTCTTTTTTGGCGGCAGCGGGTGCGGCCTTGATGCTGGCTTTCTTTAACATAGCAACATCTTACCGCCAGACCGACGCTTGTAAACAAAATTTAGACCCTGATGACCGTTATCTGTGCGAAGAAGTCTGACCGGACGCCAGCCCGTGTGGAATAGGCCCGAATGACCAGGGACGGCAGGGACAGGAAGGCCGCATTGATCTGGTCAGATGTGACGGTGGCCGTGTTAACCCCAGAGGCCAGGTTGAGCGTAAGCTTGAGCTCGTCTGACGTGGTCCTGAGCTCCAGGATGGCCGCAGGATTTTCCAGGTTCGGCAGGTCGTTGGTCAGCGTGAACGTGACCACCAAGTTGTCACTGGCCGTGTAGGTCGGGCTGGTGGAGCCGTTGACTCTCAAGTTGGACGGAGCGGGCGGAGGAGGCGTGTTTTCGCTGATGGTCAAGCGCAATGTCTTGACGTCCGTTCCATCCGCACTGGAGGCCGACAGGAGAATTTCAGCGATGCCAAATGACGTAGGAACTCCAGTGATGGTATTTCCTGCCAGTGTCAGGCCCGTTGGCAACCCTGAGGCGCCCACGGTCACCGGGGAGTATCCCATCGCCGTGATAAGGTAATTGAACGTCAGGCCGCGCACGCCTGCAGCCGTTGTTGAGCTGGTGATAAGGATCTTCGGCATGTAGGCCGTCACCTGCGCGCCCAATGGGTCGGACACGATGACGGTGCCCTCAATGACAGAGCCTGATGCCAACGCCACGGAGACGGGGTTTCCTGAGCGAGTGATGCCAAACGGGCGGTGGAAGGACCAAGCATAGCTGAGCAGGTCACCATCAGCATCGCTTGCCACCGCAGAGACCAGCGATGTGGCCCCAAACCCGATCGTGCCTGAAACTCCAAATGACGAGACAACGGGAATGCTGTTGGCGATTAGCGTGACGGGAATTGGAACCTCCGCGCTGCTATTCAGCGTGAAGGCCTTCAGGCGAATTGTTTTGTTGCCAGCAGTTTCACCAACCAGAGGGATGGTGACCGAAGAGCTAAAGCCACCGCCGCCTTGGTCCACAACGACCGCATCACCAGGCGCGATCAGCGTCTGATCTGCGGCCCACCCGTTCGCTGTCTCAAGAATCCACTGAAACTGCGTGATGGTCAGGCCATTTTGGTCCTCGGCAAAGGCGCTCAGCGTCAGCAGCACGCCAAGGCCGATGCGTGCCACCGGTGGGTCCGCAGACCCGACAACATTGATAAGAGGAGCGGGGGCCACGCGCAGCTCAATTGGAAACTGCGTGACACCGCCGTCGAAGTCAGTTCCACTGAGAATGACCGTCTTGCTTTCCGTGACAGTCAAATCGAGAATAGCAACTCCAGGCGAGCTGATGACAGCCGTTTGGTTTTCAGCCTGGACAGTGATTGCGCCCGTATTTTCAGGGTCAAACCACGCGGAGGTGATCTGCGTTTCAAATGGCGACGGAGAGTCATTGTCAGACAGGCTGACTGACGTCAACACGGGGGGTGCATTGGCAACAATGGTGCCGTTGAAAAGCGCCACCTGGGCCACGCCATCAATGGCCAGCATCTCATAGTGAAGCGTGCCACCAGCATTGATGACCTTTTGCATGAACGGCTGGGATGAGACCCTGGCCGTTCCGTCCCAAAATTTCCAGAGATAGCTGACATCGCGCCCAGTGACGAGCGTTCCCTGAGCGGTTAAGATTTGTCCGACCTGGTTCACGGCTAATTAGGCGAATCTTCTGGGCTGAAAGAAAAGCTCAAAATCTCTTCGTTCGCCGCGTTGCGACCACTAAAGTTCACGTCAAATGTCGTTCCGCTGTCGGTAACCGTCACCAAGGCCCACTGGCCAGTGCCTTCGATCGACCCTTCACTGAATGGGCCGCCTTTCGTTGAAGGCGTGGCATCAAGCGCGCCAGCGTTGAGGACAGGAACTCCCGCGCCGCCTGAACCGCTCGCGTAGTCAGAATTCGAGCCATCGTCCGCGGCCAAGGCGTGCATGTTGCCGCTAACAATAACGACCCCCTTGATGCCGTTGTCACGAATGAAATTGGCGATCTCCGCCCTCTCAAACGTGTAGC
>Ga0187893_10011876_pt1 | contig 12513 bp, 8 predicted proteins | sample MA1701074metaG_FD_139574 | JGI IMG/M metagenome (GOLD analysis project Ga0187893, IMG submission 139574) | White microbial mat communities from a basaltic lava cave in the Kipuka Kanohina Cave System on the Island of Hawaii, USA - MA170107-4 metaG ...
CCGGTGAACAGCAGCACTACTGTAGCGGTCATAAAAACAATGACCGGGCGCATCAGCTCTTTGTAAAGAGATATGATAATAAAAACGATGACAAAAATGATTATTGCAATTTCGATATTCATCGTGCAGGGATTGGCTAAGCCGTTCTGATAAAAAGCAGGCGAAATTAGGAAAAGGAAGGGTTTGGTTCAAGATGTTTTTTCAGAGGCAAAGGGAATCCGCGCTCTGTTACCTTTATAGGGCATGTAGCTGGTTACTGAATGAGCCGGCTTTATCCAAAGATGGGTGAGAAAGGGTTGATTTCATGAGAGTGAATATTTAGGAACGAGGTTTAATGAAGTCCATTTATTACCATATAAATTCAAACAGCCAATCTGAATAATTTAATGCGAATTACATCCCTCAAGCCGCAATTCATTTTATTTTTGTACGTTATCCGATAAATTAAATAAGTTATGCTTAAAAAAATAATTTACATCCTGCTTGGCCTTGTTGCATTGATATTTGTTTCCGCTATTGTAATCCCTATAATTTTTAAAGACAAAATTGTAGCAAAGGTGAAAGATGAAATCAATAACAATGTAAATGCAAAAGTGGATTTCGGCTCTTTTGATATCAGCATTTTTAAACATTTCCCGTATTTGTCATTTTCGCTGAATGACTTAAGTGTGGTTGGAATCAATGATTTTGAGGGAGACACACTTACTTCCGTAAAATCTTTTGACATCGGTGTTAATTTATGGAGTGTCATTACCGGAGACCAGATCAGCATCAGGACGATTAATCTGAATAAACCATACATCAACATCATTGTCCTTGAAAACGGCAAGGCAAATTACGACATCGCCAAAGTAGATACATCGGCAGCCGCACCATCCGAACCATCATCCTTCAAAATGAAGTTGCAGAAATATACCATCAACAACGGGCTTGTTCAATATGATGACCGCTCGCTTGCATTCCGCATGGAACTTGCGGATTTGAATCACACCGGAAGCGGTGACTTCACCCAGGATTTGTTCATCCTCGATACGAAAACAGATATTGAGCAAACTTCACTCTGGTATGGCGGAGTGAAATACCTGAACGATATCAAAACTTATATAAAAGCAGCGCTCGATATGGACATGAAAAATTTTAAGTTCACCTTTAAAGAAAACGAAGTAAAGTTGAACGAGCTTGCATTCGGAATTGACGGCTGGCTTGCACTGGCTGATGAAAACATGGATATGGATTTAACATTTGATGCGAAGAAAAACGAGTTCCGGCATTTCATTTCCATGATACCCGGGGTGTACCGCGAAGGGTTTAAGGATTTGAAATCATCAGGAACACTTGCTCTCGATGGATTTGTAAAGGGTCGGTATAACGAAAAGCAAATGCCCGGGTTTGGAATTTCAGTGATGATTCAGAATGGAATGTTTCAGTATCCCGATTTGCCCACTGCAGTCAATAATGTGAATGTTGACCTGAATATCAAAAACCCTGACGGAATTCCGGACAACACAGTGATAGATTTAAAAAAGCTCCATGCCGAAATGGGCGCGGAACCGTTTGATGCCAAGCTGATGGTAAAGACTCCGGTAACTGATGCACAGATTGACGCGATGATGAAAGGAAGAATTGATTTTGCCAATCTCAGCAAAATCGTTCCCCTCGAAAACGGAACTTCCATTAGCGGGAGTTTAATGGCTGACATGACAGCTAAGGGACGCATGAGCGCTGTGGAACAAAAGCGGTATGAAGATTTTAATGCATCCGGAACTATTAAGCTCAGCAATTTTAATTATGTAAGCAATGAGTACAAGGATGGAATTAAAATCAATACTTGTGAATTATCCTTCAATCCGAAAAATATTGCCCTTAATAATTTTGATTTGAAAACAGGAGCCACTGACCTAAAAGCAAACGGAACACTCGATAATCTGCTGGGATATTATTTCAAAAATGATCTGCTGAAAGGATATTTAAACCTTTCTTCCACCCAGATTGATTTGAATCCTTTTATGTCTGCTTCAGCAACAGCGTCCACTGAAGCAACACCAGCTTCAGACTCGCAAACCAAACCGCTCGAAATTCCTACTAACATTGATTTTGTGATGACAGCAACTGTGGGAAAAATACTTTACGAAAACCTGGTTCTGCAAAATGTAAAAGGAAATATTTCAATGCGCGAAAGTGTGCTTGGAATGAACGATGTAGGATTTAATATGATGGATGGATCTGTGGTGATGAATGGATTATACAATACCAAAAAGCCGGAAAGCCCTGAAATCAATTTTGATCTCGCAGTGCAGCGGATGGATGTGAAGCAAACTTTTCAAAATTTTGTAACCGTTCAGAAGCTGGCTCCTATTGCGGGAAAATGCAGCGGAAAGTATTCTGCATTTTTCAATATTACCGGAAAGCTCAATGAAAGAATGAATCCTGTTTATGAAACATTTGCCGGAGGGGGAAAGTTGCAGACACATGGCGTGACCGTTGATAATTTCGAACCGCTTGTCAAGATAGCCGATGCGCTGAAAATGGATCAATTCAAAAAGGCGGCACTGAGCGATGCGAATCTTTCTTTTAAAATTTCCAATGGCAGGGTATATGTGGATCCGTATGAACAGTCCATTGCCGGAATCAAAACCCGGATTGAAGGAAGCAACGGACTTGATCAGACGATTGATTACAAATGGGGAATGCAGATTCCGGTCAAATCGCTCCCTCCGGCAGCAGGCAATGTGGTAAAGGATTTATTCGCAAAAGCAAATACAACGGCAGGTACAAATCTGAGTATGGGCGAAAATGTGAATGTCAATTTGAAAATTACCGGCACGGTAACCAATCCGAAAGTGGAAACCGGTTTGAAAGATGCTGCCAAAGGCGCTGTGGATGATTTGAAAGCAAAAGCGAAGGAAGAATTAGAAAAGAAAAAGCAGGAGTTGGAGGACCGCGCCAAAGCAACAGCCGACAGCATGAAGCGCAAAGCAGAGGAAAAAACAAAAGCTGAAGCAGACCGGATCAAAAAAGAAGCTGAACAAAAAGCAAAAGCAGAAGCCGATCGCCTGAAAAAGGAAGCGGAAGAAAAAGCAAAGAAAGAAATCGGCAATAAAATGAAAGATTTATTCGGGAAGCCCAAATAAAAACTTTTTCAATAAACCGGGCAGGGGGGATGAATGCCCGAAGGTTTTACCTTCTTAATGATGTAAGTAAGCGAAATTTCATAACCACCGCGCCTGTTGCTTGCCCTATTAAGGTCTGAAGTATTTATATCATAGCTTACTCCGATATTAAGCTCATTATAATCAAGTCCGATTACAGGAATCAAGGCATCTTTGGTGCGCAAAAACATGCCTGCATAGAGGTTGATGATTCGGCCCGGCTTGTGGTTAAGAAGAAATTTCAGATTCGCTCCCAAGTTTAGTTCACTGAATTTATGTTGTGTTGAAAACAACAATGCCGGCTGCAAAAAAATATTTTCAGTCAGCCCGATATTGCTTCGGACATCCGCTGATGCTTTTCTTTTGACTTTTGAATCAGAAATATCGTTGCCTGCAGAGTCCTTCACATTAAAGAAATTTAAAGAAGGTTCAAATAAATGAAACAAGCCAACACCTCCGCCAATACTGAATTGTTCGCTGCTCCGGAATAAATAGGATGCACCCAGCGAAAAATCAATGAATGTAAGTTTTGAATTGACAAAAACCTCGTTGGATGGGAGGGAAGGATCATATATATCCCCATTAAATTGATTGTCGAAAGTAAGTTTGTTGACGTTGATGCTCTGCTGGTGGTACGAAATCTGAATGCCGGTTGAAACGAAATGCATGGAATCATTACCGATAGCAGTTATAAATGAAGGAGAAATCCCTGCCTCTGTGATGCTGTATTCTGAATCACCTGCCTTATCCGTATTAAAAATAATTCCCGTCCCGATTCTTGCCTTATCTGAATTCGGAACCGCTTTGTTCATATCAAAGTATCCGGAAAATGTTTTATACGGAACGGTAACCGATTTCCACTGATTTCGGTGATTCCCCCCGAAGCGATAATCGCCATCAAAATACCCTGTGTAGGCAGGATTCAGGTTGAGTGGGGATTTCAGAAATTGAGAAAAGTGTATGTCCTGAGAATTAGAGATAAAAAATGAAAAAGTCAGCATTAAAAAGATGCAACACCGCTTCAGCGAATCTGATTTTTTGTAAATGAAATTGTTTTTTTCAGACATTCTTTCAGCGGATTACGGTTACATTTCCCTTTTTAAAAAACTTTTCATTGTCGAAGCAGGTAGCATCAAGGTAGTAATCATACACGCCCGGCATTACCGGTTTTCCTTTGAATGTCCCGTCCCATCCGATGCCTGGAACATGCGTTTCAAAAACTTTTTCACCCCAACGGTCATACACGCGAAGCAGCAGTTCACGAATGGTATTTCCACGAACATACAATACATCATTGCGTCCGTCAGCATTTGGTGTAAATGCATTCGGAATGAAAATCTCCGGCTCGATGCAGGTTACTTCTTTAACTCTGATTCTTACGGTATCGGAATTTTCACAGCCAAGTTCATCGGTATAGGTAACTACATAAATAATATCCTGATTTGAATTGGATACCGGATTCGGAATGGTGGTGCTGTTGAGTGAAAGGGGTGGTGCCCATGAATATGAACCGGCAGAATAATTTGTTGCATTCAGCTGCGAAGTCTGCCCCTGGAAAATTAATTCTGGAACGGCTGTTGCGGCTAACGGAGGAATGTAGTCGGAATAATTTACGATCACTGAATCGAGCGTTGTACATCCGTGAGCATCGGTAATCAGCACCGTAAAAATTCCGGGACATAATGCAACGGCATTTTGAGTTTGCTGATTGGCCGGATCGTTCCAGGAATACATCATGGGTCCGGTTCCTCCCGATACGGATACAGAAGCGGTGCCGATGCACTTCCCGTTGCAATAAGCATCGGAAGATTGCACATTGGATTCAAGCGGGGGTGGATTATTCAGCATAACGCTCGCAGAATCTGTGCATCCCAGCGAATCAATAATAATAACCATGTAAGTTCCGGCACATAATCCTGATGCAATTTGTCCGGTTTGGTTGTTCGGATCATTCCACAGAAATGAAAAGGGAGGAGTACCATTAGAAAGATTCGCAATCGCAGAACCATCGCAATCATCCGTACAGCTCACCGGATTATTTTCAGTTGCAGAAACCGATACCTGCGGAACAACGGTAACATTTTTTTTAAGAGTGTCCTTACATCCGAAATCAGAAGTGGCAGTAAGTGTTACCTGGTATGTTCCTGGATTGTTATACACATGAGTCGGATCAGGAATGTTCGAGAAAGTTCCGTCACCAAAGCTCCAGTTCCATGCAGAAGTTGTTCCTCCCCCGCTGTCAATAACCGCATCAAAAAAATCAATTTGGTAGCTGCACGGCTGCTGAAAGAAAGTAAAATCAATTTCGAATGGCTTATAAAAATGTATCGTAACCTGGGTAGTATCAGCACAAGCAGAATTTATGGAGGAATGTGCTATCAGCGTTACCGTATAGGTGCCTGTGTCGGGATATGTATACACAGGATTGAATGCATGTGAAGTATCTGCAAGTGTTGCAGGATCGCCAAAATTCCAAAAATAAGATGAAGCCCCAGTGCTCTGATTGGTAAATATGGCAGTGGTGTTTGAACAATTTATCAACGGAGTTTGTATAGCTGCAACTACAATGGAGGGGCAGGGAACTACATTGAGCTGATAATCTCTTCGTGTTGTCGAGATGTGCACTCCGTTGCGGTATTCTTTGGCACAAACACCAATAACAAATTGTCCGATTGTATTGGGTTTGCAGGTCAATAATCCGGTAACGGGATCAATGGCCAGCGGAACTCCTCCTATGAGATTTGACAAATTGAAAGGCGGTTGCCATTGGATGGTGGAATAGGGAGGATTAAACGGTGGGGATGGAACCGGACCGCATGGCTGAGGATTTGCACCACAGGGGAACGGCTGCGCGCCATCGAAGGGGGTGCATAATTCATAAGCAATTGAATCCTGATCATCATCTATTGCCGAATGATCAAATTGAAAGGGAACATTCAGGCAGATAAATGGCGGGGGAAGCTCTGCAGGAATATTAGGAGGATGCGTTTTAATAAATCTCGGATTACTATTCTGATAATTCGCAGTTCCGGGGATGGTTGCATAAATGGTGATGCCATGATCCAGCGGATCCACAATATTCAATATGGAAAAATTCCGGCAGCAACGCTGATAAACCAATTGATACCCCCCGGTTGCAGGAGGCAGATTCGCAGCAAAATTATAATAAGCCAGCCGGTAACAAACGTTGGTAGGCGGAATCAGGCAGGGTGAATTTATAGTTGGAGGAATGGTTACTGAATCAGGTTGAACAGGCACTACAAAGTTGTTTACAAGCACATTGTTTGCATTAAATACTCCAATGCTTCCCGGATTATCAAACGGAGGAACTCCTGTAGCACAATCGCGGTAAACCACCAGGGTGATCTGGTAAGAATTTCCCCCAATATAGCGGTAATAGAGCTCGCCTCCGACAATATGAGTGGCTTGTGAAACGGCAGGAATGATACACACCGATAGAAACATCAGAGCACTCCATCTCAAATTATGAAAATTCATCTGTGCTTATTATTTTAAATTCTTCAGCGTTTGATTCGTTAAAGATAGATAATTAATAAAATGCAGAGAAATCTTATTGTCTTCATCTTACATGAACCATAAGCAATTTTTTATCTCCGATGTATCCTTCCAGCTTATCCCCTTTATGAACCGCACCTACACCTTCCGGTGTCCCTGTAAAAATCATATCGCCTTTTTTTAAGGTAAAATATCCCGAGACGAATGAAATAATCTTTTCAATCGGGTAAATCATGTTGCGGCTGTTGCCGGTTTGTCTTGTTGTTCCATTAACCTCTAAGCGGAAATCAATTTCAGTCAATGAAGCCAGTTCCGAAACCGGAATAAACTCACCAATAGGCGCTGATCCGTCAAATGATTTTGCAAGCTCCCAGGGCAGTCCTTTTTGTTTCAGTTGATTTTGAAGTGATCGTGCAGTGAAATCAATTCCAATGGTAATTTCTTCAAAATATTTTCTTGCAAACCGTTCCGAAATATTCTTTCCGTTTTTGTTAATGCGGATTACCAGCTCCGCTTCAAAATGAATATCATCTGTAAACTTAGGAATAAAAAAAGGCATTTTTTTCTGCGGTATGGCAGTGTCCGGTTTTAAAAATATGACCGGATTCTGAGGGACTTTGTTATGCAGCTCATTAATATGAGCCAGATAATTTCTGCCGATACAGATAATTTTCATTTGCTTTTTGAAGCTTTTGTAAAAGCACCCCGCAACGCAGAAAATTTTCTTTTTTTTCTGAAAAAATATTCAGCCACAATGCTATTCTTATAAATCATGGATACTCCGGCAAGGTTCAATTTTCTCTTCCATTCATTTCTTATCGAATTGCGTTGCTTTATGTTTCCATAAAAATCCAGGTATGCTTTCAGAACGGCAAGAAAATCATTTACGTATCCCTCGGATAAAAATTTAATGGCTGCTATAAAATCAAGAATACAACGTGTTAAAAGAATCGGAAACGGAGCGCCCATAGTATTCTTGTGAATCATCATCATATTGTTTCTGAAGTTTAGGTAGGTTTTATGCGGACTTCTTTTAGGCAGTGTTCCTCCACCTAAATGATAAACTGCAGATTCGGGAACACAGTAAACAGCATACCCCGCCCGTTTCATACGCCAGCACAAATCTATTTCTTCCATGTGTGCAAAAAAAGATTCATCAAAGCCATTCAATTTCTGAAATACAGATGCCCGTACGCACATGCATGCACCGCTAGCCCAGAAAACTTCTGCCGGTTGATCGTATTGTCCATGATCCGTTTCCAATGTGGCAAACATTCGTCCACGGCAAAATGGATACCCCCATTTATCAATAAAACCTCCGGACGCTCCGGCATGTTCAAACTTTTTTCTATCGGTGAAGGACAAAATTTTCGGCTGGCAGGCCGCGGTTTCGTGATGATGTTCCATCCAATGAATCAGGTGATCGAGCCAGCCGGCTGTTACTTCAACGTCCGAATTCAGGAGAATATAATAATCCGCCTGAAGGGTTGACAGCGCAGCATTGTATCCTCCGGCAAAGCCGGCATTTTTTTTCAGGCGCAGAATTTTCACTTCAGGAAAGCTTGATTCGATCATGGCAACCGATCCATCATCAGAGCCGTTGTCAGCAATGATAATGTCAGCATTGGCAGAGTGGCGGATAACTCCTGGCAAAAACTTTTGAAGCAACTCCTTACCATTCCAGTTTAAGATAACAACTGCAGTATTCATATAAAAAATTCCCGGATTCTCCTTCCGGCTGTTTTCAGCAAATGAAAGGTTAATGCAATTAAAAAGCAATGCCGGGCAGGTGCCCGGCATCCTGAAATTTCAACATTCACAAATCAATGATCCCCGTATTCGCGGTTTATTTTATTTCCGAAAATGTTTTTGTCATTTATTTCAAAAGACCGATCATAATCATTGATCTGGGTATCGCGTTTGTGGAGCTTTAGCTGCCATTGATTATCATAAATCTCTCCGGTGGCGTTGGAATGAATAAGGGCAAAATCATTAGTCACCAAATCCGGATTGTAAAAAACAAATTTCCGGTTGCTTTGTGATTCAAGTTTGTAGTAATGCCAAATTTCATAAGGATAAGCACTCGGCTCGTGATATTCCCTGATCATTTTATTAGGCGGTCCGTGCTGCAGATAAACACGGCCGCGATCGGTTTCATACCCTCTTTTAGTAAGCGTGCCGAATTCGGAATTCACTTTCAGCACCTCGCGGTGATATTCAAGCCATGCAGCTTCAGGATCGGTTGGATTGTGCCTTGCCCAGAAATCGTATAAAAACTGCTGCATCAGTTTTACATCCGCTATCTTGAGCTGGTTGTTTTCAAACATAGTTTCGGCAGCATTGGAAATAGGCTGCAATGAACTGATATAATCTGCCAATGTATCTTTATTGGTCATGGAGGCAACAAATGTATTGCTCACATCAATACTGCGGATATTTCCTTCCTGCATTTCGGCAATCGCCATTGGATTGTTGCGTTGGAAAAAACATTCCTTAAAAGCTATGATTTCATTTTTCCTGTTCCGTACTTCCACCATAAGAGTGTAATTTCCGGATGGCAGTTTATCAATAGGCATTTCGGCAAGCAGCGCGGTTACTTCAGCAGATTCCTTTTTGCTGAATCCCCTGAACGCCTCCAGAATTCTTTTTTTCTCATACGTCTGAATATGGTATGAAACAAGAAAAGTTTCATATCCCGCTACCCGTGAAGTATTATAAATTTCCGCATAAAATTTCAGCGATCCCGCCTCCGGACCATAATAGTTATCGGCATAAGGAATGATTTCAAATCCGTTTTTTACAGCTGCGTTTGATTTGGATTCATCAATCTTCCTGAAATCTTCCACCAGCTCAATGTCGGATAATGTCACCTGATTCGGATAATATTCAATGGAAATTTCCTGGGTGCTGACAAAGGGCTTCGCTCCGGTATTATGGTTATCCTTTACACTCAATTCAAAAAAGTATTTGCCGTTCGCAAGAGGAATGCGCTGCTGATCCAGAAAATTAAAATCAATTTTGTCGGGACCAACTGATTCCGGGCTGAGCAGATTATACTTGTCTGCATATTTTATCATGCCATCCTGCAGCATTTTTATCATCACCTCGATGGATGCCTGATATTTTCCGTTTCCTTTTTCAGCAAAGACCACCGTGCTGCCGGTTACTGCAAGATACGTTTCAATGTACGGTCCTGTTTGAGAATTATAAAATGATTTGTATGTGAGAATTGCTTTCAGATTTTTTTCTGCTGATTTTGTTTCAGCAAAAAACAGAGTAAGCAAAATCACCGGAAGGAGAAATTTTTTCGTATTCATCTGATTCAGAATTTTGATATGCTAAATTAATTAAAAATGCCGGTTTTGATTCACTCAGGACGCTACATTTTGATGTGCCGATTAAAATATGACCGAACCTTTACATACAGCAGATCAGCCCGCAATCAAAATATCAAAAAGTGTATTTTCGTGCCGGAGAGTTGGCAGAGTGGTCGATTGCGGCAGTCTTGAAAACTGTTGTCCGCTTCGGTGGACCGGGGGTTCGAATCCCTCACTCTCCGCTTTTTTTATTTAGCATTAATTTTGCATTTTTCAATGCTATAAATGAAAATTCCCGATGAATCGTTCTTATTTTTTCAGGATGGTAATTTCAGAAAACTGATGTACCAATTTCACTTAAATAAACAGAAACATGGTTATGATCTCCATTAAAAATATAATGTTCAAAGTAATTCTTCCGGCTTTACTGATCTTCTCGTTCAGCGCGTGCAGTGCTCAGCAAACCGGCAAGCTGAATGACAACCAACAGCGAGTAACAAAAAATTGTCAGACAGTGGGGTTGAAGGGAAAGAATCCGTGTTTTATGGGAAATGAAAGCAAGCGGAAAATTTGCAAAGAATATTCCACCGGATATGATTATTATCAAAGCTTCAATGCAACGGGGGGATTATTTAACGGTGCACGGCAGTCGAATCAATGCAGCGACTGGAGCTTTCACATGGCTGGCAATAATTGCAATGACAATCCGAATTTCAACGAAGCACAAAGCTGCAATACGATAAATGCAGAACGTTCCTTTGCTTCTTTTCCACGGGTGCAGGTTACAGGTAATGGCAGATTTGGTAATGAAGATCAGTGCTTAAAAATTACGGCTTATCCCGGTGATGCTGTTCGTAGTGATGCCGATAATGTTCGATCTGAAATATCCATCAAACCCGAAATAGTACCTGATTCATCCTATTGGTATGCGTGGAGCTTAATGATTCCGCAGGATTTTGAGTTCGACAGCAGGGAAAAATGTCCATCGTCCGGCTACCGGTATTCTCACTGCATCATTTCGCAATTTCATGATGCCGGAGAAGGGAAGCCCTGCAAAAACAAAACGCTTCCGTTCAATCTGAATCTGAAAAAGGAAGGAGATGGCTTTTTACTCGCTGTCAACTACGGTGCAATTTGTAATACAGATAAATCCACCCCCAATCATGGAAAGTTTTCTGTGCAGCGGGGAATATGGTATGATGTGGTAATGAATATTAAGTGGAGCACCAATGCTGAAAGTGCATTTCTCGATATTAGAATTTACAGCGAAAAATCAGAAGAACCCGTTTTTCAAAAGAAAATCACCGGGTATGCAAATCTGTTTACAGATGCGGATGGAAAATTTATTCCCAACATTCTTCAGGCGGGACTTTATACCGGTAAAAATATCTGTAATCCGCGCTCCATTTTTTTCGATGAATTTTCAATGGCTGAAAAAATGTGCTGCCTTAAAAGTCCTTCAATAAAGTGTGATTGTAAATAAGCATTTTGTTTTTATTCAGCAACGATGCGATTCTTTGTTATGAGGGTGGTTAATATCTGAAAACGAAATTTAAATTTCCCCCAAGGTTACCGGAATAGTTTTGCCATTGAAAAGCTTGGCTCCGTTCATTGCAAACCATGCAACAAATTGCGCCATATCCTGAGCGCTCACCGGAGCTTCGTAGCCGGGAAAAGCTTTTTCCAGCATCTCTGTCTGCACAGCTCCAAGTGCAAGACAATTAATCCGAATATTTTTCTCTTTCAATTCCACCGCCAAAGCTTCCGTCAGATTTATCAGAGCCGCTTTGCTGCTGCTGTATGCCGAAAGCCCTTTGAATTTGCCTGTGCCCTGAACTGCTCCGTTACTGCTGATGTTTAAAATATGAGATGGGCTTTCCCCCTCCATCATTGGCACAAGAGCCCTGATCACGTTACCTACAGCAAATACATTTATCTCATATACAGATTTCCATTCTGCATCCGACAGATTCATGAACGGCTTGTTGATAAGCATTCCCGCATTATTGATCAGCACATCCAACCTGCTCATTGAATGACTCTTTAAAAATGAAATTAGTTCCCGCTTGTCAAATGTGGCAAGGTCAAAAGGAAACGGAATTATTTTACCTTTTCCGGATAAAGATTCTTCCGTTAGTTTCAATAATTTGCTTTTATTCCGCGAAGAGGCAATTACGGTGGCATTAAATCCGGATGCGAGCTTCAAAGCAGTTTGATATCCGATCCCGTTCGAAGCGCCAGTGATAAACACATTCATCCGGCAAAAATCGCACATATCAAATTAACCTATCTTTGTGATGCAATTGCGAACCTTTATGCATCATAAATCAAAAAATTTTATCTTAACATTTCTGACCTGTTCATTTGTACTGATTATTTCCACCGCCAGGTCACAGGACTATGAAAGCGAGCGCCCCCCTTTCTGGGACCGGGTTTTTTTCGGAGGCAGCATCGGAATGCAATTCGGAAATTTAACTTATGTGGATATTTCTCCGCTTGTCGGCTATAAAATTACCGAGCAACTTGCTGCA
>Ga0187893_10011877_pt1 | contig 12513 bp, 8 predicted proteins | sample MA1701074metaG_FD_139574 | JGI IMG/M metagenome (GOLD analysis project Ga0187893, IMG submission 139574) | White microbial mat communities from a basaltic lava cave in the Kipuka Kanohina Cave System on the Island of Hawaii, USA - MA170107-4 metaG ...
ATCGAGGATTCCGAGCCGCCGCAGAGATTCGAGGATCCGCCCCACGTTCCAATCCAGGTTCAACACCGTGGCGTAGTAAGCGGCGTGTTCGCCCGAGTACTTGCCCAGCCATTCTTTCGGTGGATCCAGCGGCTCATGCGGCGCATAGTAGGACTGGTGGAGAAACCACGGACGGCCGGCATTCTGCTCGATAAACCGAAGCGCCTCCTCGGTGTGCACATCGGGACGGTAGCGCGACCGGTGCGGTTCGCCGATCCAGTGCCGCAGCAAAGAATTGAACGACTTGAAGTAGTCGAAAAAACCTGGGTTGCCGGGGCCCAAGTGCCACTTTCCGACGCTTGCCGTCGCATAACCGGCGTTGTTGAGCAGGTAGACGCAGTTGTCCCATAGCCGGAATCGGGGATCGCGAAACGGATCCGGAATCGGGTCCTGGTAGTTCGTATTCAATTTGCTTCCGACGACGGGATAGACGTTGCGCTGCAATCCGTGCGCGTGGGGGTATTTGCCGGTGAGTATCGACGCCCTCGCCGGCCCGCAGAGAGCCTGTGGGGTGTAAGCGTGCTGAAAGCGAACCCCATCGCGCGCCACGGCGTCCAGATTGGGTGTTGCGATGTTGCGTTCCTGGTAAGCCCCTATGGCGTCGGTGCGGCACTTGTCGAACAGGATGAGCAGAACGTTGGGCGGGCGCTGCTGACCGCTTGCCGCGGTCGCGCTCATGGCGGCGATAAACTCACGACGTCGCATCATGGCTACCATACACCAGCAGCGTGAAGAAATGCTATGGGAGAATTAAGAGATTACCGCCATGGCATTGCAGATTTCGCGTCGAATCGACTCCGGGATTTGCGTGATCCAACTCAGCGGCAGGCTGATCCTGGGCCATGGCCTTACCACCCTGACCACCGGTACGGAATCGTTTCTCGTGGGGCGTCCTGTTTCCGGACTTGTCGTCAATCTGATAGAGGTCTCCGACATGGATAGCGCCGGACTTGGGGAGCTGATGCACCTCTACAGAATCGCGACCTCGCGATCCTGGCCGTTAGCGCTGGCCGGAGCGAACCAACGTATTCGCGAGATTCTGGGGATCACTCACCTGGACACGATTCTCAAAGTGTTTGAAACTGAACAGGAAGCCATGAGTGGCATCGGAGACATAGCCGCACCTTGATCATGCGGTTCCTCCTGCCTTTTGTTCGATTCACCATCCGGTGGCAGCGGTGTCAGCGGGTCTTCACGATGCCCCGGTAAGGCACTTCGATTGTCAGCCGCCCCTTCCATTTGTCAGGAACCGCCAGGCCCAGACTCCAATGTACGGCGTTGATCACCAGCCGTTGCACGGGCTCCACTCCAAAATCCTCCGGATGTCCCAGGGTCGTAAAAAACACTCGCCCGCCGTGTTTGTTCTTCCAGGTCCAGGCGATCGGGTTGTCTTCGGCGGGCCTGTTGGGGTCGATGCAGTGACCCATGAGCAGCCGTTCCGCATCGGACGGCGGCCACTTCGGAAGCACGCGATAGAGCCATGAGCGTACTTGGAATTTGCCGGCGACGCCGTTCAGTATCGGGTGGCGGGCCGCTTCCGGGATCACGCTGACATCGGTGGTTGCCTTATGTCCAAAATGGGTGTGCCCGTCGGCGCCCCAACCGGGCGGCGTGCCAAAAGCCTCGGCCCCCCACGCGTTCCAGGCCGCCAGCGGATGATCCTTTGGATAATTGAACGCGTGCGAAGAGGTGCGAAAACCGAACATCGGCTTGCCCGACTTCATGTATTTCTCTATGTGCGAAACCTGGCCGGCGGGCAACTGGCGCCAGCGCAGATAGAACAGGGCCAAGTCGGCGCTCTCGAGCGCTTCGAGTCCGGGGATGTCCTTTTCGCCGTTCTGATCCGGATGCGATTTCAGCACCGTGGCTCGCAATCCGTAGTCCTTTTCAAGCGCCGCGGCAAACAGGGGAAGCGTCTGCTCGCCGCTGTATTCATGGTCGCCGCAAACCAAGACAACGTGTTTCGACGCGGCCAGCAATGCACCGGCCCCCGTGACGATCATTGTTCTACGTGAAATTGATTGCATGACTCACACTCCCATCAGGGTTTTCACATGCCGCGTGGCCGCCGAGGCCAGCCCTTCCAGGTTATAGCCGCCCTCAAGCACCGATACCAGCCGTCCTTTGGAGTGCATGCCGGCAACCTCCATCATAAGCCGGGTCAGCACGGCGAAATCATCGTCGGTAAGAATAAACCGTCCAAGCGGGTCACCAAGCCGCGAGTCGAATCCGGCTGAAATCAGAACCAGGTCCGGCTTGAAGGAATTGGCCACCGGCAGCAATTTTTCGCGGAACGCTCCGCCGATTTCCTTCTCTCCGGAGCCGGCCGGCAACGGACAGTTGACGATTCTGCCCTTCCCCTTACCCTCGCCGGTTTCCTCCGAGCTCCCCGTGCCGGGATACCAGGGGAACTGGTGCGTGCTGAAAAAAACAACGGAGCCGTCGGAGTAGAAAATGTCCTGCGTTCCGTTGCCGTGATGCACATCCCAATCGACGATGAGCACGCGTTCCACGCCATGTTTCTTTTGTGCATGGCGGGCGGCGATGGCAATGTTGTTGAAGATGCAAAAGCCCATGCCGCGGTTCGGAGTAGCGTGGTGGCCAGGCGGGCGCACCAGGCAGAACGCGTTTTTCGCTTTGCCCGTCATCACCGCGTCCACCGCATTGGCCACGCCGCCAACGGCGTTGAGCGCTACATCGAGCGAATCCGGGCTGATGTTAGTGTCGCCCGTGCTCAGCATCTCGTGACCGACCTCAAAGTCGCGCTTGACTACACGGAGGTAGCCGGGGGTGTGGCAATAGACGATTTCGTCCTCGTTAGCCGCCCGTCCCTTGATGCGCGTCATCTTTTCCACCAGCCCCGCTTTCTCAAGCGCCTGCTTGACAGCGTCAAACCGCGCGGGGCGCTCGGGATGTCCTGCTCCGGTGAGATGACGCACGGAGCGATCTTCCATGAGTAGTCCGGTCATTGAAATCCAGTCTACTCCGTGCAGCCGGACAATGGCGGGGTGCGGGTCTTCCTTTGAATGGATCAAATCTGAATTCCGGCCTGCTGCGCAGCCTGACGCACGAAATTCATGTGTACATCCAGACGCGTGTACACTCCCCCTTCGCCGCATAGCGTTTCGCCCGGTATTCCACGCGAAGTCAGCCCCGCCACTTTCAGTGTGTTCCCCACCTCGATGTAGGCAGGCCCGCCGCTGTCCCCTTTGCAGGAATCGAATCCGCCGCCCCCGGCCACGAATTCCGAATCAGATTCAAAGTCGAGTTGCTCCTCGGCGTCATCCAGGTCGTCTTGAGGATTCCTTCTGAGATGAACGATAGGCACCGAGACTTGTCTTTTCACGCCAAAACCGCGAGTAGCCATGAAGTCCGTATTGCCGAAGCCAACCAGCGTCGTATCGAGAGCTCCGGCGACTTCGGCCGCCGTTGCGATGCCGGCCGGAGCCACTTCCGCCGCCCGGCGCAGAATCAGGACCGCTATGTCGTTTTCCCGTCGCAAAAACGGATATTGCGGATGGATCACCACTCTTCGCACCCTGACCAGGTTCGCTCCCGCAAGGTCGAAGATCGATCGAGATCGCAAAGCAACGATATTGATGGGCAGTCCGGGTATCACACAGTGCGCCGCGGTCACAACGATCCGGGAGTGGATCAACACGCCACTGCAAAACCATTGCGTGGCCCCGCTCACGGCCCTGTTCCCCAGGATGCAGCAGTGAGCGAAATCCGTCGCCGCCACCGGCACGCCACCGACAATGGTTGTGATATCGTCGCTAATGGCGCCCGCGGCCTCCAGCCGCGCCGCCGAGTCCGTTACTCCTTCGTTGGCAAGGTAGCGCTGGAACAGTTGCGCAAGCTGCTCGTACTTCCGGGATAAATGCATGTATGCGGCCCGCGCGTCAAACTCAGCGGAACGGGCGCCGGAACACTGGCATTGATTGGACATTCAAACTCCTTCTCTTGCCCGGCCGGAGCATGGAGGTTTCCCCTGCCCGGCTGGGTGTTAGCATGAGGGTTGATGGCAAGGCTTTCGTCCAAATTGAGTCCGAAGGCCAAAAAAAGCGCTCTCGCGGGCGGCCAGGACGTTCTGGCTTTCGTCGAGCTTGCCGGAAGCGCCGATCCCACGAGAATTGAGCGCGAGCTGGCGCAGGCCGGAGTCACCCGGCTCCAGTGGCTTTCCGCTCCACGTTTCATCAGCGTTGAGATCCCTTCCGGAAAGTTGACGGCGCTGGCGGAGCTGCAGGATATCGTGTACATAGAGGTCGGCGAAAAGATGACTCTGTAACGGCGCCGGTTCTAGTTGATCCACTCGGTCACCAGTTGCAACGCCGCCGCGGCATCCACGCGCCCGTATCCCCAGGCGATGTCAAATACAGTCACCCCGGGCGGAGGACTCGCCGACGCGATCAGCACTTTGCGAATCTGCTCGGATGTAAGTCCGCGGCGCTGCTGAAACAGCAGCGCGACAATTCCAGCGACATGTGGGGCAGCCATGCTCGTTCCGGTTTTCCGCACCCGCACCGGAAACACAGCCGACGGTATGGCTGGATTGGGCCGGTTGCCCATGGCGCCGCTTGCGAGAATACGTGTGCCCGGAGCGGCAACCTCCGGCTTGTTGCGGCCATCCCGTGTGGCGCCCCGGCTCGATGACGATTCCACTTCCTGTGTCACATGGTCGTAGTTTGCCACTACGATCGAGTACCGCCCGGTGGCTGGCGTCCCCAGAGTCCTCTGGGGGTCGAAATCAGTGCCGACGAAAAACGATTGGTCCACAAAACCCGAAGCCGCCGAGCGGACATCCCGCTCGATCCAGACGTCGAATCGACCGTTCCTGCTTTCGGTAGCACGCACCTCCACCAGCCAGACGCCGGATTGGACTTGCGTGGCGGATCCCAGGCTAACCTCGATGTAAATTCGCGCATCACCATTTAGCCGGCTGAAACGCTCCGAGTCGATGAAGACCTGATTCCCCGACGGCAAGGGAAAAGTCTCCGTATTGCCCGGGACGACAAAAGGAGTCGCGTTGCCGGTTGGGTCCAATACACGAACTTCAAAGACATCTCTGGACGAGTACCAGACCTCCAGCTCGTTGGCCGTTCGATCCGAGCCGGTTGCTGTCGTACCTCCCGACGGCGTCGGCATCCCTCCCCCGACTGCCCAGCGCAGCGCGGTCAACGCACCCGCCGCAAGATTGCCGGCGGCATGGCCTCGCCACAGGTGTTCATTCCCTGCCGCCACCACAAATGCCCTGCCAGGAGTGGTAAGCAAACTGTCGATTGTGCGCTCCACCAGACTCTCCCCATCGTGACTGCCGCCGTTTTGGCCCAGGCTCATGTTAATGACACAAGGCATGTCGAGCTGCCGCGCCCTTTCGAAAATGTATGTGATTGCCTGCGCTGCTCGCACCGAGTCCGTGAATGTCTCCGCACCCGCCTCGATGGCAGGTTGAACGAAGATAATCGTGGCCTCCGGAGCGGCTCCAATAAACTGTCCCGCCAGAAAGCCCGATCCGGCGGATCTGCCGTTGCCGGCGGCAATTCCGGCAACATGCGTGCCGTGGCTCGCCTGCGCGGGCCGGTGCCGGACGGCGGTGAAGGGATCGGGCAGGGCCAGCGCCGCATCGATGTGCGCCCTGGTGTACTCCACGCCAAACGAAAAACCAACGGGATTCTGTTCACCAGGCCCAGGCGTCAGAGACTGGTCCCAGAGAAACTCCACGCGCGTGCTTCCGTCGGCATTGCGAAAATCATCGAGCGTGTAGTCGAATCCCAGGTCAATAATGCCTATCAGCACATTCGCCCCTCGCAGGCCCGGCTGTGCCGGGGTACCCTGATGAACGGCGTTCGCCTTGGTCTCCGGCAGCGACGTATTGAGATGCGCATACAGCTTTCTGCCGCCCTCGACGTACAGGACGTCTTTTTGAACAGCCAGCTCCTCCAGCCGGGTTATGGGCACGGTCACGGCATAGATATTGCCCGCGAGCGCCCGCCAATCCAGGCCGTAAAACGAGGCCGGGATTTTTCCTTCGGAAACCTGCACCAGAACCTGTTTGGTGAATTCGCCAGGATCGATTGTCGCCGTGGTATCGGCAAGCAGCGAGGCTTCCACGGTTGTAGCGATTACCGCATCACGTTCATCCCGCCGCAACCGGGCCTGATCGGAGATGCAGGAAACAAGCCGCCGCAGTCTTGGATCGAGTGGTTTGATCAGTTTGGCCATATTGAATCGGACTCCCGATGAATTCTACACCTTTAGAGTTACAGTGTCGAACACCATCGATTCGTTACAAACCGAGGTACCATCATTCTTCCGCCGTTCCAGTACGGCCGGTGAAGTGACAAACAGATCCCAGGTGATTGATAATCTAAGGAGCGTCTGTTTGCCGCATCTTTGGTTTGATTCCCAGACCCGCATGCTGTTATCTTGTGAAGCGGCCTAAAGTCTAGGCGCATTTCAACCATCCAGACTGGAGGACTTAGCTCAAATGGAACCGCACTTCCGCGTCGAAGTCCGCAATGCTTGCACATGGCTTGATCCTATGTGCCGCCGCGCGCTCCCCGTATTGTGGACAATTTTATTCGCCGCGGTTTCTATACTCTTGATCTCGACGCCTGCTCAGGCTCAGCAGCACGCGGGAGGAGAAGCCAGCCTTTTGTTGCCCGATTTGGGCCAGGCAACCTTTCTCGGAGGCATCAACGGCCGTACTCTGCTCATGATCGGAATCGTAGTCAGCCTGCTAGGCTTCGTTTTTGGCTTGATCATCTACAAGCAACTTCAGAAAATGCCCGTGCATGAGTCGATGCGGGAGATCTCCGAGCTGATCTATGAAACCTGCAAAACCTATCTCGTCACGCAAGGCAAGTTCCTGCTGATCCTCGAATTTTTCATCGGCGCCATTATCGTTTTCTACTTCGGCTTCCTCCAACACTTTGAAATGATCAAGGTCGCCATTATCCTGTTCTTTAGCCTCGTGGGCATCGCCGGAAGTTATAGCGTGGCGTGGTTCGGCATCCGGGTAAACACATTCGCCAACTCGCGCACCGCTTTTGCCAGCCTGCGCGGAAAACCCTTCCCCTGCTACGCTATCCCGCTCAAAGCAGGAATGAGCATCGGCATGCTGCTGATTTCCGTCGAGCTGCTCATCATGCTGTGCATCCTGCTTTTCATTCCGGGCGACTATGCCGGACCCTGCTTTATCGGATTCGCAATCGGCGAATCTCTTGGCGCGGCGGCTCTCAGAGTGGCCGGCGGCATTTTCACGAAGATCGCCGATATCGGAGCGGACTTGATGAAGATCGTGTTCAAGATCAAGGAAGACGATGCTCGCAACCCTGGTGTGATCGCCGATTGTACGGGCGACAACGCCGGAGATTCCGTTGGCCCCAGCGCCGATGGATTTGAGACCTACGGCGTTACGGGAGTGGCGCTGATCAGCTTCATTCTCCTGGCCGTGAAGGACCCCATTGTTCAAGTGCAATTGTTGGTCTGGATCTTCGTCATGCGTGTGATGATGGTGATCGCCTCCGCGCTGTCTTACTTCATCAATGAAAGGTGGGCCGTGTCGAAGTACTCCAACCGGGACCGCATGAACTTCGAAACGCCGCTCACCACGCTGGTCTGGCTGACGTCGTTCGTTTCCGTCGGAATGACTTACGTTGTGTCCTCTCTGTTGATCCCTGACATTGGCGGGGACTCGTCGTTGTGGTGGAAGCTTTCAACAGTCATTACCTGCGGTACTCTGGCCGGTGCGATCATTCCCGAGCTTGTCAAAGTTTTCACCTCCACCGAATCCGCTCACGTGCGCGAGGTCGTCACTTCTTCCCGTGAAGGCGGCGCGTCGCTCAATATTCTCTCCGGCCTCGTCGCGGGCAACTTCTCCTCCTTCTGGCTCGGGCTGAGCATTCTGGCTCTTATGGGTATCGCCTACGGGGTAAGCACGATGGGGATGGCGAATCTTATGATCGCCCCGGCCGTGTTTGCCTTCGGCCTTGTAGCTTTCGGCTTTTTGGGAATGGGCCCCGTTACGATTGCCGTCGATTCCTACGGGCCGGTGACAGACAACGCCCAATCCATTTACGAGCTCTCCACGATCGAGCACCTGCCCGGCGCAAAGCAGGACATCAAGAAGAACTTCGGGTTCGAACCGGATTTTGAGAAAGCCAAACAGCACCTGGAGGAAAACGACGGCGCGGGGAATACCTTTAAAGCCACGGCCAAGCCGGTGCTGATCGGCACCGCCGTGGTGGGGGCAACCACCATGATCTTCTCCATCATTGTGCTTCTCACCCAGGGCCTCAAACCGGAGCTGCTAGCCAACCTCTCCATCCTTCACTCTCCCTTCCTGCTTGGACTCATTACCGGAGGCGCTGTCATCTACTGGTTCACTGGGGCCTCAATACAGGCCGTTACTACCGGCGCCTACCGCGCCGTGGAATTCATCAAGGCGAATATCAAGCTGGAGGACACAACCAAGGCGTCGGTGGAGGACTCTAAGAAAGTGGTCGAAATCTGCACCCAGTACGCGCAGAAAGGCATGTTCAACATCTTTCTCACCGTGTTCTTCGCAACGCTCGCCTTCGCCTTCCTTGAGCCGTACTTCTTCATCGGCTACCTCATTTCCATCGCCCTGTTCGGATTGTTTCAGGCCATCTTCATGGCTAACGCCGGAGGAGCGTGGGACAATGCCAAGAAGATCGTGGAAACCGAGATCAAGGCCAAGGGCAGCGATCTGCACGCAGCCACGGTAGTCGGCGACACCGTCGGCGACCCCTTCAAGGATACTTCTTCGGTTGCGATGAACCCGATAATCAAGTTCACGACGCTGTTCGGACTCCTGGCCGTCGAGCTGGCAGTTTCCATCACCGGCAAACAAGGCGCGGCTCTTACCACTGGACTTGCCGCGGCGTTTCTGCTGGTCGCTCTATTCTTCGTTCACCGCTCGTTCTACGGAATGCGCATTCAAGCCGCCAAACAGCGCCATTAAGCGCCCCGGTTACGACGGGGATCGCCTGGCGCTATAAACTAAAACAATGCGCCGGCGACAATTTCTGACTTCCGCGGCCACGATTGGGGTTGCCCCCTCGATGGCTCAGCAAGCGCGCCCCAACGTCCTCTGGATCACGTGTGAGGACATGAGCCCGAACCTGCGCTGCTTCGGGGACAAGTACGCCGTCTCGCCGAATCTCGACAGTTTCTCACAGCGCGCGCTTCGTTATCGCAACTGCTGGTCGAACGCTCCAGTCTGCGCCCCCGCCCGCACGGCCATCATTTCGGGAATGTATCCGCCTTCCACCGGCAGTGAGCACATGCGGTCCATAACCCGGCTGGCGCCCGGTCAAGAGATGTTTCCTCAGATCCTGCGTGCGGCAGGCTACTACACGTCTAACAACTCCAAAGAAGACTACAACCTCGAACATACGGGCGCGGTGTGGAACGAGTCGAGCAATAAAGCCCATTGGAGAACCAGACAGCCCGGCCAGCCGTTTTTTTCGGTGTTCAACTTCACCATTACGCATGAAAGCCAGATCCGCCGCCGTCCACACAAACTGGTGCACGATCCCTCCGAAGTTCGTATACCTGCCTATCATCCTGATACGCCGGAAGTCCGTCATGATTGGGCGCAGTATTACGACAACATCACGGAAATGGACAAGCAGGCCGGGCGCGTCCTGGAAGAATTGAAGCGGGACGGCCTGGATCAGGATACGATCGTGTTTTTTTACTCCGACCACGGCTCCGGCATGCCCCGCAGCAAACGCTGGCCGTACAACTCGGGTCTGAACGTCCCTCTGATGGTTCACTTCCCCGAAAAATTCCGGAACCTGGCGCCGCCTGAGTACCAGCCCGGTCGAATTGCGGACAGGCTGATTTCCTTTGTCGACCTCGCCCCGACCGTGTTGAGCCTGGCCGGGCTCCCAAAGCAAACCTATCACCAGGGGCAGGCGTTTCTCGGACGCTTCGCCGAGCCCGAGCGGTCTTTCGTTCATGGCTTCCGGGGCCGCATGGACGAACGCTCCGATATGGTTCGCTCGGTTCGCGACAAGCGCCATGTCTACATACGAAACTACATGCCGCACCGGATTTATGGTGAACACGTGGCATACATGTTCGAAACCCCGACCACGAGGAAATGGCACGAGCTGTACACCCAGGGAAAGCTAAACGAGGCGCAAAGAAAATTCTGGGAGCCAAAACCCGCCGAAGAGCTGTACGACCTGCAACAGGATCCCGATGAAGTGAACAATCTGGCCAGCTCAGCTGTCCATAAACCGATCCTGGAGCGGATGCGGAAAGCAAATCGGGAATTGGCTTTCGAGGTCCGCGATGTAGGCTTCCTTCCAGAACCGGAGATCCACTCCCGCTCCAAAGGTTCGACGCCGTATGAAATGGGCCACGACCCCAAAAAATACCCCGCCCGGCGCGTCCAAAACATCGCGGACATCGCCACCTCATCCCCAAAAACGAGTCAAAGGGAACTGCTTGCCGGACTGAAGGATTCCGATAGCGCCGTTCGCTATTGGGCCGCCACCGGATTCCTGATCGCCGGCAAGGAACTGGTTGCTGCAAATGCCCCGGAGATCGAAAAGGCGCTTCAGGATCCGGAGCCTTCGGTTCGCATCGTCGCCGCCGAAGCGCTCGGCCGGTTTGGAACAGCGTCGCGGAATAACACATCGATCGAAACCCTGCTCGAGCTGGCCAACCTGGACAACCACGGCTGGTATACGGCCACTATGGCGCTGAATGCTCTCGATCACCTTGGTCCTCAGCTCAACGGCTACGAGGACTGGATCCGGAAGCTACCGCTCGACAGCAAAAGCGTTGATCAGCGTTTGAAGGCGAATATCGGCAATCTTGTGAAACGAATCCTGAATAAGGGGTGAATCCCGAGACACCCCTGCGCTAACTGGCGCACTCGCCGCGGCCAAGCTGCAAGGAGTAGGAAACCTCATCCCCCCAATCCTGGTATAGCTCCGGGAACGTCTCGGCGGGCTTGGCCAGGTCCGCCGTCAGGCTGCGGAAGAATTCCACTTTGTACCGCATGACATAAGCCCGGAAGCTTTCCCCATCGACCCGATTGGCGCCGTAGTGGCTCAACACGCGATGCAATGCCTCGGGAGCAAGCCGCGCCGGCACGCTCTGCACCGCAAGAGCAAAGCGCATGATCCCTTCGCCGTCATAGCCCCCGCCAAGCAGCATCTGGTAGTAAGGTACTTCCTTGCCGTTGATCTTACGGGCGTTTCCATAAAAACCGATGTCGCCGATCCAGTGCTGCCCGCACGAATTCGGGCACCCGCTGGCCTTGATGTGCAACTTGCGCACCGCCTTGTCGGGATGAGCTTTCACAGATTCCTGAAGCGCCGCGCCAAGATTCATGGTCTTCGTCAAGGCAAGATTGCAGGAATAGGCGCCCGGGCAGGTTACAACGTCCTCGATTTCCCCGGCCCCGGCGTCGGCGAGGGCGATCAGTTTTAAAGCCGCATAAACACGTCGCAGATTGTGAATCGGAATAAATCCGAACACAACGTTCTGATCAATGGTGAAGCGCAGCAGGCCGTCGCCGGCGTCTTCGGCAATCCGGGCCAGCCCCCGCATCTGCTCTCCGGTGAAATTGCCTTGCGGTATCGTGACCGTAACCGCGGCGTAGCCCGGCTGCTTCTGCTCAAGAACATTGGTCTCCAGCCAGCGGTCGAACTCTGGGTCGGCCGCGCGCTGCTCGATTACCGGAAGTCTGGCGCCGTCGGCCAGCGGCGGAGGCGTGGAAACGAAGCCGCCGAATCCCTCAGGTACTTCCTGAGGTATGGGTACGCCGCCATTTTCGAGAATGTCGCGGTATTCCGCCTCGATGGTTTCCTTCACCCAATCCCATCCGCGTTCGCGAAGGACAAACTTCAGCCGCGCCTTGTTCTTGTTGCCCCGGTTGCCATGCTTGTTGAACAGCCGGACAACCGCCTCCATCCTTTGCACCAAAAACTCCACGGGCAGAAACTCGTCGAGCAGTTGCGCCTCATTGGGAAGCGGGCCAAGCCCGCCGCCTACCAGAATGCGGAAGCCGCGGCGCTCCACACCATCCTCGTTGCGGATTTGCGCGATCAGGCCGACATCATGAATGGCGCCCAGCATCGGGTCATCCGGGTAGCCGGAAAAGGAAATCTTGAACTTGCGCGGGAGATTATCGGTCAGCTCCTTGTGCAGAAAAGCGAACGCCACCTGCCGGGCATAGGGACGGACATCGAACAACTCCCCGGCCAATAACCCCGCCAGTGAGTCCGCGGTCACGTTTCGTACCGTGTTATAGCAGGCCTCGCGCGTCGTCAGCCGCGCATCGGCCAGCATGTGCAATAGGTCGGGAACATCCGTCAGTGGAACGAAGTGATACTGAATATTCTGCCGCGTCGTGACGTGCCCTTTGCCGCCGGCAAACTCTTCGGCCACGCGTGCCAATTGACGCATCTGCGCCCCGGTTAACGTTCC
>Ga0187893_10011878_pt1 | contig 12510 bp, 13 predicted proteins | sample MA1701074metaG_FD_139574 | JGI IMG/M metagenome (GOLD analysis project Ga0187893, IMG submission 139574) | White microbial mat communities from a basaltic lava cave in the Kipuka Kanohina Cave System on the Island of Hawaii, USA - MA170107-4 metaG ...
GCGGCGGCCGGCGGCGTGACGACCGTGATCGACATGCCGCTGAATTCCATCCCTGCGACGACGACCAGCGCCGGTCTGGCGCGCAAGCACGACGCGGCGCGCGGACGGCTCGCCATCGATGTCGGGTTCTGGGGCGGTGTCGTGCCGGGCAACGAGGCCGATCTCGAGGGGCTCTGGTCGAGCGGCGTCCTCGGGTTCAAGTGCTTTCTCGTCCCTTCCGGCGTGCCCGAGTTTCCGCACGTGCTCGAATCGGACCTCGACCGGGCGCTGCCCGTGATAGCCAGGCTCGGCGCGCCGCTCCTCGTCCACGCCGAGTTGCCTGCGGTGATCGATGCGGCCGCGCCCGCGCGTGAAGCCGACCCGCGATCGTACGCCGCATACCTCGCATCACGGCCGGTCGCCGCGGAGGTCGAGGCAATCGACCTCGTCGTGCGTCTGGCGATGCCTCACAATCCACGCGTGCATGTCGTCCACGTGTCGTCGCGCGAAGGCGCGGACCGGATCCGCGACGCTCAGGCACGGGGCGTGCGCATCACCGGCGAGACCTGCCCGCACTATCTGACGTTCTCGTCCGAGGAAATCCGCGACGGCGCGACGGCGTTCAAGTGTGCACCGCCGATCCGGGACGCAGGGGCGAGGTCCTCGCTCTGGGACGGGCTCCGTTCCGGCGCGCTCGACTTCGTCGCGTCGGATCACTCCCCTGCTCCCCCGGCGATGAAGGCGCTCGACACCGGCGACTTTTTCGCGGCCTGGGGCGGAATCGCGTCCCTGCAGCTTCTCCTGCCGGCCGTCTGGACCGGCGCGCGCGCGCGCGGTGTTCCGATTGAGTGGATGGCCGGCTGGCTCACGACCGCGCCCGCGCGCCTGGCGGGTCTCGCGGGCCGCAAGGGCGTTCTCGAACCAGGGGCCGACGCGGACGTCGTCGTCTGGGATCCGGACGCGTCGTTCGTGGTCGATCCCGCCGCGCTCTACCATCGTCACGCGATTACGCCGTATGCGGGGCGCCCTCTGTTTGGGGTCGTCCGTCAGACCTGGCTCCGGGGCGATCTCGTATACGATGGCAGCCATCATCTCCAGACCGATCGTGGACGCATCCTCACTCGTTGATCTCGCATCGGACCGCCTGGGCGGTGCGGTCATCGCCGCCAACGACGAGTTCTTTGCCCCGAAGGAACGGCTGATCCTCAGCGGCCCGGCGGTGTTCCTCCCCGACAAGTACACCGACCGCGGCAAGTGGATGGATGGGTGGGAGACGCGGCGCCGGCGCGAGCCGGGGCACGACTGGTGCGTCCTGCGGCTCGGGCTGCCCGGGGTCGTGCGCGCGTTGGTCGTCGACACCGCGCATTTCAAGGGAAACTTTCCGGAATCGTGCTCCGTTGACGTGGCCGTCGTCGAAGGACACCCGGCGCCCGGCGACGTCGTGGAAAAAGCGGGGTGGACGACGGTCCTCGATCGGTCGCCACTCCGCGGTGACAGCGAGAACACGTTTGACGTCCGCGAGGCACGCGCGACGCACCTGCGGTTGAACATCTTTCCGGACGGCGGTGTCGCGCGGCTGCGCGTGCTCGGCGACGTCTCGCCAGACTGGGAAGCCCTCAGACGCGCGGGCGGTGACGTGGACCTCGCCGCGCTCGAGCACGGAGGCCTCGTCGTTGCCTGCAGCGACATGTTCTTCGGGAGGATGCAGAACCTCATCCTGCCCGGGCCCTCGCGCGGCATGCACGATGGCTGGGAGACACGGCGACGGCGGGGGCCGGGCCACGACTGGGCGATCGTGCGGCTCGGTTTCCCGGGATCGATCCGCCGGATCGAAGTCGATACGTCGCACTACAAGGGTAACGCGCCGGGGCGCTGCTCGCTCGACTGGTGCAGACGCCCGCGAGATGAGGCCTGGCTTCATGCCGAGGCGTCCACGGCCTGGCCCTGGCAACCGCTTCTCGCCGAGACGCCGCTGCAGCCGCATACTCGTCACGCGTTCGAAGAGGGTGTGCACCGCGACCTCGCGACGCACGTGCGGCTGAACATCTTCCCCGACGGCGGCGTCGCCCGCCTGCGGGTGTTCGGGCGGATTCTCGATTGAGCGGCGCAGGTGACCTCGGATGGCTGAACGAACTGGATGCTGGCGCGTGCGCGGATGCCCTTCGACGATGCTGCGGCAGCGACGCCTGGGTGCGGTCGCTGGTGGCCGCGCGGCCGTTCGTCAGCCGCGATGACCTGATGGACCGGAGCGATCGCATCTGGCAGTCCCTCCAGCGCGATGACTGGCTGGAGGCGTTTGCCGCACATCCACGGATCGGGAGCCCCGCGGCAAACGGCTGGGCCGCCGGCGAACAGTCGGGCAGCGTGGGCGCCAGCGCGGCAGTGCGCACCCGCCTTTCGGAGCGGAACCGCGAGTACGAAGCACGGTTCGGGCACATCTTTATCGTGTGCGCGACCGGCAAGAGCGCCGACGAGATGCTCGCGCTCCTCGAAGCGCGTCTCGAGAACGCGCCGGACGCCGAGTTGAGTATCGCGGCGGAAGAACAGCGGAAGATCACTCGGCTGCGGCTCGACAAGCTGCTGATCGAATCTGCCGGACGCGGCGTCGGAAACCAGAGGCCGGGAGCATGATCAGTACACATGTGCTCGACACGTCTCGCGGGCGGCCGGCGGGCAAGGTCGCGATCAAGCTCGACCGACGGGAATCGGGCGATTGGCAGGAGGTCACGAGGGCGACAACCGACGCGGACGGCCGCGCCCGCGACCTGGCGCACGGAGCGGGGCCCGGGCTGTATCGGCTCACGTTCGAAATGGCGGCCTATTTCTCCGCGCTGGGTCAGGAGTACTTTTTTCCATTCGTATCGGTGGTCTTCGAGATCCGAAACCCGAGCGAGCGCTATCACATTCCGCTGCTGATCAGTCCGTTCGGGTACTCGACCTACCGGGGAAGCTGACGCAGATGACGCGATTGGGGATCAACAGTTACGGCAAAGCGCGAATCCGGCTCGTCAAGGTCGTGCGGCACGGCGACCGCCACGACATAAAGGACCTCACGGTTGCGGTCCGCCTCGAAGGAGACTTCGAAGAAGCGCACACCGCGGGCGACAACCGCAAGGTGCTTCCAACCGACACGATGAAAAACACGGTGTACGCGCTGGCCGCGGGCGTCCGCATCGATCAAATCGAGCAGTTCGGCATTGCGCTCGCCGCGCACTTCCTGCGCCAGAACCCCCAGGTCTCGCGGGCGAGGATCGAGATCGCCGAACGGAACTGGGCCCGGCTGCCCGTCGGCGGGAGGCCGCACAATCACGCGTTCATGGATGCGGGGGGCGAGCGCCGCACGGCGTCGGTGACGAGTAACGGCGAGCGTGTATCGGTCGTGGCCGGGATCGACGGCCTGCAGATTCTGAAGACATCGGGATCGGCGTTTGCGGGTTTCCTGAAGGATCCCTTCACGACGCTGCGGGAGACCAGAGATCGAATCTTCGCGACGACCATGACCGCGAAGTGGACCTACATCAAGCCGGACGTGACGTTCGGTCCCTACTGGCTCGGTGTCCGACAGGCGCTCCTCGACACGTTCTCCGCCCATGACAGCCAGTCGGTGCAGCACACCCTCTACGCCATGGCGGACGCGGTGCTCAGCGCATACGAAGAGATAGCCGAGATCACGTTGACGCTGCCGAACCGGCATCATCTTCCCGTGGACCTGTCACCGTTCGGCCTGGAGGACAAGAACGAGATCTTCGTGGCGACCGAGGAGCCGCACGGCGTGATCGAGGCTACGGTCAGCAGATGACGGAGGCGACGGAGATCACGGAGTTACCACGGAGAAACGGAGAAGCGGAGGACGAAGCTCCGTTTCGTCTCCGTTTGCCTCCGTTCCTCCGTGTTGACTCCGTTCTCTCCATTAGCTCCGTTTCCTCCCGCGCAGGATCGCCGCGAACGACCGGGACCTCAGCTCATCGAGCGTCAGCCCGCTGCGATCGACGGCTTCCTCTTCGGTAATCGCCCCCGAGTTCATCGCGCGCAGGAAGTAGTTCAACAGCCCTTGTCCGGTCGCGGCGTCGTCGAATACCTCGCCGACGAGCGTCGCCTGCGCCGCTTTGTCGACGAAGTTCCGAAGACGTGTGGAGGCCGCGTCGAGACCCTCTAGGAAGAACGCGTAGACGGCCGCATAGCGGCTCGGAAGCTGCGCGGGGTGCAGATCCCAGCCCTGGTAAAAGCCGCCCACGAGCGAGTGCCGGACGTGCGAGGCATGAAGCCGCCACGCGGCGTGCACCGTCGCCCGATCGCCGATCGGCAGGACGTTGGTCGCCCCGTCCGACATCCAGACGCTGGTGGACGCGAGCGCGACCTGCATCATCAGCTTCGCGAAATCGCAGGACGGATGCGTCATGTGCTGGTGCGCCGCCGTGATCTGACACGAGGCGGTGTAGTCGTATGTGCCGAAATGGGCGCCGCGGCAGCGTCCCCGCGAGGCCTCGACGAGCGCGGGGATCGCGCACCGGCCATTCGAGTCGAGGACGCTTTCGGTGGTTTCGATCATCAGCTCGAGTCGAAGGCTTCCTGAGGCCAGCTTCAGGCCCCGTTCCAAGCTCTCGAGCCGATCGACCAGCGTCGAGACCTGCCCCACGGCCGTGATCTTCGGCAACGTGACCACGAAACCGGCGGGTACTTCTCCGGCACCTTCGACGAGCGTCGAGACGAAACGGTCCAGCGTGCGGATGGCGCGTTCCCGCAGCTCGCCGCCGAGCGGTTTGATCCGAATGCCGATGTAGGGCGGAAGCAAGCGCTCGCGATGCCCACGCGCGACTTCGCTCGCGGCCGAGACGGCGTGACTGTCTTCTTCCCCGTCCGGCCGGTTGCCGTACCCGTCCTCGAAGTCGATCCGGAAATCTTCGACGGGCTCCCGGCGAAGCTTCGCGCCGACGCGCTCCCTGATGCTCCGCGCGAGCGAGGCATCGACGTCGAGACCGAACGCCGCCGTGAACTCCGCCGGGCCGCCGTGCTCGTCCAGTGCGGCGAGCCCGCGCTCGCCGAGGCGCCGCGCCGTATGCGCTTTGAACAGATGGGCGCCGCCGTACACGGTATGAACGGGCTGGCGTGAAATCATTATTGGAGCGCGCTCATTCGAATGTGACCATCCGCCGCACGACGCGTTCGAGCGCGAAGGCGCGATACGCGGCCGTCGAGCGGACGTCATCTATCGGGTGAACTTCCGCGGCGGCAGCCCGCGCGACGCGCGCGGCGGTGGCGTCGCCGGCAGGCGCGCCGGCGGCAACCCGCTCGGCGTCGCGGAGACGGATCGGCGTCGGAGCCACGCTGCCCGCCGCAAGGCGTAACGCCACGATCGTGTCCGCCTCGAGCCGCGCCGACAACGCAACGACGACCTTGCTGATGGCCTGCGCCTCGCGCGTGCCGACCTTGCGGAAGCGCTGAAGCGTCCCCGAGGGTTGTGCGGGAACCAGGATCCGAACGATCAGTTCACCGGGCAGCAGCGCCGTCCTGCGGTAGGCCACGTGAAACTGATCGTAGGGCACTTCACGCGATCCCCCGGGGCCCCTTACGACGACCCGTGCGTCGAGCGCGAGGAGCGCCGGCAGCGAGTCCCCCGCCGGGCTGGCGTTCGCGACATTCCCTCCGATCGTCGCCCGGTTTTGAATCTGCCAGCCGCCAACGACCGCCGCGGCCTGCGCGAGAATCGGACAGACACGAGCGACGTCCGGTGACTCACGCAATTCCGAGAACGTCACCGCCGCTCCGATGTCGAGCCCCGTCGCATCGGATCTGATCCCGGACAACTCGGGAATCCGGTGCACGTCCAGCACGCCAGTGGCACGACCCTTCAGGGTCGTTTCTCCCCCCGCGGCCGTCCCCACCATCAGGTCCGTGCACCCGGCCATCGGCACGAGGCCGGGATCGGCGGCGAGCGCGGCGACCGCAGCGTCCAGCGAGCGCGGGCTGGCGGCCTTCATCGTCCGTCGCCTCCACCGCAAATGGCGCGCAGAATCCCCTCGTAGCCCGTGCACCGGCACAGATTGCCGGCGAGCGCCTCCTGCGCTTCGGCTCGGGAGGGTTGTTCGCGCCGCTTGAGCAACGCCCAGGCTGTGACGATGATTCCTGGCGTGCAGGCGCCGCACTGAACGCCGCCGGTTTCGACGAATCGATCCAGGAACCCACGCGCGTCGCCGGCGATTCCCTCGACCGTCAGCACGCGGTGGCCTGCGCACTGACAGAGCGGCACCAGGCACGAGAGAACCGGCACATCGTCCAGCAGGACTGTGCAGGCGCCGCACTCCCCTTCACCACAGCCTTCCTTCGTGCCAATCAGGTGGAGCTGATCGCGCAGGACGTCGAGCAGACGCTCCATCGGAGCGCCGTCAACCGTGCGCTCAATCCCGTTGACGATGAAGGTGTAGGAGCTCACCCGGCGTCATTCCTCTCCGAGGCCGCGAGAATCCGTTCGGGTGTCGCAGGAATCTCGTCGACCACGATGCCGGTGGCGTTCTCGATGGCTCCGACGACAGCCGGCGCCGCTCCATCCATCGGCAATTCGCCGATGCCTTTCGCGCCGAAGGGCCCGCCATCGAACGCCCGCTCGACGAGCTCGACCTCGATGAGCGGGCTGTCCTTGATCGTGGGAATGATGTACGTCGCGAGGCGATCGTTCAGGTAGCGGCCGTCCGAGACCTTGATTTCTTCGATGGTCGCGTAGCCGATGGCCTGCAGCGTGCCCCCTTCGATCTGGCCCTTGCACAGCGTGGGATGGATCGCCTTCCCCACGTCGCAGACAGCGACGGCACGCCGCGGCCGGACTTCGTACGTATCGGGATCGACGTCGACCTCCACGACGTCGCAGCCCCATGCATACGTCGGATACGGGGAGCCCGTGTAGGTCGCTTCGTCGAAGGTCTGCCACTCGGGAGGACTGTGGTAGACGGTGACCTCGAGCGGACCATGACGTTCGAGGTGCGCGCGGGCGAGATCGCGAAAACGTGGCCTGTCAGCGTTTTTCGTGTCGCGTAAAAAGGTGGCTGTCCCCTTTTCGACGGTCGTTCGCAGCTCGCGCACGGCCCGGTCGATCAAGCCGCCGACGATCATCGTCGTCCGCGACGCGACCGTCGGCCCGGAGTTCGGCACGAGCCCCGTGTCGGGCGGGGCGAACACGAGGTCGTCGAATTCGACCCCGCCAGCCGCGGCCGCGATTTGCGGGAACACGATGGCGCACCCCTGTCCCATGTCGGTCATCGCCGTCAGGATCTCGAGGCGTCCGTCCGGCAGAAGCCGGGCGGTCACCGGCGACTTCATCTTCAATTCACCCGATCCCGTAAAACCGCAGCCGTGAAAGTACAGGCTGATGCCGATTCCGCGCCGCTCGCGCCAGCGATCCTGGAAGCGCGTCCGCGACGCGGCGCGCTCGAGGCATTCGCGGCCGCACGTCGTCTCGTCGAGGACCTGGCCTGTCGGCAGCCGATCGCCGGGGCCGACGACATTCAGCGAGCGGATTTCGTACGGGTCGAGCCCGACCCGCCGCGCAATCGCGTCCATGTGACGCTCGACCGCAAACGCCGCCTGCGGTACGCCGAAGCCCCGGAACGCGCCGTTCGCCGGGGTGTTCGTCCGAAGCACCCGCCCGCGTACGCGGACGTGCGGCACGCGATACGGACCGGTCGCATGCAGGATGGCTCGTGAGAGGACCACTGGCGAGAGCGTCGTATAGGCGCCGCCGTCCAGGATCACATCGACATCCATCGCGATCAGTCGTCCCTGCTGATCAACGGCCGTGCGGTGTCTGATGAGCGATGGGTGCCGCTTCGTGGTGCCGATGATGTCCTCATGGCGGTCGTAGGCCAGGCGCACGGGGTGACCGCTCGCCCGCGCGAGGAGCGCCGCGTGCAGGCCGATCATGCTCGGGTAGTCTTCTTTTCCTCCGAATCCGCCCCCTACGGCGCTCGCCGCAATGCGGACCTTCTCGTCCGGGAGACCGAGCGCGTGGACGAACGCCTTGTGGACGTAGTAAGGGCACTGCATCGAGCCGACGGCATGCACGGTGCCGTGCTCGTCGAACCAGGCCGTCATCGCCTGACATTCGATGTAGACGTGTTCCTGCAGTCCCGTCCGGTACTCGCCGCTGACGACGAGGTCGGCTTCGGCGAGCGCCCGCTCGACATCGCCGGACGCGACGTTCAGCGCGTAGAGGGGTGGATGCCGATCCGCGTCATCGAGAGTGAGAACCGAGTCGAGGAGTGTGTAGGTGGCGTCGATTTCGGCGAGCGCCGCGCGCGCGGCGCGACGACTGGGAGCGGCCACGAGGGCGACCGCTTCCCCGACGTGACGGACGACTCCCTCAGCGAGGATCGGCCAGCTGTCGTCCAGGAGCTGCACGCCGTTCACGACCCCGGCCGTTCGGAGGTCGGCGGCTGTCAGGAGGACGGCGTTCTCTGGCGGGTGGCCGCTGCGCCAGTGCACGCTGTTGATGTGCGCGTGCGCGTGAGGGCTGCGGAGCGTCGCACCGAACCAGAGGCCCGGGATTTCCAGATCGTCGCCGTACCGCGCCTGTCCCGCGACTTTTGCGATTCCGTCGGGCCGCGGAGGGGATGCGCCGATGATGGGGACCACGCGAAGAGAGACTATAAACCACGCGAAACGACAGCATGAATTTCGGCCAATTTCTTAGCCACTGGTTAACGCGTTAGCCGTCCGTGGGCCCAGTCTGGCGTCGGGTTTCGATGTAGGCTTAAGGCCCTAAGAACTTCACTTCTAAACACTTGCGCGCTTTTTCGCACCACTCCTGAGGCTCGGCACAAGCATTGCTCAAGTTGGCGTGACCATGTCGCGGCCTCAGTCGCTCTCGATGCCGGCGGCAGCTTCCGCCCGCGCCGGGCTGGCGCACTTTCAGCTCGGCGGACGGGACCTGAGTTGCGCGCACTGCGGGCATCAGCTCGAATGCACTGATCACCAAGAGCGAGCAGGAGCGTGGTTGGGGTCCTTCATGTGTCCGCGCTGCCGGAGCGAGTATTTCTATTCGTATCGCTGGCGGCAGCTGATTCGTCGTTTCGATCTTTGACACACGAGCGGTCGGAAGGCAGCAGGTGGCGAGGAGTGACGTCGGTCACCTCCGGGCCGCGCCTTCACTCACACCCACTCGCGCGCGCGGCGTTTTGAGAGCGGCGCCGCGCAAGCCTGCTGTCTTCCGGCCGCTCGTGGTGTGTACAATCGTCGACACTCCGATGTCAGGGACGAAACAGCCCATCGCCTGCCGCCTCGACGCGCTCTCGCCCGACGAGCGCCGGCGCCAGCAGACGCTCCGTCAGAACCTCGAAGCAGCGCTTGAAAGCGTCCGCGAAGCGCGGGACGGCTTTGTCGTCACGTACCGCGACGGCGCCGACGTCTTCCGCCAGGCGGCGGAATGGCTGACGCTCGAGCGGCGGTGCTGCCCGTTCCTCGACTTCGAGCTGGCGTGGCGGTCGGACTCTCCCTCACCCACCCTCTGTCTGAGAAGCGAAGACCCGGCGGCCAAAGCTTTTATCGCCGAAACATTCCTTCCGACATCCTGAAACCGGGATCCGCCTCCTTGACACAGGCGTCTCATCCGGTAGAAAGTTGCTACTGACAATGAAATCTGACCTGACGCGGGATGCCGTCGCGCTGACCGAAGCCGTCGCCGAGCTTGTGCGTGTTTACCAGTTCCGCGATCGGGACCAGATCTGCTGCCACGACATCTCGGTGACGCAGTGCTACGCGCTCGAAGCGCTGGCACAGAACGGACCGATGCGATCCACGGCGCTGGCCGCACGCCTCTACCTCGACAAGAGCACCACGAGCCGCGTCGTCACCGCGCTCGTGCGGAAGCGGTACGTGGAGCAACGGCGCGATCCGGCGGACGGCCGCGCCGTCACGCTTCGCGTCACGAGCGCGGGGCGCGCGCTCTATCGCCGGATCAACGACGACCTGGTGGCCCAGCAGAAGGCGCTGCTGGCCGATCTGGACCCGGACCTCAGAGCGGGCGTCACTCTGGCGATCAGCCGGCTTGCGCGCGCCGCCGACGCGCGCTTCAGAAGCGGTTTCAGCGTGGGCGCCTGCGCCTGCGCTCCTCAGGACGACGTTCCAGCTCTTTCGACTTCTGGCAGCACGACGAAAGGAATGACACGTGGAGAACATCACTGACGCGGTTCGTCGGAAATACGGAGACGCCGCGCGGCGTGTGACCTCGGGCGAGAGTGCCGCCTGCTGCGGGACCTCCCCCTCCGCCGCCTGCGGGTGCGATCCGGTTACCGCCAACCTGTACGATGCGGCTGACGCGGGCGCGGTTCCGGACACGGCGCTCCAGGCATCGCTGGGTTGCGGCAACCCGACGGCTTTGGCCCGGCTCCAAACGGGCGAAGTCGTCCTCGACCTCGGAAGCGGCGGCGGAATTGACGTTCTTCTCTCCGCGCGGCGTGTCGGGCCAACTGGAAAAGCATTCGGCCTCGATACCACCGACGAGATGCTTGCGCTCGCGGAAGAAAACAAACGCAAGAGCGGGCTCACCAATGTCGAGTTCCTCAAGGGCACTATCGAAGACATCCCTCTACCCGAGGCCACGATCGACGTCATCATCTCGAACTGCGTCATCAACCTGTCCGGGGACAAGGATCGGGTGCTCACCGAGGCGTTTCGCGTGCTCAGGCCGGGCGGCCGCTTCGCCGTCAGCGACGTCGTCGTCCGCGGCGATCTGCCCCCGGCGGTCAAGCGCTCGATGGAGCTCTGGGTGGGGTGCATCTCGGGGGCACTCACGGAGGCCGAGTACCGGCAGAAGCTCGCCGCGGCCGGCTTCACCGACATCGACCTCGAGGTCACCCGGGTTTACGACATCGAAGATGCACGCTCGTTCCTGAACGCCGAAGGCATCGACGTCGACACGGTCGCGCCCATAGTGGACGGCAAGGTCGTGAGCGCGTTCATCCGGGCCGGGAAGCCGGCGGCCTGCTGCGGGCCGACCTGCTGTCATTGATCGAATCGTGAAGCCGCGTGTCCTGTTTGTCTGCACCGGGAACTCCTGCCGGAGCCAGATGGCGGAGGGCTTCCTCCGCAACTTCGCCGGGGCCCGGTTCGAGGTGGTCAGCGCGGGAACCGAGCCGGTTCCGCTCAACCCGGGCGCGGTCGAAGCGATGGCGGAGATCGGGATCGACATCTCGGCGCAGCGCTCGAAGGATGTCGCGCCGTTCCTCAGTCAGGCGTTCTCCTACGTGATCACTGTTTGCGACCGCGCCGCCGAGCGCTGTCCGTTCTTTCGAGGCGCGGCCCAACGCGTCGAATGGAGCTTTCCTGATCCGGCCGCTGTCCGCGGATCCGAAGCCGAGCGACAGAGCGCCTTCCGCGCCGTCCGTGATCGGATCAGCGGCAAGGTCCGCGAGTTCATCGAGACGGCGACGTGACGCGGCTTCGGAGGCGCGCTTCCGATTCCTCGTCGGCGGGAAAGAACGTTTCGATTCTGAGCTCCTGAAGCGTGACGTCTTGCGGGGTCCCGAGGGTCATGATCGCGCTGAAGAGCCGAATCTCCAGACCCGGGGCCTTGAGGTGCACCGGCAGCAACAGCTCGGTCGTGCCAGGCGCGTTGCCCCGCGCCGAAGGCCCGGCGAGCTCCCTGATCTCGGCCAGCAGGGTGGCCGCGGTCTCGTCGTTTCTGGATTCGGTCAGCTCGTGCTGCGCTCGGCTCCACAGATACCGGGCGACCTGATCCCAGTTCACGATGAAACGGCGCAGACCCTGCGGGTGGAACACCATTCGCAGCAGATTCGGCGTCCCCGTCGACAATGCCGCGTCGACGAGCGTCCCGAGCAGCGCCCGGGATGCGTCGTTTGCCATCAACAGATTGGAATAGCGATCGAGCACGACCGCGCCGTACGGCTCGTGGCGGTCGAGGATGAACTGCAGCACGCCCCGGATATGCCGCATCTCCTCGGCGGCAAGCGGCGTCTGGCGATAGACGTGTGCGTACCCGCCCGCCTCGAGCAGCCGGTTGCGCTCGCGAAGCGGGACGTCGAGCGTCTCGGCGAGCGCGATGAGCGCCTGCCGACTCGGCTGCGTCCGGCCGGTTTCGATGAAGCTGACATGGCGGGAGGAGAATCCCGCGCGCATCGCGAGGTCGAGTTGGCTCAGCCCGCGGCTGGCCCGCCACTCGCGCAGCAGCCGGCCGACCGGACTGGCCTGGCGCGTCGCATGGGGCTCCGCCGAAGTCACTGACTCTGGGGTCATGACGACATGCTACCCGCACCGCTTGCCGCCGCACCATTACCTCTGAGGTAATTGCCGCCGATCGCGGCGTCGGCGATCCTCCTCGTCAAGGAGAGACACAATGACGCCCCATCGCATCCTCCATGTCAACGCGTTGTCCACGGCCGTATCCGCCGTCGCCCTGCTCGCAGGACGCGGGATCCTTCCTCGCTTTTTCGGTCTGGCCAGTCCCCTTCTCCTCGACGTTGTGGCGGTGGGATTCCTGGCCTATGCGGGCGTGCTGGCGCTGACCGCGAGGCGCCGGCCGGTCAA
>Ga0187893_10011880_pt1 | contig 12508 bp, 10 predicted proteins | sample MA1701074metaG_FD_139574 | JGI IMG/M metagenome (GOLD analysis project Ga0187893, IMG submission 139574) | White microbial mat communities from a basaltic lava cave in the Kipuka Kanohina Cave System on the Island of Hawaii, USA - MA170107-4 metaG ...
CGCAGTCGAAGCGTGGGGCTCCCGACCGGTCGACTGCCACCTCTCCGCCGACCCCGTGACGTTCGTGCTGGTGGGCTACGGCCGCATCGGCCAGTGGGGACCGATCGCCCGGGGAGGCCTGCGAGCCTGGGGCCGGCGGCCGTGGCTCGCCCCGCGGTTCACCAACCTGTTCTTCAACCCCTGACAGCGACGTTGTTTGCGTTCCATGCCCACCCGACGACGAGGCCCCGGGACCGGCGACGCCCTGTTCGGCGGCGAAGTCCACGAGCAGGCGAAGGGTTGCCTCCTCCGTCAGGTACTTGCGGCCGAGGGCGCGCTTGTGGGCGAGGAAGTCGCCGACGGCGGCGGTGAGTTCGTCGTTCATGCCAGCACCGCCTCTCCGTCGCCGAGGGCCACCTCGCGCAGCGCCTCGACGGCGACCTTGGCGTAGACCTCCGTGGAGCGGGCCGAGCGGTGGCCGACGAAGTCGCCGATGGTCTTCAGGTCAAAGTTGGCGTCGACCAGGCGCTGGACCGCCGAGTGGCGCAATGTGTGCGAACCGGGCCGGGGCACCTCGACACCCGCCCTGAGCAGGTAGTGCTGGGCCAGCGAGGACACGGCGGCGGCCCAAACGGTCGGCGGGGAGCGACAGCCCGGAAGAACACGTGGCGGTCCTCGGTCGACGGCCGGCCATCGCGCGAGTAGTCCAGGAATGCCTCACCGACCGCGACCGACAGAGGGAAAGCGGTGGAATGCCCGGCCTTGCGCTCCGGGACCGCCAGTGGCTCGCGCTTCCAGTCGATGTCGTCAAGAGTCAGCGCGGCGACCTCGCGCCCTCGCAGGCCGTAGGTGACCAGCAGAAGCAAGATCGCGTAGTCCCGCCTGCCGGCTTCGGTCCGCCGGTCGACCGCCGCCAGAACGCGATTGACATCCTCCCAGGAGATCGACCTCGGGATGCTCGAGAGTCGGTAGAGCTGGGGCCACTCGACGACCGCTCAGGTCGGTCGCGACGACGCCCTCACGATGGGCATAGCGCAGGAACACCCGCAGCACACCGGCGCTGTGCGGACGGTGCTCTTGGCCAGACCGGCGGCGGAACGCTCGACGATGAACGCGCTGAGGACTGCCGGCGACAGCTCGCCAATGTTGCGGATGCCGATCCGCTGCAGCGCAGCGAGGACGAACGACCTTGACGCCGCCGAGGAGCCGGCCATGATGGCCCACGAGAGGTCCGACTCGCCGTCAATCGCCAGAGTGCGGACTACAGCCCGAGATCCAACCCTCGATCAGGTGCCGGGTGTGGCCACTGCGACCAGTCCGGCGTCGGCGGCTCGACGGCCTCCAGCCGTTGCTGGAGGTCCTCCGACGCAATGGCCTGGGCGCCCCGCAGGTTCCCCTCGAGGCCGAGTTGGTGGGGCTCCACCCGCCACTGTTCCCGGTAGCTCTCCAACGCCCCGGCCTCGCCCAGCCATCGCTCGCGGGCGTTGTGCTCGACCGGCGGCGGGCCCACGAGGCGAAGCATGTGGTCCGGCGGGCGCTCCTCAGCGGCCAGGGCCAGCTCGCTTCGCCGGGCCGACACGCGATCGGCCAGGTCCTCCATCCATGCAACCTCGACGGGGTGCTCGGCCATCCACCGCTCCCGGGCCGTCACCGCCGCCACAACCTCGCGGTACCGCCCCTGGACCTCGGCCACGCCTTGGTCGACTCCCTTTAGCGCGCACCGGGCCCGTTCGGCCTCCTTCTCGAGGCCACCGAGGCAGGCCAGGCGTGCTCCCATCGTGCGCCCCGCCTCGTCAACCGCCGCAGCGTGGGACCGGCGACGGAACAGGCCTCCTCGGTCGCCGAGGGCGTCAAGCTCCGCCCGGCTCCCCTCCACCGCCGCCTGCGCCTCCTTCAGGTACTCCTCCGCCATGTGGAGGCGGTGCGCCGCCACGCTCCTCACATCATCGACCCTGAGCAACTCCTCTTGGCGCTCGAGCAGCTCCTGGTAGCGGTCGGGCCCGGCGCCTCGGGTGACGAGCCGGCGGGCCTCAATCAGGGCGGGCACCAGCAGAGCCAGGTCCTCGGAGCGGTCCAGCTCGGACCGCAGGACGTCGGTGGCCGACAGCTCCGCCCCGCTGCGACCCAGGGCGTCGGCCAACGCCTCGGCCGGTGTCGGCGGGCGTCGCCAGCCGTGCTCGTCGCCGGCGCTCTCCAGCACCAGGCAGGCCTGGTTCTCCAGCCGGCCTCTGGTCATGCCCACATAGACCGACTCGGCGCTGGCCGCCTCGTCGAGCACCACCACGCCCCGGTCGACGGTGAGGCCCTGCGCCTTGTGGACGGTGACGGCGTAGCTGAGAGCCACGTGCTCGGCCACGTAGTCGCCGGCCAGCACCACGACACCCCGCCCGTCGGCGTGGTCAACCACCAGGGAGCCGTTCCGGCGGCGCTGCGTGACCACCCAGCGGTCCCCGTTGCGCACCCAGGCGCCGCGGCTGGTGAGCAGGCGCCGGTCGTTGTTGGTGGTGACCACCTCATCGCCCACGCCGGCCACCTGGGCGCCCACGGCCACGCCGCCGGGCTCGACCTCCCCCGCCGCCACCCGCACGGCCCGGGCCCGCAGCGCCAGAGCGTCGACAGTCCCGTGGTCGTGCGCCATCACCACCACTGACTCGCCGACCTCCCGGGATCGCTGCCAGCTCGCGAAGGCGGCCTCCACCATCTCCTCCCGGCTGCCGCCCACCAGGCGCCCGTGGCGCTCGTACTCCTCAACCACGGTGACGTCCCCCCGGCGCAGGCGCAGGGTGGCAGCCGCCTCCCACGGCTCGACGAAGCGACGAGCATCGGTGAGCTCAGCTGCGGCGGTGTCGGCCACCAGGAGGCGGAACAGCCCTCCCGCTCCCACCGCCCCGAGCTGGCGGTGGTCGCCCACCAGGACCAGCTTGGCCTGGGCTTCCTCCACTGCCGCCACCAGGGCGGCCAGATCGGATGTCGCCACCATGCTGGCCTCGTCGAGCACCACCGCCTCGCCGGCACGCAGGCGCCACTGCCGCTCGGGGGCGGGCTTGGCGTTCTCGAACAGGAACTTGGCCAGGGTCTCCGACGCCAGGCCGGCCTCCTCGGTGAGCACCCCGGCCGCCACCGCCGAGACGGCCAGGCCCCGCACGGGCACACCGGAGGCCTCCCAGGCGGCCCGGGCGGCGCCCACTGAGCGGGTCTTGCCCGCCCCGGCCGGGCCGACCAGACAGACCACGGCCTCCCCGCCGCCGCACACCCGGCGCACGGCCACCGCCTGGTCCTCGCCCAGGCCGGCCGAGACCACCGCCGCCTCGATGGCGCTGCGCGAGACCACGGCCACGCCGGCTTCCCGGCCCCGCCCGGCGAAGTCGATCACCTCGGACTCGAGGGCGAGCGTGGCCCGGGTGGTGTAGCGGGCGCCGCCGTGGCGCTCGGTTGTCAGGCGGCCGTCGCGCCGGCACAGGGCGTCGGGGATCTCGGCCCGGGCCGGCGCGGCCAGGGCCACCACGTGGTAGTCGGCCACCACGGCGTCTGCACCTGCCTCGATCCAGGCCCGAGCTTCGTCGGCGCTGGCCACCACGGCGGGAGGAAGTCGCCGGGCCACCAACCGCAGGGCGTCGGTGCGGCCCCACGTCGAGCGCTGCTCGGCCAGCTCCGCCACCACCTCGGCCACTAGGTCGCCCTTGGCCTCAAGCGGCAGCCCCAGCTGTGCGGGTGTGCGACCGACGGCCTGGCCGAGCCACTGCTCCGGCGAACGTCCGCAGGCGGCGGCGTCGGCCATCCAGCGCTCGACCAGGCTCTCGGTGGCCTCGGCGTCGTGCTCCTTGGCCGGGCGGGTGGCCAAGGTGGCCACCTGGTACGCCTCGGCCCGCTCGTCGGCCGTGAGCGATCGGCCCAGGCGGGCCTCGGCGTCGGCCACCCGTGCGGCGCCGGCCACCTCGATCTCGCGCCGGCGGGAGGAGAAGTGCCGGCACAGCTCCGTCGGCACGCCCACGATGTCGGCCTGGCCGTTGGCATCCACCGGCGCCCACTCCACGCCCAGCCGTGCGGCCAGCTCGGCCCGCAGCGCGGCCTGGTAGAGGTTGCCGGCCGGCTTCTGGTGGGCGTACAGCTCCCGGCCGTCCACCGCCCGCCAGCGGCCGTCGAGGCAGCGGACCTTGTTCGACACCAGCAGGTGGGTGTGCAGCTGCGGATCGACGGCCCGGGACACCCGGTGAACGAAGGCGGCGACGACCAGGCCGTCGGTGTCGACCTGGAACACCCCGGCCTTGCCGGTGCGGGAGAACGAGGCGTGGTCCTCCAGGAACGACACGGTGGCCGCCACCGCCGCCTCGTGGCCGGCCCGGACCTGCTCGGCCACCTCGGCGCCGCCCAGGGCCCACAGCACCGAGACCGACTTGGGTGGCGACAGCGACAGCGAGTAGCCAGCCACGACCTCCGAGCCGGCCCGGTGGTCGAAGGGCCGCCCGAGAGCCTCGCCCGTGCGCGGGTCCCGGCCTTGGCCGAACAGGGCGGCCAGATCGGCGGGATCGACCTGGCCGGCGAGACCGAGACCGACGGCGCCTGATCCGGTCCAGTGCCCCGGCGCCTCGCCCCGGCCGGTGAAGTAGTCCTCCAGCCCGAGGGCGACCTGGCTGGCGTAGTACTGCCAGGCGGCGGGAGCCATCTTGACCAGGCCCAGCAAATCAGGTCCCCCGCGCGCAACGTTGCCGAGCGGAAGTGGCACCGCAGGGTGCAGAGGTGTCCAGCAATGAATCCATCGTGGCGCTGAGTATGGACGCAATTCAATTGCTCGTCTAGCGATTCAGTCGAAGTATTTGACGATGTGGAAGCGGTGTCCACTAGGGGTAATGATTCGTATGAGATGGCGTGATCTGTGTCCTTGCGGCTTATGTTGTCCTTCGCTGTCCTCTGGTGTCCACTGCTTTTCGTCCTCGACGTCGGCTCGGCGTCTCACTCGCTGTCTGGGGGTGGATGCTCCGGCAGACCCGGCGCGGAGCGGCCGACGGCCCGCGCAGGCGGTTGGGGCGACGGGCTGAGCAGGTAGTTCAGCGCCAGAGCTGACCCTGTTGTCGCGAACGGCGTAGCCGACGGCCACTACCCACCTGCGACGCCCCGCTCCTCGGATAGCCGGACGGTGGGCCTCACCGACCCGACCCCGGAAGAAGTTTGGCCCGAATCGAAGATTTCTTGGCGCGCGTGCCAGTAGGGGGGTGGCTGGCGCGCCAGTAGTGAGGCATACGAGCGCTTCAGACGCTCGGGACGAGCAAGGAGAGGATCATGGGAACCAGCACAACCACCCCGCCGGCCGGCGACAGCGTGATGAGCGAGGTGCTTGGTGATGACTGTTGCGGACTACCACATCTCATCGACGTGGCCACTTGGATGGCGTCGTGATCGGACGGCATCTGAAGCAGAGGCTGACACCGCCGGCCGCGACCGGGAGGACGAGCTGGCGGCTGGCGTCACCGGGGTGGTCGCCGACCACGTCGGCGAGCGTGGCCGGTGGGATCGGTCGATCGACGGCGATGGCCCGGGGTTGGAGCTGTGGTGATCCTCCCCGGAAGAAGTTTGGCCCGAATCGAAGATTTCCTAGCGATCGTTGCGGTTCGGGGATAGCTCGCGTGCCGGTACTGAGAGACATCGAGCGTCTCAGAGGCTCGGGACGACCAAGGAGAGGATGATGGACACCAGTACAACCACCCCGCCGGCCGGCGACACCTGATGAGCGAGGTGCTTGGTGACGACTCCTGCGGACTACCTCATCTGATCGGCGTGGCCACCTTGGCTGCCCGCCTCGGCTGCAGCCCGCGCACGGTCTTGCGTCGAGTGAAGGCGGGTGAGATCCCCCACTACCGCGTCTTCGGCGCCATCCGCTTCGACGAGGCGGAGATCACCGCGTGGCTGGCGGACTGCCACGTTGTCGCCCAGGCCCGGCCCGGTGGCGGCGGCCAGAACGGTGACCGGCCGTGACCGGGCGATGAACGCCGACCTCGACCCGGCCGTCCGGCGTTGTCTGGACTCCCTGCGCCGGGATCTGCTTGACGGCCACCCGGACGCCTTGGCCGCCGTTGAGGTCGAGCGAAGCCTGGAGGCAGAGGCGAGGCGGGGCTTCAGGCAAGCGGTGGCCGAGGCCCGAGCGGAGGGCCTCTCGTGGGAGCAGATCGCGGAGCACGCCGGGTTCTCCCGCCATGGCGTCGGGGCGGGCGAGAAGCTGTTCGAGGCACTGGCGGTTCCCGGTGGCCGTCTCGGTGACAACCACCTGTCGTGGCGCTGCGGTGACTGCGAGGGTCTGGTCCTCGACCACGGACCGTACGGCGAGCACCCGAGCGACGCGGAGCCCGGCCACCACCAGGACTGCGCTCGTCTGCTTGGCGAGATCGGCCGATATGTGGCCGGGCGCGACCGGGACGACGAGCTGGCGGCTGGCATCGCCGGGGTGGTCAGCGACCACGTCCCGGAGTGTGGTCGCTGGGATCGGTCAACCCAAGGCGATGGCCCGGGGCTGGAGCTGTGGTGAACCGGGACGACACGGCCGGGGTCTGCGGGATCGGGCGAGTCCGGATCGTCGAGCGCCGCTCCACCCACGCCATCGAACGGGCGTGGACCCGACGGTGGTTGCAGGCGCGATGCATTGCGATCGATACGGGCGCTCCAAGGTGACCCCCGGGCAACGGGTCTCGCGAGCACGACTTGCGGCCTACGCGCTGCACGCCAAGTACGACCCGAGGGACACCACGGCGGCGGCCCGCGCTGCGTTTCTGGATCGCTTCGAACGCGAAGTCGACCCTGACGGCAAACTCGGTATCGAGGAACGCCAACGACGGGCGGAGGCAGCCCGCAAGGTGTACTTCACCCGGATGGCCCTGCGCTCGGCTCAGGCCAGGAGAGAGCGGTCAAGCACGGAATGATCCCCAATTTCGGCTCGGGACTTCAGCTCCTTCCCTCGCCTTCCGCTCGTGGCAGCAAGTGGAGGGCGAGGTCGTCCATCCGACTAGAGCTGGCCCATCGGATTGATGGCGTCATACGCCGACAGTGCCCGATCGACGGCGCGCGACTCGCCGTACCGGCGCATGATCTCGGCTGACTCCCAACCGCCGAGGCGCTGCAGGTCGCCCTCGGTACCGCCGGCCCGCAGCCAGCGGTCGGCCCAGGTGTGGCGCAGCTGATGAGGATGAACGTGCCCGATGCCCGCCGCGGCCGATCGGCTGGCGAGGAGCGTCGGAACGCCCTTACGGGTGGTGCGTCCCCGGTAGCCAATCCACAACCACGGCAGCCCGGCGAAACGGTGGCGAGCCCGTACCCGCTTGTAGCGGTCGAGGGCGGAGGCAGTAGCCGCGTCGAAGCGCACGACACGGGCTTTGTCGCCCTTGCCGTGGCGGACGGACACGATGCGGTTCATGAGATCGAGGTCGCCGACGGCGAGGTCAATCGTCTCGGATACGCGCAGGCCGGTGGCCAGCATGAGGCGAACAAGGGCGAGATCCCGCCGGGCGTAGAAGTCCGCACCCGCGCACGCCTTGAGCAACAGGCGCAACTCATCGTCGCCAAGCACGTTGGGGGCGGGGGCATTGCCCTTGGCCACCACGACCCGCTCCAGCGGGTTCGCGTCGATCTCTCCCTCGACCAGGGCCCAACCGTAGAGCGACCGGAGGGCGACCCAACGACTTCGTACGGTTGACTGGGAACGGCCCGCGGCCTTGAGCGCCGTCAGCCAACTCTCAACGTCCCGGCGCTCGACGGCCACCAGGTCACCGTGATCGGTCGCTGGGCGCCCGTTCTCACTGAGCCAGGCGGCGAAACGGTGCGCCTCGGCGAGATAGAAGACGACGGTCCGGGGTGCCTTGCCGTGCAGCGAGAGTTGCCAGGATTCGAGGAGGGCGACATTCGCGGGGCTGGTTGTCATCGTCCAGGATTGTACCTCACACGACGCTGTGCTAGGCGCTACAAGCCTGTGAACAGGACTTTTGTGCCCAGCGAACTAGCTCCAATCCTCGGGGTTGTCCTCCACGAAATGCTCCAGCACGGTGCCCGCCACGCCGTCCACCAGGACGAGGCCGCGCTGCGTCGGCGGCTCCTCGGCCGAGTAGACCAGGATGCGCCATGTGGGCCGGGAACGCAGGCCTCGCCAGCCGAGCTGGGCCGAGGCGTGGCCGACGGCGAAGTCGACCGCCCGGGTGGCGGCCACCAGCGCGTCGCGCTCGTCGACGGCGAGGTCGTACGCGGCGGCGTACTGGTACGTGCCCATCAGGCCGAGCGCGACCGCGGCGGCGAGGATGCCGTCGTTGACCAGCACCGGGTCGTCGCCCCGGGTACTGAGCCAGACCACCAGGCACACCGCCGCGATCACCAGGTACAGAACCGCGGGGATGCGGCGGCGGTTGTTGTTGGGGAACACGTAGGGGCCGACGAAGCCCGACACGTCGAGGTCTTCGGGCAGCTCGTCGCGAATCTCGGGTTCGTCGGATCGTGCGGGGTCGGGCTCGGCCATCGCCGGGGACGGTACCGCCGCCGCTCCGGCCCTCACCACCGGGCCGCCGTCGCCGCGCCACCCGCTGGCCGGCGCGGGACCGATGGCGCCAACGTCGGAGCACTTTCCCTCGCGACCCCTCAGGCCTGGCCGGCGGGCCAGGCGGCGCGCAGCTTGGCCCAGGACTGGGCCAGTGGCTCGGGCAGCACCCGGGTCTCGGCCATGGCGGTCATGAAGTTCGAGTCCGCGCTCCACCGTGGCAGAACGTGGGCGTGAAGGTGCCCGGGCACGCCCGCGCCGGCCGCCTCGCCCAGGTTGAACCCGACGTTGACGCCGTGAGGCCGGTAGGCCGATTTGAGGGCGATCACCGCGTCGGTGACCGCACCCCAGAGCTCCGTGGCCTCGCCGGGGTCGAGCGCCTCGAGGTCGGCCACCTTGCGGTAGGGCATCACCAACAGGTGCCCGCTGGTGTAGGGGAACCGGTTGAGAATGGCGAAGCACTGCTCTCCCCGCCATACGACATGGCTCGCCTCGTCGGGAACCCCACTGGCCAGGATCCTGGTGAAGACCGAGCCTTCGAGATCCGCGGCTTGCACCTCGGCGCCGGCTGCACCGGCGACGTAGGCGCTGCGCCAACCGGCCCACATCCGCTCCATCATCGAACGGCTCGCCCGAAGGAGATGAGGACGATTCTCCTCACCGGCCGGCGCACTCGGCCGCCAGCCGCGCCAGGAGCTCATCGACGGGCACGTCCCGCTCGGGGCGGTCGCTCCCCCTGGCGTTGACGCCGACCGTGCCCGCGGCAACATCGGTGTCGCCCGCCACCAGCACGTAGGGGACCTTGTCGAGCTTCGCCTTGCGGATGCGGGCTCCGAGCGGCTCGCTGGCCTCGACCATGTCGGCCCGGAACCCTTCGGCGACCAGCCGGCGCACGAGGGCGGCCGCATGGTCGTCATGGCCGTCGCGCACCGGCAGCACCCGTGCCTGCACCGGGGCCAACCACAGGGGGAAGGCGCCGGCATGGTGTTCGAGCAGGACCCCGAAGAACCGCTCGACCGATCCGAACAGGGCGCGGTGCACCATGATCGGCCGGTGCCGCTCGTTGTCGGCGCCGACGTATTCGAGGTCGAAGCGCTGCGGGGTCTGGAAGTCGGCCTGGATGGTGGAGAGCTGCCACTTGCGCCCGATGGCGTCACGCACGTCGACGTCGATCTTGGGCCCGTAGAAGGCGCCGCCCCCCTCCTCCACCTCGTAGGGAAGCTCGGACCGCTCGAGCGCCGCTCGCAACGCCGCGGTGGCCATTTCCCAGTCGTCGTCGGGCCCGACCGAGCGCTCCGGTGGGCGGGTGGCCAGGCGGGCGTCGAAGGCGTCGAAGCCGAAGGCCCGCAGCACGGACAGGATGAACTCGAGGAGCCCGAAGCACTCGTCCACCACTTGCTCGGGTGTGCAGAAGATGTGGCTGTCGTCCTGGGTGAAGCCGCGGGCCCGCAACAGGCCGTGGACCACACCGGAACGCTCGTAGCGGTACACCGTGCCCAGCTCGAACAGGCGCAAGGGCAGCTCGCGGTAGGAGCGCTGACGGCTCCGGTAGATCAGCGCGTGGAACGGGCAGTTCATCGGCCTGGGGTAGTAGCGCACGCCGCCGTCGAGCTCCATAGCCGGGTACATGCCCTCGGCGTAGAAGTCGAGGTGCCCGCTGGTCTCCCACAACAGCGACCGGGCGATGTGGGGCGAGAAGGCGAAGTCGTAGCCCCCCCGCTCGTGGCGCTCGCGGCTGTAGTCCTCGATCAGCTTGCGCACCATCGCCCCCTTGGGGTGCCACACCGCCAGCCCGCTCCCCAGCTCGTCGGGGAAGCTCAACAGGTCGAGCTCGGCCGCCAGCTTGCGGTGGTCCCGCTTGGCCGCCTCCGCCTGGCGCTGCAGGTGGGCGTCGAGATCGGCTTTCGACGCCCAGGCCGTGCCATAGATCCGCTGGAGCTGGGCGTTGCGCTCGTCACCGCGCCAGTAGGCGCCGGCCACCCGCGTCAGCGTGAAGTGCCCGAGGTGACGGCCGGTGTGCTCGACGTGCGGGCCGCGGCACAGGTCGACGAAGCCGGGGGGGTTCTCGTAGGTTCGGACCAGGCCGGTCTCGGTGACCGACATGGGGTCGACCGAGGCGTTGTCGATGATCTCCAGCTTGAACGGGTGATCCTTGAACAGGATGCGCGCGTCGTCGGCGGCCAGCTCGTCGCGGACGAAGGGCTGGCGCTCGCCGATGATGGCGCGCATCCGGGTCTCGATGCGTTCGAGGTCATCCGGGGTGAAGGTGGCGCCGCCGGCCAGCGCGAAGTCGTAGTAGAAGCCGTCCTCGATGGGCGGACCGATCCCGAAGGTGGCGCCGGGGAAGAGGTCGAGCACCGCCTGGGCCAGGACGTGGGCGGTCGAGTGGCGGATCGTGTAGAGGCCGCGGTCGCTCTCGGCGGTGACGATGGCCACGGCGTCACCGTCGATCAACTCGGTTCCGAGGTCGCGCTCGTCGCCGTTGACGACCGCGATCGTCGCGGCCCGGCGCAGGCCCGAGCCGATGGCCGACGCCAGGTCGGCGGCGGTGCTGCTTGCGGCCAGCGCGCGCCTCGAGCCGTCGGGTAGGGAAACCGTGATCTGGTCGGCCATCCCCGAAACCTACCGGTGCTGGCCGGCCGCGGAACCTCGTTTTCGCCGCCCGTCCAAACGCTCTGCGCGCGGATATCAGCGCTGAGCGACGGTTTCCGCGCGCAAAGCCGGAGACACGACCACGCCGAGCAGGGCGGCGGCAGCCGAGACCGGCTCGCCGGCCGCAGCCGCCCGGTCGATGGCGGCCACCGCCGCCGGCGTGCCCAGGTCGGCGTCCAGCGCGGCCCGCACGGCCGGCAAGGCCGAGCCCGCAGACCCGGGGCCCGCCGCGGCACCGGGGCGACCGTCGAAGCCGGCCGCGCCTTGCGCCGCCTGCCAAGCCGACAAGCGCTCGGCTGCGGCCGGCATCAGCTCGTCGTCCCACTCCCATTCCGTGCGGTAGTGGTTGGCCACCACGGCCAGGCGCACGGCGCGCGGGTCCCAGTCCTTGAGCAGCTCGCTGACGAACACGAGATTGCCGAGCGACTTCGACATCTTGGTGCCGTCCATCTTCACCATGGCCTGGTGCATCCAGTGGCGGACGAAGGGCTCGCCGGTGGCCGCCTCGGACTGGGCCGCCTCGCACTCGTGGTGGGGGAAGATCAGGTCGGACCCTCCCCCGTGCAGGTCGATGGTGGTACCGAGCTCGCGCAGCGCCAGGGCCGAGCACTCGATGTGCCAGCCGGGACGGCCCGGGCCCCACAGCGACTCCCACGAAGGCTCACCGTCGGCCGAGCGTTGCCACAGCACGAAGTCGAGCGGGTCCCGCTTGTGGGGATCGTCGGGGTTGCCACCCCGCTCGCCCGCGAGCAACAGCATCTCGTCGCGCCCGAGATGGCTGACCTGGCCGAAGCGCTCGAAGGAGCCGACGTCGAAGTAGACCGCGCCGCCGGCCTGGTAGGCGTGGTTCCGATCGAGCACCATTCCGATGAAGCCGCGGATGTCGGCGATGGCCGAGGTGGCCCGCGGTTCGCTCCACGCCTCGAGCATGCCGAGCGCCCTCATGTCGCCGTCGAAGCGGGCGGTCTCGGCCGCCGCGAGGTCGAGGTAGTGCACGCCGAGGTGGCGTGCCTTGCGCAGCAGGTCGTCGTCGACATCGGTGACGTTGCGCACGCAGCGGGTGTCGTGACCTCGGTCGCGTAGCCGCCGCTGGAGCACGTCGTAGGCCACGTAGGTGGCGGCGTGACCCAGGTGCGTGGCGTCGTAAGGCGTGATCCCGCAGGTGTACATGGTCACGACCGGTCCGGGCACGAACGGCACCACCGAGCGCCGGGCGGTGTCGTAGAGCCGCATCGGCTCGGCGCCGGGTCGGCGCTCGCTCATCGGTGCACCCTGACGGTTGGGCGTGATCGTCGACCGGGTCCCGGGCGAGCGGGCCCCAATGAGCGCTCGGCCCTGCGGGCCGAGACAAGCCGTGCCGATGGTTCGCTC
>Ga0187893_10011882_pt1 | contig 12508 bp, 11 predicted proteins | sample MA1701074metaG_FD_139574 | JGI IMG/M metagenome (GOLD analysis project Ga0187893, IMG submission 139574) | White microbial mat communities from a basaltic lava cave in the Kipuka Kanohina Cave System on the Island of Hawaii, USA - MA170107-4 metaG ...
TGCCGAGGAGGCAGCGACGCCGTTGTCACGTTTTACAAGGACCGTTGCACCGGTAGCCGCGGGCGCCGGTCTCTCGCATCGTCGGCCTGGCGTAATGCGGACTCGATCAGCGCATCGAGCATCCAGCGGGCGACGGCCTCCACGTCGCGGTAACTCGCCCCCCAGATGTCGCGCAGCACCACGTACGACTCGATGCCGTACACGAGGGACAACGCTTTCAGCAGCCGATCATAGGCCCGCGCGCCCAGGGTGGCCCGCAGGGGCGCCGCCGCCCGGTGCAGCATGTAGCGGCGGTGTCCGCGCCGGAACGGCTCTTCCTCCAGTCGTCCAAGGCGTTCGAGCGACTCATGCTCGAGGGCCAGCTGGAGCGCGGCGCGCATGTGGGGCTCGAACTGGCGGAACAGGGGAAAAGTCCGGTCGAACAGCTCGCGCACCCGGCGCAGGCCGTCGGTGGGTGTCGGCTCGAAGCGCCGCACCGGCGACAGGGCCTCGGCCACCAGGGCGCTCACCAGCGCGCTGCGGCTCGGGAAATACCGATAGGCGGTGGCGCGGGACACGCGCGCCTTCACGGCCACCTCGGGCACCGAGGGAATGCGGCCGCGCCGGACGAGCACCATCGCCTGCGCAAGCAGGCGCCGGTACGTGCGGGGACGCGGGCCGCGAGCAGGCGGCGGCAAGGGACTCAGCGTGTCCGGACGGGGTCGAGACACAACCGCCTTGACAAAGGACGACACGGCCTCTAGTCTCGCACAATCGCGTGAGACACGTGTCTCATCCGCGCACGGGCGGCGGTCCACGGGTACCGACGGCGCGGGCGGGCTCTCACGCTGGCGGGGCATCCCTCAAGGAGGAGGCATGGCCAACGTCCTCTTCACGAACGTCCGGATCTTCGACGGAACCGGCGCCTCACCCTATCCGGGCGAAGTCCTGATCCAGGGCCGACGCATCGCGCGGGTCGCGCGTAGCACCCGCGCTCTGCCGACCAGCGGCGTGGTGAGCATCGACGGCAGCGGCGCCACCCTCATGCCCGGGCTGGTCGAAGCGCACACGCATTTCTCGTGGAACGATCAGCCCACCTTGAATGCCATCCAGCGCATGCCGACCGAGGAGCACATCTTGTGGTGCGCCCACATTGCCAAGCGCTACCTCGACATGGGGTGGACGTCGTGTGTGGGGGCGGCCACCGCCAAGCCGCGGCTCGACGTGGTGATTCGCAACGCCATCGAGTCGGGTCAGATCCCCGGCCCGCGCTACCTGGCGGCGAGCCAGGAGATCACCGTGCCGGGCGGCCTCGGCGACGAGACGTTGCCGCACTTGCCGTACCCCGAGTTCAGCTTCGGCGCCATCGTCAACGGCCCCGAGGAGATGCGCAAGACCGTGCGCATGTTCCTGAAATATGGCGTCGACACCGTCAAGCTGAACCTGTCCGGGGAGTACATCGCTGGCATCCCGGCCGAGTTCACGCCGATGACGGACGAGGAGATCGCGGTGGCCGTGAAGGAGGCGACGGTGCGGGGCAAGCGCGTGTCGGCGCACGCGCGGTCAGCGGAGGCCGTGAAGCAGTGCGTGCGTCACGGCATCGAGATCATCTACCACGCGAGCTTCGCCGACGAGGAAGCCCTAGATCTGCTGGAGGCCCGCAAGGACCGCCACTTCGTGGCCCCCGGGCTCGCCTGGCTCATCAATACCTCGTACCACGCGGCGGAGTGGGGCATTCCCCCCGAGACGGCGAAGGCGATGGGCTATCATCGCGAGCTGGAAATCGCCTGCCAGACGCTCAAGACCATGCACGCGTGCGGCATTCGCGTCCTGCCGGGCGGCGACTATGGGTTCGCCTGGATCAAGCACGGTACCAACGCCAAGGACCTCGAGTACTTCGTCAAGTATCTGGGGTTCACTCCCATGGAGGCCCTGCTGTCGGCGACGCGGCTGGGCGGCCAGATCATGCTGAAGGGCAACGAGCTCGGGCAGGTCAAGGAGGGCTATCTGGCCGATCTCCTGCTCGTGGACGGCGATCCGCTGGCGAACATCACGCTGCTCCAGGACGAGAAGCGGCTTGTCGCCATTATGAAGGACGGGGAGTTTCACAAGGATCCCCGCGCGGGGGCGGCCCGGCGCGTCCGCCTGCCGGCTGCCTGAGGGCACGCGGGACGACTTGTGACGACCCAGTTCGTCGAGCGCATGGCAGTCGAGACCGACGGCGATGGCGAGCCCGTGTTGATGATCCACGGCCTCGGCGGGACCTCCAACGTCTGGACACCCGTGCGGCCCGCGCTGGCCCGCCACCGGACGGTACGGCCCGATCTACCTGGCTCGGGGCGCTCCCATCGCGTGGAGGGGCCGCTGTCGATCGACCGCTTCGTGCAAGCCATGCAGCGCGTCTGCGCGGTCCTGCAGCTCGAGCGCGTGCACGTCGCCGCGCACTCGCTCGGGACCATCGTGGCCTTTCACCTCGCGGCGGCCGCGCCGCGACTGGTGCGCAGCCTCGCCCTGTTCGGACCGCTGCTCTGCCCGCCCGATGCGGCCCGGGCGGGCCTACGCGGACGAGGAGAAACGGCCCGGCGTGACGGCGAGGCCGGGATGCAGGCTCTCGCCGACACACAGGTCCAGGCATCGACCTCCACCGAAACGAGGACGCGATACCCGGTCGCGGTAGCCGCCGTCCGCGAGCTGCTGATGCGCCAGTGCCCGGAGGGTTATGCGCGCACGTGCGACGCGCTCGCCGACGCCCGCGCCGCCGATGTGACAACCATCGCCTGCCCAACGTTGCTGATCACCGGGGACGAGGACGCTATCGCCCCGGCCCAATCGGTCCGCCAGCTCGGCGAGCGCATCCCTGGCGCGAGGGTCGAGGTGCTGGCGCGCTGCGGACACTGGACCATGCTCGAGAAGCCCGACGAATGCGACGCGCTACTGCGGCGCTTCTATGCTCAGCGCATGTAAGGGGACGACCTCATGAGCACAGTGCTCTTCACCAACGTTCGGATCATCGACGGCAGCGGCGCCCCGCCCTACGCCGGCGAGGTGCTGGTTCAGGGCAACAGGATCGCGCGGGTAGCCCGCGGCGCGCGCGTGCTTGCGTCAGCCGGCGTGCCCGTGATCGACGGCGCCGGCGCCACGCTCATGCCCGGCATGGTCGAGGCGCACACCCACTTCTCCTGGAACGATGCCGCTGGGCTTTCCGATCTGCAGCGGCTCCCCCTCGAGGAACACGTGCTGTGGTCGGCCAGCGTCGCCAAACGATACCTCGAGGCCGGCTGGACCTCGTGCGTGGGGGCCGCCTGCGCCAAGCCCCGGCTCGATGTGGTGACCCGTAACGCCATCAACGAGGGACTCATCCCCGGCCCGCGCTATCTGGCCGCCAGCCAGGAAATCACGGTGGTCGGCGGCCTCGGCGACGAGACCTTGCCGCACCTGCCCTTTCCCGAATTCAGCTTCGGGGTGGCGGTGACCGGGGCCGAGGAGATGCGGCGGGCCGTGCGCATGTTCCTCAAGTACGGCGTGGACTCCATCAAGCTCAACCTGTCGGGGGACAACTTCATGCCCTCGGCGCCAGCCGGCACCACCTGGATGAGCGACGAGGAAGTGGCGGTGGCCGTGAAGGAAACGACCATGCGGGGCAAGCGGGTGGCCGCCCACGCACGCTCCTGCGCATCGATCAAGCAGGCGGTGCGCCACGGTATTCAGATCATCTACCACGCGAGCTTCACCGACGACGAGGCGCTCGACCTGCTCGAGGCCCACCGCGATCGGCTCTTCGTGGCGCCCGGCATCGGCATCCTGGTGGCTATGCTCGAGCACGCCGCGCCCTGGGGAATTACCCGCCAGAAAGCCATCGAAATGGGCTATGAAGTCGAGCTGGCGGCGGCGGTCGAGTCGCTGAAAAAGATGCACAAGCGCGGCGTGCGCGTGTTGCCAGGCGGGGACTACGGCTTTGCTTTCACCCCGCACTGCGACAACGCGCGCGACCTCGAGTATTTCGTCAAGTACCTCGGCATGACGCCGATGGAGGCACTCGTCTCGGCCACTCGCTACGGCGGCGAGATCATGATGCTTGGAAACGAGCTGGGGCAACTGAAAGAAGGCTATCTGGCCGATCTCCTCCTGGTGGACGGCGATCCGCTCGCCAACCTGGCGATCCTGCGCGAGCAGGCCCGGCTGCTCGCCGTCATGAAGGACGGCGTGTTCTACAAGGAACCCCAGATCCGCTCGGCGCAGACACGCCTCGGCCGGTCGGTGGCGTAAGGCGGCGCGTGGCGCGCTGGTGGCGGTGGTTCTGGGGTGTTGTCCTCGGCGCCCCGGTGGCTCTCCTGGCCGCCTGGGCGCTCGCCGACAATGCCAAGCTCTTCTTCACCACCGCCCTCAACGGGCTGACCCTGGCCGCGCTCTACTTCCTGGTGGCGAGCGGCTTCACCTTGGTGTTCGGCCTCATGCGGAACGTCAACCTCGCGCACGGCTCGCTGTACCTGTTCGGCGCCTACATCGGTTACGTAGTGGGGGACAAGAGCGGCTCGTGGCTCCTGGCCATCGCCGCGGGGTTCGCGAGCGCCGCCCTCTTCGGGCTGGTGCTGCAGGTAGCCGTGTTCCGGTTCATGCACGGCGAGGACATGCGCCAGACCATGGTGACCATCGCGCTCTCCATCATGCTGGCCGATATCTTGTTGTGGACCTTCGGCGGCGAGATTTACCAGTTCGATCCGCCGCGCTGGATCTTCGGTCGCACGTCTCTGCCGCTGGTGGAGATCTATCCGACCTACCGGCTGGTGCTACTCGCAATGTCGGCCGCCATCGGCGTGCTCCTCTGGTGGTTCCTCAACCGCACCCGCGTCGGCATGATGATCCGGGCCGGAGTGGATGATCGCGCCATGCTCGCCGCAGCAGGGGTCAACGTCCAGTTCGTCTTCGCCATCACCTTCGCCATCGGCGCCGGCCTCGCCGGTTTCGCGGGTGTCGTCGGCGGCACCGCCCTCTCCATCGCTCCCGGTGAAGACACCCGCTACCAGCTCGCCTCGCTCGTGGTGGTGATCGTGGGAGGCATGGGCAGCATCGTGGGCGCGGCCGTCGGCGCCATCCTCATCGGGGTGGCCGAGCAGTTCGGTCTCGCCTACGCCCCGACGTACAGCGTGGTGTTCACGTTCGTGATCATGGCCCTCGTCCTCGCCTTTCGTCCGCAAGGCATCCTGGGGAGACGCGCGTGAGCGCTGCCGACTGGCGCCGGGCCATGAACGCAGGGGCCGGGCGCCACGCGTGGCGGCACGCCGCGCGCGGCGCCCCCGGGCACGCTTGGCCTTCCATGGGAGTTGACGGCGCGAACCCTCACGCGCGGCCGGTGCGCGAGGGAGGTCGACCACCAGCCCAGCGCAGCGCGGCCGATCGATGGTCATGGTTGCGAAGGCAGGTGGGGGCGCGCCACGTGCTGGTCCTGCTCGCCGTGCTGATCTACCCCTGGCTGGCCACGCCCTTCTTCACCTTCCAGATCGGCGCGCAGTCGTTGGTGCTTGGCCTCATCGCGCTGTCGCTCACCTTCCTGGCGGGATATGGGGGCATGGTCTCGCTGGCGCAGATGACGGTGGCAGGCATCGCCAGCTACATGTTCGCGATCTTCGCCACCAGCGGGACCGACATCAGCCTCGGGTGGCCGTGGTGGCTGGCGGTCATCCTCGCACTCATCATTGCCACCGCGTGCGCCACGCTCATCGGCTGGTTCTCGGTGCGTACCGAAGGCATCTACACCATCATGATCACCCTGGCCATCGGCGTGGCCTTCTTCTACCTCGCCCAGCAGAACTACTCGCTCTTCAACGGGTTTCAGGGTTTCCAGAGCGTGCGCACCCCGACCCCTTTCGGCGTTGACCTGCGCGCGCCCTTTCCCTTCTACTACCTGGCGCTCTTCTGGTCGCTGGCCGGGTATTTCTTCATCGCCTACCTCCTGCGGGCGCCGTTCGGCGTGGCGCTGCAGGGCATCCGCGACAACCCCCGTCGCATGAGCGCGCTCGGCTTCGACGTCACCGCGCACCGCGTGGCCGCCTACGCGGTCGCCGGTCTCGTGGCGGCCGTCGCCGGCGTGCTGTTGGTCTGGTATAACGGCCTGGTCTCGCCCGGATCCGTCGGCACCAGCTCGCTCATCAACATCCTGGTCATCGCGGTGCTGGGCGGCCTGCGGCATCCCATCGGGCCGTTCCTCGGCGCGCTGGTGTTCGTGCTGCTCCAGAACTTCGCCGTCGACCTCGTCGACCGCGAGCGTTTCAACCTGCTCATCGGCGGGGTGTTCCTGGTAATCGTACTCTTCTCGCCCGACGGCCTTCTCGGCTGGTGGTCGCGAGGCCGCGCCTACCTCACCGCCCTTCCCGCGCAGTCGCGCCTGTCATCCCCGGCGCCAGCCGCCGGGCATCTGGCGACACCACGCGGCCGTGGGTCTGCGTGAGCGGGGACTTGAACAGACCTGATCCGAGCTCCTACCCGTTTTGGCGGACGAGCTCCCAAAATCCTCGGGGGTCGACGATCTTGATGCTCGCCGCCGCCGCGACATCCAGCAGGTCTCGATCACCGGTCACCAGCACGTCGGCGCCGCTCGCGATCGCCGAGGCCAGGACCCATTGGTCATCGGGATCGCGCCTGGGGACCGCGGCCCGCACCTTTGGTTTGGGGGCCACTTCGTGCTCTCGAAGAAAATCCGAGATCTCCTTGACTGTCCCCCGCGGTAGGCCGATACGCCTCTGCAAGACCCGCTCCAGTTCGCGCGGCACCACTTCGCTCGTCACGAGGGTGTGCTCGCCAAGCACGACGCGAAGTACATCTGCGCATAGCCCCCGCGTTGCGAAAGCGCTCACCAGAACGTTCGTGTCGAGGAAAACCCTCACGAGACGTCGCGCGCGACATCCTCATCCGTCAGATACCCGCGTGCCTCGGCGAACGGCAGCGCTCGACGCCGGAGGCGTTCGAATCTCCGAAGGGTCAATTGCCGCCGGAGGGCATCGCGCACCAGCGCACTGCGAGTCTGGCCCGTCTGCTTGCAAAGCTGGTCGAGCAACTTGTCAAGGTCGGGGTCCAGCCGAATGGTCACCACAGATCTCATGTCATACAGCGTACTACCGCCGACGGCTTGGGGGAAGCCTCACGGCCTCCAAGAACACAAACGGCGCGTGAACGGGAGGCGTGCGAACACCCCGCGCAATTATCGGGGGGGCTTGGGGGGGCTAAGGTCCCCCCAACATAAAAAGGGAGGATCGCAATGACGTCACTCTTCAGTCAGTGGTGTATGCGGACGGTAGTGGCGCTGGTGGCACTGGCCACCGTCGCCGGAAGCGCCAGTGCCCAGCAGGTCGTCAAGATCGGTCTGCTGGCCACCTTGGAGGGGCCGTTCGCGGCGGGCGGCCAGGACGGCATGCGCGGCGCTGAGCTGGCCGTGAAGCAGCGCGGCGGTATGGTGGCAGGCAAGAAGATCGAGATCATCAAGGCCTCGTCGGACGCCAAGCCCGACGTGGCCGTCAACGCCACGCGGAAGCTCGTCGAGCAGGACAAGGTCGACATCATGGTTGGCCCCCTTTCCGGCTCCGAGGGCATCGCCGTGAAGAACTACTCGAAGACGCAGCCCAACATCACGTTCATCAACGGCTCCTCGGGCGCCCAGGCCACCACCTTGGTGGATCCCTCGCCCAACTTCTTCCGCTTCAACACGGAGGGGGCCCAGTGGATGGTGGGCCTCGGCGACTACGCCTTCAAGAACAAGGGCTTCAAGAAGATGGCCCTCATCGCGGAGGACTACGCCTTCCCGTACTCGCAGGTGCAGGGCTTCATGACGGAGTACTGCAAGGCGGGCGGGCGCGTCACCCACAAGGCCTGGGTGCCGCTCGGCGCCAAGGACTACTCGTCGGTCATCGCCAAGCTGCCCCAGGACGTCGACGCGCTCCTGGTGGTGCTGGGCGGCGCCGACGCGGTGAACTTTCTGACCCAGTACGAGCAGGCGGGCGGCGCCAAGCCGATGGTGGGCGGCTCCATCACCGTCGACCAGACCGTGCTCAACTTCAAGGGGAAGCGCCGCGAGTCACTGCTCGGCACGCCCTCGGCCGGCCCCATCGCCGACAGCTATGACGGCGCTGACTGGAAGAAGTTCGTGGCCGACTACAAGGCCAACTTCAAGGATGGCTTCCCGAGCCCATCGCTGTTTGCCTTCGTGTACTACATCAACATGAAGGCGGCGCTGGATGGGCTAGAAGCGGTCAAGGGGGACCTCTCCGGCGGTCAGGCCAAATACCGCGACGCCCTCAAGAACCTGAAGCTTCAGACGCCGACCGGAGTGGTCACCCTCGACGACAACCGCCAGGCGATCGGAACTACCTTCGTGACCGAGGTGGAGAAGGGTGCGGACGGGACGTTCTTCAACAAGGTCGTCAGGGTGGTGCCGAACGTCAACCAGCTCCTGGGCATGAGCAAGGCCGACTTCGACAAGGTCGGCCTCGGCTCGCGCGACGTCCCCAACTGCCCGTGAGACGGAGTCGGTTCTGACGGGCCAAGCGCCCATCGCCTCGGGTGACGCCCTCGTGCTCGAGGGCGTCACCCGCACCTTCGGCGCCCTGCGGGCGATCGAGGACGTCTCGCTGTCGGTGGCCGCCGGCGAGCGCCGCGCCCTCATCGGCGCCAACGGAGCCGGCAAGACCACCCTGTTCAACGCGGTCACGGGCGACTTCCCGCCCACCACCGGCACCGTGCGCTTCTTCGGCGAGGACGTGACGACCATGCCGCCCCATGAGCGCATCCGCATGGGCTTGCGCCGCACGTACCAATCCTCGCTCCTGTTCCGCGAGCTGACCGTGCGCGACAATCTGTTCCTGGCCGTGCGCGGGGTGACGCGCGGGCGGTTTGGCTTTCTGCGTCCGCGCGTCGCGCATCCGTCGCGCCTGGCCACCGACGACCTGCTCGAACGCGTCCGGCTGACGCCGGTGGCCGACCAGCCCGTCTCGTTCCTGTCGCACGGCCAGCAGCGCCAGCTCGAGATCGGCATGGCCCTGGCCGGCGCGCCGCGCTTCATCCTGTTCGACGAGCCGGCCGCCGGCCTCTCCCCCCCCGAGCGGCGTCAGCTGATCGCGCTGCTCGCCGCGCTCCCGGCCCACATGGGATACATCATCATCGAGCACGACCTCGACGTGGCCCTGCGGGTCGTCGAACAGGTCACCGTGATGCACAACGGCCACGTGCTCAAGCACGGCACCCCGGCGGAGATCGAGGCCGACGCCGAGGTCCAGGCGATCTATATCGGGGGAGCCCGATCGTGATGCGCTGGCGCACGCGCACGCGGACACGTCCATCGACCCGTCCCATCCTGTCCATCGAGAACCTGGACGTGTACTACGGCCGGGCGCACGCGCTCCAGGAAGTCTCGCTCAGCCTCGATCACGGCGTCCTCGCCGTGGTCGGTCGCAACGGCATGGGGAAGACCACCTTGTGCAACGCGATCACTGGCCTCGTGCCCGCCGCCGGCAGCATCCGTCTCGCCGGCGAGGAGATCCTGGGCATGTCCCCGAATACGATCACCGTCAAGGGCGTCGGGTACGTGCCCCAGGGACGTCGCGTGTGGCCCTCCCTGACCGTGGACGAGCATCTCCGGCTGGCCGCCCGGGACCAGTCGGGTCCGTGGACGGTGGCCCGCGTGTACCAGACATTCCCGCGGCTGGCCGAACGGAAGGGCCATGGCGGGGCCGAGCTCTCCGGCGGCGAGCAGCAGATGCTGGCCATTGCCCGCGCGCTGCTCTTCAACCCCATCCTGCTGGTGATGGACGAGCCCACCGAGGGGCTGGCCCCCCTGATCGTGGGGCAGGTCGCCGACATGCTGAAACACCTTGCCGGCGAGGGCGAGATCTCGGTGCTGCTGATCGAGCAGAACCTCGGCGTGGCTATCGATGTCGCCGACACCATCGACGTGATGGTCAACGGCCGCATCGCGCGCTCCATGCCAGCCGCCGAGCTGGCGGGCGATCGCGAGTTGCAGCAGCAACTCCTCGGCGTGAAGGTCGGTGCGGACGACGAGGTGGCCTCGTCCGAGAGTGTCTCTCCTGGCGGGGAAGAGCCGGACACGATCACGATTTACACGGTCAAGCGATCCGACGACCAGGACGGGGCGGGTGACCCGGGCGCGGTCGGAACGAAGGACCGTGGCGAGCGCGCCGTGCGCGGCTTCACGCGCTGGAACGCGGCCGATCCCCGGATCGCTCCCCGCGACCGTCTGCTCGACCAGGCGGGCAACCCGGCGGAGCCGGTACCCTCGCCCGCCGAAGCGGACATCACCGACGGGAACCGTTCCGCCCGGGTGCTCGAGTTCCCCCTCGCCGCCACCGTGGAACGCGCCGCCTATATCGCCGGCACGTTCGACACCAAGGGGAGGGAGCTTTTCTTCCTGCGTAATTGCCTGGACAAGCTCGGGCTGCGTACCGTCACCGTCGACCTGGCCACTTCGGGCAAGCCGTCGCCGGCCATGATCCATCCGCGGGAGGTGGCGCGGCATCATCCGAAAGGCGAACGTGCCGTCTTCACCGGCGATCGCGGTTCGGCCGTGAGCGAGATGGCCGTCGCCTTCGAGCATTTCGTGACCCGGCGCCGCGATCTGGGTGGCCTCATTTCCGCGGGCGGATCCGGCGGGACTGCGCTCGCCACCATGGCCATGCGCCGCCTGCCCATCGGGGTGCCCAAGGTCATGGTGTCGACGGTGGCCTCGGGGGACGTGAAGCCCTACGTCGGCCCCGCCGACATCTGCATGATGTACTCCGTCACCGACGTGGCGGGCATCAACCGGATCTCGGAGCGGGTGCTGGCCAACGCGGCGCACGCGCTGGCCGGTATGATCGCCTACGCGCGCCCATCCGGGGCGAAGGCGGAGACGAAGCCGGCCATCGGCCTGACCATGTTCGGGCTGACCACGCCCTGCGTGCAGTCGGTCACGCGGGCCCTCGAGGACCGTTACGACTGCCTGGTGTTCCACGCCACCGGTACCGGGGGTCAGTCCATGGAAAAGCTCGTGGACTCGGCGCTGCTGGCCGGGGTGATCGACGTCACCACCACCGAGATCGCCGACGAGATCGTCGGTGGCGTGCTGTCGGCAGGCCCGGCCCGGCTAGATGCCATCATCCGCACGCGCGTGCCCTACGTGGGCTCCTGCGGCGCCCTCGACATGGTGAATTTCTGGGCCATGGACACGGTGCCGGCCCCGTTTCGCAGTCGCACTCTGCACCGCCACAATCCGAACGTGACCCTGATGCGCACCACGCCGGACGAGTGTGTACGCATCGGTCGGTTCATCGTCGAGAAGCTCAACCGCATGGAAGGACCCGTGCGCTTCCTGATTCCCGATGGGGGCGTCTCCCTGCTCGATGCGCCGGACCAGCCGTTCTGGGATCCCGCTGCCGATCGGGCGCTGTTCGAGACCATCGCCGCCGGCTTCCGCAGTGGGGGAAACCGCACGCTCCTGCGTCTGCCCTACAACCTCAACGATCCAGCGTTCGCCGAGGCGCTGGTGGCCAGCTTCGAGGCGGTCGTGGCGGAGCCCGCGGCCGCGCGGCCGGCGACGCGGTGACGGCAACGTGCCTCGCGTAGCGCGCGCGGACATCCTCAAGAAGTTCCGGGCCATGATCCGGCGCGGCGAGCCGATCATCGGCGGCGGCGCCGGCACCGGCCTCTCCGCCAAGTGCGAAGAAGCGGGCGGCATCGATCTGATCGTCATCTACAACTCCGGCCGTTACCGCATGGCCGGCCGCGGGTCCCTGGCCGGTTTGCTCGCCTATGGCAACGCCAACGACATCGTGCTGGACATGGCCCGTGAGGTGCTGCCCGTCGTCCAGCGGACGCCGGTGCTGGCCGGGGTGAATGGCACCGATCCCTTCATGATCACCGGGGACTTCCTGGCACGGCTGGCCGCGCTGGGATTCTCCGGGGTGCAGAACTTCCCCACCGTGGGTCTCTTCGACGGAACGATCCGGTCTCAGCTCGAGGAGACCGGCATGGGCTACGCGCTCGAGGTGGACATGATCCGCGCCGCCCACGAGCTGGATCTGCTCACCACCCCCTACGTCTTCTCGGAGCAAAACGCGGTCGACATGGCCAAGGCCGGCGCCGACATCGTCGTCTGCCACCTGGGGCTCACCACCGGTGGCGCCATCGGGGCCGAGACCGCCCTCACCCTGAAGGACTGCGTGCCGAGGATCGAGGCGTGGGGCACCGCCGCCCGCGCGGTAAAAGACGACGTCATCGTCCTGTGCCACGGGGGGCCTATCGCCCGCCCCCCCGACGCCCGCTACATCCTCCGCAACTGCCGAGGGTGCCACGGCTTCTACGGCGCCTCCAGCATGGAACGCCTGCCGACCGAGGTGGCGCTGACCGAGACCACCCGCAAGTTCAAGCGCATCAGGCGCTGACGCAAGTCGGAGTAGGAATCGATGATTGCTCATGACCCCCTCCACAGATCCGGACGTGCGGCATTACCGCATCCGGCTCTTGCCTTGGGTGATGACGCCGAGTCGCA
>Ga0187893_10011884_pt1 | contig 12506 bp, 8 predicted proteins | sample MA1701074metaG_FD_139574 | JGI IMG/M metagenome (GOLD analysis project Ga0187893, IMG submission 139574) | White microbial mat communities from a basaltic lava cave in the Kipuka Kanohina Cave System on the Island of Hawaii, USA - MA170107-4 metaG ...
AAAGATTATGAATCCGAAAATTCGTAAGCGAGCCACAGAATTCTATGAGTTTGGTCCGTTTCGTCTGGACCCGGTGAAACGTCTGGTGATCTCCAATGGTGAACGATTACCGCTCACCCAAAAGGCCTTCGAGACCCTGTTGGTATTGGTGCAAAACTGCGACCGCGTTGTGGATAAGCACGAGCTAATGAGCGCGGTCTGGCCGGACACGATCGTGGAAGAGAACAATTTGACTCAGAGCATCTCAGCCTTGAGAAAAGCCCTGGGCGAGAGCCGCAAGGACCACCGCTACATCGTCACCGTTCAAGGTCGCGGCTATCGGTTTGTAGCGGGAGTTAGACGGGTCTTTGACGAAAGCTCCGACCTGATTGTATTGGGTCAGACTCGGACTAGCATTCTGATTGAAGAGGAAGACGGCACCTCGATTACCAAACTTGCCGGCCATTTCCTGCAGAGGCTTAGCTTAAGGATGCGATTAGCCTCGGCAGCGGTGTTAATTTCGGGCATTTTGGGAGGTTTCCTGTGGTGGCAGCTCCGCCCGGCCGAGCCGGTTAAAACCAAAAGTTCTGTAGTTACAACAATTCCCTTTAAAAACCTCCAGTATCTCCGTAACCCTGAGGCATATCAGGCATATATAAAAGGACGGCACTTCTGGAATAAGCGGACAGAAGCCGGGGTAAACAAGGCTTTCGAGTACTTTCGGCAAGCGATTAGTCTGGATGAAAACTATGCTCTGGCCCATAGTGGGCTGGCTGATTCTTACCTGATGATGGCCGTTTATGGTTACGGCTCGCACCACCACGACGAGGCCATTGCGTTGGCAAAAAGTTCTGCCTTGAAAGCCCTGGAATTGGACGAGTCACTGGCGGAAGCTCACACTTCGCTCGGTGCCTGTCTGACGGCTAACCCCAAAGATCTGCCAGGTGCCGAAAATCAGTACAAGCGGGCCCTCGAGCTTAATCCGAATTACGCCACCGCCCGGCAATGGTATGGCGAGTTGTTGCGCGTGACCGGTCGTTCGGACGAGGCCTTAGTGCAATTGAAGCGCGCGCAGGAACTGGAACCGCTTTCGCCAATCATGAATGCGTCTTTGGGAATGAGTTATTACTATGCGAGGCAATACGATTTGGTAATCGAGCAAAACCGGAAAGCGCTGGAACTGGATCCGAATTTCACCCCAGCGCACTTCGGGCTGGGCCTGGCCTTTGAGCAGAAGGGTATGTACGAGGCGGCTATTGCAGAGTTCCGGCGGGCCAAGGAGCTTTCAAACGGAGGCGAATGGATGATCGCGGCTTTGGGCCATGCCTATGCTAAGTCGGGTGATCGGGCCCGAGCTTTGCGAGCGTTCAATGAATTGAAGCAACGCGGCAAGCCTGCGTCTGCTTATACTCTGGCGCTCATTCATGTGGCCTTTGGTGAGAAGGACAAGGCGCTACCGCTTTTGCAGAAGGTTCGGGAAGAAGTTGGCGAACATATTAAGTTAAACCTCGATCCACGCCTCGACCCCATCCGCTCCGACTCAGCATTTGCCGAGATCTTTAAGTCTTAAGCACCGCCAAATTGTCCCAGCAGGCCAACTGACAACTCAGTAAAGCTGGAATATGTGAAGCTGCAATATCAGAGTTCAAGTAGGCCAATTTGCAGGTGGGGAAGGGGGCAAGCGCTTTAGCGCGCGCCCCCGCTCAACTAGGAAGTCAGTGGCACTGCAATACCGCAGTCCAACATGGCATATTTGCAGGTCAGGAAGGGGGCAAGCGCTTTAGCGCGCGCCCCCGCTTGGCTGCGATGGATTGAGTCTGAATTTTAACAATCCAGGCCGCGCCAGTTTTGAAACTCTGAAAGCGTTGGCAAATTTCAGCCCGGGAACGCTCACCTGTTTTTGCTCCGGAGGAGCAGCATGTTTATAGTCCAACGCCACAGCCTTGCTCCTCGCTCCGTTAGGAGCGACATGTAGAAGTGAACTTTTATGTGTTACATCGCGCTCCTCCGGAGCGCATGTTCGATCAGGATGTCCAAAGCTATAAACATGCTGCTCCTCCGGAGCAAAAACCGGTTGGGCAAATATGCCATTACCTGCAAATATGCCAGTTGACTGGTTGCATTGAGGCTTAAGTTAATTGTGAGGTGAGCGGGGGCAAGCCCACCTTCCCAACCGGCAAATTTTGCAGCTTGAGCTGTGACATGGTCATGTGAATGGTGAGGACGCTAGGAGAAACAACATGCTGGTGGCTTATCTATTACCCCTTTTACTAATTACATTTTTCCTGCCCGACAACCCGAAACCCGACCTGGAAAAGGAGCGCGCCGCTCTACTGGAGATCCATCGACTCGATCGAAGGGCACACTTCGAGACCAACCCCGAACTCCTACTTCGCCACTCTGCCGATGAGTTCCTCTCGGTAAGCAATGGCAAGATCCATCGCTCAACTCGAGCTGAAGTGAAGGAAATGTTCACCATCTACATTAAAGACGCAAAATACTCTGAGTGGGATGACCTGGAACAGCCAGTGATCCGAATTTCAAATGACGCCACAACGGCCTGGATGATTGTGCGCACAAGGGTTCGCCGCTCGCAGAAGCAGGAGTCAGGTGAGGAGAAAGAAAGGATCTTTGTGTACGCCGGCATCATGACCTACGAAAAGCAGCAGGGCAAATGGGTCCGCATCGCCAACGTCTCAACCTTTGAATGAAGCCCAACTGACAACTCAGTGGATTCTCAAATTTGAGCATGAGCCTATCTCAGCCAAGCGGGGGCCAGCCCACCTTCCCAACCGGCAAATTTTGCAGCTTGAGCGGTGAAATGGTGATGTGAATGCCTTGCGAGTTGAGCGGGGGCGCGCGCTGCCGCGCTTGCCCCCTTCCCAACTGCAAATTGACGAAGGTACAAACTCACATTTCAGCTTGATGGTATCGCAGCTTAAGCGGCGCAATCCCTCAACGCTTCTCTTCGAACTTCAACGAAACTGAATTAATGCAATACCGCAACCCGGTCGGCCGCGGACCATCATCAAACACATGCCCCAGATGTGACCCACAGCGGCGACACTTCACTTCCGTGCGGAGCATACCGTGGCTGCGATCCGTCTCCTTAACTATATTAGCTTCCGAAATCGGCGCCGTGTAACTAGGCCAGCCGGTACCCGAGTCAAACTTTGTGTCTGAGCTAAACAACTCCAGGCCGCAAGCGCCGCAATGGTAAGTGCCTTTTTCGTGATTCTTCCAATAGGCGCCCGTAAACGCCCGCTCCGTCCCCGCCTCACGCAACACGTGATACTGCTCCGGGGTCAACTCTTTTCGCCACTGCTCTTCAGTCTTTTCCACTTTATCAGTCATTTCCTTCTTCTCATTCTTCGTCTGCGATTCGCTGCCTTCTGCCAGCAACTGCTGAATCATCTTCTCGGTCTTCTCGTAGGCGCCCTCGCCAACATGCTTTTGGCGCACGCGACCTGTTTTATCCAGCAGAAAGATTGTCGGCCAGGCATGTACTTTATAAGCATTCCAGGTTTGGTAGTCGTTATCGGTAACTACCGGAAAGCGAATACCCAGGGCAGCCACTTGCTGGCGCAAATTCTCAATCTTCTTTTCTCTGTCGAACTCCGGTGAATGCACCCCGACAATGGTCAATCCCTTGTCACTGTAGCGTTCATGCCAGCGGTTTACAAACAGCAGGGTGTTCCGGCAGTTGTAGCAACCAAAAGTCCAGAACTCCACGAGCACGACTTTTCCCGTCAGGCCTTTAAGCGTGAGTGGCTCAGAATTGATCCACTCTCCGGGAGCAAACTCCGGAGCTTTTGGAGCGGCTTCAGCCGCTGCCGAGCCGGATTCAAGTAACCCACTAGACGCCAGGTCCCGCGCCACCAAAGCCTTCGTACCCGAAATTCCCCCAATCGCATAAACGACCGTCAGCACCAGAACAATTGCAAATACGAAAGATCCTATCAGTAACGATTTATCTCTATTCATTGCATCTTCCTTCCAAAAAATTCAGCCGCAGATTAACGCAGATAACGCAGATCAAAACCAAAACACAGAAAATAGAAGCCCTCTTTTTTCTCTGTTACCTCTTATCTGCGTATTTCTGCGTTAATCTGCGGCTAATCCCTTCTCAAAACGCGACTCTGCAATACAGCCTGCTTGATCTGCCGCGACACCGACGGCGCGATCGCCCGCGCCAGCAGCATGTTTTCGCTGTCCTGTAGCCCGGATACAACATAAACAGCGTGTCCGGCAGTCTCGAAATGAGCCAGCTGAAACCCTTCCGCCTGCGCACTCGCGATGACATCTTCTGGTCTGACATTGCTTTGCTCGAGGCGTGTCACCAGAACCGAAACCGTTTGCCCGTGGTACTTCACAATCACATGGCCGAACCGCTGTCCTTTAACTACACACGAGTGCCCTTCAACCAGCTCCACACCTGCGGGCAGGCTTGCCTCAGTCATGACAGCGTTAACCAGGTTAGTAAACGCTCGATCATGATTGCGGCCAGCTTCAGCGAGCGAGACAGGCTTCTCATCCGGGCTATGATTAAGAGCACAATCCCGGTGGACGCCTGCCGCGTTCTGGTTAAGCGAAGCCAGCAACAGGTCCGAACTCCCGTCAGATCCTGGCCAAACCACTTGCACGACGCCAAAACCAAGGGCAATTACGAGCAACAGTACTGCAGCAGCCGCCACATAACGCGCGGGGCTCATTCTGAACAGAGGTGGTCGGCTGAGCGCGACGTCGCGGAGGTTTGCGGCCAGTTCGCCGGCAAACCCTTCACGCATTTGCAGCTGCGACGCTTCTTTAAACCCTTTCCTCAACTTCGCGCGAAGCTCACGCCGGGACGACAATTCTCGGCGGCAATCAGAACACGCTTCCAGGTGCCTGAGCACATCATGATTCGTCTCGACCAAAAGTTCGTCACTGAGATAGGAGTCGGCCAACTCGCGGAAATCACGACACTGCACTTTCATTTCCCTCCTTCCTGGCTGCTGGCTACCCGCAGGGCAGTCCTTTCAGCCTTAGTCTCTTGACCGATACCCAGGGAGTTTGCGTAAGCGGCCAGTTCCGTACGCAGCAGTTTGCGCCCGCGGTGCAGCCGAGACATCACGGTACCTATGGGTATCGATAGGGCGTCGGCTATTTCTTTATAAGTCAAATCTTCAACGTCTGAGAGCACGACCACTTCGTGAAACGGTTCAGGCAAGCGTTCCAGCGCCCCCAGAACTTCCTGTTCGGTGATATTTTCCGGCGTGGGTGGTTCATAAGCAACGGTTTCGGCTATACGCTCCTCCGAGTCGCTGACGATCTTCATTCGACTCTCGCTGCGTCTGATTTTGCTCAGAGTGTGGTACATGATCGTAATCAACCAGGCGCGACAATTGGTCCCTTTCTCGAACCGATGGTACGAGCGCAGGGCTGCGAGCATTGTTTCCTGGACCAGGTCTTCGGCGGCCACCGGGTCGCGCAGCAACCATCTGGCCATGCGATAGAGGTCGGCCTGATGTGGCAGGGCCTCCTCGACAAACGAATCCCACCTGGCCCTTCGCCCCTCCCGCTCGCGAAAACTGTCTCTCCTAAACCCAAACATCAAACTTCTCAACCGATATCTATCAATCGCCGCCACCCAACTAACGTCACCATCAAGCACCAATCTGACAGTGCAAGCACCGCCAATTCGCCAGTTGGGAAGGTGGGCTTGCCCCCGCCCACCTCACGCCAGGAATAAGCACCAATGTAACAGCACAACCACCGCCAATTCGCCGGTTGGGAAGGTGGGCTTGCCCCCGCTCACCTCACAATTAACTCAAGCCTCAATACAACCAAAGCCCTTGGCCCATTTGCCAGTTGGGAAGGGGGCAAGCGCTTTAGCGCGCGCCCCCGCCACCTCACGCCAGCATCAAGCACCAATGTAACAGCACAACCACCGCCAATTCGCCGGTTGGGAAGGTGGGCTTGCCCCCGCTGACCTCACAATATATTCAAGCTTCAATGCCACCAATGCCGTTGGAAAATTCGCCAGTCAGGAAGGGGGCAAGCGCCTTTAGCGCGCGCCCCCGCCACCTCACGCCAACATCAAGCACCAAAGGTAACAGGTCAAGCACCGCCAATTCGCCGGTTGGGAAGGTGGGCTTGCCCCCGCTCACCTCCCGCCAGCATCAAGCACCAAGTAACAGTTCAAGCACGGCCGATTCGCCGGTTGGGAAGGTGGGCTTGCCCCCGCTCACCTCACAATTAACTCAAGCCTCAATGAACCAATTAACTTAGCAAAGGGTAATAACATTTCTGCCGCTCCTAATGGAGCGAGGGCAATGGCCTAATGGCCTTGGGGCTATAAACATGCTGCTCCTCCGGAGCAAAAACCGCTGAGAAAGCTTGTTATTGTTGCGCTTTGCAGGGCAACCACACTAGCGCACGCCCCTGCACCCCACAGAAAACACACTCCCCCGAAGTTCCCCGATCTCTCAGTCGCCCCCACCTCTGAAAACCTTTCAAACAAACGCACCTCACCTCTCACCAAATCAATACCCATTCAAACACTATTTATTCCCAACAAAGCTCTATAAAAGCTGACCCAATTAAGAGAGCGAATTCCAAAATCCGCTAAATCCTGCTGAGGTTTCTTGTGCATACCACCCCTGCGAAACTTGTCAAAGCTACTCCTTACATAGATCCGCCGGAATAAACCTCTACCGTTGCTGTATGAGATGATACGAAGTATCGCTTACTGGTTTCCTGTTTCTAAAATTCGCAAAAGGAGTCAAGGGTTCCTAACCTCTTTCGAAAACAGAACTCCTTTTTCCTGTGAATTCGTGGATTGTTTGTCCATCAAAAGCTAAAGGCAACAACAATGACTCCCTCTGATGCAAAGCGACGCCTATTCTGGCATGGCATTCTGATCTTCCTCTTCGGCCTGATAGCTGGAGCCTTCATTCCCTGGCTCAAGGACCCGCGCATGGGTGTGGCCGCTCATGTCGGCGGAGTTCTCAGTGGCATCTTTCTAATTTTGATTGGCGTTATCTGGGAAGAAATCAAGCTTGAGCCAAAACCCAAGAACGCCAATTTCTTGCTTTTTCTGTATGCATCTCACACTGGTTGGCTGGCCCAATTTCTGGCGGCCGTATTCGGAACGGGTCGAAGCATGCCCGTTGGCGGAGCCGGATTCGGGGGCACTTTCTGGCAGGAGACCCTTGTAGATTTTGTAGCCATCACATTCTCGATTGCCATCGCCCTGGCCGTCATCCTAACCCTCTACGGCCTCCGCCACCGCGCATCGATACTTCATGAGCCTTGAAGTCAAGCAGTGATGGTGGGCAATTATTGACGCACTTAAAAGAGAGCTTCGTCACCTGTTGCGGCTCAACCTGCGCTTCCATCAGCTGCAATTTGAGGAGTCTGCGCAAATTTGCAGGTAAGGGAGGGGCAAGCTCATCAGTGCGCGCACATTCTACTTTCAGCCAATTCCCATCACACTCTCACAGCGCAAGTTACAAAATTTGCCAGTCAGGAAGGGGGCAAGCGCTTTAGCGCGCGCCCCCGCTTGGCTGCGGCACACTCCACCTAGGTAACACTACTCAACCTGAAAGATTCTGTTTTGGTTTGACTTAAATGAAAATAGCCGCAGTTGAGTAATATCGAGATATTGCTCGAAACGCAGCCAAGCGGGGGCGCGCGCTGACGCGCTTGCCCCCTTCCCAACTGCAAATTGACCAAGTTGAACTGTGATATGCAGCTTCACTGAGATGGGAGTTAAGCGGGGGCGCGCGCTGACGCGCTTGCCCTCTTCCCAACTTGCAAATTGATTAAGTTGAACTGTGCTATTGCAGCTTCACTGAGGTGGGAATTGAGCTGCGCGCCGCTAAAGCGCGCTTCTCGCCAATTGGCGATACAGTTTTCCAAAAATTGACGGTAAGCCTTTGTTCGGTTGACCTTTGTCGACAAGCTGCAATCCACCAACACTTCAGCGATAATCTCGCCATGCTCAAAGTCGCAATCATCCAAGCCGCCCCGGTCTACCTGAACCTGGACCAAAGCCTCAACCGAGCCATCAATTTCATCAACCGGGCCGCAAACCTCGGCGCCAAACTCGTCGTCTTCGGCGAAACCTGGCTGCCAGGCTACCCAGCCTGGCTCGACTACTGCCCCGGCGCAGCCCTCTGGAACCACGAGCCCACCAAGCAAGTCTTCGCAGAGCTTCGTCGCAACAGCCTCTCAATCACGAACAATGAATTTCAAATGCTCTCGGAAGCAGTTCGCACGCATCAGATTGTTCTTGTCATGGGTGTTAACGAGCGAGTCGATGAAGGGCCCGGAAACGGCACTCTCTACAACAGCCTGCTCACATTCGGCACGGACGGCAACCTCCTCAACCATCACCGCAAGCTTGTGCCGACCTACACCGAGCGTCTTGTTTGGGGGCAGGGAGCAGGCGAAGGCCTCAAGGCAGTCGACACAACATTCGGCCGAGTTGGTGGCTTAATTTGTTGGGAGCACTGGATGCCTTTGGCGCGGCAGGTACTTCACGATTCAGGCGAGCGGATCCACGTCGCAGTCTGGCCCACGGTCCACGAGACGCATCAACTTGCCAGCCGCCATTACGCATTCGAGGGCCGCTGCTTCGTGCTCGCCGCCGGCCTTCTGATGCGAGTAAAAGATCTACCGGCCGAGTTACCGCCTGCCTCAGATCTTGCAAGCGACCCGGAAAAATTCTTACTCCGCGGCGGCAGTGCGATCATTGGTCCGGACGGTCAATATTTGGTTGAACCCGTCTTCGATGAAGAGCGCATCATCACTGCCGAACTCGATCTGGAAGCCATCGACCGCGAGCGTCTGACTCTCGACGTCTCAGGCCACTACAGCCGCCCAGATCTATTCGAGCTCCGCCTAAACCCAACAATTCAACACTCTAAGCCAGTCCACTAAAAACTTATCGCTAAACTCCGAGACACTGCGACAAAAACCTGTAGGGGCGGCCCTCCGAGGCCGCCCCTCGTCACGATTCCCGTACTTAGTAGCTTTGGCGCTCGTTCGTGTAGTTTCGCGTGATTTCGTGGATCGTTTCTATTGCCGCATCAAACGATCCACGAACTCACACGAAACTACATCACAAAACTACACTAAACGTACCCCCAATCGGCCGTGGTGGTTTCTTGGAAGGGCCGCCCCTCCCGTCGCATCACGTTCAATAAACCCGAAATCGTTCCTGCTAAGCCGAGGGGCCGCCACGGAGGGCCGCCCCTACAGATTTTTTAACGAGCTGCGTAGACCTATGGCCTAGGTGGCAGCGGCGTCTCTTTTGCCGACGCGATGAACTCATCAATGCCAGCGTCACTCCCGCCGCGCCGAAACTTGTAATAGTTCGACATTCGCGTCAACCATTCCCTGCGCATTTGTTCCGTCTTCGGCTCGGTAGCCGCCGCAGCTATCGCACGCGCATAAGCATCGATAATGCGATCCATGACAACGTTCAGTTTCTCAAGCGCCGCTTTGCTTTCAGTTGTCTCAGGCTTATTTGCGTACTGGTTCTGAAACTCCGCTGACATCCTCTTATAAGGACCGGTTTCATAGGCCGCAGCTAAGAAATAGTAGGTTGAAGGCATTTTCTTGACGTCGCTTTCAAACTGCGCCGCTTTGAGAAGTGAATCAATTGTCTGTTCCGGATTGGTCTTGAGTTTGAGAAAGCCGACAGCGTAATGGAGATAAGCCAGGGTGTCGTTTTTGTCCTTGAAAGGCGCCCATTGCTTTGGCACTTTTCCAGCCTCGATTGCCTGAATAGCTTTTCCAGCATAGGCGAGCGCCTGGGTGTTGTAAGTCTCATCTTTTGCCGACGCGGCCAGGTATCCGGCGTAGGCCAAATCAATCTGCGCGCGGAGATAGTCAGGCTCGTCCGCGAGTATCATTTCCCCGGTGCGATATGCTTCCGCGAAGCTCTTTTCGTTGATGAGGCTTGAAAGCTTCCGCTTGCGTTCGTCTCGGTCGTAGAACATCACGTACTTCTGGAGATAGTCGGTGTACTGATCTTTGTCTTTTGGGTACTTCTGGAGGTACTCTCGCGCGGCCTGATAAGCCACCGGAGGATTGCCGAGTCGATTGTTAACAAATCGCTTGTAGATTTCGATCTTGACGGTATCGTCCGTCTCCTGCGCCCGCAAAACGTACGAACCTGATCCTTGAGCAAAAGCTCCAATAAGCACCGCCACAACCAGACTTCTTACCAGTAACATTTGAACTTTCCTCGCTTTAACTAATTTTCTGATGCACTAACCTTCCTAGGCTCCTGCCGCACAGCCTTAAGTTCTTGCTCGCACTAACTTCATAGGTGTCTACCATTGTTCGGCGTATTTTTGCGCAGAATGCAGCACTTTGGGCTCTTCCTTAAGAAGCGTCGACAGCTAAAGGGCTAAAGTGGGGCTAGTCTCGGTCAGGTGAGGGTTTTGATCGCTGCTAAGAGCGACACCCAACAAAATATCAAATTTCTCCCCTCGAATGCCATCCCTTTTTTTATCTGTCGAATTCTGGATCTTCTTGATTTGCCCCAGAAGCAATAAGCCAAATCAGTCTATTGTCTTTTGGCCCTGTTTTTGGCTCTGTCTACTGCGTCGGCCGCAATCTATTCCTCGACAGTATTAGCCGCAAATGTAACAGTTCAACTCTGGAAATTTTGGTGAGGAAGGGGGCAAGCGCGGCAGCGCGCGCCCCCGCTTGGCTGCGATTGCGGCAACTCAGAATAGAAGAGTTCGTGCCGGCGACAAGTTGAAACGCTTTCAGCGTTTCAACCTTGCGCAGATAGAATCTCCCATTGAAGCTTAATGCTATCGCACCCGAGCGGGGCGCGCGCTGATGCGCTTGCCCCCTTCCTCACCTGCAAATTTTCCAACTAGACTGGTTATATTGAGGCTTAAATGAATCTTCAATCGAATTCGAAGATATCAGTTCGAAGATCTAACGCATCAATGGCAAACTCCTTGATGGCCCGTGCTATCATGCCTGCAAATCCCTTAAGGAGAATTGAATTGAACATGACCCCAAACCCTGCCTTAGACACAGCCATCAGCGAACTATCTATCAAATTCTCTGGTCAGCTACTGAAATCCACAGACGCGGGTTACGAGGAGGCCAGGAAAGTTCACAACGGTCTCATAGACAAACGCCCCCTGCTGATTGCTCGCTGCCGTGGCGTCGCCGACGTAGTTGAAGCGGTGAAGCTCGCGCGCTCTTTAAATCTTGAGGTAGCAATTCGTGGTGGCGGTCATAACGTAGCCGGGCGGGCGACCATTGACGCTGGCTTAATGATCGATTTAATGACGATGAAAGGCATTCTGGTGGATCCGGAGTCCCGCACAGCGCACGCGCAAGGTGGGGTTAACTGGGCCGAGTTGAATCGCGAAACGCAACTGCATGGGCTGGCTGTTACTGGAGGCGTCGTCTCTTCGACGGGAATCGCCGGTCTGACACTTGGAGGTGGCCTGGGGTGGTTAATGGGCAAGTACGGGTTAGCACTCGATAATCTCCGATCGGTTGAACTCGTGACCGCGGAAGGCAAGGTTTTGCGCGCGAGCGAGAAAGATCATCCCGATCTCTTCTGGGCACTTCGCGGAGGTGGAGGTAATTTTGGTATCGCTACGTCATTCGAATATCAATTACATCCTGTTGGACCGATGATCACTGGTGGGGTCGTTGCCCATCCTTTTGAACGCGCTCGCGACGTGCTCAGGTTCTTCCGCGAAACGACCTCCTCGCTGCCGGACGAGATGAGTGTATTTGGCGCACTCATTCACTCGCCTGAGGGAGCAAAGCTGGCCGCCATGGTCGCCTGTCACTGTGGTTCGTTGGAAGAGGGCGAGAGGGCTCTACGACCGCTGAAGGAATTCGGCTCGCCGGTAATGGATGCACTTGGTCCGATCCCATATAGTCAGCTCAACGGCATGTTGGATGCCGGCTATCCAAAGGGTGCGCTTAACTACTGGAAATCGAGTTTTCTCCAAGAGCTAAGCGACGACACTATCGACGCTTTAATCGAATGTTTCAGTGCCTGTCCGTCCCCGTTGGGCCAGATGCTTTTGGAGCATTTCCATGGCGCGGCAACTCGCGTGGGTGTGACGGAGACAGCCTTCCCGCATCGCGCGGACGGATACAATCTGCTGGTCCTTTCCCAATGGTTAGCGCCTGCGGAAACCGATCGGTGCACTGCCTGGGCTCGAACAACCTACGGCCAGATGGAGCCCTTTGTTGGGCCGGGCCGCTATGTGAATTATTTAGGCGATGACGAGCCCGGTGATCCGGCCATCGCCGCCTACGGTCCAAACTACAAGCGCCTCCAGCAGATCAAGACCAAATACGATCCGACCAATTTCTTCCACATGAACCAGAACATTAAGCCACTGTCTTCAGGCTGAGTGGATATTCAACGTCAAAGCGTGTGAGCCTTTATGCTCTGGGTAAGCTTCTCGGGACGTCCCTTCACTGCGTCTTGCTGCATCGTTTCGTCCTTTGTCGTCAGAGATCCCGACCCTCTGTCTCCCGTT
>Ga0187893_10011885_pt1 | contig 12506 bp, 10 predicted proteins | sample MA1701074metaG_FD_139574 | JGI IMG/M metagenome (GOLD analysis project Ga0187893, IMG submission 139574) | White microbial mat communities from a basaltic lava cave in the Kipuka Kanohina Cave System on the Island of Hawaii, USA - MA170107-4 metaG ...
GCATCTGGCAGTACAACAAGGACTCCACCGGGAGCATCTTCGCCATCCGGAGGCTCGATCGGAAAACCGGCGAGGTGGACACCTGGGCATCCGGTCCCGGAGGCGCCATCCGTCCCACTCCCTCTCCCGACGGGAAGACCCTAGCGTTCGTCAGACGCACGCCCAACATGACCTCGGCCCTGTATCTCAAGGACATGGTCTCCGGCAAGGAATGGCCGGTGTACGACCGTCTCGACCGCGACCTGCAGGAGACCGACGGCAGCCATGGGAACACCCCGGCGTTCGGATGGACCCCCGACAGCCGCTCCGTCGTCTTCTGGGCCGGCGGCCAATTCCACAGCGTGGATGCGGCCACCAAACAGACCAGCGTCATCCCGGTGCGCGTCAGGACCACCCGCAAGGTCAACACCGCCTTGCGCTTTCCCGTCACGGTGGCGCCCGATGCGTTCGAGGTGAAGATGATCCGCTGGGCGCAGCTCTCCCCCGACGGATCGAAGGTTGTCTATGAGGCGCTGGGACGGCTGTGGGTGCGTGACGCCGCCGGAGGGACGGCGCGGCGGCTGACCTCGCAGGAGACCCACTTCGAGTTCTATCCCGCCTTCAGCCGCGACGGGCGCGAGATCGCCTACGTGACATGGGACGATGACGAGCTGGGGAGCGTGCGCGTGGTGGCTTCCTCGGGCGGCGCGGGGCGGGCCGTCACGCCTGCCCCGGGCCTCTACGTGGAGCCGCGCTTCTCTCCCGACGGCAGGACGATCGTCTACCGCAAGGTGGCGGGAGGGATTCTGATGTCGAGCGTCGGCTCGACCGACCCTGGCCTCTATGTCGTGGCGGCGGCTGGAGGCGATCCCCGGCGTGTCTGGAGGTCGGGCGGTGACGCCCATTTCGGAGCCGGAAACGATCGCATCTTCTTCTCGGACACGGTCGAGGAGACCCAGCTCGTCCTCAAGTCGGTCACGCTGGACGGGCTCGACGAGCGCACCCACCTCAAGGGGGAGAACGCCACCGAGTTTCACCTCTCCCCTGACGGGCGGTGGGTCGCCTTCACGGAGAACTACAACGCCTACCTGGCTCCCTTCACGCTGACGGGCAAGACGGTGAGCATTGCCGGGGACGCCAAGGCGTACCCCGTCCGCAAGGTCAGCCAGCGCAGCGGCGAGTTCCTGCACTGGTCCGGAGATTCCAAGAAGCTTCACTGGGCCCACGGGGCGACGCTGTTCACCCGCGGTCTCGTGGATGCCTTCTCGTTCCTGGAGGGAGCGCCCGAGAAGCTCCCCGACCCGGTCGAGAAGGGGCTCGATCTCTCGTTCAAGGCTCCCTCCGACAGGCCTGCAGGACTCATCGCCCTGACGGGAGGCCGCGTCGTCACCATGAGGGACGCCGGCAAGAAACAGGAGGTGATCGACAACGGTGCCGTGGTGATCGACGGGGCCCGCATCCGGGAGGTGGGCGACGCGTCGAAGGTGAAGATCCCCGCAGCCGCCCGCGTCGTGGACGTGTCGGGCATGACGGTGCTGCCCGGCCTCGTGGACGTTCACGCGCACGGGGCTATGGGGATCGAGGAGATCATCCCGCGGCAGAACTGGGAGCAGTATTCGAACCTCGCCTTCGGCGTGACCACCATTCACGACCCGTCCAACGACACCTCCACGATCTTCGCCGCGTCGCAGATGCAGCGAGCCGGGCTGATTCTCTCCCCGCGGACCTGGTCCACCGGGACGATCCTCTATGGCGCCGCGGGGCCCGGTTTCGCCGTGTCGATCGACTCTCAGGACGACGCGCTGTTCCACGTCAGGCGTCTCAAGGACCTGGGCGCCGTCAGCGTGAAGTCGTACCAGCAGCCGCGCCGCGATCAGAAGCAGCAGGTGGTCGAGGCCGGCAGGCAGCTCGGCGTCATGGTCGTGCCGGAGGGAGGGGCCAAGATCCAGTACAACATGCAGATGATCGTGGACGGCCACACCGGGATCGAGCACGCGCTGCCGCTGGCCGCCTGCTACGACGATCTCCTGCAGCTCTGGTCCCGCTCGGGCACCGGATACACCCCCACTCTCGGCGTGGCCTACGGCGGGTTGTCCGGCGAGACCTACTGGTACGACCGGACGAACGTCTGGGAGGACAGCCAGCTCATGCGTCTGGTCCCGCACTTCGCCGTGGACCCGGCCTCCATCCGCCGCACCAAGGCCCCCGACCTGCACTACAACCATGTCAGCGTCGCGAAGTTCGCCAAGGTGTTGCGGGACAGAGGAGTCTCCGTCCAGATCGGGGCTCACGGCCAGCGCGAGGGGCTCGCGGCCCACTGGGAGCTGTGGATGCTGGAGCAGGGAGGCTTCACTCCGTGGGAGGCGTTGCGCGCGGGGACCATCGACGGCGCCCGCTACATCGGGATGGATCGAGACATCGGCTCCATCGAGCCGGGCAAGCTGGCGGACCTGTTCGTCGTGAAGGGAGACCCTCTGGGCAAGATCCGCGAGTCGGAGAATGTCGTCTACACGGTGCTCAACGGACGGATCTACGACGCGAGGACGCTGGACCAGGTCGCCCCGGTCGCCGTGAAGCGGCGTCCCTTCTTCTGGGAACGGGAAGGGGGCGACACCATCCACCCGGCCGCGCTGGAGTACTTCGAGCGTCTGCGCCAGAAGCACGGCTGGAGGCACTGAGCGGGGCCGATCCCTTATGGCCCCTTGCTCTCGCTGGGGATGCGCCGAATCCGAGATGTCCGCGGACGCCTTGCCGGAATCTCTCCCGCTCTTCGGGAGTCATGTGCCGCCACCGCTCCCCCACGCGCTTCGCGATGCGGTCTCGCGCCTTTCCTCCCAACCATGAGCACCCGCGTGCCGGCACCTCGCACCCCCGGAGTGCCCCATCAGATGGGTACGCCACCCGGCACCATGCTCTCGCTTATCTGATCGGGAGAATCGGGGGGTCTGATGGAATATCCGACGACGCTGAGGAGGAACGTAGCTCGGGACGACCGGGCCCCGTGGGGAATCTCTCCCCTTCCGAGCTGCACGCCAGGATCTGTAGAGTGGTTGGCAGGCGAACCTCGTGCCCCAGCTTTCGGATGATGCTCAAGATGTGGCGACGGATGTCCTCCACACGATCTGTCGTCAGTCGGTCGTCCACGAGCTTGCCCACATAGCGGTCCTCCCCCACCATGCAGATCTGCAGGAAGTTGGAATCGTCGGCCGAGACATACTTCTTGTCCGAATCGGTCAAAGACTCGAGCCTCTCCCGTAGGCGAGGGTCCGCCTTGAATCCTATGAAGATCGGCTGATCGATCAGGAGTTCCCGCACGAAGTTTCCTCCTACGAGATCAGTGCGGAGATGTCGCCCCGGACTCGAGTCAACCTCTGGGCCGATGAACTGAGCGACCTCGCGCCAATCGCCGTCCTCCGACGTCTCCGCCCTGCTCGATGTGAAGTCTGAAACCGGCGCGGAGCCTTGGCTTCCGCAGCGGCCCCGACGCTCCCTCTGGTGATGCGGGAGCCAATCCTCTGCTCGACCGCGCGGACCAGGGCATGATCCTCGGCGGTCACGAATGTGTAAGCCTTGCCCTCGCGCTCGGCCCTGCCGGTCCGTCCCGTCCGGTGCGTGTACGCATCGGCCGTGGTCGGCATGTCAAAGTTGACGACATGTGACACTCCCTCGACATCGATGCCTCGCGCGGCGATGTCGGTTGCGACGAGGATGTCGAACTGGCGCTTCCGAAACCCGCTCATCGCCCGGTCCCTTTGGCTCTGGGACATGTCACCTTGCAGGGCGATGGCGCGGTGGCCCGACTTGCCGAGGTGCTGTGCCAGACGCCTCGCGCGGCGCTTGGTGCGCGTGAACACGATGGCGGAGGTGAACTCATCGTCGGCGAGCAGGCGCTCGAGCAGGCCGAGCTTGTTCTCGCCGTCGGTCGGGTACAACGCGTGCTCGATGGTGGGTGCGGGCGTGGAGTCGATCAGTTCGACCACATGCGGGTTGCGCAGGATCTGGTCGGCCAGGGCACGGATCTCCCTCGGCATGGTGGCGCAGAACAGGAGGTTTTGACGGCGTCTCGGCAGCGCCGAGAGGATGCGACGGACATCGGGCAGGAATCCCATGTCGAACATGTGATCCGCTTCATCCAGGACGAGCGTCTCGATCCGATCCAGCCGGACGGCGCCTTGTCCAAGCAGATCCAGGAGCCGGCCTGGGCATGCGACGAGGATCTCGGGCAGCGCCTTGAGCGCCGCGCGCTGCGCCTGCACCGAGACGCCACCGAAGACGGTCGCGATCTCGATGCGTGTGAATCCGGCAAGTGTCCGAATCTCGGCGCTGATCTGGCTGGCCAGCTCGCGTGTCGGCGCCAGGATCAGGGCCCGCGGCCCATTCCCCGGCTTTGCCGACAGCCGCTCGAGGACGGGCAATGCGAAGGCGGCCGTCTTCCCCGTTCCCGTATGAGCAAGGCCCAGGACATCGCGACCTTCGAGAGCCATGGGGATCGTCTGAGCTTGAATCGGTCGCGGCTCGACAAAACCGGCTGCGGCGATCCCTCGTTGGAGGGCCGCGCCAAGACGAAAACGGCTGAACCCGGTCGCGGGCTCGGTTTGGTGATCATGCATACTTCAATGTTCTCCGGCGGTTGTGCGCGTCCACACAGGGACGAGGCGAGACCGCCCAGCTTCGACCCACACAACAGTTGCAGGCAAGACTTCTTGGAAAGCGACGCGATCCTGGTAGGGGATCCTGTTGGGCGCCGCAGGCTGAGGGAATCTCAGCCGACAGGAATGCCTGAACATATCAGAACGAGTCCATCCGCGCAACTTTTTCAGAACCAAGACCCTCATGCCGGCAGGGATCCCACAGGGTGCCTCACCCTGAGTCGGCCGAAACCCACGAGCTTCTTTCGCCGCTCGTCCCAGAGACGGTACGAGAGCGAGTTGAAGCTGGACCACAAGGTGACCGGCTTGACTCTCTGGAAGGCAGGGCTTCCCCTATGACACTTCTCCAGATTGTAGTTGGGGATGGCTGGGTTCAGGTGATGGACATGGTGGAACCCGATGTTGCCGGTGAACCACTGCAACACCTTGGGGAGCTTGTAGTAGGAGCTGCCGCGCAAAGCGGCATCGGCGAATTGCCAATCCGGTCGTCTCTCCCAGTAGACGCCCTCGAACTGGTGCTGCACGTAGAACAGCCAGACTCCCACGATGCCGGCGAACAGCATCACGGGCAATTGGATGAGCAGGTAGGCCTTGATGCCGATGGTAAGGCTCATCAGGACCACGATCGCCAGGAGCGCCAGATTCGTCCAGTGCACGCCGCGTCGCTCTCGTTTTCCTACGGAGGTTGACGGGAACCTGTGATGGATCAAGAACAGGTACAGCGGGGCGACAACGAACAGCACGAGAGGGTTGCGGAGGAGCCGATACGACAATCGCGTCCAGCGAGAGGCACTCAGATACTCCTCCACCGTCAGGGTCCAAATGTCTCCCGTGCCCCGCCGATCCAGATCGCCTGAAGTCGCGTGGTGCAGAGCGTGCCTGTGCCTCCACTGGCGGTAAGGCGTGAAGGTCAGAGCGCCGGTCACGAATTCCAGTAAACGATTCGCGCGTTGCGATCTCAGGAAGGAGCCATGCGCGCAGTCATGAAAGATCATGAACATGCGCGCGAGGAATCCGGCGGCAAGCACCGAAATCGCCAGCGTGAGCCAGTACGAGATGCTCAACGTCCAGATCATCAAACCCCACAAAGCGAGGTAGGGCACCAGCGTGTTCACGATCTGCCAGATGCTGCTTCGCAGGACCGGTTTCTGGTGGGAGGCGATTGCCTGTTTCAAGGACGGCAGCGTCGCGGCCGCCTCGTCATGTTTCTTGGTCATCGTTACGGCTCCTGAAGGGTTGACTGAGATCGCGGACATCGCCCTCACGGCTCGAGAAAGTTGAGAGGATCGCGCAGATTCTGCAGTGCGCGGTAGTAATAGAGCTTGGTCGGCCGCCTTCCGCCGATCCTCTGGAGACGGAGGAGCCGGATCTCCGCCTCCGTGGCGTCGCCGCTCAGCCGCCTGTCGTTCAGGAACTCGGCGAGGCCCGGACCCTCATCGGGAGTGTCTTCCGACTGACTCTCGATGAACACAAAGGTCCGATGCGGGTTGACGACCAGCCGGCGGTTGAGCATGATGTCGAGCCGGAAGACATCCAGATCGATGTCCCACGATTCCACCAGCGGGTCGAGGAAGGCGACGCAGTTTTCGTTGGAGACCTGGAACACGTTCGTGTCGAGAAACTCGAGCACGATGACGCGCATTTCTTCATGGCTACGGCCGCCTACGCGCGCCGCCAGACGAATCCAGTTTTCGCTCTCCAGCTCCTGACGGGCGATGTGCTGAACCACATCGAGCAGCTTTTGAGCGACCAAGCGCTCCAGCATCCCGAACGGCTGGGGCTCGAAGACCGCACGCACCTCTTCCCGTGTACCCTCAGCGCACTTGCGCAGGACCAGATCGCGAAACTCCTGAAACAACGGCTCGGGAGCATGGCCTAGTTTCCGCTTGATCTCCTCGGTGCGCTCGATCTCAGCGAGACGTCCTAGCTCACCGTGGTCGAGCTTGAGGAAGCCCTCCATCTTTCCGTAGATGTCTGTCCGGTCCCGGCCGGGCGGGGCCTTTCGCCGGGTGAGAAGCTGCGAGACATATGACTCCGTGACCGTGGCTGCCCGCGCGAGGTCTTTTTGCTCGAGACCTAGGGTCTTCAGACGGGATCTCACCAAGGCAGCGAAGGTCAAGAATCTCTCCTCCTGATCACTTAACCAAATCTAATAAACTATGGCATACTTTTCAAGCTGGCTTTGAATACAGTTGACAGACTTGGTAAATCAACCTATCCTACGACCCTGCCTTCAGTTGCAGTCTGGGGATGAGCCTAAGTGCTGAGCGTGAAACACGCCCTCAAAGACATCATCGAAACGGTTGCAGAGACGGGCTCGTGCAGAGGGTTTTCCTCAGCGCTCAGGGCAGCCGGCCTTGTGGAGACCCTCCGGAGGAGCGGCCCTTTCACCGTGTTCGTGCCGAATGATGAGGCGTTCGCCAAACTTGGCGAGGCGACGCTCCAAGAGTGGCTCAGGCCGGAGGGGAGGGCGAAGCTGAAGGGGATCCTGACCTATCACGTCGTTTCCGGCAGGTTGCTGGCGAGCGACCTTGTGAAGTCCAGCTCGGTGAAGACAGTCCAGGGAACCGGCCTTACCATCCACTTTCAGAACAACAGGATGCACGTGAACAACGCGATGGCATTGCGGACCGACATCGCATGCGGCAACGGTGTGATCCACCTGCTGGATACCGTCGTGATCCCCAGGTGACGTCCGGCATCCAAAGCGGCAGCCCAACCTTCCTGAGGCCGTCGAGCCAGCGCTCCTGTGCCTCCGGCTCCTGGATCGGCACCATCAAGCGCGCCTGGGCAGGACCCTTTTCATCGCGTTGCGCGCTTCATCCCTCCGCCCAGCATGACATTGGTTGCCGATGTCGACGCTTCACGGCCTCGGCGGGGTGAGCGTTCCTTCAGGCGGTGGCTGAGCGACCGTTCACGGGATCAAGGGTCACGCGCCCGGCCACAGCAGACAGAACGTGGCCCCCGTCAGGACGGCGTAGATCGCGCCGTCCAGAAGCGCGCGCGCCGTGTTGCCCCAGGGCTGCCCCTTCCAGATCGAGTCGCTCACGTGAGACAGAGCGTAGCCTGCGAAGGCGACCGTACCGGTGATCCGCATGACGAGCAGGCCGTCGTCGCCGGGCTGCAGCGTGTGCCGCGCGACGTAGGCGGCGACGAAGCTCAACAGCAGGTTGAGGCCGAACCATAGCGCCAGGTGCTTCGGCAGGACCGGCATCCCCTTGGGAAAGACGGTCAGTATCGCGACAGGCCCCTTCTCGAACTTCTCCCTGACCGCCGGCTCCTTCATCTGCTTGTGATCCATGCAGTGCGGCACGAAGTAGAGGCCCGGCGACGGGTTCCCCTTGGCGATCGCCTCGCGCACGGTGTCCTCGTTGGGAAGCGGCCTGATGTCGGCCTTGTGGTACTTGAGCAGCATGTGCATGACGAAGCTGGCGAAGAAGACCACGAGCGCCGAGACGATCACTGGGAGCCAGAGGCTTCCGAAAGGCATGCAGCACCTCCTCTGTCCCACCGGCGGCGGGAGCGCCGCCCGGGGATGCGAATCGTACCTCAAGAGACCCGCAACCTGCATGGTCACTCACTCGTCACACGGCCGCGGTATGATGTGCGTTCCCGTCAGGGTGCCCATCGCCGTCTCGCTCCGAAAGGGCCGGTCACATGGATGAGCTCGCAAGACAGCTCGCACGCAACGGCCTGCTGCTGGTCTTCTTCAATGTCCTTCTCGAGCAGGCGGGCATCCCGATTCCCGCCATGCCTGTCCTGGTGCTGTGCGGCGCGATGGCTGCCCGCGGGGAGATGTCGGTCGCCCTGGTGCTGCTCACCGCCGTCCTCGCGTCGCTGGTGGCCGATGGCGTCTGGTTCGAGATGGGCAGGCGACGGGGGCGCCGGATCCTCAAGACGATCTGCCGCATCTCGCTCAACCCTGAATCTTGCGTGCGACAGACCGAGCGCCTGTTCGACCGGTACGGTCTCTACTCGATCGCCGTGGCGAAGCTCATCCCCGGCTTCTCGACGGTCGCTCCTCCGCTCGCCGGGGCGATGGGAGTGGGGCCTGTTCGATTCGCCATCGTCGCGGTCCTCGCCGCGCTGCTGTGGGCCGGTGGAGCCGTGGCGATCGGGTGGGTCTTTCACGACGCGATCGGCGAGGTGGTCAACTGGCTGGAGGGGCTCGGGTTCTGGGGGTTCGTCCTGGTCGGCGCCCTGCTCGCTGGCTTCATCGCGTTCAAATGGTGGCAGAGGCGGAGGTTCTACAAGCTGCTGCGCATGGCCCGGGTCACTCCCGAGGAGCTGCGGGGCATGCTGGACGATGAGATCGACACGCTGGTCTTCGACGTTCGGACGGAGGGGGGGCGCCTGCAGGACCGGCGGCGGATTCCCGGCGCGGTGGTTCTCGACGCCGAGAATCCCGAGGAGCTCGACGTGAAGCTCGCGTCGCTGCCCAGAGACCGCGACATCGTCCTTTACTGCACGTGACCCAACGAAGCTTCGGCGGCCCGTGTGGCTCGCCAGTTGATGGACAGGGGCTTCACCCAGGTGCGGCCTCTTGCGGGAGGCCTCGACGCCTGGGTCGAGCTGGGGTTCCATGTCGAGGAGATCGGAGGGTAGATGACTCATGAGAAAGCGGTGTCTTCGCCGCGATTCCCTGCGGGATCGCCGGAGCCATCGCCGCGCTGGCGATCATGAGCAGCCCGTTCGGCTTGATGGCGTTCCTGGGCGTCGCCAGCCTCGGGGGTCATCGTCAGCCACGTGATCGTCCTGTTCGACTTCATCGAGGAGGAGCGCGCCGAGGGGGAATCGCTGGAGCTGGCCCTGCTGGACGCCGGGATCCTGCGGATCCGGCCCGTGCTGATCACGGTCGGCGCCACCGTTATCGCCCTGGTCCCGCTGGCGATGCACGGCGGCCCCCTGTGGGCCTCGATGTGCTGCACGCAGATCGGCGGGCCCCTGACGGCTACAGTCATCGCGCTGCTCCTGGTGCCGGTTTTTTACGCGATCGCGGTGAAGGACCTGAAGCTCGTCAAGCGGGAGAGCGAGGAGCCCGCGCAGCCCCGCCCGGCGATGCTCCCCTCCCCGGTTCCCAGCGAATCCTAGGGGACGACATCGAGGGGCCGTTCACGGACGCGGAAGCCGCCTCGCCAGCCAGCGCCCGAGCCGGCCGCTCTCCTCGAGCTGCGTGACCATGGCGGCGAGCTCGGCTTTCCGGCTCTCGGCGGTCGCGCGGTCCCCGTACGGGAGATCCGTCCGGCGAGCGAGCCAGGCGCCGAGGCTTCGCGGGACGGTCGGGTCGTCCATGGCGCGGGCGATGACACGGCGCGTCTTCCGGTCGGGAAGCCCCGAGCGCGGGGGATGCGCCGGCGCCCCGGCGGCGACGGCGTTGAGCGTGAACCATCGATCTCCGTCGGAGTCGGATGTCTCGATCAGCTCCAGCGATACGGCTTCGAACAAGTCCTTCGTCCTTGCGCCGGATCTGCGGCGCAGCGTCAAGCGACCGGAGCCGAGGCGCCACTCGCGGCGGGTGCGGGTCAGGGACCAGGAACCCCATGCGAGCAGGGCCGCGAGCGCCGAGACCACGGCGGCGAGAACCCGCCAGTCCGGGTTCTCCAGGGCGCGAGAGATCGACAGCAGCGCGAAGGAGGCGACTGCGGCGGTGGCGATCCCTGCGACACGCCCCTGCTTCCGGCGGATCGCCGGGTCGGCGACAAGTGCGGGCCGCCCTTCGGCATCGATGATCTCGGTCCAGCCGTCCGGCAGGCCGGCAGCCGGCGTCACCTCCCCTGGTTGGGCAACCTCCTCCTGAAGTCCCAGCTCCGCGCGCAGCGCCGCCATGAGCGACTCCCGCTCGGGACTCCTGGCGAGCGCCGTCAGCTCCACCACGCCGCCCGTCGTCTGCGCGAGGAGGCGTGATTTGTGAGGCAGGTCGTAGATCCGGCGCAGGTCGGAGCGCGGGATCGTCCTCGTGGAGACGAAAGGACCCAGGCGGCGGTGGATCTTCAGGTCCGCGGCGGCGACGAGTCGATCCTCCGACCAGAGCAGGCGCAGGACCTCCAGCATCGCCATGACGCCCCCCAACGTCCAGATGGAGAGCCAGAAGAGAAGAAACAGCCCCATGCCGAGGGCCGGGGCGCCCCGAAGCGGCGCCCCCCCGGCGCTGGGCGGCTCGCCGGTGATGAGCGAGCGGACGCCGTGGTAGAGAAGCCACAGCGCGAACACCTCCCCGAACGCCCAGCCGCACAGCCAGACTCCGAGAAAGGCGGCGCCGAAGAACCGGCCCAGCCCCTGCGGGCGCAGCCGGGCCTCCAGTCCTTCGGCGGTGCGCTCGATGCTCACGCGGGGTAACGTCGGGTCCGCCGCTTCCGAGATCAAGCGGCTGGAATCGACCCGGAGCGTCGCGTATGATGCCGCCTCGCTGACGCGTCCCCGGCACCGCTGCGTGAGCCGGCCGGATCGATTCCCGAGGTGACCATGACTCCTGACAGCTCCGCTCCGGTACGGCTCACCGCAACCCAATGGCTCATCCTGTTCATCGCCGCGATCGGCTTCGCCTTCGACATCTACGAGCTGCTGATGCTGCCGCTGATCGTCAAGCCGGCGCTGGCGGCGCTGGGCGGGACCGGACCAGGGGGAGGGCCGCTGCTGGTGCCGGGCTCTCCCGAGTTCACCCAATGGGCGCGGCTGCTCTTCTTCGTGCCGGCGCTCGCCGGCGGAGCCTTCGGGCTATTGGGGGGGTATCTCACCGACAGGCTGGGCCGAAGGCGCGTCCTGACCGGCAGCATTCTGCTGTACGCGCTGTCGGCCTTCGCGTCGGGGTTCGCCACCACCCCGCTTCAGCTCCTGGTGCTGAGGTGCTTCGTCTTCGTCGGGGTGTGCGTTGAGTTCGTCGCAGCGGTGGCCTGGCTGGCGGAGCTGTTCCCCGACCCGAGACGGCGCGAGAAGGTCCTCGGATACACGCAGGCTTTTTCCTCGCTGGGCGGTCTGATGGTGGCACTGGCGAACCGCGGGTGCATCACTTTTGCCGACGCGCTGCCCGCCATCCACGGGACTCACGAGGCCTGGCGCTACACGTTGATTTCGGGTCTGCTCCCCGCGATACCTCTCATTCTGATCCGCCCCTTCCTGCCCGAATCTCCCGTCTGGCAGAAGAAGCGGGCCGCCGGGACGCTGAAGCGGCCGAGCTTCGGCGAGCTGTTCCGGCCCGAGCTGCGCCGCACCACGATCGCCACCACGATCCTGTTCGCCTGCTCTTACGGGGTCGCCTTCGGCGCGATCCAGCACCTGCCGCAGATCGTCCCCGGGATGGCCGACGTGAAGGCGGAGGCGAGCGCGGCCCGCGAGCGCCACGTGGCTCAGGCGGCCGCAGCCGCCGGGTCGCAGCCCGAGCCCCGCGCGCTCGCCGCCATCGGCCGCCGCGTGGAGGAGGAGGCTGCGGCGGCCGTCCAGACATGGCAGGAGGTGGGCGGGCTGCTGGGCCGTCTGGCGCTGGCGGCGATCGCGGTCTGGATCGTCGCGCGGCGATCGCTCTACAGGCTGTTTCAGATCCCGTGCCTGCTGTTCGTGCCGCTGCTGTTCGTCTGGATCGGAGCCAGCCTGGGTGAGCCAGGCAACCTCGGTCTCGTCAAATGGGGCGTCCTGCTGGCCGGGTTGCTCACGGTGGGGCAGTTCTCCTTCTGGGGAAACTACCTCCCGCGGGTCTATCCGGTTCACCTGCGCGGGACAGGCGAGTCGTTCGCCGCAAACATCGGCGGCAGGGTGTTCGGGACCTCCGCGGCCTGGGTGACGCTGACGCTGTCGGCCTCCACCCCTCCGAGCCCCGCGCGCATCGCCTACACGGCGGCCGCGGTGGCGGGAGCGGGACACTAGTGGAAAAGCTCGTCATCGTCC
>Ga0187893_10011886_pt1 | contig 12505 bp, 7 predicted proteins | sample MA1701074metaG_FD_139574 | JGI IMG/M metagenome (GOLD analysis project Ga0187893, IMG submission 139574) | White microbial mat communities from a basaltic lava cave in the Kipuka Kanohina Cave System on the Island of Hawaii, USA - MA170107-4 metaG ...
GAGGGCGGCCTGTTGGCGCTGCTGGAGTCTCGGCAGCTCGTCCTGCTTGGGTTCGAGGGCCTGGGCGACGTCCTCGGACGAAAACACGGCCAGCGCGTCTTGGAGGGCGTCCGAGATCCCCCAGTAGTCCACGATGAGTCCGTAGTCCTTGCGGTCGGCGCGACGGTTCGTTCGGGCAATCGCCTGGAGGAGATTGTGCTCCGTGAGCGGCGTGTCGAGGTACATCACCTGCTCGACCGGCGCATCAAAACCAGTCAGGAGCATGTCGCAGACGATCAGGATCTGGAGCGTCGACCTCTTGTCCTTGAAGCGCTCGATGTAGCGGTCTTGATCCTCTTTGCGCAGATGGTACTTGGCCAGGTGCTCCTCGTCGTTGTGCGCCGATGACATGATCAGGACCGACTCCGGGCCATTCAGACGGTCGAGCGTCTCCTTGTAGACCACGGCGGCCTCGCGGCTCACGGCCACGACCTGCGCCTTGAATCCGTTCGGCTGGATGAACTGTTGGTAGTGCTCCAGAAGGTCGAGGCAGATGGCTTCGATGCGCTTCGGCGCCGCGGCGATGGCCTGCTCGGTGGCGTGCTTCTTCTTGATCGCCGCCCGCTCCTCGTCGGTTCGGTCGGCGAACATTCGGTCGAACAGCTTGTCGAGGTTTTGGCCGAGGATCCGCACCTCGGGCAGCCGGCTCTCGTAGAAGATCGGCACCGTCGCGCCGTCCTGCACAGCCTGCGCGATAGTGTAAGTGTCGATGTACGGGCCGAAGGTCGACAGCGTGCTCTTGTCCTTCTTGTCGATCGGTGTCCCGGTGAAGCCCAGGAACGTCGCGTTGGGCATTGCCTTGCGCATGTTGGCCGCGAGGCTGCGGTACTGGGTCCGATGAGCCTCGTCGACCATCACGACGACATTGTCGTCCTCGGTCAGGATCGGATGCTCGTCGCGGGCAATACGGGTGTCCTTGGCCTGCACGCCGGGGGCGATGTCCTGGAACTTCTGGACGGTCGTCGTGATCGTCTTGCCGGTGGCGTTGGTGAGTAGGGCGCGAAGGTCACGGACACTCGAGGCGCGCTCGGGATTGGGGAAGCCGCAGGCGACGAACGTGTCCGAGATCTGCTTGTCGAGGGCCGTGCGGTCGGTGACGATCACGAGGGTCGGGTTTCGCAGGGTTGGGTCCCGCCGCAGCTTGAGCGCAAGCCAGAGCATCGTGAGCGACTTGCCGCTGCCCTGCGTGTGCCACACGACGCCACCGCGCTGTGCCGGTTCGCTTGACTTCATCCGGTTGAGGGCCTTGTTCACCGCAATGAACTGCTTGTAGCGGCAGAGCTTTTTGACCTTGCGTCCGCCTTCTGTCTCGAACGTGACGAAGTTCTTGACGATGTCGAGCAGGTTGGTCGGCGCGAGCATCGAAGCCAGCAGGATGTCCTGGGGCGTGGGCTTGCGGCCGAGGTCGGCTTCGAGCGCCTCGATGCTCCAAGGGCACGGCTGCTTCCACTCGAAGAAGAACTGGGCGAGCGTGCCAGTCGTGCCGTAGCACGCCGCCTGCCCGCACGTGCCGATCACGACCTGCGCGGTCTCGAACAACCTCGGAGCACCTTCACCTTTCCACTCAGGGTCGGCCTCCTGGTACCGGCGAAGCTGCTTGATCGATTCGTGCCGCCACTTGTCGCCCTTTGTCGGGTTCTTGCACTCGATCACGACCAGCGGCAGACCGTTCACGAAGCACACGATGTCCGGGTATGCATGGTGCTTCGTGCCGTGAACCTTGTACTGCCGGACGACGAGGAAGTCGTTGTTCGTCGGGTTCTCGAAGTCGAAGAACCGGACCGTCTGACCCTTGCGCCCGGCGCCGCGATCCTGCTCGACGGACAAGCCATAGGTGAGGTGGTTGTAGAGGGTCTCGTTGGCCTCGGTGAGGTTCACCGCGGGCACGTTCGTGATCTGCTTGACCACCTTGGCGAGGCTCTCGTCGGAGAGCCAAGGGTTCAGCCACTTGAGCGCGGTGGCCAGGCGAGCTTCTAGGATCGCCGACTTGAGACTCGACCGTTCGGGTTCGAGGCATTCGGATGCGACCTCCGTGTACCCGAGGTGACGCAGGAGTCCGACCGCCGGCGCTTCCGACAGCTTTTCCTCGTTCCAGCCTCGAGCGTGGGTCATGCGTTCCCTTCGCCTGTCTCGGTGGACGCGGCGGTGTAGGCTTGGTCGGGATGGTTCGGGTGATCGGGGAAGCGCAGCTGTAGCTGACCGTCACTGACCATCTCCGACAGGTGGTCTCGAACCAAGTGTTCCGGAGACCTGCGTTGTAGAAGCGTGGCGAGCTCGGCTCCCGTCCAGTAGCCGTGCCGGCAAATTTCGCGAATCACAGAGCGAAGTCGGAGAGTCCGAGTCTTCGGAGTGACACTCTCCGCAAGGCGGCGTGTTACCGCTGGAAGTCGCGCCGCTGGGCCGATGGCGCTCTCCGCGAGCTCCCGCGTATTTGGCCCGAGCTCCCGCGTATTTGGTTCGAGCTCCCGCGTATTTGGCCTAAATCCACCGTAGTCCAGCAGCTCATTCCCGCCCATCTCGCCGGCCATGGGTCCAGCGACATAGTACGTGGCCGGCCCCGCCCCCTTGGCTTCGAGTAGGCCTTGCTTGCAAAGACGGCGGAGCTCGGCGCTGGCCTGCAAGGTATCGAGCCCCGTCGCGCTGCGCAGATCGGCATTGCTGACTGCACCGCGGCGGCGCACGAGGATCATGGCCTGGGACTGCGCATCATTGAGGTTCCAGCCCTCGAGACGCGACAACCACTCGGCATCGGCGGGCGTGATCTGGGGCGCGTTTCGGAAGGTCACCTGCACGACCCGCTGCGCCACAACGAGCTCGGGTCGCGCGAGAAACTGCACGTCCATGCCGGCGATGATCCGCGGCCAACCTTCTCCGAGATCGCGCATGACGCCGAGATCGACGAGCCCCCGGACGAGCCGGGGATTCCGGCTGACGTGTGCGCGTTGACCCGAGAGTAGGTCGTCGGGCGAGATGCCCAGCGGCAGCTCGCCCGGGCTTTGGATCTCCAGTCGGTCGTCGTACAGCCAGACCTCGATCCCGCGACCGGTGACCGAATAGTCTCGGTGCGCTACGGCGTTGACGATGGCCTCTTGCCATGCCCTCGTCGGGTATTCGGGGATCTCTTGGAACCGAAGCCCGCGGAGCCGCCTGGGTTTTCGTAACAGCGGCGTGATGCTCTGGAAGCTCTGCTCAATGAGCCGCGGCACGCAGCCCTCAATGTGTGCGACTTCCTCGACGTTGTGTCGAGCACCGAGCTCGGTATGTGTTCCGATGATACGTAGAATCCGAACATCGGCTCGCGCGTGGTCAATGAACCATGGCTTGGCGGCAAAAAGCAACTCGGCGGCACGCCGGAGAACGACGCGTCCTGCGTGCATGTCGACGAACCTACGCTGCGCGAGATATTCGAGCGGGGAATCGACCCGTAAGCGCGCGCCGGCGATCGCCTGCGCAACGAGCTCCATATCGAGGTCGTGGACCGTACGGTTCGATGGTCGTGCCTCCCAACTCTCGATCTGTCCACTCGTTTTCCATGCTTGGATCCGCTCAGCCGGATGCTTGACGCACGCATCGTCGACTCTGCATGGATATCCATTGCCGACGACCATGACGGGCACCGGTGCCGCGGCCACATCGAATACGAGGAGCTCGTGGCCCTCGAAGGACACGCGCACACCGGCAGCCTGCGGCGGCATCAACCGTATCTGCGGCACCCGCAAAATCTCATCGACCACGTCGGTCGGATACCGATGGCCTGTCGGCGTCCCATCATCCTCGACGCCGAGGATGAGCACCCCGCCATCCGCATTGGCGAACGCCGCGACGACGTCGGCGACTTGATCCCGGACGGCCCGACGGTCCCGAGGCTCCGTACGCGACTTACCCTCGAGCAAAGACTTACGCTCGCTGTACTGCCCCTCACGATCGCGAATCAGCTTGGCAATATCGAGACGGGTGGTCATGGGCTTAAAGGCGCTCGTCAGCGTGTCACACGGAGTTCGCCAATCACAAGTACCGACATGAGGGCCTCGGGGCGTGGGACAGCTACCTCGTGTGCCCTAGATGGGGCGGGAGTTTGACCGTCGCTGCTGCCGACAGCTTCTCCTCGTTCCATCCTCGGGAGTTCGGCATTATCCCTTGTTCTCCACAGGCAAGTCGTTGAACAATGGGAACCTGGCGTCTTCAGTTCCCTTGTCGTAGGCAGCATGTATACGCTCGTAGTAGGCGTGCCGATGCTGCCACCACCACTGCGTGTCGGTTCCGTCCTCCATGCATATGGTCTCGACGCCCCAGACCAGCCACATACGGCTAACGCGACCGCACAAAACCAGATCGACCAGATCTTCCGGGGAGGATCCGGAACCGCACGAATAGACATCGTGATATGCTCGCGTTGAGCGGTTGCAGAGCAGTCTTAGATCGTTCAACAACTGCTCGATGTACTTGAAGAGCATTGCAACCTGAGGCATGTCGAGCATCGCCGCCCTGCCTGACTTCCCCTCGAAGGGGTGGGCTCGATTCTCGGCACGATCGGCCATGAGACCTGAGCCTTCGATCCGTGCCTGGAACGTGTTCCTCAGGCACTCGATGTCATCTGCTGCTGGCACGTTGCGACCCGCTTGTGCGGCCACCGGAAACAGCCGCTGGAATGCATCCTCGCGGTGCTTCAGTTCCAATGCATTCGCCACGACGCTCTTCGGGAGCCACGACCCTAGATCACTCAGATGATGCGCCCTGACTTGCCCGAACAGCCCTCCCCCGGAATATTTAGCCTTGCACCACGATGCGAGGGAGATGATCAACTGGTCGCGGCTATCCAGGAGAGCGATCCAGACACCTCGATTCCAGATCCGAAACTCCTTGCCGCGGGTCACCTTCGCTAGCTCCGCGACAAACGCCTGGAGCATATCAAGGCGGGCCTTGATGACATCGATCTGCGCCTCCGCGTCCTCGACCCGTTCGAGGAGGGAAATTGAGGGTGCCAGCCCAGTCACCGCGGCGTATCTCCATTCGGTTGCACGGGAAGTTCGCCGGTCAGGAGGACAGACATGAGCGCTTGTTTCACATGGCGAATAGCGATAATCTCGGCTTGACGCGCATTTAGGCCGCATTCGACAGCGTCACAGATGCGACTGATTTTCGCCTGTTCTCCCCGAAGGGGCAGGGCAACCGGTAGCTTGACGAGACGCTTCCTTTGGATACCTGTCGCCGTGGTCCCTGTTGAACTGCTTCGCATTCGGGATTGAAACTCATCGGCGCGAAGTGTCCAGAAGAGGAATGATTTCAGCAGACGTTGTTCATCAGGCCGCAGGAGGAGGACCCGCTGACTCAGAATGTATTGCCGGTCGTCAGGAATCTGAGCCACGTTGCCCAGCGGCGCTTCCATGGTCAGCAAGACGTCGCCCTTCTCAGGAGGGCCTGAGGCCATCCAACGCTCGTACAGCGCCGCAGACCCATACTTGGTCGGGCGGCTGAGGTCTATTCGTCCATCCTGTACGTTCATTGCGGAGAGAGCTGGAATCGTCCCCCCCCATTCCATGCCAAGTTTCTTTGGCGTCCGTCCGCGATAGTCGATAAACGACGCGATTAGGTCGCCCAACTGCACCACCTGCCACTCCTCGGGAATTTCGCCGATTTCGGTTTGTTTGAACTTCTTGTGGCGGCCGGGGAGGCCGCGGGTGAGAAGCTCCTGCATCAGGCCCTTCTTGACCACCTGCACCTGGTCGATCACCGCCTGCGTCTTTTCGATGGCCTCGTCCACCGACGACAGGATGGCCGCGATCTTCCGCTGCTCGGGGAGGGGCGGGACCTGAAGTGGATAGGCTAAATACTCTGCGTAGTCGAGGTTGCGAATTCCAGTTGTTGCGCGTTGCATGCGGACAGTTTGACCTGTCGCATGCAGGTTCCAGAGAGAGTAGAAGAGCCACCATCTATCGCAACCTGCAGTGGGTCGCAGACGCTGCATGAAATTGCTGAAGCTGAACAACTCGTCATTGTCGAATATCGCCACGCGCCCAACTGGCTGCTGTGGGCCACCACCGGAGCGTTCGAGCAGGATGTCGCCCCGGAGAAGGCGTTTCTGTTCGACCTTGAGTGATGGGAATTCTCGAATAACGATCTTGGAATAGTCCAATCTGCCGTTCTCAGTAAGGTTGGTAGAGCGCAGCACACGGATTCCCTCCGTTCCGGCTGGCTCCGAGCCCCAGAAGCCAGCGGTGTGCGCCTCCACCAGATCGGCTATGGGTTTTGCCTCCCAGTCAGTTCCCATACCCCAACTCCTCCAGAAACGCGTTCATCTTCGCCTCAGCCTCCGCCCGCTCGCATTCAAGCTCCCGGAGCTTCGCTATTGCCGAAGCCAAATCGACCTTCTCCTCGGCGTCGGAGGTGTCGACGTAGCGCGAGATGTTCAGGTTCCAGTCGTTCTTCTCGATCTCGTCGAGGGCGACGACCCGCGCGTACTTGTCGACGTCCTTGAAGGCGTGGAAGGTCTTGGCGATCTTCGCCACGTCTTGGTCGCGCAGGTGGTTCTGGTTGCTGCCCTCCTTGAACTCGCGCGACGCGTCGATGAACAGCACCTTGCCCTTGCGACCGTTCGGACGCTTGCGGGCCAACACCAAGATCGCCGCCGGGATGCCCGTGCCGTAGAACAAGTTCGGCGGCAATCCGATCACAGCCTCGAACAGGTCCTGGCGCAGCATCCCTTCGCGGATCGAGCCCTCGGCAGCGCCTCGGAACAAAACCCCGTGTGGCATCACCACCCCGACCTTCCCACTCCCATTCATGGTGGCCACCATGTGCTGCACGAACGCCAGGTCGCCCTTGGTCCTCGGCGGGACGCCAAAGCGGAAGCGACCGTAGCGGTCGGCTTCGGCGACTTCGCGGCCCCATTCGTCGAGCGAGAACGGGGGATTGGCGATCACCCGGTCGTAGAGGATCAACTCGCCGTCCTCCACGAGCTTCGGGTCGCGGATCGTGTCGCCCTTTTCGATCCGCACGCTCGGTCGTCCGTGCAGGAGCATGTTCATCTTGCAGATGCCCCAGGTGCCCAGGTTTTTCTCCTGTCCATGCAGGGTCACGTTCTGCGGGTTGCCGCCTTGGCGCTCGATGTACTTCGCGCATTGGATGACCATGCCGCCGGAGCCACACGTCGGGTCGCAGATCCGCATGCCCTCTTGCGGGGCGAGCACTTCGACGATGGTCTCGACGACCTTGTGGGGCGTGTAGAACTCGCCACCCTTCTTGCCGGCGTCGTCGGCGAATTTCTCGATCAGGTACTCGTAGGCGCGGCCGAGCATGTCGGGCTCGCTGAGGTCCTCGTTGCGCAGCCGCACCTTCGAGAAGTGCTGGATCAACCGGCCGAGCACAGTGTCGCGGTTCTTCGTATCGCCGAGCCGATTCGGGTCGTTGTAGTCGATGCCGAGCAGCACGCCTTCGAGCGAGTCGTTCTCTTCTTCGAGCTTGGCGCACGCCTTGTTCAGCGCCTCGCCGATGTTCGTCGCCTTCTCCTGCAACGTCGACCACCGTGCCTGCCGTGGGACGAAGAACTGGTGGTAGTCGCGGTCCTCCCAGGCGACCTCGGGATCCTCGCCCTCCGCGACGAGCTTTCCGGCCTCCTCCTCGAAGCGGTCCGATAGTCGTTTCAGGAAAAGCAGGCCGAAGATGAAGCTCTTGTAGTCACTGCTGTCGATGCTGCCGCGCAGGATGTCGGCCGCCGACCACAGGTAGCGCTCCAGTTCGGCGACGGTGAGCTTGCGGTCGACCGGGAGCTGGACCTGGCCGACGCCGTTCGTCATGGTGGCGGTTCGGCGCGTCGTCTTCCGCGACTTCGCATTCGTGTCCTTGCCCGATGGGCCGTTCTCGTGGGTTTCGCCGTCCCGTCCCAGAACACGGTCGAAGAGCACCTGCTTCGTGCGACCGCTCTCGTCGAGCCCGTGAGCGCGACACAGCGCCTTCAACTCGTCGCGGCTCAGGAGGTCCAGCACCTTCTCGAAGCTCGCCCGTCGTGACGCCGCGATGGCCTTGATCAAGTCGCCCTTCGATGCACTGCGGCGCAGCCCAAGCTCGAAGTGGTCGGCTACTTCTGCGAGACGTGGTCGGACGAGGGTGTCGAGGACGGAGCGCCGGTCGAGGCGAGGCACAGGTGCCCAAGGATAGGCGCCGTTCGGGGCGTGGATCTACGCCAACGGAGCAAGAACTCACAGGTTCCATCGTTTCAGCCCGAGAAGCTTCCGGATCCGTCCACTCCGGCACGAGATCCGGGGCCAAACCTCGCGCCTCCTCCCATTCCTTCTGGAAGAGGTGGTCGGGCACGATGAAGCAGCCGGCGAACGCATCCGCTTCGGTCTCCTCCACGGCGGCTTCTTCGGTCTCGGTCACGTCGTACGCGTCGCGATGAAGCAGAAGATGGCCAAGCTCGTGCGCCGCGGTGAAGATCCATCGTTCCACAGAGATCCAGTCCCACGCATTCACGAACACCTGCAAGCGGGCCGTTCTTCGGAACAGATCGCTGTTTTTCAAGGAGGGCACGTACCAAGGCAGAACGGCAAGCCTTCCAACCCGGAGATGTCTTCGTTCGGGATGGAACAAGGTCGGTGCGCTGGCAGCACAACGTGCGAGCTTTCATAGAACGCGTGGTTTCCGTGAAGAAGGAGGAGTAGCTGGCTCAGCACCGGCACCACCTTGCACGCCGGGATTTGGCGGTCTCCGGGGCCGATCGTCTCTGCGGTGAAGCAGAACTTCGCGTGTTGGATGGCGGCCAAGCGAAAGAAAGCGCTAGCGCAAAGGGCCAACAGTGGGCCAACAAAACGGGCTCGAAACGAAAAACGCTCCGGAGGGTGAGCTCCGAAGCGTTCGGTGAGTAGCGGGGACAGGATTTGAACCTATCCACCAGGTCGCGGGGAAACCCGAACGAAGACAGGGGGTTGGCACACAACCCCGCGACTTGGCTAGGTTTTTTGGTCCTGTCCCGCGCCGTCTTGTATCGCCTTGTTTTGCTGGCTGGTGCTACCAGTGGTGCCACCGGCCTGGGCAAATCCCCAACCTTCCGATGCTTCGTCGGCCTCGCCAGGTGATGGAATTCCGGGGCCGCGGTGAATGTAGCCAAGTCGTGACGTTCCCCCAAGCCGGCACCTGGAGGAGGTTTCGTACCGCGGTCCCCGCGTTTCCCGGTGCTGGGGGGGGTGATTTCCGTGGGTGGTCGCCGTGGAGCGATCATCGAGGTCATCGCAACCAAATACGAGAAAGGACCAATGCATGGTCGAATCTATCCGACCATCCACGAAGTCACGGCATTTTCTGGTTCCAGTCCAAGCGCTTCCGCAAGGGGGACAGCCGATCAAGCATCACGTTCTACTGAACCGGCACGATTCGGGAGGTCATGAGACATGCACAGGAATACAAGCCGAGAGCTCCTACGTACTCAAACGCTACTCAGCGTTTTTGTTCTCGCGCCAAGTCTGGCGAGCGCGGCTGTTCCCGCATTTCCTGGCGCACAGGGCGGTGGAGCCGTCTCCGTCGGCGGCCGTGGTGGCGCCGTCATTGAAGTCAAGAACTTGAACGATTCCGGCCCTGGTAGTTTTCGCGCTTGCGTCACCGCCTCCGGCCCCCGCACCTGCGTTTTTCGGGTCGGAGGAACCATCGAGCTTTTATCCCAGATCGAGATATACAACCCATATCTCACCGTAGCCGGACAAACCGCGCCGGGTGGAGGAATCCTTCTGAGCGGCAAGACCATGGCGGCCTACACCATGATAGATATGTCCGCAAGTGACGTGATATGGCGCTATATGCGAATTCGTAAGGGATGGCATCCTGCGGCTCAAGGCGAGAATACCAACCTTGGCGCAACGCTCATAGTGTCAGGAGGAGCATCGAACGTAATTATTGATCATGTTTCCAATAGCTGGAACCAGGACGACGTGGGCAACTGGAACTCCGGAGACAATGGCACGTGGTCATACAATCTCATTGCCGAAGGGCTCGCCGACCATTCTACAGGATTCATCAACGGTGGGACGCAGCCTGCCGACATAGACTATCACCACAACCTGACGATGAACAATGGCCACCGTAACCCCCTCTTGCTCAACACGTCAACGCGCTTCGTCAACAACATCATATATAATACCCGTCTTCGCCTCAGGCAAATCTCTCGCCGCCCCGGGACTGGGCCGGTGAATACCGACATTGTGGGGAACTACTTCAAGAAAGGGCCGATGAATACCGGTCTCGGCTTTGATCCGTATGAAATAGCCCCAACGACCGGCAGTCAGCCCCATCCCTCGCTCTATGTAGCGCTCAATAAGGGGTTTCATCAGCCAGATCCGAATGGAGACCAATGGCTCATGGTGCGGGCTGACGCCGGCGAGAACAATCCACCCATACCAGGGCCTGCCCCTTTGTCGTTGCATCGCACGACCCCGCTCGCCGATACCACCTACCCGATCGTCGCCGAGCCGGTAGCCAATGTCGAGGAAAGCATCTTGCCGATTGTCGGGGCTTCTCGCCGCCTTGCCTGTGATGGCACTTGGGTAGACGCACGAGACAGCGTCGATACAAGACTCATCAATCAGTATCGAACGGAGACTGGCATTGCTGTGCTTCCCGAAACCGAAGACGACGTCGGTGGATTTCCGACCATCGAGGCCGGCACCCCATGCGCCGACGCAGACCACGATGGTATGCCGGACGAGTGGGAAATGGCGAACGGGCTCGATCCCAACTCGTACGACGACGTCAACCAAGACAAGGACGGCGACGAATACACCAACCTCGAAGAATACTTGGCTGGCAACGAATCGTACGATGGTGGTGGGGGCGAAAGTGGCTCGGAAAGCGGCTCCGCCGACGAAACCGGAGCGGGGTCGGAAGCAGGAGCGACCTCGAATGGCGACAATACCGACGGGGCCAACGGCACCACCACGGGTGACGTTGGCAGCGTCGGCGAGGGTGTGGGGGCGAGCACTGGCACGGGCCAAGCCGGTGACGGCATGGGGGATTCCGGGAGCACTGCCCCAGGCGATACTGTGAGCATCGGCGATGGCACCGTAGCGAGCACCGAGTCGAGCCAAGCCGAACAGCGCGGCGACGCGGGCTGTGGTTGTCGATCGACGTCACGCGGAGATGCTGCCGCCTTCGCGCTTACCCTGCTGCTGTATTCACGTGGGCGTCGCACCCGGCGATGTTAGGATTTTCTCTCCGACTGGCGGTACGGCGCTCGTGCGTGGCTTCTTCGATAGCGTCCTCGAAGCCCATGGCCGATTCGGCCACTCCCTCTGCAACGTGCGGTCGCACTCGCGATCGCCCCATGCCCACAGATGGATTCGAGGTCGACGAGAACGCGAGCTTCCCGAAGTTGGATTGGTTGGTCGAGGATCGCCTTGCTGCTGTGGAGTTGCTCCGGCACAACCTTACACTCGTTGTCGACGCGGTGACGCTTGATCTCTTCTGTTGAGTGCTGCGCTTGGCGCCAACGCTGACGAGAGTGCGACTGACTTGCCGACGAAGGTCTGACTCTCGACTGCCGCGGCGAGGAAGCGACCGACGCTGTTTCGGGAGATCTTCATCTTGGCAGTCTCTCCCGTCGTTGAGGTCCATGGCTCCTCGTCGTCCGTGCCATCGGTCAGATGAACGGGCTGGACAATTACCCAATCGAGGCCGCTCTCGTAGACCTCGTCGTTCTGTTTTTGTGTGTCGGAGATCTGCGGTTTCAGGATGAGTTTGAAGAACAACCTATCCACAAACGCCAGCCTCCCTCGCGTTTCGCCGACGCCATAGGTGGTCTGAACCACCAGCTTGCGCACGCCATGCTTCCGCATGGCGGAAATGACGTTTCGAGTTCCGGCCGAACGCACGTCGAGGGGTGTATGTGCCGGGCCCAGCAGTCGAACCTTCAGGGGATTTTCGGTGATGCCCAGCGTGACCACCACTGCATCGTGACCTCGCACGGCCTGATCGACGTCTTCCGGGTTCATCGCATCGCCGTTGATGAAACGGAGGCGCTCCGAGCGGGTCTCGATTCGATCCGCGTGCCTCGAAAACGCGGTGACCTCGTGGCCTGCGGCCAAAAGATGTGCAACAGCAGCCCGTCCAGAACCTCCCGTCGCGCCCACGACCAGGACCTTCATGCGTGTCGTATCCATGTTCTTGCGTCTTGGGTGATCTTGCATGTTGTCTAATATCACCTCGAAAACATGGACTATCCATGACCATGAGTCGCAACTTTGTGCTCGTTCGTCCAATGGAACTGGACGAGTTCGCTTCGACCGGTGCATGCTGATCTCCATGCAGGACAAGGATGTCTGGGCCACCGTGGACCCGCTTGGCGAAGCGCTGCACTGCCTGCTGCGTGTTTCGGACCATCGCGAACACGAAGATCGGACCATCGCGAACACGAAGATCGGAGCATCGCGAACGCGAGGATCGGACCATCGCGAACACGAAGATCGGACCATCGTGAACAGCGCTA
>Ga0187893_10011887_pt1 | contig 12504 bp, 11 predicted proteins | sample MA1701074metaG_FD_139574 | JGI IMG/M metagenome (GOLD analysis project Ga0187893, IMG submission 139574) | White microbial mat communities from a basaltic lava cave in the Kipuka Kanohina Cave System on the Island of Hawaii, USA - MA170107-4 metaG ...
CCTCTGGTCAGGGTGGCGATCTGCTCGGGGGTTGGATGGCCCTTCACCTTCACGCGATAGGTCTTCTCGACGCCGTAGCGCGGATGGGTCAGGCGCAGCGCCAGGGCGCCGTCGTTGGTGAGCAGCAGCAGGCCGGCGGAGTGGTAGTCGAGGCGGCCGACCGGAAAGACGCGCTGGCGGATCCCGCCCAGGAGATCGCGCACCGTCGGCCGGCCCTGCGGGTCGGCCAGCGTCGTCATCACGCCGACCGGCTTGTTGAGCAGGATGTACGCGAGCGGCGCCGCGGCGCGGAGGGGCTTGCCGTCAACCGCGATGCGGTCGCGGTGGGGATTCGCCCTTGTCCCCAGCTCCGTCACCGTCCGGCCGTTCACCGACACCCGGCCCGTCCGGATCAGCGTTTCCGCCGCCCGCCGCGAGCTGATCCCGGCCTGACTCAGGATCTTCTGCAGCCGCAGTCCATCGCTCGCCGTCGGCGTCGTCGCTGACCGTTTCATCGTCCGGCTCCTGCACCGGGCCGATCTCTTTGAGCACCGGCAGCTCGCCGAGATCGTTGAGCCCGAACACCTCGAGGAACTCCGAGGTGGTGGCGTACATCAACGGGCGGCCGACCGCTTCCTTGCGCCCGGCGATGCGGATCAGTCGCTTGGAGAGCAGCGACGCAATGGCGCTGTCGGCGTCGACGCCGCGCACCGCCTCGATCTCGGCGCGCGTCGCCGGTTGCCGGTAGGCGATGATCGCCAGAGTCTCCAGCGCGGCGCGCCCGAGCCGCGCCGGCCGTTCGCGCAGCAGCGCCCGCACCCGCTCCGCGTTGCCCGGCGCGCTGCGCAGCTGGTAGCCGCCCGCCACCGCGAGCAGATGAATGCCGCGTTCGGGGCGGTTGTACTCGGCCATCAGCCGCGCCAGGGCGTCCTTGATCTCTCGCGCCGACGGCCCCTCGAGCAGATCGACCATCCGGCGCAGCGGCAGGGGCGCGCCGGCCGCGAAGAGCAGGCTCTCGAGGATGCCGTCGAGCCGCGGGCGCGGCTCGGTCGCGACCTCGCTCTCGTCGGCGTCGGACCCATGCGCGAGCGTGTCGTGCATATCAGGCGCCGCGTCCCCCACCATCCCGGCGGCGACGGCGCGCCGCCCTCCAGCATCGCGTGTCATTCCGATCCGTTCGTTCTCCGCGTCCACCGCATCCTCCTCCGCACGCCGCCGACGCCGCGCGCGCTCAGTCATTGGCTCCTGCCGCCGGACCGAAGCCCGGCGTGCCGTCGTACTCGTCGAGCAGGTCGATCGTCACGCTCGACACATCCTCCACCGCGAGCACGATCAGGATCGGGCCGAGCGGCTCGTCCTGCACCGCCTCGATCGCGCCGAGCTTGGCCAACTCGAGCACGGCCAGGAACGTGACGATGACGAACCCGCGGGTCGGCGCCTCGCCGAACAGACTGTCGAACGTGAGCTGCCGCGCCACGCCGAGCGCCGCCAGCAAGCCGCCGATGCGTTCGCGCAGCGACACCGCTTCGGCCTCGACCTGATGCACCGGATCGGGCTGGGCCCGCGCCAGCACGGCGCGAAATGCCTCCATCAGCTCCCACAGCGTCACCCGCACCGGCAGCGGGGCATCGGGATCGGGCGCCACCCCCTCGGCGCTGGGGTCGCGGGTGAAGACGTCGCGGTACAAGCGCGGCCGCTCGGCCAGCGACGCCGCCGCTTCGCGATAGCGCTGGTACTCGAGCAACTGGCGAATCAGATCGGCGCGCGGATCCGCCTCCCCGTCGTCCCCGGGGTCCGGCGAGGGCAGCAGGAGACGCGATTTGATCAGCGTCAGCGTCGCCGCCATCACCAGGTACTCGCCGGCGATGTCGAGGTTCAGATCGCGCAGCAGGTCGAGATAGGCCAGGTACTGCTCGGTGATCGTCGCGACGGGGATCTCGGTGATCTCGACCTCGTTGGTCTTGATGAGATGGAGCAACAGATCGAGCGGGCCCTCAAAGAGGTCGAGCTGCACGCGGTACGGTCCGTGCGGCTGCGCGTTCGTCATGTCACCTCCCCACCCCGCCGAATACAAACCACAGATGAATACAGATGAACACGGATCCACCCCACGCTCTCTTGAGTTTTATCCGTGTTCATCTGTGTTCATCTGTGGTTCAGATCTTCATCGCCTCGCGCACGGCCGCCATCGTGTGCTCGGCCTCGCGCCGGGCGCGGGCGTTGCCGTCGGCCAGCACGTCGTCGACCATGCCGGGGCGGTCGAGCTCGGCGCGGCGGGCACGGATCGGGGCCAGCGCGGCGAGCACATGCTTGATCATCACCTTCTTGCAGTCGAGACAGCCGATGCCGGCGGTCTTGCAGCCGTGCGTAACGTACTCGATCTCGTCGGGCGTGCAATAGATGCGGTGCAGGTTGAACGCCGGGCAATCGGCCGGATCGCCCGGATCGGTGCGGCGCACGCGGCGCGGATCGGTGGCCATGCGGCTGAGCTTGGCGGTGATGTCCGGCTCGGGCTCGTCGAGGAAGACGGCATTGTTGTAGCTCTTGCTCATCTTGCGGCCATCGGTGCCGGGAATCTTCGGCGTCTCGGTGAGCAGCGCCTCGGGCTCGGGGAAGACCTCGGCGTAGAGCCGGTTGAAGCGCCGCGCCACCTCGCGCGTGAGCTCGAGGTGCGGCACCTGATCGATCCCGACCGGCACGCCGCGGGCGCGATAGAGCAGGATGTCGGCCGCCTGCAGGACCGGATAGCCGAGCAGGCCGTAGTTGAGCTGGCTCATGGCGCTGTCGTCGTCGCCGCTGATGAGCCCGAGCTCGCGGGCCTGTTCCTTGATGGTCGGGTTGCGCAGCAGCCAGGGCGTCGGGACGATCATCGACAGCAGGAGGTGCAGCTCGGCGTGCTCCTTGACCGCCGACTGCACGAAGAGCACGACCCGCCGCGGATCGAGCCCGATGGCGAGCCAGTCGAGCACCATGTCGCGGGTGCTGGCGCGCACGCCGCCGGTGTCCTGATAGCCGGTGGTGAGGGCGTGCCAGTCGGCGACGAAGAAGAAGCACTCGGAGCGCTCCTGCAGCTTGAGCCAGTTGGTCAGCGCCCCGAGCAGGTGTCCGAGGTGCAGCCGCCCGGTCGGCCGGCTGCCGCTGACGATCCGCAGTGACTGCCCTTGCTTCGCCATCGCCGCGCCACCCCCGCCCATCACCACCCCGCCCACTCCGACAATCTCACTTGAGCGCCTCCGAGCTACCAGTCGCGGGCGATTTTGTCATCTTATGTCTCGGTCTGGGCCTGCGGCCCAGACCGACTGCGTTCCTCACAGCAGCGTGCGGATCATGAAGCTGGTGACCGGTCCGAGCACCGCGCCGAGGGTCCCGGTGAACAGCAGCGCCATGACGATGAGCAGGCCGTAACGCTCCAGACGCGCAAAGGCGAGCGCCGGACCACGCGGGAGCAGGCCGAACAGCACTCGCCCGCCGTCGAGCGGCAGGATCGGGATCAGGTTGAAGACCGCCAGCACGACGTTGATCTGCACGCTCACCACCGCGACGGCGGTGAGCCAGTCCGGCCCGCTGGCATGGAACGCGTGCGCCACCGCGGCGCTGGCCAGCGCCAGGATGATGTTGGTTCCCGGTCCGGCGAAGGCCACGGCGATCATGTCGCGCTTCGGATTGCGCAGGTTCAAGAAGTTCACCGGAACCGGCTTGGCCCAGCCGAACAGGAACGGCGAGCCGATCGCGGTCAGGAAGAGCGGCAGCATGACGCTGCCGACCGGATCGATGTGCGGCAGCGGGTTGAGCGTCAGCCGGCCAGCGCGTCTGGCGGTGTCGTCGCCGAGGCGGTTGGCCACCACCCCGTGGGCGATCTCGTGCAGGATGATCGAGAAGAGAATCGGCGGGGCGAGGAGCGCGATCTTGACGAGGAGATTGGCGGCGTCGGGCACGAGGGGACCCTAGCAAAATGGAGAGAGAGGGGCCACGCGGATGGAGTCGGAACTATTTCATCCGGGCACGGGCACGGGCACGGGTCGAGCTTGATCTATCTTATGCCAAGCGCCTCTTTGGAGTGCGGCGGCTTGCCGCCGCTTTGGGGTGGGCGGGGCGAGGCAGCATGAGATTGATCCAACTCCACCCGTGCCCGTGCCCCTGCCCGTGCCCTTATAAAATTGATCCCCAACCTTTACGGGACCGCGTCTTTGAAGAGCGTTTCGGTGGCCCGATACGGCGGGCTGACGAAGACCGAGCGCCAGCACTCGGGGCCGTCGCTGCGGACCAGTTGCAGGGTGAGGGGGTAGGTGACCGTGGCGCTCGGCAGGCCGAGGTTGGGACCGCGGCCTTTGACGAGAATCTTGGCGTTGCCGTCGCCGGGTTTGAGCTTCACCCGTTGCATCCCGTCGGCGCTGAGGTCCCCGTCGTAGGCGAAGCGCCCCGACCCGAGCGCCTGCCAGTCACCGCCGGCCGGCACCTCGGCGACCAGCCACGGCGCCGGGCCGGCGCCCTGGTAGACGCACAGGTGGTACGTGCTGCCGGCGGTGGGATCGCCGAAGCTGTCCTCCGCGGTCGTGCCCCGCAACCACTTCCACTGCAGCTTGTTGCGGTCGGGCTTCTCACTGTCGCGCTTGATCAGCACGCGCGCCTTCGGTGCGTCGGCGCAGGTCAGGCGCGGGGTGGCGCCGCACAGGGGCGTCGGTGTGGTCGTCGGAGTGGCGGTGCGCGTCGGCGTGAGCGACGGCGTCGGACTCGGCGTCGGCGTGCCGGAGACGCAGGGCCACGGGCTCGACATCTCGACCGCGTCGAGGGCCTTCTGCACCTCAACGCAATCGGCGGCGCTGATCCCGGCCGTCCCGATCAGATCGAGACACGACTGATTCAGCGCGTCGTACTTGTCGGCGTACGTGGAGGTCGGCACCAGATACTCGCTCAGGGCGCGATACTCGATCTTCCCGGCCTTGGTCAGCCCGATGCCGGCAATGGTGAAGCCGTTGTAGGTGCCGCCGTCGACCATCAGCGCGTAGGCGTGATTGCCGATGCCGCTGTTGCTGTGCACGCCGCCGCCGTCGACCGAGCCGTCGTTGCAGACGAACTGCGGGTCGCTCATCTTGCCCGGGTCGTGGCGCAGCGTCGGGTCGGCCATGTTGCGGATGCCCAGGTTGCCGGGCACGAACTCCTCCGCGACCCACCAGCGGTTGGCGGGGGCGTCAGGTCCCGCGCCGTTCACCAAGTCGATGGTCTCGCCGAAGATGTCCGAGTACGACTCGTTCATCGCGCCGGATTCCATGAAGTAGATCAAGTTGGCCTCGTACTGCGTGACGCCGTGGGTGAACTCGTGCCCGACGACGTCGTCGGTGTCGAGCCATCCGAACACGGCCTGGTTGCCGTACCAGAAGGCGTTGAGGCACGGCGACCCGCACACCGTGGAGTTGATCGTCACGTCCATCGTCGCGCCGGCGCCGTCGTACGAGTCACGGGCATGCTCGGTCAGGTAGTAGTCGTAGGTGTCGCCGACGAAGTCGTACATGGCATCGACGGCGGCATTTCCGGTCGGCGGATCACCCTCGCTGCGCGCCAAGGTGCCGGGAACGGCGGACGTGTCCATGGCATCGTACACCCGCCGGAACAGCGCGTCCGGATTCTGATTGAAGTGCAACAGCACCGCGCCGCTGTGCGCGTCGATCCAGATCCACTCGCGGCGCGCACCTGCGACCGCCTCGACGAACCAGGCCAGTCGGGTCGGCGCGTCGTCCGGCATGAACAGGCCGCGGTTGAAGAGCTCGAGCTGGGGCGCGCTGAGCGACGCCTCGCCGGGCTCGAGGTCGGCGATGAGCGCGCCGGCGACCGCCGTGGCCTGCGACGCCGAGAGCGTTGGCTGGCGATCCACCGAGTCGGCGTCGGCGACGGTACGGGCGAACGCGCTGACCACGGCACCGCCGCGCAGATGCACGCTGAGCCCGGAGCCAGAGACCGGTACCCCGTCGGCTTCCTGGCGCAGGTGTACGTGCGCCATGCCGGTGTCGTCGCGCTCGGTGGTGTGCAGCACGGCAGCCCCGTCGGCGCCGGACAGCCCGAACAACGCACCGTGTGCCCCGAGGAACGCCCGCACGCTGCCGCCCGCCCCAGCCGCGCGCGCCCCGGCCAGCCCGAGACCCGCCGGCGCCGCCAGAAAGCTCACTGGCCCGCCCGGCCGGATGCGTCGCACGTGCAACGACCCGTGCGCCGCGGCGCGGGCGCGTTCGATCTCGGCGCCGACGTCCGCGGCGGCGGTGCCCGCGCGGACGGACAGCACGCCCGCCATCACGCAGAGCGCGACGACGCGCGGCACGCGATGCGGCTCCCCCATTGCCCGAGGATGCTGCCACAGGCGGTGACGATATGGCAATTGATTGTCGACCCGGATGAAATGGCTCCGGATCGATCCATCGGGGCTCACCCTCTCGGGTGATACTTGCGGTGTACCTCCCGCAACCGCTCCCGCGCGACGTGGGTATAGATCTCGGTCGTCCCGATGTCGGCGTGGCCGAGCATGAGTTGCACGGCGCGCAGGTCGGCGCCGCCCTCGACCAAGTGGGTGGCGAAGGCGTGGCGCAGGGTGTGCGGGCTCAGATGCTCGCGCACCTCGGCCTGGATGGCGCGCCGCCGCAGCCGTCGCCAGAACGCCTCCCGGGTCATCGGACGACCGGCGCGGGTGACGAAGAGATGCGGGCTCAGCCGGCGCCCCAGTAGCTGGGGCCGCACCTCCTTCAGGTAGGCGAGCAGGCGCTCGCGCGCATAGCGGCCGATGGGCACAGCGCGCTCCTTGCGGCCCTTGCCGATCACCGTCAGGTAGCCGGCCTCGAGCTTCACCTGGCTGACGGTGATGCCGATGACCTCCGAGACACGCAGGCCGGCCGCATAGATGAGCTCGATCATGGCGACGTCGCGCTGCACGAGCGGGTCGGGAGCATCGGCATTGAGCAGCTTGGCGACCGCCTCGCGTCCGAGGCTCTCGGGCAGCCGGCGGCCCAGGCGGGGACGGCTCAGCTCGCGGCTCGGGTCGAGGTCGAGCACGCCCTCGCGCACCAGGAAGCCGAACAGCCCGCGCACGGCGGCGAGCGCGCGGGCGCGACTGCGCGCGGACAGCCCGCGGCGCTGCTCGGCGGCGAGAAAATTGCCGATGTGACCCGGCAGGACGGCGGCGGGATCGGTGACGCCCTGGCGTTCGAGAAACTGCACGAGCGCCGCGCAGTCGCGCCCGTAGGCGGCCAACGTGTGCGGCGAGGCGCGCCGCTCCGCCGCCAGGTAGGTCAGGTACCGATCGACCGCCGCATCCACCGCAAGAAAGACAACCACAGATGAACACAGATGACCACAGAGAACACAGATCCCCTCCCCCCACCCACCGTGATTTGGGAGGGGGGCGGGGCTCCGTGTTCATCTGTGGTCATCTGTGTTCATCTGTGGTTTCTGGCTTTCCACCAATGGCTGCAGTTCCTCGAGGACCGTGTCGCGGATCAGGGCCAGCTGCATCGGATCCTCGACCTTTCCGCCCTCGCGATCGGTGACGTAGAACACGTCGAGCACCCGGTCGACGGTGGTGGTGATCTTGGCCAGGTGGATCGACAAGCCGAGGTGGTAGAGGGCGTTGGCGATGGAGAACAGCACGCCGACCCGGTCGATGGTGAACACGTCGATGACCGTGAAGTCTTCCGACACGCGGTTGTCGATCTCGACCTTGGTCGGCAGGCGCGGCACCACCTTCTCGCCGAGCGTCGACGGCCGGCCCGCCTTGGCGACCATGTCCTCGACGTCGAGCTCGCCGGCCAGGGCTTTGCCGACCGCCACCTGAATGCGCTCCCAGCGCTCGGCGTCGCGGGCGATGGCGGCGCCGTCGAGGTGGGTCACCCGGAACACGTCGACCACCACCCCGCTGCCGCCGGTGGCGATGCGTGCCGCGCCGATGCTCATGCCGTGCGCGCGCAGCACGCCGGTGAGCGTGGCGAACAGCCCCGGCCGGTCGCCGGTGACGACGGTGAACTCGCTGAACTCTCGCTCGGGGAAGTGCGCCACCGCGGTGACCAGCGGCTCCTCGGCGTAGCGCTGCACCATGGTGAAGTGACGGGCGATGTCCTCTTCCGGCGTCGAGAGGAAGTAGCGGTCGGGCATGTCGACGAGAAAGCGCTCGCGGGCACTCGCGTGGGCGGCGCCGAGCACCGCGGCGACGCGGACGCGGATGCGGGCGGCGCGCTCGGCCTGCGCCTGCTCGGCGGTGATGCCGCGCTCGAAGCTCTCCACCGCCAGGCCGAAGAGCTCGCCGAGCAACAGGTCCTGCCAGCTGTTCCACAGCTTGGGATTGGTGGCGCCGAGGTCGGCGAAGGTGAGCACGTAGAGCTTCTGCAAGGTCGCCAGCGTGCCGACCGTGCGGGCGAACTCGCCGACCAGCTTGGGGTCGTGAATATCGCGGCGCGTCGCCAGGTGGTGCATGAGCAGGTGGTGGCGCACCAGGAGCTCGAGCTCGGCGGTATCGTCGGCGTTGAGGCCGAGGCGCTCGGCGACGGCGCGGGCCAGGTCGGCGCCCTTGTTCGAGTGGTCCCCGCCGCGCCCCTTGCCCGCATCGTGGAACAGCATGGCGAGGTGCAGGATCTCGATGCCGCTCACCTCGCGCATCACCTGGGTGAGCTGCGGAACCTCGCGCTTGAACTCCCCGTGCAGGAGCCGCTCGAGCCGGTGGACGGCGCGCAGGGTGTGCTCGTCGACCGTATAGATGTGGTAGCGGTCGTACTGCGCCATGCAGCGCAGGTCGGCGAACTCGGGCAGATAGGCGCTCAGCACGTCGAGCTCGTGCATCTCGTGCAGGGTGGCGTAGACGCTGTGGCGCGAGCCGAGGACGTCGAGGAAGGCGCGCGCCGCCTCGCGCGAGCGCCGCACCGGCTCGTCGATGCGCGCCGCGTTGGCGCGCACCAGGCGCCGGGTGGCGGCGCTCAATCGGACGCCGTGGCGCTGCGCGTCGGCAAACACGCGCAGCAACAGCGTGGGGTCGGTGCTGAAGGTCGCCGGATCGCCGACCACCAGCTCGGTGCCGGCGATGCGCACCCCCGGCCGGATGGCGCGGCCGCCGAGCCGGCCGAGAAAGCGGTACGGCGACGAGCGTTCCAGGCAGCGCGCGATGATGTCGTCGGAGAAGCGGTTCACCGTGCGCGCGTGCAGGTAGTAGTCGCGCATGAACTGCTCGACCCCGCGGGCGTGGGCCGCATCGCGGTAGCCGAGATCCGCCGCGATGCGCTCCTGGTACTCGAAGGTGAGCTGATCGAGGTGCTGGCCGCTGAGGAAATGCAGCGCGTTGCGCACCCGGAAGAGGAAGTCGCGCGCCGCCGCGATCTCCTCGTAGTCGCGCTCGGTGAGCACGCCCCGTTCCTTCAGGTCGGCCAGGTCGTGCACGACGTACTTCACCTTCGCCAGCCACATCGCCGTGTGGATATCGCGCAGGCCGCCCTCCCCTTCCTTGAGGTGCGGCTCCACCAGGTACACCGAGTCGCCGAACTTGCGGTGGCGCTCCTCGCTCTCCGCGACCTTGTCGCGGAAGAAGCGGGGCGCGTTGCGCTTGAGCAGCTCGCGCTCCATGGTGGCGGCGAACTGGGTGTAGAGCGCCCGATCGCCGGCGAGGAAGCGGGTATCGAGCAGCGCCGTCTTCACCTTGAGGTCCTTGCCGCCGAGCTTGACGCAGTCGCGCACGTTGCGCAGGGCATGGCCGACGGTGAGACCGGTGTCCCACAGCGCGTACAGCACCTTTTCCGCCACCGTCTCGACGAACGCGTCGGGTCGCTGCGGGTAGAGCACGAGCAGATCGATGTCGGAACCGGGGTTGAGCTCGCCGCGCCCGTAGCCGCCCTGGGCGATCAGCGCCACGCGCTGGTCGAGCACGGTGTAGCGCTCGGCGTAGCTGGCGCGCGCGGCTTCGTAGAGCGCCCGCACGACGCCGTCGACCACCGCCGTCCACTGCGCCACGATCGCACCGCCCGACGCCCCCGCCTGGTGCTGCGCGAAGAGCAGCTGGCGCGCCCGGCCGAGGTAGTCGCGCGCCTGCAGTCCCCAGGCCCCGTCGAGCTGGAGCGGTCCCAGCGCGTCGAGCACCGGGGTGGTGGGATGGGAGGAGGGTTCGGTTGCCGTGGGCATCATCGCGACGGGGCAATACTCCGGGTGTCCCGGGGTCGGCGCAAGGGGTTTCCCGTGCCGGTGCCTGTACCCGAAGAATGGGACCCGATCAGTCCAATCCGGGCACAGGCCCGCCAATCGCTGCCACGCACGGCTGCGATGCAGTCAGGCCTTGAACGGATGGAACCCGATGTCAGTCAGCCCCGGCGGTCATCTCGTTGAGCGCCATCATGAACTTGCCGGACGCCGCGCGCTCGATGACCTCGCGTCGCTCGAAGCGGATCGACACCGGGCCGGCGATGACCGTCTCGAAATGGCTCGCCACGTCGGCCTCGTCGCCCGGCATCATGGCGTGGTCGGCGACGAAGCGGACGGTGAAGGCACCCGGGGCGCGCTGGATGATCTGAAACTGTCGGATCCACTCGCGCGCCGTCAGCGGGCGGAAGAGATGCCAGGGGACGAAGCGCTCGCCCCGGGCATCGAGGAACAGGTTGATCTCGCGTCCGGCGATCGCGCCGACGAGGGGAAGCGTTCGGCCGCAGCGGCAGCGTCCGGAGGCGGCGACCGCGTGGTCGCCGATCTCGTAGCGCACCAACGGCATCAGTCGGTTGTGCAGCGTGGTGACGACGACGCGACCCATCCGACCCGGGGCCACGGGACGACCGGCGTCGTCGAGGATCTCGAGCCACACATGCTCGGCGTTGACGTGATAGCTCCCGGCGGGACATTCCCAGGCGACGAACGCCTCCGTCGAGCCGTAGTTGTCGGCGACGTCGACGCCGAAGACCCGCTGCGTGCGCTGGCGCACCGACGGCTCCAGCACCTCCGAGCCCGCAAGGATCTTGCGCAGCGATGGAAGTCGCCACCTCTTCGCCTCGAACAGTCTCGACAGGCCGTCGAGGTTCACGGGGTAGGCGTAGAGGCAGACTGGATCGAGATCGCGTAGCCAGCGCGCCAGCTCGTCGAGCGGCGTCAGATGCGAGATGAATCTCGCCCCGAACCATCGCGCGTGACGGCTGAAGAACCCGTCGGGCGACTGCATGCCGATCGAGACGATCCAGGCGTTGCGCGCCAGCGGGCTCCAGCGGTGGGCGCGCAGATAGCGGGCGCGCGCCGCGAAGCGGCTCGCTTGATGCGCGCCGTCGTAGAGGAACGACACCGGCATTCCGGTCGAGCCCGAGGTCCGCGACGAATCGACGAACTGTGTGCCGGCGGGGTGGAGGGACCGCACCGACTGCTCGAGGGCCGGAATCTCGCGCCGCGGCAGCAGCGGGACGGTCGCGAGGTCATGCCGCCCGGGCGTCGAGTCGATGCGCTCCCGGTAGAAGGGAATGCGGCGAGCCGCCCGCAGGGTCGCCGCCAGGTGCTCCTCCGCATAGCGACGCAATCGTTCCGGCGGCCAGAATTGCGATCGCAGGAGCCTCGGGTAGAGCGCCGCAGCGCCGGCGAGTCCGTCGAGTCTGGCCACGGGGCGCCGATGCTAGCACCGCGGCCGGTCGGGCACGAAGTCGCGCGGCGTGAACCGCCCTCTGCAACTTTCGCTTGACGCGAATCCCCGTGTCCACTACACGCGCGTTGCGGGAGGGCAACCATGGCGCACAAGCTGATCGACCTGCGGACGCTCGCCGGGACGAAGGCGCGCGCGATCGAGCGCTTGAAGGAATCCGTCGAGCACCCTGCCAACGGGTTGTCGACCACCGAGCTCCGCCCCACGACGCGCGGCGGCAAGGGCAAGAATGCGTCCGCAGACGACGTACCGGGAAAGTCGCCGGAATGAAGCGCCGAACGATCGACCTCGCAGCCCTCGCCCGGGAGCATTCGACCGCGAACTCCCGCATGACGGCCGGCATGCTCGCCGAAGGCGACGCGACGCTGTGGACGGCAGATCTGCGCGCCACGACGCGCGGCGGCAAGTGCTGGGTGACGTCGGCAGAGGACCCGAAAGAGGAGTCGCCGGAATGAAGCGCCCAACGATCGACCTCGCAACACTTGCCCGGGACCATTCCACCGCAATCGCCCGCATGACGGCCGGCATGCTCGCCCAAGGCGACGCGACGCTGTGGACGGTCGCCATGCCCGCCACGACGCGCGGCGGCAAGTGCCCCAAAGCCAGCGCCGAGGACGAGCCCTCGCCCTCCCGTTAGCCCGCCGGCATTCGACCTTCGACGAGGCGCCGCCCGTGACGATCGGTCCCCACGAGGTGCTGTGGGCCGAGCACGACGTCCACCACCGGCGGCGGGAGAAGGGGGCGCTGGCATTGATCGCCGTCGCGCGGGCGCTGGCGGACCGCCCGTCGTGGGCGCCCGCCGCGGACGAATTCCTCCGCCTCTACGAGTGGGCCTCGACCGCCGAGCCGGAGCACTTCACCGAAGTCTGGTGCGACCCGGTCGCCTACTTCTGGGTGCGCCG
>Ga0187893_10011888_pt1 | contig 12501 bp, 12 predicted proteins | sample MA1701074metaG_FD_139574 | JGI IMG/M metagenome (GOLD analysis project Ga0187893, IMG submission 139574) | White microbial mat communities from a basaltic lava cave in the Kipuka Kanohina Cave System on the Island of Hawaii, USA - MA170107-4 metaG ...
CGCATCGGGGCGAGGATAATGCGCTGCTCGATCCGCGGGGCCGTGACGATCGGCGGGGGGGGCGGAAAGCGGATCGGCGCGAGGCGGATTTCGGGGGGGGCCTCGGCGCCGACCCATCGGCCGCCCGAGTACGTGGCCATCGCGCCGAGCTTCCAGTAGGGCGGGAACGAAAAGGTGTCAACCACCTCGCCGCGCTCGTTCCGGAGCTGGGCCACGAAAACGGTTTCGTCGTCTCCGCCGCCGCCGGGCTGGTCGCCGAACTTGAGGTCGCGCTCGAAGCTGATCGCGGGGTCCTCGATCCATCGCTCGACGTGCCGGGGGGGCCCGGGGGTTTCGTCGTCGTCGCCCGGCGCGACCGCCGCGCTCAACGGCGCCAGCGGCTTGACCACCAGAAAGAGCCCGAACAGGTCGATCAGCAGCAGCCCGGCCACCGGACCCGCCCGAAGCGGAAGCTCGCGGTCGACCGCGCGGACCTCCTCATAGTCGGGATTTCGATCCCGCAGGAAGAGGAACGCCAGCAGCAGCAGGTAGCCCATCAAGTACGCGCAGAGCACGACGACGTGTCCGGTCGAATCTCCGGGCGCGCGCACGGTGTAGAAGATAAAGAGCCCCTCCAGGCCGCCGACAAGCAGGAAAGAAGCCTGCGAGCGAAGGAAGAACAAAAACGCGCAGACGGGAAAGACGAGGAACTCCCACGGCTTGAGCAGCACCCCAAGCGGCGTGAAGAGCGCCGCGCCGATCATCCCGTACAGGACCGCCACCATGATCGCGGTGCCGGCCAGCAGCCGCTTGTCCGCGAGCCGCGACGGGGAATTGGGGTTCCGGTCGGCGAGCGCGCTTCGAAGGCACCCCGCGCACGCGACGCCGAGCGCGATGAGCATCTTGGCGGCCGGATACGGCGCCCCCCCGAGCGAGAGGTAGATCTGCACCACGAAGAGTCCCGAGAGGAAGAACATGACGCCGTAGGGCGCGCGTCGGATCATCGCGGAGGACCTCCCCCCGCCGCCGCGACCGGCGACGCGAACATGTTTCGAAGCGATTCTCCGGCGCCCGTGCGATAGATCTCGGCGCCTCCCGACCCGAGAACGGCCATGAGCTCCTCCATTCGGCGCGCCGCCTCTTCCGGCGACGGCGAGCGCAGCCGGACGAACGAGGCGTCGTCGATGACGACCGCGATCGCGCGGGCGTGGCGGCGCGCGAGGCCCGCGAGCGCGGCCGACAGCGATTCGGGGTTCATCCGGGTGGTGTGGATGAGGAGCACCACCGTGGAGGCGTCCGGAAGCTGCGCCAGTCGCGTCAGGACCAGATCCGGCAGCGACAGGCCCCCCTCCGGCGAGACGGCCGCCAGCGTTTCGAGGATGTGCATCAGGTGACCCGGCCCCGAACCGGCCGGGACGATCACGTCCTCCTTCGACCGCGCGACGAGCCGGACGGGAAGCGACCGCAGGCACGCGTGTTCGGCGATCGACGCGGCGATCTTGATCGAAAGTTCCAGGTTCGCAAACCCGAGGACGCCCTGCACCGAGGCGCGGTCCAGGTCCAGAACGATCGAAACTTCGCGGCTAGAAATCGTTTCGAACTCCTTCAGGACGACGCGGTCCCAGCGGGCGGAAGATCGCCAGTGGACGTGTCGGAGGTCGTCGCCGGGCTGGTACTCGCGCGTGCCCATGAACGTGCAGCTTTCGCCGGCGCGCGCGGGGGTGTCGGTGGGGGCGTCCATCGCGGACCGCAGTCCTTCCAACGGGATCCGACGGATTCGAAACGTGCGCGGTAGCACGAGCAGCTCCGTGACCGCGTTTTCGAAATGGCGGGTGCGGGCGAAAAAGCCGAGGGGGTCGGGGATGTGCAGCGAAACGTGGCCGAGACGGTAGCGGCCCCGGCCGCGGTCGCAGACCGCGGTGTAGCGGAGCGGCGCGGCCGCGCCCCTCGGAGCCAGGCCTCCCACGAGCAGGCCGCGTGCGGGCTCGGTGGAAGCCATGAAGCCGTCCACCGCCCGAAGCATGAACAGCGGCAGCCGGCTGCGGTTCGTCAGCCAGAGCGTCACGTCGACCGAATCGCCCTCGTACGCGCGCGGAACGTGCGTGCGGCGGACCTCAAGGCCGCGCGCCGCCACGCGGTTGTAGAGATAGAGCAGCCCGATCAGCCCCAGGCACGCCTCGCCAGCCGCGATGAGCAGCGGCTTGCGCTCCAGCACGCCCAAGATCAGGGCCGCCGCCGAAAGCGCCAGAAACGCGAGCAGCCGCGGCGAAACCGCGAGCTTGTCACGCGTTCCGCTTGAAGGCGACGGGGACTTCAAGCCGGTTGAGGAGATTTCGAACGACGTCATGGCCGCTGGCCCCGCGGATCTGCGCGTGGGGCTTGAGGAGGACCCGGTGCGCCAACACGCTCGCCGCCACCGCCTTGACGATGTCGGGCGGAACGTACGAAAGTCCCGTCAGCAGCGCGAGCGCCTGCGACGCGCGCATGAGGTGGAGCGTGGCCCGCGGCGACGCCCCGAGCGCCACCTCGTCCGCGAGCCGGGTCGACCGGACGAGCCGGGCGATGTACGCCTTCATATCCGGATGCAGGTACACGAGCGGCACGGCGCGCGCGAGCTCGGTCATCTCCTCCACGCTCCGGACGGGCTGGAGGGTTTCGATGGGATGGCCCTGCGACTGCCGCTCGAAAATGTCGACCTCCTCGGCCTCGGTCGGGTAGCCCACCCGCAGGCGCATCATGAACCGGTCGAGCTGGGTTTCGGGCAGCGGGAAGGTGCCGGTGTGCTCGACCGGGTTTTGCGTGGCGACGACGAAGAAGAGCGGGGGGAGCCGGTGGGTCTGGCCGTCGACGGAGACCTGCGATTCCTCCATGCACTCCAGCAGGGCCGACTGGGTGCGGGGGGTGGCGCGATTGATTTCGTCGGCGAGCAGGATGTTGGTGAAGACGGGGCCCTGGTGGAATTCAAAGCCGCGGGTGGCCTGGTTGAAGATGGTCGAGCCGGTGACGTCGAGCGGGAGCAGGTCGGGCGTGAACTGGATCCGGCGGAACCGGCCGCCGATCGAGAGGGCGATGGCCTTGGCGAGGGTGGTTTTGCCGACCCCGGGGACGTCCTCCAGCAGGAGGTGGCTCCGGCAGAGCATGGGCACCAGGGCGAAACGGATGACCGCTTCCTTGCCGACCATGACCCGGGCGATGTTGGCCTGGAGCTCGCGGAGCCGGCGCGCGGCCTCCTGGATGCGCTCGGTCCCCGTCCCTGAGGCGGCGTGGGCCACAAGGGGTTCGGGCATCGCTTCTTCCCCCATGGTCCGACGCATTATAGCACCTGCGGGTTCACCCGGTTTGGAACAAAAATGCCTCGCACAAATGTCCCAGAACTTAGGACATTTGTGCGAGGCATTTTTGTCCCAACCTGCCGATAGATAGTAAAGAGGGGGACGAAGCATGAAACGGTGGCTCCTGGTCACGGCAGTCGGGTTCGTCGGCGGGGGAATCACGACCGCCTACTTCATGTGGCCCGGCGACCCCCGTGAGGCGGAATTGCGTCGCCTGCGGGAGGTCATCGAGCGGCTCCAGGCCGAGCACCGCATCGCGGAGGCCTACGTCCTCCGCCAGGACGCCAAAACAACCACTTTCCGCTTCCGCGAGGTCCGGCCCGACGGCACCCCCGTCCACGAGCGCGACTTTACGATCGACGGCGACGTCGTCTATTTCGACGCCCTGGTCATTAAGTTCGACCACCAATACGTCCAGCAGGGGGACGCGCTCCGCGGCCGGAGCCTCTACCTTTTCGAACGCGTCTTCGGCGAACACCAGGAGCCCGCCCAGGGCTTCCGCCTCGACGAGGGAGTCCCGACCGTGTACCGGGTGAACGATCCCCCCTCCGAGTTCGAGCGCGAGCTGTGGAGCGGATTCTGGCGCTATGCGCTCGACCGCAAGGCCGCGCGCGAAAAAGGGATCCGCGTCGCGCAAGGTGAGGCCGTCCGCACCAAGCTCAAGCCCGGCCTCATCTATCGCCTGACGATCGAAGCGGCGGGCGGAATCAACCTCACGGTTTCCGACACCGCCGGCCGATCATAAGGGGATGAAGAAACCCGAACCTCGTTCGCCGAGGGCGGGGCTTGGGGGCGGAAGCGTCGGGGCGGCGATCCGGGAACGGTTCATGTGGGCGGTCGCGGGGCTGGCCCTGGCGATCGTCGCGGTGTCGCCGGTCGGCCGGGCGGTGGCCCGGTGCGTCGAGACGCTCAACACCGTCCTGCTGCCGTAACCTCGGTGAAACTTTTCTTGCCGAGGGCGACGCGGCGCCGATAAGCTCGGGCTCAGTATGTCGGCCGCAACCGCGGCGCTGGCCCGCCTCGGCGAGAGCTACTGGGAATTCGTCCTGCGGACGAACCCCACCTACGCGACGTACCTGGGCGATTCGCGCTACGACGCGCTGATGCCGGACGTGGGCGCGGGGCAGCGGGAGCGCGCGCGAAAGGAGATCGAGGCCTTCCAGCGAGACCTGCACGCGATCCCCGTCGCCGAGCTTTCGGGAGCAGGGCGCGTTTCGTGGGACATCCTCCGCCGGAAATTCCACGAAACCCTGGAGGAGCAGCGCCTCAAGTTCTACCAGTGGCAGATCGACCAAATGAGCGGCCCGCAGGTATCGCTTTTCGAGCTCATCAACTACCATCCGCTCAAGACGCGCAAGCACGCGGAGGATCTGCTCTCCCGTTTCCGGGCGTTCCCGCGGTTTATCGAACAGTACATCGAAAACCTCCGCGAGGGGCTCAAGGAGAAGCGCACCCCGCCCCGCATCATCCTGGAGCGGATCCTGGGGCAGCTCGACGCGATTTCGAAGCTGAAACCCGAGACGTCGCCGCTGGGAGCCGCCATCGCGAACCTTTCGCCGGAGGGGCAGCCGGTCGCGCCGGCCCTACGCGAATCCGTGACCCGGGAAGTCTTTCCAGCGTTCGCGAAACTTCGGACGTTTCTCAAGGACGAGGGGCTGCCCGCGGTGCGCGACAGCGTGGGGATCTGGGACATCCCCGGCGGCGCCGAGGCGTACGCCTTTTGCGTCGCGTCGCACACGACGACCGACCTGGACGCGACCGCGCTCCACGAAATCGGCACGCAGGAGCTGCTTGGGTTGCAGAAGGAGATGCGCGAAATCGCCCGCAAGCGCGGCCACAGCGGCGACCTCAAGAGCTTCCAGCAGGCGCTCAAGGCCGACGCGAAGAACTTTCTCACGACCCGCGAGGAGGTCCTGGAGCGGTTCCGGGGGATCGTCCGGAAGATCGACGTGCTGCTGCCCCGGTATTTCGGTCGGCTCCCCAAGACCGCCTGCGTGGTCAAGTCGATCGAAGAGTACCGCGAAAAGGACGCGCCGGCGGCGTACTATTATCCGCCCTCGGAGGACGGATCGCGCCCGGGGATCTTTTACGCGAACACACTCGAGCCGCGCACCCGGCCGATCTACAACATGGCGGCGCTCGCCGCCCACGAGGCGGTTCCCGGGCATCACCTGCAGATCGCGCTTTCCATGGAGATGACGGGGCTGCCCAAGTTTCGGCGAAACGGCCACTTTACGGCCTTTGTCGAGGGGTGGGCGCTCTATACGGAGCGGCTGGCGGGCGAAATGGGGGTTTACGAGGACGACCTGTCGGTGTTCGGCATGCTGACCTACCAGGCCTGGCGGGCCTGCCGGCTGGTGGTGGACACGGGGCTTCACGCCATGAAGTGGTCGCGCCAGCGCGCGATCGAGTTTTTCCGGGACCACCTGGCGATCTCGGAGATGGAGGTCCTCAACGAGATCGACCGCTACATCATCTGGCCGGGGCAGGCGCTGGGGTACATGGTGGGCTGCCGGGAGATACTGGCGCTACGGGAGGTTGCGCGCGAGCGCCAGGGCCCGAAATTCAGCCTTTCCGCGTTCCACGACCGGGTCCTGGAAAACGGCTCGATTCCGCTGTCGACGCTCCGCCAAGTGATAGAAAGTTGGGACATTTAAGCCTCGCACAAATGTCCCAACTTGGGACATTTGTGCGAGGCTTAAATGTCCCAATCTGCCTGGTCCCCCATTTCGACAAACCCGACACGGATTTCCGAAATGGGGTACTAGATGATGAACTCGCCGCCGTCGACGCCGATGACGTTGCCGGTCAGCCAGTCCGGGCCCCCCACCATGGCCGCGATCGCCTTGGCCACGTCCTGGGGGGTCGTGAGGCGACGGAAGGGATTGCGCTCCGTCGCCATCTTGATCATTTCCTCGTGCCCGGGGATCTTTCGAAGCGACGGGGTGTCGGTCACTCCCGCCCGGATCGCGTTGACCGACACCCCATACGGCGCCAGTTCCACGGCCAGCTGCCGGACATGCGACTCCAACGCCGCCTTGGCGGCCGACACCGCGCCGTAGGAGGGCCACACGCGCGCCCCGCCCGCGCTGGTCATGGCATACACCTTCGACCCCTTTCCCAGCATCTTTTTGCGGAAGAGGTCCTGCACCCAGTACACGAGCGAGTTCGCCATGACGTCGAGCGTCATCTCCAGCTGCTGTTTGGTCAGAGCCTGCGCCGGGTCCTCCGATACGAAATTCTTCAGCGTCCCGAAGGCGAGCGAGTGCAGCAGCGCGCGCACCGGCTTGCCCCCCATCCTGTCCCGCAGAGCCCCGATCACCTCCGCGCGCTTGGCGTCGTCCGCGGCGTTCACGTTGAAAAAGGCCTCCTGGCACTCCGCCTGACGGATCTCCGCCTGGATCCGCTCGACGTTCGGCATCGTCCCTTTTCGATCGAGGTGCACGCCGGCGATGTTCATCCCTTCGCGGGCGAGCCCGAGGGCGGTCGCCTCGCCGAAACCGCTGGAGGCGCCGAGGACCAGCGCCCATTCGCCGCGAAGCGTGGACATAAGGGCGAGTATTCTATCGGCCGGTTTCCGCTCCCACAACAGCCGCCGCCTTTGCTAAGATCCCGGCGTGGGAAGGAAAAGGCGGAAAGCGGAAGGCGGAAAGGGGAAAACGAAGGGCGGAAAGCGGAAGGCGGGTCGGAAAAAGGCGGCGCCGCCCAGGCCCGAAAACCTCATCGCCCGCGGCTGGGACGCCGTCGCGCTCGACGACCACGACGAGGCCCACAAGCTCTTCTCGCAGGCGATCGCGCTCGACCCCGCGCTCGCGGACGCCTATAACGGCCTCGGGGAGGTCGAGCTCGCCCACGGCGACGCCGCCAAGGCCGACATCGCCTTCCAGAAGGCCCTGCATCTCTCCGCCGTGCCGCCTCCCGGCGAACCCGACGCCTGGAGGGACCTCCGCTGGCGACCGCACCTTCGCGCCCGCGAGGGGCTCGCCCGCGTCGACTGGAAGCGCCATCGCTACGAGGAGGCGGCGGCGGCCTACCGCGAGCTGCTCCGGCTAAACTCCGCGGACTCGCAGGCAAACCGCTGGGTCGTCGGCTCGCTGCTCCAGATGGGGGCGCTCGACTCGCAGGCGCTGGAGTACTACCGCTGGTTCGAAACCGCCTACCCGCAAGATCCGGGCGAGCCGCACATGCTCATAAACTGGGGCCTGGCGCTTTCCGAAGCGGGGGACATCGACGGGGCGGCGCGGAAATGGTGGGCCGCCGCGTTCTTCAACCCGTACCTCGTGCCGGGCCTCCTCGGCTATGAGATCAAGCCGCATCCGATCGAGCACGCGATCAGCCTGGCCGAGGTCGAGTACGCGGAATACTACGCGAACGAATTTTCGGAGCTTTGGGAGCGGTCGCCCCGGTCGTGGCTGCGGCTTGCTCGGTTCTGGGCGGACGGGCATGTCCGGGCGGGAATGGAATCGTGGCTGGAGCTGGCCCGGAAGCTCGTGACGCGCCGCGACCCGCGCACACGCGCGCCGTTCCAAAAGCAGATGCAGGAGATCGCCGCCGCCCCGAACGACGAGGGGCTGGCCGGCCGGATCGACAAGGGTTGGGGCCGCGGGCCGCTCGTCGACACCCTGCTGGACGGCACGCTGGGGCTCCGCCTCAAGATTCTGGCGGGGCTGCGCCGGCTCGATCGGGACGGCATCGACCCCTCCGACCTGCCCCGGACCGTCATCGAAGGGTACGCTCAGTTGGATGCGATCCTGCAGCTGCGGCTCACGGGCCTCTTGACGACCCAGCCGACGCCGGCCGACCTCGACGAAACCGCTTACGTGATCAACATGCTCGATCCGATGATCAAGCACTTTCAGCAGGTTTTGTATCGGAGTATTCCGGGGGCGCGCCGCGAGGCTTGACTCCGACCGCTTCGGCGGCGGCGACGCAGAGCAGGGCGGGCGGCGCCCAGATTTCGATGAATTTCGCGAAATCGACCAGCGAGGCCAGGACCAGGGTCGCGACCGCCGCCGCAAATCCCGTCCACCATCCCAACCCGGCGCCGCGCCCCAGGATCGCCAGAACGGCGACGAAGGCGTAAACCGACGCGATCAACAAGACCCGCCAATTGGCCGACGCCCACTGGCCGGGTTCGACAAGCATCAGCGCCCCGCCCAGCCCTGCGGCCAGGAACGCCGACCCCGACGCGCGCCCCAGCATCGTCGCCGCATTCGAATCGGGGCGGTGCCGCCGCGCCAGGAGCGAGGCCATCACGAGCGCCAGCGCCACCGGAAGGGCCGCCACGATCCAGTACGCTGCCTCGAACTCCGCCGATCGATGCTGAAGCCCGAGGATGGCGATCGTCAACGCGATCCCCCCCCACGCGCGCCAGGCGGGTCGAACATCGAGAACCGCCGCAAAAATCGCCACCAGTCCCGACACAACCAGCAGCCCCCCCTTCCATACGTCGGCGCCCATCGCCCCTCGGCTCCGCGCGAATTCCCCGACCGACGGAACGGCGGCCGCCATCAGCGCGATCCCGACCGGAATCCACCAGACCCGTGTCGGCGAGCCGCGCGGGCCCGCATGCGGATTGCAGCCGATAAACACGTCTCCCCCCGGCCGGACCGTCACGCGCGCGCTCCGCTTGGCCGAAACCCGCACCGCGCCCATCCCCCCCGCCGCCACCGCCTCGCCGCATTGCGGGCAGGTCACGCTTTTCGCCTTGCCCTCGAGGAAGACGAACTTGCCGCAGGAGCACACGAGCATCGGCACGCTGAGCTTGACGATACCCTCGGTGTCGTGATCGCGCTAGAATGTATAAGGTGAGGCTGAAGGCGGCGCTCCTGGCGGTCGCGATCGCGGCCCCGGGGCTGGCCGACGTCACCGGCGCGGCCCCCGGCCTGGACGATTACTATCCGCTACGGGAGGGTCGCAGCTGGGTGTTCCGCTCGGCCGGTGGACGGGCCGAGGCCCGCGCGACCAAAGCGGGCCTGGAGCTGCCCCAGTATTTCGACGGGATGCGGCGCACGGAGCGGCTGACTTTCGAAAAGGGGCGGCTCATCCTCAATGGAATCGACTCGCCGGAGCCGAACGAAATCACTCCGGGTATCCATCTGCTCGTGCATCCCCTTCGCTCCGGCGCCGCGTGGAGCAGCAAGGGAAAGTGGGCGAATGCGTACGATCTCGTTCTGACGGGCAAGGTGGCCGGCTTCGAATCGGTGCGCGTTCCGGCGGGCCTGTTTCGATGCGCAAAGGTGGAGCTCAAGTACTCGTTCGTGGCCGGCGGAGGCATGACGTACGACTACACCCGCACGCTATGGCTGGCGCCCGGCGTGGGGATCGTACGCCACGTGTTCCGACACGTGGGAGGCTCGACGGGAACGCTGGAGCTCGAATCGTACCGTCGCTGATCATCCGAGCGCGGCGGTCCGCAGCAGCTCGTCCTCCAGCTCCAGGTCCAGCGCGAGCGCGCGCGCCAGCACCGCCCGCCCCAGTGGGGTCTGCAGGAAGGTCTGCCGGCGCTTCTGGAGCTCGGCATCCTCGGAAAACTCCGAGTACACCACTGCCCACGCCGATCCGGCCTCGGGCGGCCTCGGAAAGAGCCGCTCGACCCAGGCCATCGAGATCGGCCCTTCGACCGCCTCGATCTTAAGCTCGCCGGTGTCGACGCGTCGCCTGACCACCAGATGGATTCCCATGGGGTCCTCCTTAAAAAGGTCCATACTTATTCATTCCACGAGAACGCAAAACGTGACCGCCCGTCTTGCATTTTTTCGAGGTTCCACTACGATGAGGCTCGGACCCCGGGGGCATTTCGAAAGCAGGAGACGATGGGGCTTTTCGACTGGATCAAAGGCGTCACCTTCATCGAGGTCATCGAATGGACCGATGACGCGGGCGACACGCTCGTCTATCGGTTCCCGACATACGACAAGGCCATCAAGCTCGGCGCGCAGCTCACGGTGCGCGAGGGGCAGCAGGCCATCTTCGTCAAGGAGGGTCGCCTCGCAGACGTGTTCGCCCCGGGCCGCTACACCCTGACCACGAAAAACCTGCCGATCCTGCAGGGGCTGATCGGGCTTCCGTTCGGCGCGCAGACTCCGTTCAAGGCCGAGGTGTATTTCATCTCGATGCGCGAAATCACCGGACTCAAGTGGGGCACGCCCAACCCGATCATCATGCCCTCGCCCGATTTCGGGCCGGTGCGCGTGCGCGGGTTCGGCACGTTCACCGTGCGCGCGAAGGATCCGCTCGCGATGCTCCGAAGGCTCGTCGGCACGGACTCTCGGTTCGGCGTCGGCGAGGTCATGGAGCAGCTGCGGAGCTTCATCGTGAAGAATTTCGCCGACACGGTGGCGGAGGGGAACTATCCGATCCTTCAGCTGGCGAGCAACTACCGCGAGCTGTCGGACAAGCTCCTGGAGGAGCTCCAAGAGGAGTTCAGCGGCTACGGGCTCGAAGTCCCCCGCTTTGTGATCGAAAACATCACCCTGCCCGAGGAGGTCGAGCAGGCGCTGGACCAGCGCTCGAAAATGGGGGTCCTGGGGGACCTTGACAAGTTCACCAAGCTCAAGGCGGCCGAGGCGATCGGCGATGCCGCGAAAAATCCGGGCGGCGCGGGGGACGCAATGGGCATGGGCGTGGGATTCGTCCTGGCGCAGCAGATGGGCAGGCAGCTGAATCAGCCGGCCGGCGGTCCCGCGTCGGCGACCGTGTCGTGCGCGCACTGCGGAACCCAGTCGTCGCCGGGGCGCTTTTGCTCGAACTGCGGCAAGCCGCTCGCGCAAGCGGCGGGGGGCACGTGCCAGGCTTGCAAGCGGGACGTCCCGGCCGACTCGAAATTCTGTCCGGACTGCGGCGCCAAGGTGCTGTGAGCGAGGAAGCTCGCAAGCCCGTCAACTTCCCTTGCAAGGGATGCGGGTCGCTCTACGAGTTCGACCCGGGGGCCAAGTCGCTCAAGTGCCCGCACTGCGGCGTGGAGGATTCGATCCCGCGCACGCGCGAGGAAATCCGCGAGTTCAGCTACGAGGAGTATCTGAGCGCGCCGCGCCCAAAAGGGTTCGGCGTCGAGGGATCGAACGTCCGCTGCACGCGCTGCGGCGCGACGTTCTTCCTGCCCGCGCCGCTGATTTCGGCCGAGTGCGGTTATTGCGGCTCCCCGGCTGCGACCTCGCCGGAGGACCTCGCCCGGACGAAGATCACGCCCGAGGGGGTGGTCCCGTTCAAGCTGAGCGAGGCCGAGGCGCGCGACCGGTATCGCAGGTGGATCGAGTCGCTCTGGTTCGCGCCGAGCCGGCTGAAGCGCGACCAGTCGCTCGCGAAACTGGCGGGCGTCTACCGTCCGTACTGGACCTTCGACTCGTTCACCTCGAACTATTACGAGGGGTATCGGGGCGACTATTACTGGGTGACCGAGTGGTACACGACAACCGTGAACGGGCGCTCTGTGCAGCGCACGCGCCAGGTCCGCAAGGTGCGCTGGACGTTCGTGTCGGGCGAGTTCACGCGTTTTTTCGACGACGTGCTCGTGCCGGCGGGGACGGGGGCGGACTTTGACACGGGGTTCCAGCTGGGCGGCGTCGAGCCGTTCGACGTCAAGTTCCTGTCGGGCTGGCGCGCGGAGACGTACGTGGTCGAGCCCGAGCAGGGGTGGGATCGCGCGCGGCAGATCATGTCGCAGGCCCTGCATCAGGAGGCGTGCCGGCACGTGGGCGGGGACACGCAGCGCGACGTGAACGCCGAGACCGCGCACTCGCGAGTTCGGTTCAAGCCCCTGCTGCTGCCGCTGTATGTGGGATCGTTCGCGTACGGCCGCAAGAGTTTCGCGTTCCAGGTGAACGGCCAGACGGGCGAGGTGCGCGGCAAGCGTCCGTACTCTTTCTGGAAGATCTTCTTCCTGGTTCTGGGGATCCTGGCTCTGATCGGCTGGATCGTCGCCGCGATTGCGATGTCACAGCAGGGTTGACCCCTGGTGTGACATTAACTTTGACCCGCGCGGCCGCGCCGGACAGAATCCCGGCCATGAAAGTCTGGAACTGGGACTCGATGCCCGAGGAGCGCCTGAGCGAAACCCTGACGCGCCGGTTCTTTTCGGGCAGCCAGATCACGCTCGCCCGCTTTTTCCTCAAGAAAGGCTGCTTCGTGCCGAGCCACAGCCACGAAAACGAGCAGATGTCCACGGTGCTGACGGGGGCGCTGCGTTTCA
>Ga0187893_10011889_pt1 | contig 12501 bp, 13 predicted proteins | sample MA1701074metaG_FD_139574 | JGI IMG/M metagenome (GOLD analysis project Ga0187893, IMG submission 139574) | White microbial mat communities from a basaltic lava cave in the Kipuka Kanohina Cave System on the Island of Hawaii, USA - MA170107-4 metaG ...
AAAACCAGTGGCGTGTCGATGGGTGTCAATGTCACCGGACCACCGCCGGCTGCCGGGATCACATTGGACGGTACCTCGACCGCGGCGCGCTGGTTCACCTTGTCTGGCGACTTGGCGCCGCCCGGAACCGTTGCGTCAAAATCGTTGATCTCGAGCATCAGCTCGATCGGAGTGATGCCGCAGATCGCGTCCGGGGAAAACATCGAAAATCGCAATGCCACCGCGCCAATCAGCTTGCCGTCGATATAAACGGGCGAGCCGCTCATGCCGCCCGCGACATTGGTCCGCTCCGCTTTGCCGCCCATTTTGCCGAGAATGATGTCCTGCTTGGGTCCCCAGGCGTTTCTCATGACACCGATGACTTCGATGGGGACCGGCTCCGGTTCTGTGCCCGAAAAAACCGTCCAGGCAGTCGCCTTCATGCCAGGTTTGACTTCGGAAACTTTCATGATGGGAGGTTTGCCTGCCCGGGGACGGGCTGAGGCGGGAGTTTGCGCATTCAAACCGGTGCTGAACGCGGCGAGGAGTACAAGGGGTAATAACATCAGATACCGCTCATTCTATTATCCATCGGCGGCGCTGCCATTGGCCACTACCCCGCGAAATTTTGTTCCGTGGCGTTTCATAGGAGACTGGAAGGACCCTCATGCGCGAACGTCTGGAGCAATACTTTGAATTTGAACGGCTAGGCACTCAATGGCGAACTGAGTTGCTGGCCGGCGCAACAACGTTTGTCACCATGGCCTACATCGTTCTGGTGAACCCGTCCATCCTCAGCGAAACCGGGATGCCCGTCGCCGCCGTGATGGCCGCAACCTGCGTATCGGCCGGATTCGCCAGCATCCTGATGGGTATTTTCGCACGCTATCCGATCGCGCTAGCTCCCGGCATGGGACTGAATGCCTACTTCACCTACGGGGTCGTGAAGGGAATGGGCGTAAGCTGGCAGACGGCGCTGGGAGCGGTCTTCCTGTCCGGAGTGGCGTTTTTCTTGCTGACGCTGGGCGGTGTGCGGGAAAAACTCTTCACCTCTCTCCCCAAAGAACTCTTTGCGGCTGTAGCCGCTGGGATCGGATTGTTCATTGCCTTCATCGGATTCCGAAACGCGGGGATTGTCGTAACGGATCCGGCAACGGCCCTCACCCTCGGCAACCTGCGCGATCCCAAAACGGCCCTGGCGGTTTGCGGCCTGCTCCTGATGGCTGGGCTCGAGGCGCGCCGGGTCCGCGCTGCAATCCTGACAGGTATTGCCGTGACCTCCGTTCTCGGTTTCCTCCTCGGGATCGCGGAATGGAAGCCGCCATCGCTCCAATGGGATCAGATGACTGCAACGGCATTTCAACTGGACGTGCCGGGAGCGTTACGCCTCGGGATGCTCGAAATCCTGTTCGTGTTCCTGTTCGTGGATCTGTTCGACAATCTGGGAACCCTGGTGGCGGTGACCAAGAAGGCCGGACTCGTGGCGCCCGACGGATCAATCCCGCGCATCAACCGCATCCTGCTCACCGACGCCACAGCAACCATCGCGGGATCCATGGCTGGGACCTCGACCGTGGTGAGTTACATCGAAAGCTCGGCCGGGATCGTCGCGGGTGGACGGAGCGGCGTTACGGCGATCGTTACAGGTGTCTTGTTCCTTCTGACCTTGGTTGCGATTCCGCTCGCCGGAGCCGTTCCGGCCTGGGCGACTGCGCCGGCGCTGATTCTGGTGGGTGCGTCGATGCTAGGCCAGGCAGCCGAAGTCCGTTGGGACGAGCCGGAGTTGGCGATTCCAGCCTTTTTGACCATCACCACGATCCCGCTGACGTTTAGCATCGCCAACGGACTGGCGATAGGGTTGACCGCTTACGTGGTGCTTAAGGTGCTCACCGCGAAGTTCAAGGAAGTGAGCTGGTGGGTCTACGGTCTCGCTTTGCTGTTCGTACTTCGATTCGCGTGGTTAGGCAAAGGGTGAGCCCATGACTCTCGCCTTGCGATCTGCGCAGCGTCGATTTAGTGCTTTTTTCCTAGGTGTCTTACGGAGTGGAGCCACTAAGACTAAGGCTTTTTCGCTAGCGCCTTGCCCAGCGTCGCCCCTCCTTGCCTATATGGGTTACGCCGATGGGAAGAAGGAGAGAATGTCCGAAACCTTGCTGTACGAACTCGTCACGGGGATGTCGGTGGCATTATGTCTGTTGACGCTGGGGTGGTGCGCCTTGCTGGTTCCCCGCCTCAAGTTCTCGCTGGACCGCTTTCTGGTGGGGCTCGTCGGCCTGTTGTGCACCTATCACGGAGTCAAGATGCTGCGCGAAGCAGGGGTCCTCAAAGGGGTGGGGGGACCGGGCGTGGACACAGTCTCGAGCGTCGCGATCACCGCGCTGTACCTGCTCGCCGTGGGCATCCTGCAGTTCTACACAGCCGAGCACAGGAACCTGAAGTACAAGCTTCGTCTGACGGAGGCTCGCGAAGCGCCGCCTCTCGCGCCAGCGGTTTCCGTAGCGAGGGATTCGCACCGCGTGCAGGAGATCTCGCACGCGGTGCTCGAGTCTTCTCCCCTGGCGATGTACGCAGTTGATCCCGCCGGCTCGGTATGCTGCTGGAATTCCGCTGCTGAGAGGATGTTCGGATGGCGAAAGGCCGAGGTCATTGGTCGAAGGCTCCCCGTCGTCCGGAGCAGCGAGGAAGGCGGGTATACCCTTTCCCGCAAGGATGGATCTCAGTTCCAGGCTGAAGTCTGGACTGCCCCCGTACAGTTGCCGGGGACGGGCGGGACGCTCACAATCGTTTCAGCCGCCCATTGCGCGGTTGGGCGCGCGTAAACTACTCAGGCAGGTGTTTCCCTTTTAGCCTCCGGCGCGAACGGTATTGCCGCGAGTCCTACGTCCAATAATTCCTGTCCAGACTCCGATACTGCACCGCTTCGGCGACGTGCTTCGCCTGGACGGTTTCCAATCCAGCCAAGTCAGCGATGGTGCGGGCGACCTTGAGAATCCGATCATGCGCACGGGCGGAAAGACCCATGCGGCGAACGGCCGTCTCAAGAGTCTTCTCGCCGGTCGCATCGAGTGCACAAAGTTTGCGGAGGATTTCCGGCGGAATGTGAGCGTTATAGAATCCACGCCCATGCTGGATGTGGCGCGCCGCCAAGATGCGATCGCGCATTTCGGACGAGGACGTGCCGCCGTGTTTGGCGCGCATCTCCTGATAGGCGACGGCGGGAACTTCGATGTGGAGATCAATGCGGTCGAGCAGCGGTCCGCTGATCTTTCCCAGGTAGCGTTGGATGATAGCGCCTGTGCAGCGGCATTCGCGAGTCTGATCGCCGTAGAAACCGCAGGGGCAAGGATTCATGGCCGCGACCAGCATGAAGTCTGCCGGAAACGAGAGTGTGACGTTGGAGCGCGCGATCGTGACCGATCGTTCTTCGAGAGGTTGACGCAGTAGCTCGAGGACATTCCTGGGGAACTCCGGCAGCTCGTCGAGGAAGAGCACTCCGTGATGAGCGAGACTGACTTCGCCGGGGCGCGGAGTTCCCGATCCGCCGCCGACCAGACCTGCGTCCGAAATCATATGATGTGGGGCGCGAAAAGGGCGGTGCGAAAGTAGCCCAAGCCCTGGAGGAAGCATTCCCGCCACGCTGTAAACCTGTGTGGTTTCGAGGGCCTCCTGGAAAGTGAGCGGCGGTAGAATACCGGCCAGCCGGCGGGCCAGCATCGTCTTGCCGGAGCCCGGCGGCCCGATCATCAGAACATTATGGACGCCCGCCGCGGCGACTTCTAGGGCTCGCTTGGAGGTGGTCTGTCCGCGGACATCGGAGAAGTCGGGCGGAACTCCATCGACAGTGTCGGATTCTGTCGGATTTTGTTGGACCGGTTGGTATTCACGGGTCTTGTTGAGGAGTTGGACGACATCCGCTAGGTGTGACAATCCATACACTTTGACGCCCGCGACGACGGAGGCCTCGCCGGCGTTCTCCCGCGGTACAACCAGATTGCCGATGCCCTGACGCCGGGCGCAAACGGCCATCGATAGAGCGCCGCGAATCGGGCGGATCGAGCCGTCGAGCGAGAGTTCCCCCGTGAAGAGATACTCTGACGATCCCTGGACCACTCCCATCGCTCCCAAGATCCCCAGCGCCATCGGAAGGTCGAATCCGGCCCCTTCCTTGCGTACATTGGCCGGGGCAAGATTGATGGTTACGCTCTTGTTGGGATAGCCGAAGCCGGTATTGAGCAGCGCCGACTTGATCCGTTCCCGGCTTTCCCGCACGGCTGTGTCCGGCATCCCCACCGTTATGAAATCCCGATTGTTTCCAGCCGGATACATGTCGACCTCGACGTCAATCAAATGGGCGTCGATGCCGAAGACAGCCGCACTTCTGGTGCAATAGAGCGCCACTTCTCTAGAGTGGGAGGAGGGGGAGCAATATCTCAGTCCTATTCGAGATGTCTACTCAATCAGACCCTATTCGATTACAAATGTATGGCGGGATTCGTGAGTCTGGGCAGCGACATGGTCGCGGAGCCTGAGCAGGATGGTATAGCTACCCTTGGCAATGTCGGGCTGAAGATTGAGGTTCAGCACGCCGCCCATGTGGCGCTTGGGGTAAAAGGACTGGTCGGTAATCGTAGCGGCGGTATCTTCTTTGTACATGCTTTTCCCCTCGGCATCACGGAAGACTTCGAGCCCATAGCTGATCTCGAACCGATTCGCTGCGGCGAACTTGTAACCGGTGATTGCGAAGCGGGCCCAGACCTGGTCGCCAGGGCGGTAGGAGGATGTCTTGAGAGGAGTGGTGTCGTCTTCGGAGCGGAGCCAGCGGAAATTGCGGTAGGTGAGCGTGGCGCTCGGTTCGACGGCTGGGCCGCGAAGGCGAAACGGGATATCGATCTTACTGGCGGCGCCGCTCAGCTCATCTTTCGCGGCCAGTGTGATCCGGTAGGTTCCGGAATCGGCGATCGGCGGCAGCTCGAAATTGTGGCGTGCCTTTGGGACCCAGTTCTTGTCTTCTGCGGCGAGCTCAACGTCGATCTTGTCCTTCTTGGATTCAACGATGGGAACGCCTTCCGGATCAAAGGCCTCCAGTTGCCACGTAATATGGATTCTCTCGCGTTCTTCGCCGGCTTTCTGATACCCGGCCACCCGGAACGTTACGAAAACGGATTCGCCGGGAAGAAAGAGGTGCGATGCGGGAAGGGTCGGGCCGCCGTCCGATTGATGAAGAGCGACTTCGGTGATGGCGAACTTGCGTGGAGCATCCGCGGCTTGCGGGTGGGCCGTGAAAACGGCCGTCACGAGCACCGAAAGGACTCTACTACTTGCCTTCAAGGGGTGCTGCCAGCGGACCGGATTCTTTAACCTTGAGAGGAATACGCACATAGGCGAGCTTCTCTTTGTCGGGATCGCCCCCGTCCGAGAGGAGTAGCTGGCAGTCGGCTCCTTCGATGTCAAAGATGACACGACCTTGGACGGTTTCCGTCGGTCCCAGGTTTCGGAGTATGCCCAACCACTCTTCAACGCCGTCTCCTTCCTGGAGTTCCATCGTGGTGTTGCCCTTCAGGTCCTCGAGCTGGAACAGAGGGATGTTTACCTCACGGTTGCCTGCGTTGGTGATATTGAGCCTTAGAATCAGGAAGCGGTTTTTGGGCACGCGAGTATTGGGGCCAGCGCCGAGCTCGTTGTGCCATTCCGCTTCCAGAACGTTGTACACAATGGATCCTAACTGCACTCTTTCTCCCAAATGGTGAAGCTTCCGCGCGGATCCACTTCCAGTGGAGCAGGCAGCGAGCCATACGAAAACGACGATTGGAGCTGCGACGCGGAGCGGTGAAACACGCAGATTCATCACAAGATCTCTCCCAAACTCTTACAATGCTAAGACAAGCGGAGATACACAGGCAATGATACACAGGCTATCCCTTCCTCGTCTAGCGCTGGCGCTTCTGGCACTCGCGCTCCCGGCCTGGGGGGCCGAGAGGCACCCGGTAAGCGGCCGCACGATCGCGCCGGTTATGGGGGCAGCGGGCGCCGATTGGCTGGTCCGGTCAGAACGGGAACTGGAAGAAAATCCAGACTTGGCCATCCAACTGCTGGGGCTCCGCAAAGGAATGGTTGTTGCGGATTTGGGCGCGGGGGTCGGTTATTACAGTTTGAAAATGGCCGATAAAGTAGGAACAGAGGGAAAAATCTACGCCACCGATCTCCAGCCTGAGATGTTACGGCTATTGCGAAAGCGCATCGAGCTTGCGAAGGTGAACAACGTCATTCCCGTACTCGGCGGCGAAACGGAGACCAATCTGCCGGCGGGCAAGATGGACATGGTGTTGCTAGTGGATGTCTACCATGAATTCTCGGAGCCTCAAAAAATGCTGGCGTCGATTGCGCGGGCGCTGAAGCCCAAGGGCCAGCTCGTGCTGCTCGAGTTCCGGAAGGAGGATCCGAAGGTGCCGATCCGGGAAGAGCACAAGATGAGTGTGGCGATGGTGAAACAGGAGTTGGAGGCGGAAGGGTTCCGGATGGTGAAAGTATTGGGCGACCTACCCTGGCAGCACGTCTTCTTCTTCGAGAAGGCCCAGGCCGAATGAGCAGAGGCGGCCGATTTGCTTCCGAGCACGTGGCGCATCGCGATCGCGCGACCGGACGGTTGGTTCATCAGATGACCAACCAGCCCTGCATCAACCATGCGACATACTTCCTGCAAAGCTCGTTCTCGCCCGATGGCGAAGCACTGATCTTTGTTTCGTACCGGAGTGGGGCGGCCCAATTGTACGAGGTGCATCCGTTTCCCGGCGGCGAGATCCGGCAGTTGACGGAGGGGGTCGCGATTCATCCATTCTCTCCGGCGATTGACCCAGACGGAGGGCGGATCTTCTTCGTCAGAAAGGGCGCGGTGTGGCGGCTTCAGCGGGACACTCTCGAAGAAACCTGCGTGGTGGATTTCGGCGCTGCACAGTTGGGCGAATGCTCCCTGGGCGCGGGCGGCGAATGGATCACGGCGGCGGCAAAGAAGGGCGGTGAATCCGGGATCGTGGTGGGCCGCGCGGATGGCAGCGGATGGCATTTCATCCGATTCGGGCGCACGGTGATCCATCCGCAGTTTCATCCGCTGGATCCGGGTTGGATCGAGTTTGCGGGTGATCCCGCGCCGCGAATGCATCGCGTGCGCCGGGAGGGTTCCGGACTGGAGTGCCTGTACGAGCATGCAAACGATGAGTTCGTCGTGCATGAGACATTCCTTGGGCGGACCGGCGATCTGGTGTATACAGTCTGGCCTCGCGCGCTTTGGCGGATGAATTGGCTGACGCGAGAGCGGAGCCTGATCGCTGAATTCAACGCCTGGCACATCACACCGAATCGCGCGGGCACACAGGTGCTTTGCGACACCAATCACCCGGACAATGGACTGTTTCTGGTGGATGCCGCGACAGGCGATCGGAAGCTGGTCTGTTTGTCCGACGCGAGTAGTCAAGGGTCGCAATGGAGGACGTCGCGGTACGCGGTCGCCGAGGACTTCGAGCGGGCGCGAAGCGAGTCCAAGAGTGAGGCGTTAAGCTGGATGGAGGTCGCAACCGATACTGTGTACGGACCGCAATGGACACATCCACATCCTTCGTTTTCACCGGATGAGCGGGGGGTGGTATTTGCCAGTGACCGGTCGGGGCATCCACAGGTATATGTGGTGGAGCTAGAAACCGGCGAGGTCGAAAAGAAAGATAGTAGGTGAATGCCCGCCCAGGAGCAGACCGCGCGTTACGCCGACATGTTCGCCGCGCTTGGCGCCGAGCCGCGGTTACGCATTGTCAGACTGCTCCTCAGTGCGCACCCGAAAGGCATGGTGGTCGGAGACATCCAAAATGAGTTGGGTATTCCCGGCTCAACACTCTCTCATCACTTGGAGAAACTTCGTGTGGAGGACCTGATCAAGGTGCGGCGTGACGGTACCTTCCTTTGGTATACAGCCAACACGGTGTCTTTGCAGGAACTCCTGAACTTTCTGTACGAGGAGTGCTGCACGCGGACGAGCGCCATCTCGCCGGAAGATCTCGTTCGGCTGGAATGAATCCGCCGAGTCGCGCAAGCCTGTCTCTACTCTCATGAGAGAGGGAACACCTCACGATGCGATAATATTATCCGGCAACCATGTTTTCCCTTGGCAAGAAGTTCGTATCCACAGTGATGCCCGGCATCATGAAGCCGCTCCGCGTATTGTGGAACGAAGTGATCGGATTCCTGTTCCTCTGTTTCGGCGTGGTGTTCGGCCTCAGCACCTGGCGCAAGTTTCGTGAATTTGACGGCGAATTCACGAGCCTCCTCTGGCTCGTGATGGCTTCCATCTTTGTGCTGATGATGGTCGGCTACGGAGTTTCCTCGTTCTGGCGGGCACGGAAGATCAACCGTTCATGAGCGGGGGGGAACGGCCGGGCAAATATCCTTTTACCCGCGGCATCCATCCGGAGATGTACCGCTCCCGCCTCTGGACGATGCGCCAGTACGCCGGGTTCGGAACGGCGGAGGAATCCAACCGCCGCTACAAGTACCTTCTCTCGCAGGGAATCACGGGTCTGAGCGTGGCCTTCGACCTGCCTACCCAAATGGGCATGGATTCCGATCACCCTCTGGCGGCCGGCGAGGTGGGGCGTGTAGGTGTGTCGATCTGCTCGCTTGCCGACATGGAGACGCTATTTGAGGGCATCCGCCTCGAAGACGTCACTACCTCGATGACGATCAACTCCACCGCCGCCATCCTTCTCGCTTTCTATGTCCTGGTGGCGAAAAAACAACAAGCCGATATCGCGAAGATCTCCGGCACCATCCAGAACGACATTCTGAAGGAGTACATGGCGCGCGGCACGCAAATCTATCCGCCCCGGCCCGCCATGCGGATTGTTACCGATGTGTTTGCCTGGGCCAGCCGGGAACTGCCCGGTTGGAACCCCATCTCGATCAGCGGGTATCACATCCGCGAAGCCGGTTCCACGGCCTCCCAGGAGGTGGGTTTCACGCTCGCCAACGCCATCGCCTACATTGAGGCGGCGCAGGCAGCCGGTCTCGCCGTCGATTCCTTTGCCCCGCGACTCTCCTTCTTTTTTAACGCTCACAACGACTTTCTCGAGGAAATCGCCAAGTTCCGTGCCGCCCGCAGGCTGTATGCGCGTATCATGCGCGAGCGCTTCGGCGCGCAGGATCCCAAGTCGTGGATGCTCCGCTTCCACACTCAGACCAGCGGCGCTTCTCTCACGGCTCAACAGCCGGACAACAATCTCATCCGGGTGACGGTGCAGGCTTTGGCGGCCGTGCTTGGTGGAACGCAATCGCTGCATACCAACAGCCGCGATGAGGCGCTGGCCCTTCCCACGGAAGAATCGGCACGGCTGGCCCTGCGAACGCAGCAGATCCTGGCCCATGAGACGGGCGTGACTTCCGTCGCCGATCCGCTCGGAGGCTCCGCCTTTATTGAGGAACAGACCGGACGGATCGAACGGGACGCTGCGGAAATCGTTCAACGCATCGACGAGATGGGGGGAATGTTGGCCGCACTGGAACTCCGTTTCCCGCAGCGCGAGATCGAGAATTCCGCTTACTGCCACCAGCGCCAGATCGAATCCGGGGAAAGGGTGATTGTAGGGGTCAACCGGTTTCAAATAAAGGAGGAAACCGGTTTTCCGGCATTTCGGCTCGACCCCACCATCGAAGCCGCGCAGGTGGAGAGACTGAGAGGCGTGCGCTCCCGCCGCGATGAGGAGTCGGTCCGGGCCGCACTCGATCGCCTTGAACGCGCCGCCCGTGGTTCGGAGAATCTGATGCCGCCGATCCTGGAGGCTGCCCGGGGCCATGCCACCGTTGGAGAGATCTCAGATCGCCTACGTGCTGTCTTCGGGGAATACCGCGAGTCAGGCTAGACCTCTTGCTCATGGGCGCGGCTTAATCAGCTTACACGCCAGCCGTAACTTTCTTCACCAGAGGCCGGATCCCCGCCTTCGGTAGCGCCTCGATCCGCTCCACCGTCCGATGCAGCCGCTCTTTCATCTGTAGAAATTCCTCGACTCGAATGCCCGCCTCCTGGGCGATCTTTTCGGCCGGCTGCCGGTCAAGATAATAGCGCTTCAGCAGGACCTTGTCAGCGACGGAGAACAGGGCGCTATCCAGCGCCGCCGCCAGCGTCTCCGCCTTGAGCTTCACCCGGACCCGATCGCTCAGCCCCATTTTCATCGCGGTCCCGAACTCCACTCCCACCGTCTGCCGCCGCCGTACATCTCGTAAGAAATGAACGAGGTCCCGCTGGGTATGGATCCAGCCTTGCCGGATCTCCTCGACAGCCCCATTCAGCGCCTGTGCCACCACCGTGTCAGTTCCGATCGGCCCCAGGTGATGGCGAAAGATCGCGCGAGCTCCCGGAGTATACCGGTCGTGGAAGTCATTGGTCGCTGTCAGATCGCCGCTTCGAATCCGGGAGAGCAGCGCGGACCAGCCGGTATCGGGACAGTTTCCCGATGGTTCGCGGGCCGGAGCAGGCCTTTGCGCTTCCCTTGGCGCCTCTTCCTGTGGAGAATGTTCGTCGAGCTCGCGCGGACGCGAATTGTTGGGCATGTTCCCTCCAACCGGCCCGAAGTCCCGGCTTCGGCCTGGTTGTCATGCGGCAATCCGAAGTATTATCGGAAGTAATTAGTGGCGGGTTCGTCGAAAAGATCGCAAAGAATCTTCTGAGTTCCGGTTCTAATCGTCCTCTAGGTCTGCGACTGCATCCGTACGCTCTGTTTGTTCACGCGCGCGGCTCAGCCTCGGTTCCCGAGCCGCCGCCTGCCAAGGCCAATCGTATCGAGGCTAAAAACTCCTTGGTCGATTCGATCACCTCGCTGCAGTCCGGGCAGGTCAGGAAATGAATCTCAAATTGAACCGAATCGGATTCCGGCAGCCGATGCAAGCAGTAAGCTTCAGCAAGCTCATCCGCCTGGGGAGGGCAGTTTAGGAGGGTTCGCAAAGGAGAGAAGCCTTTCCTCGCCATTCTGCCAGAGACTCCTTTCGCACTGACGGTAAATCCGAATTCCGCAGCCGGTTTTCCGATGATGAATCTCCTCATCTTCGAGTGACTTAGGCCGCAGTCCCTGTGGAAATCCTGTGGATGGACGTTGGATAAATTCCGCGACTTCCCCATTGAGCGATTCTCAGGACCTCTCTGAAAGGGACTACTCACCGCACTATACTTCAGTCTTGTCCCGGATTATAATTCCGCAAGGAGAGAATCACAGCAATGAATTCCAATCGCTCTAACCGCCGGGACTTTGTGGCCGGGCTTGCGGCGCCTTTGTTCGTACCAGCTTCCGCCTTTGGCGCCAATGACCGTGTTTCGTATGCCGTGCTCGCCACTGGAGGCCGCGGCCGCTCCGTGAACCGGATCTTCGCCAAAATCGGCGCGCAGTGCGTCGGCGTCTGCGATGTCTATGAGCCCAACCTCCAAGCTGCACAAAAAGATTCGCAAGATGCGCGGCCCTTCGCCGACTACCACGAGCTCCTGGCACAAACCAAGGACCTCGATGCCGTCCTGATCGCCTCTCCCGACCATCAACACTTCCCCATGCTTCAGGCCGCCCTGGATGCCAAGAAAGATGTCTATCTGGAGAAGCCCCTCTCGAAATCCCTCGAGGAAAGTCAGAAGATGATCCAGGCCGTGCGGAAATCGAAGCAGGTCGTCCAGATCGGGATGCAGCGCCGTTCGGCGCCCGCTATCCTAAAAGCGAAAAAGTTCGTTGATGATGGCGTGCTTGGCCGCGTCACGCTGGTCAAAGCCCAGTGGCACTGGAATATCGCCCAGAAACTCGACAATTCGCCACTGCCCGGCAAACTCGACTGGGGCCGCTTCCTCGGCGGCGCCAAGAAGCGCGACCTCGAACCCATGCGTTTCCGCAAGTGGCGCTACTTCTGGGACTACGCAGGTGGCAACATGACCGATCAGGGGACCCACCTGATGGACGTCGTCCAATGGTTCATGAACACTCAGGGACCGAGGTCCGCTGTGTGCCAAGGCTATGTCGCCAAGATGGAAGGCGCCGAGCACCCCGATGTCTTCAGCGCCGTCTTCGAGTATCCCAACTTCATGGCTACCTGGACCCTCGACTACGCCAACTCATTCCAGAACGGCTGGTCGATCACTTTCATGGGCGATCGCGGGACGATGATCCTCGATGACGCAGGCTATACGGTTCTCGCCGAACCCTGGAAGCGCGGCGCGCTCCCGACATACGAAGAGAAGGCGCCGGTGCCGGTCGAGGCGCACGTGCAGAATTTCATTGATTGCATTAAGTCCCGGCAGGACCCCAACTGCACTGTTGAAATTGCAGCCGCTGCCGTTTCGGCGCCGCACCTGGCCAACCTCGCCATGGTGAAGGGGCGCAAGATGACGTCTTAATAAGGAAAGCCGCCTTTACCGCCTTCGCGTGCGGGAGAGAACACCCAATCCCAGCGCGACCAAAGTCACGCTGGCGGGCTCAGGGATGGGTTCGACCTCGGCTATGCCCAACAATTGTT
>Ga0187893_10011890_pt1 | contig 12501 bp, 8 predicted proteins | sample MA1701074metaG_FD_139574 | JGI IMG/M metagenome (GOLD analysis project Ga0187893, IMG submission 139574) | White microbial mat communities from a basaltic lava cave in the Kipuka Kanohina Cave System on the Island of Hawaii, USA - MA170107-4 metaG ...
ACACCCGTACCGGCGAAAGTCGAGACTGCTCCAGCGGGCGTTATCCTCCGAACACGATGAAAGCCCGGCTCGGCTACGTACAGATTTCCGGCCGCGTCGAACGCAATGCCGGATGGTACGATCGGCTGGCGCGTCACCAGCGTTGGAATCGCGGCTGGAAGGAATGCGATGATCGTTCGCACCGTCCCGTCAGGCTCTATCCTGCGAACACGATTGTTGCCCACGTCGGAAACGTGCAGCCGCCCTTGCGGATCGAGCGCCAGATGGCATGTCGTCCCAAGGGTCGCGTTTCCGAAGGTCGCGTTCAACGCGGGCCCCCCGTCGCCCGAAACGCCGAGCTGCCCGTTGCCCGCCACCGTAGTAATCACGCCGTCGAGTCCAATGCGCCGAACACGAAGATTGCCCTGGTCCCAGAAGAGTACATTGCCATCCCGGTCCACGACCACCGATCCGGGCAAATTCAGGTATGCCGCAAGGGCCGGGCCTCCGTCCCCACCCGAGCGGTAGGCGCCGTTGCCCGCCACGTCGGAGTTGGTGGCGCCGGTCGCCAGGCGGATTCTGCCTTCGTCCGCAAAGTAGACGGCGCGCCCGTCCGTGGCGAACGTGGTCCGATTCTGAATCAAATTCGCCGCCACGGTGACCGCGCCATTGGGTGTCACGCGCAGGAGTCGGCTTGGAGTAGACAGACTTATGTAGAGATTTCCTTCCCCGTCCAACTCCAGGCCGGTAATGAAACCGAGCCCCGTTTGCGAGGCCGGGACGCCTGGGACGAAAGTAAGGGAGCCATTGCCCGCCACGGCGGTGATCGTTCCGCCCGGCGACAGGCGCCAGATCCGGCTCCGGTCGTCGAAGTACACATTCCCGGCAGCGTCAGCCGCAATAGCCTGTGGCGCCTGAAGCGCTACGTCGGTGCCCTTAAGCCCGTCGGCGGGAAGGTTGGCGCCGCCTCCCGCAATGACGGTGGTTAACCCGTCCGGAGCGATGTTAAAAATGCCAAAAACCGGCCTACCGAGCAAGTTTGCCAGCACGTAAAGATTGCCCGCGCCACCGGTGGCGATGGAGACCGGAACGCCCAACCGAGGCGAGCTTTCCGTCAGGTAGCGTGGAATCAGCTCGCTGATCTCTCCGTTTGTCGCGACCTTGCGAATCCCGAACTCGGCGATATAGAGATTCCCGGCCGGATCACGCGCGACGTCCACCGGATCGATGAGCGCCGCCGAGGTCGCCGGCCCGCCGTTGCCCGAATATCCTCGAATGCCGTTGCCGGCCGCAACGGACAGCGTCCCGTCGGGGCGTATCCGGACCACGATATTGTTCTCGAAATCGACAGCGAGTACGTCCCCATTGGGCTCCACGAGCATTCCACGGATCTCGCCCAGCGGCGCGTCGAGAGCCCGCACGGGTCCCGATGGAAACAACCAATCGGTTCCGGCGAGTGTGGAGATGACGCTCTGCGCGACCGCACAAGGCGTGAGAAGGAATATCGGAAGCAGAGCGCGCATTGGCAACCCCCGGGACGCGACGGCGTCCGTACTCTCAGTTACGCCTCAGTATATCGGAACGGATCGTTTTCGGCGTCAGTTTATTCTGGCTAAATGCGCGGGATTGATACCAACTGTGCTCAGGTACGGCCAACGAATTCGATGGCGCGGCGTACCTTGGCAACGCGGCTTATCCTGGAGGCTCGACGCCCTTCACAACACGTCGTGAATCCCGAACAGACTGAGAAAGAACGCCGTTCGCTGGCGCAGCGTCAGGCTCGACGGACCGACGTTCCAGATGTGAATCACCGCGAAAAACGTCCAGACGTAGGCTATTCTCCGCAGCGATACGATCGGGCTCTCAGCCGCCTCACGGCCGCGCCGCTGCTTCTCCCGCAGCATCGAGGCAAAGATGCCGAGTGCCAGCATAAGCGTATACAGGGCGCGCGGAGCGACTCGCTCCAACCCTTTCACCGCTCCGTACCTGGCGAAGAGACTCCAATCCCGAAAAACGTGATAGTAGATATTCCCGGCGCAAGCCGCCGCCAGCGTGGCGGTGAGGAGCCGGAGGCGCGGATGCTTCTTGAACCAGCGTAGATACACAGGAAAAAAGAAAAACTCTACGAGCAGCTCCTTGAAGTAATAGTAGTATCGGTTCCAGAAATCCACCAGGCTGCGGCTCAGCAGAGGCTTGTAGGTGTTTCGGAACACGTAAAACCCAAGCAGCCGCAGCCAGCCCACCACCACGTGCCCGTAGATCCCCTTGTCCAACACCTCGCGCACAAGCTCCAGAAACAGGCTGATCCACACGACCCAAAGCGGGTAGGCGCCGGCGCCGATCAACTGGCTAAGCGCGGGAAACTGCTCCCTCGCCACGGCGGCCAGGAGATATCGCACGCACTTCCAGAGCAGCGCCAGTCCCAACAGTTTCAGTCCGGCCAACTGCGAGCGCGCAATGCCGTCTCCCTCGCCCGCCGACCTCTCGCTCAGGTATTCGTACCCCTTGCCGTAGGGCGTGCTCGTTCCGCCCCAGGCCGGCCACAGATAGAGCAGGTGATCGAGAAATCCCGTGCCGGCAATCTTTCCGCGCCGGCCGGCATGAACGAGGTAGCTGAAGCGCCACAGCAGAAAAGACCACGAGGCCAGGAGCAGGATCAGGACGGCGCGGGCCCAACCCTCGGCGGGCATCCACCGCCACATCGCGAAGACCGAAAGGCACGCCAGGGCGTGAAGGGCAATCAACGGCCGGCTCTGAATTGATTTCGGCCAGCGCCGAAAATTCCTCGCGGCCAGAAACACCAGGAAAGCCAGCGCCAGCAGACACGCGGATGCAACCGCGGCCGCCCACGCCGGCCCGCGCGGAAAATGCAGCCACAGCGCGGCAAGACTCGCCAGGCACAGAATCAGCCGGCGGCGCGCCGGAAAAATCTGATAGAGAGCGAGCGCCGCGGCGGCCGGCAACAACAACGCGCGATTCGCCGCGAAGACGAGCAGGCAGGCCAGGACCCAGATCGCGAGACGCCCGGCGACTGTCTGCGCCATCGCGATCCAGCGTGGATCCTTGTGCGGATGCCACATCGAAGCAATCAGCGAGCGCAACCTCACGACTGCCTGCTTTCAATGATCTCGAGGATCCCGGCGATCGAAGTCACGTCGGCGGCCGTGAGACCGCGTTCGGCGAAGTCGATGCCGTACTCGGATTCCAACCAGGTAATGATCTCCAGCAGCGCCAGCGAGTCGATCAGCCCGGAGCGGACGAGCCCCTCTCTCTCGTCGACATCCAGCGCGCGGTCGGGCCTGCGAATCGTGTCGAGAAAGGCGAGAAGCTTCTCCCGGTGCGTCAATGTCCGAGCACCGAGCGCATGTTCACCGGAGTGAGCGAGGAACAGGATTGCGCCAACTGATCGCGGTTGACTTTGCCGCGCGAGCTGCGAGGGATCGCGTCGAGAACGTACCAGCGGACGGGCATCTGGTGCTCGGCGAGCCGGCTGCGAACCCAGAGATACAGCCGGCGGATCGTTTCGTCGTCGCGGCTGCGAAGCACGACGGCGATAGCGACGTTCTGCCCGTAGAGCGCGTCGTCGCAGGCGAACGTGCTCACGTCCACGGTTTCCTCGAACTGCTCGGCCACCAGATCGACATCGCCGGGATGAATTTTCATGCCTCCCTTGTTGATTTCCTCGCGCTCGCGCCCTTTGAGGTAAAGCCACCCGCGGTCGTCGCGCACGCCGATGTCACCGGTGAGGAACCAACCCTCCGAGACGACCTCCTTCGTCAGGTCGTCGCGCTCGAGATAACCCCGCATGAGGGCCGGCGTATTCAGCCACACGTATCCCTGCTCTCCCGGCGCGCACTCCTCCGATTCGGCCGCCGGCGTGTCCGTGGTTCTGGCACGAAGCACCTTCACCACCGATCCCCATCCTTCGCCGATAAGTCCGTCCTCCGGCTCAAAAGCCCCCACCGACGTGCCGGCCGCCCAACTGCCGGTCTCGGTGATTCCGTAAGCGTTCCAGACTTCTCTTGTTCCGCTCCATTCCTGAATGCCGCGCCACAGATGTGCGGGCAGAGGCGCCGAGCCGCAGAACAGCCGCTTGAGATGGCCCGAGCGCGGAGGTCGGGAACCCTTGAGAGCGAGACGCCAGACGGAAGGAACCGACGACAGGAACGTCACGCGATGCTCGTCGAGGATTCGGCCCAGCTCCAGAAGAAGGCCGGCCTGAAAAGGCGGCGCGATGAGCAGCTCCTGGCCCGAGAGCCAGGGAAAAAGCGAATTACAGATGAGACCGTGGCCGAAGTGGGTCGGCAGGAGGCAAAGAGTCCGGCTGAAATCCGCGACGCCCAGCGATTGCCGCAGGCTCATCCATCGCGCCCGCAGCGAGCGATGGGTATGAACAACGCCCTTGGGCTGTCCCGTGGTGCCTGACGTGAACAGAATCAGCGCATCCTGGTCGAGTGCAGGGCCGGGCGCGGCCGGCTCCGCGTCGCCAGCGTCGCTCGCCGCCGTGTCGGCCAGCGCAACGCCAAGTGCACCGAGGGCGGAACAAAGCGCCGCCGGGGGCTCACCGCTGGTGAGCGCTACGCGCGCGCCGGCGGCCCGGGCGAGCACGCAGATCTCATAGTCGGTCAGGCGCGAATCGAGCGGCACGGCACAGCACCCCAGCCGCCAGAGAGCCAGCAGATCGGCGAAGAATTCCAGGCGATTGCCGAACAGCACGAGGACCCTGTCGCCGGGGCTCAACCCGAGCCGCCGGTAACGCGAGACGCGCTGTTGGACGTGCGTGCGAATCTCGGCCGGACTCCAGCGTCTACCGCTGAGCGGCTCCGACAATGGACCGGGCGAGAGTTCAATGAACATGGCGGCGGTCAGTCATTGCGGTTTGATTCCAAAATAACGATTGATCGCCTCGATTTGTTCCCGGATCGCCTGGCGTGCGGCGGCGCGCGTCGCGGGCGGCGCGGGCAGGCGCGGCGGGTCGGGATGACGAAAGTCCATCACAAAGTCACGCCGCAGGACAGCGTCGGCCACGTACAGAGTACGACCGGTCGGGTCGAGCGTTCCGTACAACGATTGATAGCTGTGGATCAGCACGACAGGCTTGTCATAGCGGCGCTGTTCCCCGGGCGTCAGAGTAAAGATCGGTCTGCCGAACAGTTCATTCGAGTCTACCGGGCGATATCCGAGTAAGTAGTAAAGCGTCGGCGTGATGTCATTGAGAAATACCATCCGTAGCGGGTCCCGCTGGAGCGCCTTCCGCAGGGCCTCGGGTATCCGGATGATCAGAGGAATGCGAATGAGCTCGGGAAACAGTCCGCCGTGCAGGGAGCGGTTGTGTTCGCCGAGAGATTCGCCGTGATCGGAGGTCAGGATGATCACGCTGTCCTGATACAGTTCGGTCTCTCGCAGAAGTTGCAGAAACCGGCCGAAATCGGCGTCGACGCGGCTCAACACCGACGCGTATCGACGGTTGAAGCCGCGAGGGATAGTGGCCAGTCGTGGCTCGCTCGACGTGAGCGGGTGGAGATCTTGGGGCTGCGTATAGAGAAACCAAGGGTCCCGACCGGCGGGCGCGCGGAGGATCGTTTGCACTTGCGCCATTGTCTTGCCGAGACGGATGTTGTCCGAATGGACGCCGAGGTCCAGCGGCTGACGCCGCCCCGATGGCGCCAGGATGCCGCGCATGACTCCGTCCCAGGTTACAACCGTCCGATAGTTCTCCCGCTCCATCAACTGCTCCAGACTGTTCAGGGGTGCGAAGGGGCTCACAAAGTGTTTGTGCGGGATCAGCGAACCGGCCCATAGGGAGGCCACCGACAGATTTGTTCCGACGTAGCGGGTGATCGCGTTCCCGATCACGTCGCTCTCGCGCGCGAAGCGGTCAATCTCGGGGGTAAACGTCACGGCGCTGTTGTAGGGCGAAAGATAGTCCCGGCGAAGGCAATCCACCACGATGATGAAGACATGCGGGCGGACCGTTCCGGAGCCGGGTTCGCGGCTGGCCAGCCGGATCGGCTTAGCCTCGACGTGGAAAGAAACGGGAAGATTCGTGTTTCGCTCCAGGTACCGGTAGAATCCGGTGTTGTCCCTCAGCGGCGTCATCACGCCATGCGCTATTAGAAGGGAGGGGTCGAGCAGCTTGAACTCCTCGAGCGAAACGGCCAGGTCCACGCCAAACGTGCGGCTCCAGATGCCCGGCCCCCACCTCTCCATGCAGACGTTCATCGCCAGAACGGGGATCACCGTCGCGAGCAGTATCTCCTGCCTCCACGCCGACGCCCGCCGGCCGCGCATTACGGAGTGGAAACCAAGCAGCACGATAGCCCAGCAGACCGACACCGCCAGGACTTGAATGGTTGAGTTCCAATCCGTTTCGCGCCTCCACGCGACAAGCGCCAGACCTGCCGCCGAACCGGCGAGAATCAAGATCGCACCCCGCGCTCGCCCCTGGTCGTCCCCGAAACGAAATGGCGCAAGGAGAATCGCCGAGGGCGACGCCATTCGGCTGCCCCGCGCAATCCTGGCGCAGAGGCCGGCGTACCATGCTCCGGCCGCGGTCACGACGGCCAGCGCATAGACTTCCCGCCACGCTCCGCCAATCGCCAGCGGATGAAAGATGAACCGCTGCAACAGAAACCGAAAGAATGCGGCCGCGACAAGCACGAAGATCAATAACCCGATCTTCTCCGGCTGCCGCGACAGCCGGCCCAGCCCGCGCGCAAACGCGACGACACAAAACAGCGCCAGGAAAACGACCATGTGCGCGGCCAGGCTCCATAAGCCGATGCCCAGCGCTTCGCCCAATGTGCGTTCGCCGCCGCCCGATCGTAAGAGTCCTGAACCGGTGAACAAGAGCCATAACCAGACGGCGGCCGCAAGCGCCGTCCCATAAGCCCGCGATGGGGATGCCGGCTCAGTGGACCATGGCACTCCGGTCGCGTACTGGCGCCAATCGGTGATTCCAGTCAGGATCAAAGGCACGAGCAGAGCCACGCCAAGCCACAGCGCACCCTCATCCATAGAGAGCGATGGCAAGGGATAGAACACGGTGAGCGCGCACCCGGTCACGAGCTGTAGGGCGAGCAGCGCGGCGAGAATCGCCCCGGAGCCGCGGCCGGAGATGGAAGGCCGCAATGTCCAGGCGTTGAGCAGAACCGTGACCCAGTAAACCGCCGGATACCATCTGAGCCCCACCGTGATCGACCCGATCATCCCTCCGCGGTGGATCAGGAAGTGCGTGAACGGGACATATACGAGCAGGAGATACGCGGCGGAAGCGATGCTGAAAAGTCCGAACCACAGCCGGATCGCCACGACGGCGGCGGTGGAGTCTGCCGATCTCACCTGCCCGAACCGCCCTGCCTGCCACTCTCCAGCCGCTCGAGATCCCGCCGCGACTCCACCGACCCCAGGGCGCTTGCGCGCCGATGCAGGTCAATCGCTTCTTTCGGTGATCCGGCGCGCTCCCGCAGGCCGGCCAGGCCACGCAACGCGGCGACGTCGGCGGCGTCAAGATCGAGACACCGCCGGAATTGGGCGGCGGCCTTTTCGACCCTTTTTTCGAGCAGGTAGGAATTCGCCAGTGGAACGCAGATGTCGCTGTTCGTTGGAAAAATCTCCGCGCCCTTCTCGAGCTGAACAGATGCTTCCCGGTGGTTTCCGGCGCTCGTCTCGTAATTCGCCAGGCGAACAAAGTCCCAGGCGAGGCGATGATGGCGGGTAAGGATCCGTAGTGCGGCGATCGCCCGTTCGGGGTTCTCCTTCGACCTGGACAGGGTTCGCAGGCGCCTGTTCTCCTCCTGACTAAGCTCGGCCTTCCGGTCGGATTCCGGTGGGTCGGCCGGCTCCGCGGGACCACCGGTTTCCCTCGCCAGGACGATGAGCAGAATCATAGCGCCCGGCAGCGCCATTTCTTTCCACGCTGAGCGTCGCGAAGACGTAAAAGTTGCCCTACTATCCGCGTGCGGCCGGAGCTACGACAGCACCCCGCGCAACGCTCCGGTGCTGTCGGCGAAGCGTTCCACGGGTGTGCCAAACGCATCGAGCATGGAAACGTAAAGATTCGATAGCGGCGTATCCGGCGTGTAGGACAGGTGCCGGCCGGTTTCGATACGACCGCCGGCGCGCCCGCCGAGAACGAGAGGCAGGTTGTGCGGATCGTGCCGGTCGCCGTCGCGCAGGCCGGATCCGAACAGGACCATCGAATTGTCGAGCAAAGAGCGCTCGCCTTCCCTGATCTCGCTCAACCGGCGCAGCAGGTACGCGTACTGGTCGATGTGCCATCGATTGATGAGCTGGTACATGCGCAGCTTTTCGGCCTGGCGCTGGTGATGGGAAGCGTCGTGGTGTCCGCCCTTGACGCCTTCGAGGAACGAGAAATTCTGGTTGCTGACCTCGTTGCCGAACATAAACGTCGAGATGCGGGTGGTGTCGGTCTGGAACGCGAGCACGATCATGTCCATCATCAGCCGGACATGCGCGGCATGAGTTCCGGGAATGCCCTCGGGTTTGGCCGACGGATCGAGCGCGACACGCGGTTTCCAGCCGGAGTCCTCTGGCTTACTGGCGCGATCCAGCCGGTCCTCGAGCGACCGCACGCCGGCCAGATACTCGTCCAGGCGCCGCTGATCCGCCGTGCCGAGCCGCTGCCGGAGATCGCGCGCGTCGTCCAGAACGCGGTCGAGGAGGAGCTTGTCGGATGCGACGGTGTCGGCCTGCGGTTCGCCCGCGCGAAAGAGCCGTTCGAAGACCATCCGCGGATTCAGCTCCTTGGGCAGCGGCGTCGTGGGTCCCGCCCAGGCGAGATGCGCCCCGTATACGCGCGTGTAGCCGACGTTGCGATCGACGCCGGTGGTTACCGGCGCGATGCCAAGCTCGAGCGAGGCGAGCGGCGTCCGCCGGCCCGCCTGCTTCGCGGCCACCTGGTCCATGGAAATGCCGTTGCAGTTGACGTCCACGCCGAGCGTCTTGGTGACGGTGGTCGACGTGAGGAATCCCGATATCTTTACGTAGTGTCCCTCGCCGCCCCGGCTGCCGGCATTCCAGAGGCTGGTCAGAACAAGGATGTCGTTCTTGAGATCGGCCAGCGGCTCCAGTGTCGGCGACAACTCGAAATCCCGGCCTTCTCCTTTCGGGGTCCACATCTCGGGATGAACGCCGTTTGGCATGTACAGCGCTGCCATGCGCACCGGCGCGTTCGTCACCGAGGCGCGCGCCATTCCCTCCAGCCAGGGAAGACCAAGTGCAGCGCCGGTCCCGCGCAATAACGTTCGACGAGATATCGGAATACCGTTCATCGTTTCTTCCTTACGGGCGTCTTAGGCGCTACATTCCTGGTGACCGTCCGGACCGCAGCCTTCGGAGCGCCGTCCTGCATCCTGAACGGCACGCTGAGCACGATTCCCTGTACCAGCGAGTGCGCCCCGTACGCGTCCCTCTTAACATTCTCCACCATTCTATCAACGGTGCAATAGTCTTCAAACGTCAGACCGCGGCCCAGGGCGTAGCCGAGCATCTTCACGGCCAGATTTCGTACGAACAGGTCGCGTTTGGCCGTCAGGACATGCCGGAGCTGATCCGGACCGTCGAACGTTGTGCCATCAGGAAGCTCGCCGCGGCTGTCGATCGGCTGGCCGGCCTCCTCACTGCGCCAGCGGCCCAGAACGTCATAGTTCTCCAGGCCGAAGCCGAGAGGATCGATCCGGCTGTGGCAGGCAGCACATACGGGTACGCGGCGGTGCTGTTCCAGGCGCTCGCGCACCGTTTTAGGATTGGCCGCGCCGTTCGTTTCCTCTATTTCCGGCACGTCAGACGGCGGGGGAGGCGGCGGCGTGCCGAGTACCGAATCGAGCACCCACTTGCCGCGGAGCACCGGGCTGGTGCGGTGGGGCAGCGAAGAAACGGCGAGGACCGCGGCCATCCCGACAAGACCGCCGCGGCGGTGGCCCTCAGGCAACACGGCGTGTTTCATGAACTGCGTCTGGCCGGGAAGGCTGTAGCCGTAGTGCCGCTGAAGCCTGTTGTTGAGAAAAGTATGCCGCGAATCCAGAAGATTCAGCAGCGACAGGTTCTCGGCCAGGATCTCCTGGAAAAAGAGTATCGGCTCATATCGGATCGCGGCTTTGAGCTCGGCGTCATAGTAGGCCGGGAAGAGCTTCTGGTCGGGCTTGATGTCGCGGCCCAGCTCGCGCGTGTTGAGCCATTGCTCGACGAAGCTCTCGGCGAAGTCGCGCGCCTTCGGATCGCGCAGCAGGCGCACCACCTGCTCGCTCAGCGCCTCCGGTGTGTTGAGTTCGCCCTTGGCCGCCAGGTCGAACAGCGTCTGATCGGGCATCGTGCCCCAAAGGAAATAGGAGAGTCTCGACGCGATTTCGTAGTCGCCGACGAGCCTCGGCCCCGGATTGGGGTTCCGCTCCTCAATGCGGAACAGAAAGTCCGGTGATAGGAGCACGCCCTGCAATGCGTATAGAATCGCATCCTCGAACGTGCGGTTCTGCGCCTGCGCCGTGCGGAAAAGTTTCAGGTGCCGCTCCAGCTCCCCGGGCGCCGCCGGACGGCGGAAAGCACGCGGTAAGAAAGACTCCATCGTCTTGCGCGCGGCCTGTTCGGGGGTTGTCGTCGCGTTTGGCTCGGCCGGAATAAAACGCGACCGCGATCGCGGATCGCGGGCGCCGTACTCGAGCGCGGCCCTGGCGGCCTCCAGATATTTTTCCGCGTGGAGCGGGGAGAGGAAGAGTGTCTCGGCGGCGTTGTCGAAACCCTCGCCTCCGGCGCCGTCGGCCGGCAGCGCGTGCCCGGCGTTGAAGTGAATGTTCAGCAGATCGCGCAGGGTGGCGCCGTACTCGTTGCGATTCAATCGCCGGATCGGCGAAGGCCCCGGCGTGATCCCGTCCGCACAGGCGGCGCGCGCCAGCGTGTTTTCGATCCACGAGCTGAACTTCTCGCGCTGCTCGACGCCCGGCGCAGGCTTGCCCTTCGGCGGCATCTCACCGTCGCGCACTCGCGCCAGCACCTTGCTCCAGATGCGCGGTTCCTGGAGCATGCTCGGCATGGTCGAGAATCGTGCGAGATTGAGACCCGAAGGCGCCTTAGGGCCCTGGTGGCAGGTGACGCAATAGGTGCGGACGAGTGTCCGCGCCTGTGTGAACGTGAACGCCGCCGGCTCCGCTGCCAGCAACGCGGCCAGAAGTACCGTCATTTACCCCCTTGATTGTAGCTTGAAGAGACTGGCGGGAGGCCGCCGCGGATCTGCGAGAATAGCTTCGATCATGCGTTATCGAACTTTTGGCCGGACGGGGTGGCAGGTCAGCGAAATCGGCTTCGGAGCCTGGGGAATCGGCGGCCGGCAGTGGCTCGGGGCGAAGGACGGGGAATCCGTTCGCGCGCTGCACCGCGCCATCGAGCTCGGCCTGAACTTCATCGACACGGCGCTGGCCTACGGCGACGGCCACAGCGAGCGGCTGGTCGGGCGCGTCGCAAAAGACTGCGGCGCGCGGCTTTGCATCGCCACCAAAGTACCGCCCAAGAACTACCTGTGGCCGGCGCGCCCTGGCATCGCCATCGGCGAGGTGTATCCGTACGACTACATCGTCCGCTCGACCGAGCAGAGCCTGCGCAACCTGGCGACCGATTCCGTTGACTTGCAGCAGCTCCACGTCTGGAATCCCGAGTGGCTCCAGGACGCCGGCTGGCGGCGCGCCTTCGAGGATCTCAAACGATCGGGCAAAGTACGCGCGGTCGGAGTCTCGATCAACGATCATCAGCCGGACTCGGCGCTCCCTCTCGTCCAGACGGGCCTCGTGGACAGCGTGCAGGTGATCCACAACATCTTCGATCAGACGCCGGAAGAACGACTGCTGCCGCTATGCCAGTCCCTGGGCGTCGGCGTGCTTTCACGCGTGCCGCTCGATGAAGGCGGGCTCACCGGCAACATTGACGCGGGGACACGATTCCCGGAGGGTGATTTCCGCGAGCGGTATTTCCGCGACGATCGTAAACATCAGGTGGCGGACCGCGTTGCCGCGATTCGGGCGGACCTGCCGGAGATAACAGGGACGATGGCCGAGATCGCCCTGCGATTCTGTCTGTCGCACCAGGCGGTTTCTTCGGTGATTCCAGGTATGCGCCGTGTGGAGAGTGCGGAAAGCAGTTGCGCCGCCAGCGAAGCCGGGGCCCTGCCCGAGGATGCCGTCGCGAAACTCCGTGCGCACGCCTGGCACCGGAACTTTTACCTGTAAAAGTCCGCCCGAACGCCGGCGCATTCTCCGGTCACACCCCTTCCTCAGCCTCGTTCGTCCAGCATTTTCAGCGCTTTTCACGTCGCCGGCGCCACCGTTCCGCACCCGTCATACTAAACTGAGGTCAGAAATAACCGGCCGCTTTTCGAGCCGGGTCTCCGGAGAATTCATCGTCAGTTGGTGTTCTGCGTCCTCGGGAATCCGCCACGCGGAGGAAAGAGGACTCGCCGCTCCGAAACGGGAAGAAGAGCGGGACAAGAGGGAATCGGTTCCCATACACGAGAGGATG
>Ga0187893_10011891_pt1 | contig 12501 bp, 13 predicted proteins | sample MA1701074metaG_FD_139574 | JGI IMG/M metagenome (GOLD analysis project Ga0187893, IMG submission 139574) | White microbial mat communities from a basaltic lava cave in the Kipuka Kanohina Cave System on the Island of Hawaii, USA - MA170107-4 metaG ...
CAGGCTCGACCGCCCGCGCACGCGTCCGAAGCACGGGATGGCCCATTCGGGCGACCTTCAAAACGGACATAGATTGGAGAAGTATATTGGCATGCAGGACGTCGAGTATCGCTTCTGTCCGGTCTGTGCGGGACCGCTGGAGAAACGTCAGCTGAAGCCGGTGGACCCCGAGCGGCTCGTCTGTTCCGCGTGCGGCTTCGTCTTTTATCTGGATCCCAAAGTGGCGGTCGGAACCATCATCCGGATGGAGGCGGCGACGACGACCGGAGCAGCCTCCCAACCGGACCGCGTCGTCCTCGTCCGCCGCGCGATCGAGCCCGGGTTTGGCCGCTGGGTGTTCCCCGGCGGCTATGTGGACCGGCGAGCCGATCGAGATCGCCGCGGTCCGCGAGGCGCGCGAAGAGTCCGGGCTGGAGGTCCGGCTCGATGGCCTCGTGAACCTCTACTCCTACGCCGGCCGGGCGCCCATCATCATCGTCTATGCGGCGACCGCGATCGGCGGCACGCTCTGCGCCGACGACGAGTGCTCCGACGCGCAACTATTCGGGATGGACGAAATTCCGTGGGATGAGCTGGCATTCCGCAGCACGCGCGAAGCCTTGCGGGACTACTTCACAGGCAGGGGGTCCCGCGGTTCATTGCTGTAGAATTGCTTCCAGTCCTGTAAGCGGCCTCTCTGCGGCTCCCCCAAAACAGGCCGATAACCTACGTGTCGACGTCGGCATGTCCCGTGCACCGACCTCGACAGTTTTCCTAGCGAAGGTGTGCCCCATGACCAGATACATTCTTGGCGTCGGATTGGCGGCATCGCTGGCAACGGGCTGCAGCTACGAGCGTGGCAATCCAACCGAGCCGACCTCGAGCGGATTCCAGGGACTCACCGGCAACTGGGCCTCCGCCAGCAACCTGCCGTCGCGAGAGAACTGCACCGACTTCCAGTGGAGTATCACGGAGCGGACAGCCACCAGCGCCAGTGGGACGTTCAGCGCGACCTGTAAGGGCGACCTCCGTATCAATGGGTCGGCAAGAGCGACGTTGGCGGGAGACGTGATCTCATGGAGCGCCAACGCCAATGCGACCAACGTGCCGGTCGTCGGAACCTGCCCGATCGCGCTCGGCGGCACGGCCGAGCTCGGCGTTGATTCGGTCGCGATCCACTACAACGGTGACGTCTGCGGGTTCGCCGTCAACGGGGTAGAAACGCTCCGACGACGCTAGCTCGGGATTACGCGAGCGCCTCAGCCTTCGCCGCTCCGTAAAACGAGTACCAGGGCGTCGCCGGTTTCAGCGCCTCGTTGACGTTGTTGATGTTCTTCACGCCCTCGTTGGCGAGCCAGGCCTGGAATGCGGCGGCGCCCTGCTTCGCGTAGACGGGGATGCCTTCCTTCCACGTCGCGCGGCCGCAGAGCACGCCCGCGAACTTCACGCCCGACTCGGCCGCGAGGGCGAGCGACTCCGTAAACTCGGCGTTGCTCACGCCAGCCGACAGATAGATGAACGGCTTCGTCGCGACATCCGCGGCGCGCCGGAAGGCGGCCATCGCTTCTTTCTTCGAGTAGGCTGCCTGGCCGCCGAAGGACTTCGCGCCTTCCACGAATTTCATGTTGACCGGAACCTCGACCTTCATGACGTCCACGCCGTACCGGTCTTTCGTGAACTCGGCCATGCTCCCCGACACAATCTCCGGCTTCTTCCTGGCGAACTCGAGACCCTTTTCGTCCTGGCCTTCTTCGTAGCCGACGAACTCCAGGAAGAACGGAATGTCGTTTGCCCGGCACTCGTCGCCGATGCGCTCGACCCAGGCGTGTTTCTGCTCGTTGATCGGTTTGGGATCGAGTGGTGAGTAGTAGAGGAGGATCTTGACGCAGTCCGCGCCGTTTTCCTTCAGCCGGCGCACCGACCAGAGGTCGAGAAGGTCGGGCAGACGGCCGGGGCCGGTCTTGTCGTAGCCGGTCTTCTCGTAGGCGAGCAGCAGGCCCGCGTTCTTGGCGCGGCGCTTGCTCGCCGGAATCCCCCACTCCGGATCGAGCAGGATCGCGCTGGCGTGCGGCGTGAGCATTTCGGTGACCAGCGACTTGAACTCTTCCATGTCGCGGTCGCCGACCTCTCCACCCTTCTCCTTCGCGAGCGCCTTCTGCAGCGAGCCACGCTGGTCCATCGCCGCCGCGGCGATGACGCCGCGATCGTTCGAGACCGCCTGCATTCCCTTCAGTTTACCGGCTGTGATTTTCATGACACCTCGACTGAAACCAAGAACTATAAACTAGAAACTTTTTTAAGAGGAAAGTGAAAGTCTTCCCTGACGGTCGCGGCCGCCGCCGATTCCACCATCGCGCCAATCGGCAGCGAGGCTTCGGCATCCTCGACCTCGACGAGCCGCGCCTTGGTGGACGGATGCCTGGGCGTAAAGAGAGTGCAGCAGTCCTCGTCCGGCAGAATCGAGATCGGGTACGTCCCGAGCCGCGTCGCCTCAACCGTAATCTCCTCCTTGTCCATCCCGACGAGCGGCCGCAACACCGGCAGCGTGGCGACGCGGCCGATCACCGAAAGGTTCTCGATCGTCTGCGACGCCACCTGGCCGACGACCTCGCCGGTCACGAGCGCCTTCGCGCGCCAGGCCTGCGCGATGCGCTCCGCGATCCGAAACATCAGCCGGCGGTAAATGACGACGCGCAGGGGCGGCGGGACCGTGATGACGACCTGTCGCTGGAGCTCGCCGAAGGGCACGAGCCCGAGCCGCGATCGCAGCTGGTGCTTCGTCAGCACCCGCGCCAGCTCGCGCGCCTTTTCCTGCGATGCGCGCGACACGATCGGATAGCTGTGGAAGTGCACGAATTGGACGCGGCACCCGCGCTTCATCATGCGCCACGCGGCGACCGGCGAGTCGATGCCGCCTGACAGGAGACAGGCGACGCGGCCGCTCGAGCCGACCGGCAGGCCGCCGGCGCCGCGTTCCTTGCCGAAAAAATAGAACGCCTCCCCACTCAGCATCTCGACATGGATCGTGAGCGCGGGCTGCTCGAGGTCCACGTGCCAGCCGCGCGCCAGCTTGATCCGTCCGCCCACCTCGCGTTCGATCTCGGGCGACGTCAACGGGTAGCTCTTGTCGGCGCGCCGCGCCGACACGCGGAAGCTCGGCACGTCCTCCGGCGGCAGATCGGCGAGAATCTCGCGCGCAATGCGGTCGACGTCGATTCCCGTACGGCCGGCGCGCGCGAAGTTGCCGATGCCGAAGACGTGTGAGACGCGCTCTCTGACCGCCTCCCAGTCCGCGGCGGGTCCAAGCACGATTTCGAGGCGCCCGACGAGCGCGCGGACCGCGACGACGTCGAGGTCCGCCGTCACGTCGCGCAGGTTGCGCACGAGCCGCGCGACGAACCACGGACGGTTGCGCCCCTTGAGCGCGATCTCCTGGTAGTGGACGACGACTGATTTCATCGGATCGCCGCCGCGGCCTCGTGCCCGGCTCTCACGGCGCTTTCAATCGTACCCGGCAGGCCGGTATCGATCCAGTCGCTCGCGATGAAGAGGTTGTCCAGGGCCGTCGCGACGGGCGGGCGTGCCGGTACGCCCGGCGCGACCGAGAACGTCGCGCGCCGCTCCCGGACGACGACGCCGCGTACGAGGCGCGCGCGCGCGGCTTCCGGCAGCGCGTCGCGGACGTGGGCGGCGGCACGCGCGAGCAGCTCGTCGTTACCGAGCGGCGCGAGGGCGTGCGCAGCGCTCGTGACGATCGACAAATGCGACGCGGCTCCGCCGAGAGTCACCCGCTTGTCGAAGATCCAGTGGAGCTCGCTGTCGGCCAGCCCGACAAATGGTTCCTCCATCACGGGCCGGTCGTACCACAGGTTGACGGTCACGATCGGCAGAGCCGGTGTGCGGCGCGCGGCATCGAGCGTCTTCGCGAGCGCGGACGGCACAGGAACTCGGGCGAAGAGATCCGCCATCGCGAACCAGGGAACGGCGCAGAGGAACGCACCGGCGGTCATGCGCTCGCCCCGCACTTCAACGGCCTCTACGCACGCCGCGTCACGAGTGAGGCTCGCCACGGCTGCCGGCGCGTTGATCCGGACCTCACCGCCGCGCCGTTCAATGTACTCACGAGCCGGCTCCGCGTACATGCGATCGAGCGGGCGCACCGGCAGACCGATGGCCGCCGCGCGTGCGCCACCGCCGAACATCTCGGCGAGAACGTGGACGAACGGTTCGGCCGCCGCCTGCTCGGGCGCCTGATTCAGCGCCGCGATCGCCAGCGGCTCCCAGAGCCACGTCCGAATCGCCGGACCCTGGCCAAGGCGGATCAGCCACTCACGAACGGTCTCCGTTCCAAGAGTTCCAGAAGTTCCATTGGTTCTACCGGTTCGAATCAGGGGAGCTGCGAGACGCAGCACGCTCAGCCGATCGCGCAGCGGCAGCGCCTCCCACTCCAGCACGCCGGCAAGGAGATGCAGCGGAGAGGGAAGATCCGGGCAGCGCAGTCGCGTCAGCGCGCCACCAGGCGCCACGAAGGGCACCTCGAGCGACGGCTGCAGGCGTACGTAGTCTTCGGCGCCAATCCGCCGGAGGAACGCAAAGGTATCTCGATAGCACCCGAACAGGACGTGCTGACCGTTGTCCACCAGCTCGCCGGTGACGCGGTCGGGAAAGGCGGTCGCCCGCCCACCCAGCCTCGGCCGCGCCTCGAGTACGAGCACGCGGGCGTTCCGCTCCGCAAGAGCGGCGCCCGCGCTCAGGCCGGCGAAGCCCGCGCCGACGATGACGACATCGAAATGACGACTGCCCAATGCCGAATGCCTAATGCCGAATGCGTCTACACGCGCAGGAGCCGGGTGCGCACCCACGTCGTCGCCGCGATCCAGGCCCGCGCCGGGCGAGGGACCCGGATCGGTTTCGTGAACACGTCGTAGCCAGAGGCTTCGATGCGCGTGAGGATCCCGCGGTAGATACCGGACATGATCTCCGCCGCGACGAGACGATGCGCGTCTTCGCGCGGAAGCGCAACCCTGGCGCGGGCGTAGTACCGGCGGGCGCGGGCCGCCTGATGGGCGAGCAGGTCCCGCAGGCGCGTGGACGGCACGCCCCTGCCGGCGCCGCACGCCGCGCGCAGATCGGCCTCCCTGACGCCGAAGCGATCGAGATCCTCCATCGGGAGGTAGAGGCGGCCGCGCGCGAAGTCTCCCGGCACGTCCCGCAGGATGTTCGTCAGCTGCAGCGCAACCCCAAGCTCCGACGCGTACGTGCGCGTCGCAGGGGCGCTATATCCGAAGATCTCGACGCAGATCAGGCCCACCGCGGACGCCACGCGCAGACAGTACTGATGCAGATCCGCAAACGTCGGATAGCGCGTCTGCGTCAGATCCATCTCGACCCCGTCGATGAGATCCTCGAATGCCCCACGGGGAAGGTTGAAGCGCTCGATGAAGGGCCGGAGCGCCTGCCCCTGTGGGGTCCGGGGGCTGCGCCTTGTCTTGCCCTCCGTGAAATCCGCGAAATCCGTGGTTTCGTGATCCGTGGAATCCGTGGCGTAACAGGCGTCCAATTCCTCCCTCCAGCGCTGCAGGCTGGCGCGCGCCTCCCCCGCTTCATCCACCTCATCGTCCACGGCCCGGCAGAAATCCCAGACGGCGACGATGGCGCGGCGCTTCTCGACGGGCAGGACCAGGAAGGAATAGTAGAAGCTGGTATCGCGTGCCACGCCCGCCTACCGCCACGCCAGAGCGCGCCAGACGATGACCGGCGCATCGGCCGGGCCGAGCGCGGGCCGCCGGCGGAATACGTCGAAATCGTCGCGCTCGAGGCGGTCAAGGATGCGCGTCCCTCCGAGCCACGTCAACCGCAGCTCCCACCGCAACCGGCCGGAGACGCCGTCGGCAACGCCGCGGCCTTCGTCGAAGAGGGTGCTCGTCCGCGCGGTCACCGCGGCGAGCGCGGCGCGCCATGCGGGCGTGATCCGCCGCGCGTCGAGATCCGACTCGGACGCGCCAGCCGCTTCCAGATCCGCCCGGGGAACGTAGAGCCGTCCCTTCTCCCAGTCGCGCCCGAGGTCCTGCCAGAAGTTTGCGAGCTGGAGCGCCGTGCAGAACGCGTCGGACTGCCGATCGAGCACGGGATCGTCATGGCCGGCGATTCGAAGGACCAGGCGGCCGACCGGATTCGCGGAGCGGCGGCAGTAGTCGAGGAGATCGCTCCACGTCGCGTAGCGATGGACGGTGACGTCCTGGCGGAAGGCGCTCAGGAGGTCGTTGAAGAGGGACAGCGGCAGGCGTTTTTCTCGAATCGTGTTGTGGAGCGCAAGGAACTGTAAGGGCGGTTCGCGAACCGCCCCTACCCTGCCGTCGCGCTGGTCGTGCAGCATGCCACGCCACCAGTCGAGCAATCTGAGGCGCTCCTCGACCGTGCGCATGCCCTCATCCGCGAAATCATCCGCCGTGCGCGCGAACGCGTAGACGGCGGCGACGTGCGGGCGCATCGCTCTCGGAAGGAGCAGCGACGCGACCGGGAAGTTCTCGTAGTGCTCGCGTGCGAGGCCTGCGCAAGCGTCGTAGGCGGATGCCAGCGGGGCATTGTCCGAGCCGGATTCGCGTGAATCCACGTGCATCTGCGGTTTATTCTATTGCAGCAACGGTGCGGGATCTCGTCGCCGGCCTCGTCGCCCTGGCGCTCCTCGTCTTCGCGCTCCTTGTCGGCGCGACGCTCCACTTTCATCGCCAGCGCCGGGAACGGACGCGCCGAGAGGCGCGCGTGAGCGGGCGCACGATCATCGCTGAGCTGCCGGAAGGCAGTGACCTCGTCTACGTCACCGAAGATCGCGAGCGGCTGTATGTCGGCGACCAGCCGATTGAGAAAGCCTCGATCCGCGGCGTGCGGCTGATGGTCAACGGCGGGCTCGTGTCGCACGCGGGCGAGACGCGGACCGAGCCGGCCGCCGCTGCCCACGCCACCTCGGACGAGGAGGCGTTCATCAGGGATCGCTGGGATGTCCTCGTCGACACATCGTCGGGTACGGTGACGATTGCGTGTGGGGCGATTCGCGAGCGCATTTCGCAAGATCTGGCGCGGCGGATCTACGACGCGGTCTCTAAGGAGGTAGGAGGTAGGAGGTAGGAGGTAGGGCGTTTCTTGTCACTGCCTCCTGCCTCCTGCCTCCTACCTCCTACCTCCTACCTCCTACCTCCTATCTCCTACCACTGGATCTCCACAACCCCCGCGCGCTTGTTGACCGCTCGCGCAAGCACGAACAGGAAGTCCGACAGGCGATTGACGTAGGCCAACACTTCGGGCTCGACCGCATCCGCGCCGAGCGACACGATGCGCCGCTCGGCGCGGCGGCAGACGGTTCGGGCGAGGTGCAACGCGGCGCCGGCGGGCGATCCGCCCGCCAGGATGAAGCGGCGCAGCGGCGGCAGGTCCCCCTCCAGCGCATCGATCCAGCTTTCCATCTGCGCGATCGCCTCGGCCCGGACCGCCGCTTTGGTGACGCGCTCCGCGATGCGCTGTGCGGGATCGGCGAGGCGCGCGCCGACCGCGAACAGATCGCGCTGGATCGTCTCGAGCATCCCGGCCAGCTCCGCGTCGAGGCCCGACGCCCGCGCCAATCCGAGCCAGGCGTTGGTTTCGTCGATGGCCCCGTACGCGTCGACGCGCGGATCTGCTTTCGAGACCCGCGTGCCGTCGAACAGACCGGTTTCTCCCGCATCGCCGGTCCTGGTGTAGATTTTCACCGGACGGATTATAGGGCTTGCGACAGACGTTTCCGCCACCGACGCCGGAAAAGCGTCGGCGCTTCCGCCGGGTGCTGCTGACGTGGTACCGCCGCCATGGCCGCGACCTTCCCTGGCGTCAGACGCGCGATCCCTACCGCATCCTCGTTTCCGAAATCATGCTGCAGCAAACGCAGGTCGACCGCGTCCGGCCGAAATACGAGGAATGGCTCACGAAGTACCCGACGCTCGGCGCCCTTGCCGCGGCGGACGAAGCGGAGGTCGCCGAGACCTGGCGGCCGCTCGGCTACAACATCCGACCGCGCCGGCTGCAGACGATCGCGCGTGAAGCGGTGGCGCGCTACGGCGGCACGCTACCGTCGGACGAAGCCACGCTCCTGTCGTTCAAGGGGATCGGCGAATACACCGCGGGCGCCGTCCAGAGCTTCGCGTTCGGCCGACGCGCGGCGATTCTCGACACGAACGTCGCGCGCGTCCTGTTCCGCGTCTTCGTCGGCGGCGGAAACGCGAAGAGCCACGCGATGAAGCAACGGCTCTGGGACATCTCCCGCGGGGTGCTGCCCCACCGCCACGTCTTCGACTTCAATCAGGCACTGATGGACTTCGGCGCGACCACCTGTACGGCTCGCAACCCGAAGTGCCTTCTCTGCCCTCTGGCGGCGATCTGCCTGTCGCGGCCCGAGGGAGAGGCGCCCACAGCCCGCTCGACATGACGTTGACCGTCGTCGCGGCGGTCGTCGAACGCGGCGGACGCTTCCTCGTGACTCGACGCCAGCCTGGCGTGCATCTCGAGGGCTGGTGGGAGTTCCCCGGGGGCAAGTGCGAAACGGGCGAGACGCACGACGCCTGCCTGAGACGTGAGCTGGACGAAGAACTCGGGATCGAGGCGCGCGTCGGACGACTGATCCTGGACACCTCTCACCGCTACGCCGACCGGACCGTCCGGCTCTACTTCTACCGCTGTGAGATTCACTCGGATCCGCGGCCACTCCTGAAACAGGAAATCAAATGGGCCACGCGTCCGGAACTGCGTGAGCTCGAGTTCCCGCCTGCGGACGCGGAGCTGATTCAGTTTCTTCAGGACGCCTGAACAAACGGCAGCTTCGTCACGACTGCGGATCCCCCGCCGCTGAGATCCAACCGGGTGCCGGGCTCTGCGAGATCGCGTCCGACATAACCCAGCGCGATCACCCGGCCGAGCGCGGGTGACCGCCCAACGGACGTCAGCCGTCCTGTTTCGCGATCGTTCGCGACGAGCGGCGTCCCCGGCGGCGCGTCTCGATCGAGTATCAATCCGACGAGCTTGCGCGCCACGCGCCCGCCGCCGCGGTGGAGCACGCGGACGATCACTTCCTGGCCGACGTAACAACCCTTCGTGAAACTGATCGCGCGGTCCTCGATCCCCGCCTCCAGCGGGATCGTATGCTCGTCCATATCCGGTCCGAAGCGCGGGCGCCCTGACTCGATGCGGACGATCTCTGCCACTGCCGGGTCCGCCACAGGCGCGCCGGCCGCGGTGAGCGCGTCGCTGAGCGCCGCCGCGGCCGGGACCTCGACGAAGAGATCGTAACCGGGGATGCCCAGCCAATCCGTGCGGGCCGCGAGCACCGTCGCGCCGCGGAACGTCGCGGCAGCAGTGGCGTAGAGCGGCACGCGCGCCGCCTGACCGCCGGCGAGAACGCGCTCAATCATCTCAGTGGATCGAGGACCGTCCAGGCCGAGGTGCTCGTAAAGGCCTGCCTCGTCCTCGAGCGTCACGTCCTCGCTGAAGATCGACGCCTCGATGTGCGCGATGACGGCGTCGCGGCGCGGTGCGGGAACGAGGAGAAGCGCGCGATCGGTCAGCTCGAGGACGACCAGGTCGGCGATCATCCGTCCTTGCGGGGTCAGCCACGCCGCGTAGCATCCCGACCCTGGGCCGAGCGCGCCGACATCGTTCGTCAGGAGGCCCTGCAGCAGCACGCGGCGATCCGCGCCGCCGAGAACGATCCGGGCGAGCGCCGACCGATCGGTCTGCGCGGCCCCGCGTCGCAGCGCGGCGTAAATGTTATCCTCGTCCAATGCCCCTCGCTCGCTCCTCATATTCTATGGCGGCGCTTCTGCTCCTTGCCGTCGCGGCGCCCGCGTCTGCGCAGACGGCGACGGAACCGACCGCCGGCCGCGCTGGTTTCACGATCTTCGTACGCGGCGCGCAGATAGGGCGGGAGGACGTCGATCTCTCCCGCACCCCTGGCGGTTGGACGATCGCGTCGACGAACCGGCTGTCGCCCCCGATCGATCTCACGACCAATCGTTTCGAGATCCGCTACGGCCCCGACTGGCAGCCGATCGAGTTGAAGCTCGAGGCGACGCTCCGCGGTGCCCCGGTGGGCCTCGTCACGTCGTTCGGCGTGACCACCGCGATCAACGAAATCACGCAGGCGGGCCAGACGACGCAAAAGACGGACGAGATCAAGGCACGGACCGTCGTGCTGCCGAACAACCACTTCGGGGCGTACGAGGCGCTCGCCGCCCGGCTCGCGACCGCCAAGCCCGGGGACGAGCTGCCGGCCTACATCGCGCCCCAGGTGGAAATCCCTGTACGGATCGGCGACATCACGGCCGAAACGATCCGGACCCCGGATCGAGTCGTCGCGGTTCGCCGCGTCCCACTCACGTTTCAGAACCCGGGCGGAGCGCTTCAGGCGGTCATCTGGATCGACGATCGATCCCGCCTCGCGCGGTTCGAGATTCCCTCGATCTCGCTGCAGGTCGTTCGGGAGGAGCTGGCATCGGTCGCCGCCAGACGCGAGACGACGAGCCATCCTGGCGACGCGCTGGCGACCATCCCTGCGTCCGGATTCACGTTGGCGGCGACGATCACGCGCCCGCCGGGTCCGGCCGCGGCCGGGCCGCTCCGGCTCCCTGCCATCATCTTGGTCGGCGGCTCGGGCCCGACCGATCGCGATGAAGTCGTCGCGGGGATTCCGATTTTTGGCCAGCTCGCCGGCGCGCTGGCCGACGCCGGCTTCATCGTCGCCCGCTACGACAAACGCGGCGTCGGTCAGAGCGGCGGCCGGCTCGAATCGGCGACGCTGGTGGACTTCGCGGAGGACGTGCGGGCCGTCGTGAAGTATCTGTCGAAGCGCGACGACGTCGATAAACGCCGGATCGCGCTCATCGGTCACAGCGAGGGCGGCTCCGTGGCGATGATTGGGGCGTCGCGCGAGCGGTCCATCGCCGCCGTCGCGCTCGTGGCGACGATGGGGTCGCCTGGCGCCGAGCTGATTCTCGAGCAGCAGCGGCACGTCCTCGAGCGGCTCAAGGCACCGGAGGTGGAAAAGCAGGCAAAGATCGAACTGCAGAAAAAGATCCAGCAGGCCGTGTTGACCGGGACCGGCTGGGAGGGGATTCCACCCGAACTCCGCAAGCAGGCTGACACGCCGTGGTTCCAGAGCTTCCTGGCGTTCGATCCGTCCAAGGTGATGACGAAGGTGCGTCAGCCCGTGCTCGTGATTCAGGGATCGCTCGACACGCAGGTGCCACAGCACCACGCGACACGGCTCGGCGAGCTGGCCAACGCGCGGAACAAAGCGCCAAAGACGGAAGTCGTCGTGATCGACGGCGTCAATCACCTGCTCGTTCCGGCGACGACGGGAGAGGTCGACGAGTACCCTCAGCTCAAGGACCGCGTCGTCAGCCCCAAGGTGACGGAGAAGATTGTTTCCTGGGTGAAAACGGTCATGTAATGCCAAATGCATTCGATCGGGCCGTGCGATAGATTAAAAGCCCACTATGCGCATCGGAGTCCCCAAGGAGACCTTCCCTGGAGAAACACGCGTCGCGTTAGTACCCGCGGCGCTCGCACCCCTGCAGAAAGCGGGCGCCGCGATCGCGATCGAGCGCGGCGCCGGCGAGGCGGCGGGATTTCCCGACGCGGCGTTCACTGCGGCGGGCGCCGAGACCGTTTCGCGTGACGACATCTTCGCCTCGGGCGACGTCCTCCTGCAGGTGCGCACGCCGCCGGCCAATCCCGATCAGGGGCGCGCGGACCTCGCGCGGATCCGTCGCGATCAGGTTCTCATCGGTTTCGCCGAGCCGCTGTCTTCACCTTCCGAAACACGCGCGATCGCCGAGCGAGGCGCTACGCTCTTCGCGATGGAGCTGATGCCGCGGATCACGCGCGCCCAGAGCATGGACGCGCTCTCGTCGATGGCCACGATCGCGGGATACAAGGCGGTGCTCATCGCCGCGTCCACGTTGCCGCGCATGTTCCCGATGCTCATGACGGCGGCGGGCACCGTCGCACCGGCCCGCGTGTTCATCATGGGCGCCGGCGTCGCCGGCCTCCAGGCGATTTCGGCCGCGCGGCGGCTCGGGGCGAAAGTCGAGGCCTACGACGTGCGGCCGGCGGTGAAGGAACAGGTGCAGAGCCTCGGCGCGAAGTTCGTGGAGGTGCCGCTCGAAACCGCAGGCGCCGAGGACAAGGGTGGCTACGCAACCGCGCAGGACGAAGCCTTCTACCGCCGTCAGCGCGAGATGATGCAGAAGGTCGTCGCCGCCAACGACGTCGTCATCACGACCGCGCTCGTGCCGGGGCGGAAGGCGCCGATCCTCGTGACGGAGCAGATGGTCGCGGGCATGCAGCCGGGATCGGTCATCGTCGATCTGGCGGCGGAGCGCGGCGGGAATTGTGAGCTGACCGAGCCCGACCGCACCGTGGTCAAGCGGGGCGTGACGATCATCGGCCCGACCAACCTCCCGGCCACTGTCCCGTACCACGCCAGCCAGATGTACGCCA
>Ga0187893_10011892_pt1 | contig 12499 bp, 10 predicted proteins | sample MA1701074metaG_FD_139574 | JGI IMG/M metagenome (GOLD analysis project Ga0187893, IMG submission 139574) | White microbial mat communities from a basaltic lava cave in the Kipuka Kanohina Cave System on the Island of Hawaii, USA - MA170107-4 metaG ...
AAGATCCGCAACGCTGAGCGTGTCTTGAGTCTCCGTCTTGCCGCGCCGCAACAGTGCCTTCACTCGAGCTTGCAGTTCGGCAAAAGCAAACGGTTTGGTCAGGTAGTCGTCGCATCCTTTCTGGAATAGCTCCACCTTGTCTCGCACCGCTCCACGGGCTGTCAGAACCAGAACGGGAACGGCTCGATTGGTTTTTCGCAGAGCGTGCAAAACCTCCTGGCCGGACATGCTCGGAAGCATCAAGTCGAGAATGATCAAGTTGTATTCTTTTGACTCAGCCAGCTGTAATCCTCCTTGCCCGTCGCTTGCCACATCGACGAGGAACTTGTCTGCGGAGAGCCCTCGCCGAAGAAAACTGGCCACTCGTCGGTCGTCTTCGATTACCAGGATTCGCATAGTTCACTCTACTCCTCGATTATGAGAAATCCATGAGACCCAGATTAGAAAACTCTCATCATCAGCCGGCCTTAGATCCATCGATTATGAGAAGGATTTAATGTTTCTCTCATCAATTTCTCACGAGGGTCTTGTAGAGTCGAGGAACTCTGAAAGAGGGGGACAATGAATATGAAAGCGCATGGACAGTCATTTGCATCGCGTGGATTGTCCGCTCTGATTACCTCTGGAATATCGCTGGCGCTTTGCTTAGGACAAGCCGGAAAAGAGCCGAAAGAAAGCAAGCCAACGATTCTCTTCGTCTGTGAGCATGGCGCAGCGAAAAGTGTTATCGCTGCTGCTTACTTTGACAAGCTCGCGAAGCAGCGGAATCTAAATTACAAAGCAGCCTTTCGTGGCGTGAACCCAGACGCTGAGCTCAACGCAGCAGCAGCAAAGGGACTCAAAGAGGATGGGATCGATATCGCCGGCTGGAAACCGGCGCTCGTAGCTAAAAAGGACGTGGACGACGCATCCAGAGTGGTCACCTTGGGTTGTACGTTACCTCCAGGAATCAGCAAAGCCTCGAAGGTCACGGACTGGAACAACGTTCCATCTCCCAGCCAGGACTACGAATATGCACGGGATAACATCAAGAAAAGAGTGCAAGAGCTTGTTGATGATTTGGCAAGAGAGAAAGAATCAGCCGAGGGGAAAAAGCGGTGAACGCCATGGTCGCCGGCTTTGCAATGCTCCCAATTGCCAGCAAGACATTGACCAGCTCGAATCGCACATGGTCTCCTCGCTTGGTCCCAGGCGTCGGAGTTGCTACACTGCAGGGCACGCCGGAGGGCTGAACTGATAGCCTGGTCGATTGTGCGTAGGGTTTCAATCTTCTATCAATTGCTCATGGCGGCGGTCGAGGTTGAAGACTGTTCGGCAACCTGCGCCTGCTAGGAAAGCACCACGGATCGAAGACCAGCGAAGCCTATCGTGATCCTGTTCGATGACTGAAACCCAGACAAACGAGACGGCTGAGGCTTTTTTCGAAGACAAGCGTACCAAACGTCGATGGCGCCAGATTCTGTGCGTGGTGGGGCTAGCCATCGTTTTGATTTCCAGGTGCCCGTACGCGCGCGGTCAGGCTTCCGAAGCGAGACAGAGCGAGCCCGTCACACTGAAGCTCGATCAAGCCGTTGAGTTCGCGCTCAGCCACTATCCCGCGGTCAAGGCGGTGCTTGCGCAAGCCGCCGCAAGCCGCTCAGGCGTGGACTTGGCACGGACTGCCTACCTGCCCAGCACAGACCTCGTCTGGCAGGCCAACCGCGCGACGCGGAACAACGTGTTTGGCCTCTTCTTCCCGCAACCCATTCCGCTCCCGATTTCAGGACCAGTTTTGGGTACCAACAATGGCACCAATGTTTGGGGAACGGCCACGGGTTTTCTGTTCAACTGGGAACCCTTTGACATGGGACTGCGCAAAGCGCAGGTAAGCACAGCACGGGCGCAGGAAGCGCAGGCCAAAACCGCCATCGAAGTGACTCGCCAGGATGTGGCTGTGGCCGCAGCCGACGGGTTCTTGACCTTGCTGGCATCGCAGCAGGCGGTTCGGGTGGCCCAGGCGAGCGTGGACCGCGCACGCGTATTGGCCAATTCGATCGATGTGCTCGTGAAAAATGAATTGCGCCCGGGCGCCGATGCCTCGCGTGCTAAGGCAGAGCTGGCGGCGGCCGAAACGCAGCTCATTCAAGCCCAACAGAGCGAGCAAATCAGCCGTGTGACCCTGGCCCAGCTGTTGGGAATTGCCGGAGCGGCGGTCACCATCCAGGAAGGGCCGCTGCTGCAAATGCCGCCTTCCATCGAGACGCCGCCGCCTTCGGCTATGACACATCCCCTGGCCAATTTTCAAGCCGCTGCGGTTGACTTGGTGAAGGCGCGTCAGAAGGAGTTGGATCGCTCTTATTTCCCCAAGTTCGACTTTCAGGCGGCCACATTTGGAAGAGGTTCGGGAGCTCAAACCAGCGGTGAGACGCTTGGAGGACTCAACGGCCTCGCACCCAATACCGTCAATTGGGCCGTTGGATTCACCGCCAAGTTCCAGCTCTTTGATTTCGCGTCCATACGCAACCGCAAAGAAATCGAAAAGCATCTGGCCACCGCGGAGTCGGCACGCTTCGATCAAGTGGTTCAGAATCTCACCGCTCAAAGCGAACGAGCCAGGGCCGAAGTGGAGGGAGCGCGGCGCGTGGCGGAGAATACGCCCGTGCAGCTAGATGCTGCCAAAGCCACTGAGGCGCAAGTACGCGCACGCTACCAGGCCGGGCTGGCGACCCTTGTCGATGTTGCCGATGCCCAGAGGCTGCTGACGCAGGCAGAGATTGAAGATTCGTTGGCACGGCTGCGGGTGTGGCGGGCGTTGCTGGCGCTAGCAGCATCTCGGGGCGATCTAGGGCCGTTTCTGCAGGAAGTGCGCAAGTAGAGGAAGCCGGCCAGTTCTCGGCGCAAAATTGCCATCGACGGTGACCTTCATGTTGGCACGGGCTAAAGAGCTGCGTAAAACGCAGATCAATAGAGGTTGGAGATTGTGAAGCGGCACGAGGCCGCTTCTTCCTTATAGAGCCCCAGCGGGGCGTTAGAGGGTAGCCCAGAGTAGCACCAGCGGAGGAGCCGCGGGTGCTACCCTGGGTCAGCGTTCCAACCAATTCTTCTCCTCTCCCCCGAAGCGTCTGCCGTTGGGCGATTTGGGGGAGAGGTCGGGAGAGGGGGCCATTTGTTGCCGAGTGGCGAGTGTCCGGTTTCATCGTTGTTCAAACATTTCTCGACACGAAGCGTGATTTTCGCAAATGAATCGGTTCTTCCCCCTCACCCTAGCCCTCTCCCCCAACACAAAAAGCGTGTTGGGGGAGAGGGAACAAATTTTGAGACTGTTGACCCAGGGCTAGAGACCTGACGCCCCGCCGGGGCTCCAACAGGAAGCAGCGGCCTCCTGCCGCTGCACTTCTTGAAAATGTGAGATCTCAAGAGACCTGCTCAAAACCCAGAGTGCGCGACATGGCTACCCTCCTGAAGTTTGTCGGATCTGATTCAGCAAGGAGCTCCGAATGTGGCTGGTATTGATGGCATTGAAACGGCCGGTGACGATTCTGGTCGCGGTGTTGTCGATTGCCCTCGCTTCGATCCTGGCGATTCGCCAGATGAAGGTGGATATCTTCCCGAAGTTGGGAGCGCCCGCCATTTATGTCGCTCAACCGTATGGCGGCATGGATCCCTCCCAGATGGAAGGCTATCTCACCTACTACTACGAGTATCACTTCCTCTACATCACCGGAATTGAGCACGTCGAGTCCAAGAGCATTCAGGGTGTAGCGCTCATGAAACTGGTCTTCCATCCGGAGACTGACATGAGCCAGGCGATGGCGGAAGTGGTGGGTTACGTGAACCGGTCGCGTGCCTTCATGCCGCCGGGTGCTGTGCCTCCCTTCATCATGCGCTACGACGCGGGCAGTGTTCCGGTGGCGCAATTGGTCTTTTCCGGCGAGAGTCGCAGCCCGGGCGAGATGCAAGACATCGCTCTGAATCGCGTCCGGCCCATCTTTGCAACCTTGCCAGGCGTGTCGGCACCTCCACCTTTCGGGGGCAACCAGCGCACGATTGTGGTGCGAGTCGACCCCGAGCGCATGCGGGCGTACCGGCTCTCGCCGGAAGAGGTTGTCGCCAAGATCAACCGGGCGACGACGGTCCTCCCGTCCGGAAGTGTGCGCACCGGCGATCTCCTTCGGTTTGCATCCACCAATGCCGCCCTCGGCGCCAACATCGCCGAGCTTCTGGACACACCACTGCGCTTGGGGTCGGGGCCAACCGTCTATCTGCGGGATATCGGAACCATTGCGGATAGCACCGACGTCGTCGTGGGCTATGCCCACGTGGATGGCAAGCGCACGGTCTACATTCCCGTCACCAAGCGGGCGGATGCATCCACACTGAGCGTCATTCAAAACGTTCGAGAGGCGCTTCCCCGGATGCGCAATGTCGCACCCGAAGATGTGAGGATCGACCTGGAGTTCGATCAGTCCGGATACGTCGTCAGCGCCTTAAAAGGATTGATTCAGGAAGGGCTGCTGGGCGCATGTCTGACCGGATTGATGGTGCTGCTGTTTCTTCGCGATTGGCGTAGCGCCTTGATCGTGGTCATCACCATTCCGTTCGCCTTGCTTTCTGCCGTCGTGTCTCTCTGGATCACAGCGCAGACCATCAACATTATGACCCTCGGCGGCTTGGCGCTGGCGGTGGGTGTACTCGTGGACGAAGCGACCGTCGAAATCGAAAACATCCACTCCCACATGAGCGGCGGACTTTCCAGGGCGCGGTCTGTGGTGGATGCCTGTCGAAAGACGGCCCTCCCAAGGTTCCTGGCCATGCTCTGCGTGTTGTCCGTTTTCATGCCATCGCTTTTCATGACCGGCGTTGGACGCCAGCTGTTTGTTCCGCTTTCGCTGGCCGTCGGGTTTGCGATGGTCTCGTCCTACTTGCTGTCGAGTACCCTCGTCCCGGTCCTCTCCACCTGGTTGATTCGCCCTCAGCACGAAAAGCAAAAGGGATTCTTCGACAAGCTGCAGTCCGGCTACCGCGCCCAACTCGGTTTTGTTCTCCGCTTTCGCTGGCTTTTGGCGGTGGCCTACCTGGTCGTGACGGCCGTCTTCATCTACGTGCTGTTCCCCAAGGTTGGCGCAGAGATTTTCCCGGCAGTGGAGACCCGGCAGCTCCAGCTGCGCCTTCGGGCTCCAACGGGCACACGCATCGAACGCACGGAAGTTATGGCGCTCAAAGCGATGGATACAATCAAAGAGGCCGTCGGCCCGGACAATGTGCAGATCACGACGGGGTTCATTGGTGTGCAGCCGCCCAGCTACCCCATCAACACCATATTCCTCTTTACCAGCGGACAGCATGAAGCCGTCCTGGGAGTGGCGCTGAAGCCCGCGGCGCCTCCAGTGAATGAGGCGCTCAAAGAAACGCTGCGTCAGAAGCTAAAAACCACCTTGCCCAGCGTCTCCGTCTCCTTTGAAGCGGCCGACATCATCAGCCAGGTCATGAGCTTTGGTTCGCCCACGCCGATTGAAGTGGCGGTGCAAGGCCCCAGCCTGCCAGACAACCGCGGCTTTGCCGAAAAACTGCGTGGCGAGCTGGAGAAGGTGTCTTCTTTGCGCGATCTGCAGTATGCCCAGCCTCTGGATTACCCGACGATGCGCGTCACCATCGATCGCGATCGGGCAGGGCAGTTTGGACTGGCGATGGCCGACGTGGCCAAATCGCTGGTGGCCGGCACTTCTTCCAGCCGTTTCACGGACCCCAACTTCTGGAGAGACCCTCGGAGCGGCAATGCCTTCCAGATTCAGGTCGAGATTCCGCAACACAAGATGGCTTCGACTGAAGACGTTCAAAACCTCCCCGTCATGAATCACGGCGGGGCAGGCACCGATATCTCCCGCACCGTACTGGGCGACGTCGCCAAAGTGGACTACGGCACCGCGCCAGGAGAAGTGGACCGCTACAACATGCAGCGCGTGGTCAGCTTCACCGCGAATATTCATGGGAAGGCCTTCGGACAAGCAGTGGGAGATGTTAAAGCTGCCATCGCGCGCGCCGGTGAACCACCCCGCGGCGTCACCGTCTTCACGCGCGGACAGGTTCCGGCTTTTGAAGAAACGTTTTCAGGCCTGCGGATCGGCCTCCTTCTGTCTGTTGTGGTGATCTTCATTTTGCTGGCCGCCAACTTTCAGTCCTTCCGGCTCGCGTTGGCCGTGGTGTCCACCGTGCCGGCCGTGATCTGCGGTGTCTTGCTCGTCCTGCTGCTCACGGGCACAACCCTGAACGTACAGTCCTTCATGGGGGCGATCATGGCAATTGGCATTTCCGTCGCGAACGCCATTCTACTCGTCACTTTTGCCGAGAACGCCCGGCGCGGCGGAGCCGTGGTTACAGAAGCCACGCTTGAAGGCAGCGCGGGCCGGCTCCGCGCCGTGTTGATGACCGCCCTGGCGATGATCGCCGGAATGATACCCATTGCTCTTGGAACCGGAGAGCGAGCGCAGGCAGCCCCGCTCGGAAGGGCGGTGATCGGCGGCCTTGTCTTGGCAACATTCGCAACGCTCATCGTCCTACCCGCGTTCTATGCGATTCTGCAGGCAAGAGCCAGACCCGGGTCCCCGTCCTTAAATCCCAACGATCCAGAAAGCACGTACTATGAACCACTTTAAGTCTGAATTCCTAAATATGGATCTGCGATTCAGTGCCAACAATGCTGGGCAGGCTTCCCAGCCTGCTGGTAGGGGCGTGCCATTCTGGCTCCCCTCCTCGGCTGAGGAGGGGCGGGCGCTGGCACGGGACGGCAGTCCCACGCTCGCGCCGGGGTGGGGCGACCAGTCTTGCCCCCTCACCCTGGCCCTCTCCCCCAACACGAAAGGCGTGCCGGGAAAGAGGGTACAAACTGTGGGAACTCTTATCCAGGGCTGCCCGACCAGCTCCGGCCGCTCGGGCAACCCTGGGCTACGGGCTTACGCCCCGCTGGGGCTCGATAAGGAAGAAGCGGCCTCCTGCTGCTTTGCGAATGTTCAATCCCTAACGTCGTACGCTCCAGTTTGCTCTCGCAACGAACTCAACCGATTTCGGTTCCCCTCGCCCCAACGCGGGAGAGGGGTTAGGGGTGAGGGGGATTCCGATAGCGTTGATCGGCACACGGAACCCAACGCCCGGTTCGGGTTCGAATCCCTCCAGGATCAATCAGGTGTGTGCTCACCCCCTCACCCCCAGCCCCTCTCCCGCGTTGGGGCGAGGGGAGCCGAATCCAGGGTCCTGCCGCAGCGATCAGGCATACACGGGACCCGTCACGATAATTCACAATGTTTAGTAAATGCCAGACAAGAAGGCCCGCATAAAAGCATTCTGGCTACGTTTCTCTCCAACTTCGCAATTCTGGTCAGACTTTGTTTGTTGTTTCTGCTCTGCACGCCTCTTTTCGCCCAGACTCCGGTGGAGTGCGTCCGGGTGGTCTCGAAGTCCATCGACCGCCAGGTGCGGCTTCCTGGTGAACTGACTCCTTACCTCAGTGTTCCGATCTATGCGCGGGTGGCGGGATTTGTCGACCGAGTGGAAGTAGATCGGGGAAGTGTGGTGAAAAAAGGTCAGCTCCTGGCTACGTTAGTTGCGCCTGAGACGGAGGCCCAGATTGCGGAAGCCACTTCCAAGGGCCAGGCAGTTCAACTGCAACGTGCCGAGGCGGCGGCGAAACTTTCAGCGGCGCAGAGCACTTACGATCGCTTGAAAGCGGCGTCGCAGACACCCGGTGTGGTGGCTGGAAACAACCTGGTGGTAGCCGAGAAGAATGTGGAAGCGGCGCAAGCCCTCGTGAGTGCTTACGAGGGTTCGATCAAGGCGGCTGAGGCCTCAGTCCAGTCGCTGAAGGCGCTGGAGAAGTACCTCACCATCACAGCGCCCTTCGACGGCATCATCACCGACCGCGCAGTGCATCCGGGAACGCTGGCGGGGCCAAACGCCGGAACGGGAGGGGCGCCGCTGCTAAAGCTGGAACAGCTCAGTCGCCTTCGTTTAACGGTCGCTGTTCCCGAAGCGCAGGTAGGCGGCATTGTCAAAAACGCGCGTGTGCCGTTCACGCTGCCCGCCTTCCCTGGAGAAACCTTCCACGGCGTGGTACGGCGCATTACGCATGCATTGGAACCGAAGACACGCACTATGGCTGTTGAGCTCGATGTGGCCAATCCCAATCTCAAGCTGGCTTCGGGCATGTATGCGGAGGTTCTGTGGCCGGTGCGGAAGGAGCGGCCGGCGCTGCTCGTCCCGCCGGCCAGCATTGCCACTACCACGGAACGCACCTTCGTCATCCGGATCAAGAACGATGTCGCTGAATGGGTGCCCGTGTCCCGCGGCGCCGCTGCAGGCGATCTGGTTGAGGTCTACGGACCGCTACATGACGGCGATCTCATCGCCCGCCGCGGAACCGATGAATTGCGCGAGGGCACACGCGTAAAGGTCACCCTGCCGGTGCATTGAGCGCATAGCCCGGGCGACAATCTCCGACATATCTTGCGTACCGCCTAGTCAGCGGGATACTTCAATTCATTGAATCACTACAAGAAACCAAGGAAGCCATTTCGGTTTAGATGCAGGCAATTAGAGCTTACAGGGATACTTTGTTAGGTGGCGACGCGGCAGCATATGGCATACAACCTAAAATCCAAAATGTACTTGAAGGAAATGCGTAGAGTGTTTGAGCATTCTGACCTGAACGTGAGAGTTGCGCGTTTGGCAGTTCTCTATGAAGATTTGCGGATCGAAATGATTGCGATTGGTGAGTATGAACTGTCGGCTCTAGATTTCACGGACGAGAGGTATAGACGCCTTTACTTTGTGCGTCGAGCAGTGGCTACTCTGGTTGAGTTCAGAGGGGCTCTCATGCGAATACATCAATGCCCAGAATTTTGCCATCTAAGAAAGACGTTCGGTGCTGACGAACTGCAACAGTGGCATAAGGCTGTGAGCTTTTTTGACATGCACCAAGACACCTTCAAGGACGCAAGAGATGATATTGGTGGCCACTTTCAGGAGAAGGCCGCCGACGCCGCTCTCAAGGACATAAGGAAAGAAACGGTAGCAAAGATTGAGATTGTCAAAGGCCCAAATGGTGGCGCTGGTGTTAAGCTTCTTTTTGCAGGAGAGCTTGCTGCTACAGCTCTCACCGCGAATAGGGGAGACAAGACCACGCACGAATTCGTAGAGTTCCTGATCGGACTGATCCGCGAAGCGTTTGAAACCGCAGTTCCTGCGGCACACGTGATTTGTCATCGCTATCTGCTGCCGAGATTCCTCTGATCACTGTGCGGATCAATCCGAAGGAACCGGGTAACTACAGGGTCGAGCCGACCAAAAGTGGCGCGGCTCATGCGGGAGTCTCGTTACAAGGCCAGGTCAACGAAGAGAATTGGAGGGTCCAATGAGCCAACAGCATGTACCACAGCTTCCACTCGATAGTCTCTTGTTTGAAACCAGCACCGGGTCGTGGACTGCAAGAGTGACAAGTGACCCGATTGTGGTGGCCACCAACACGCTCTTAGCGTACCAGCTCGAGTTCGTTGGCAAGTCATCGCGACGCTTGCGGCTAGTTTTGCCTATGGAAAAGTTCGCACTGGAGAAAGTAACGGGGGAGTCCACTCTCGAATGTGCGAAGCAAGCGATCTACAGATGGCTAGAGGGCTCCGAAGAGACCGGGAAAATTCAAGTCCGTTGAGGTCTTTACTCGTTTGCTTCCAAGGGAGAGCCGCGGGGTGGCGCAGACATGCGCGGTATGCATGTCTGCGAATCGCAGCCCTCATGCCGGACCGTTGAAGAGGATAGATCCTTGGCGACAATCAGTTCGACACTAGAAAACCCGCGTGGGGAACGCAGGTTCTTCAGCGTCATGGCGCCAGCGATCGTCGTGACCGCCCTCGCGGGCTTCGCGCGTACCTACTTCCTGCGGCCTCTTCTCCCCATGCTGGCGCCGGCCTCGCTGGCACTGACGCCGCTCATCCACCTGCCCGGCCTCCTTTTTACTGGCTGGGTGTTGCTGCTCCTGGTTCAGGTGAGGCTGGTGGCGGCAACGCGAATCGCCCGCCAATAGGTTTGAGGTTGTTCAAAATCGATGCTTTGCCCACTAGGCCGAAGTCACGAGCCAATGGTTCAAAACTACACGGATCCAAGGAGCAGATCTTATGGCGATCGATCCTGCATTGACTGCGACATTCCAGGCCGGCCCGCGAAGCTTTCTTAAGAACCACCTTTTGGCTGTGCGGGGAATGGCCGTCTCCGAAACCCTCCCGGGGGGGACGGAGCGGCCCCGGTTGCCCACCGCTCACACCGCCCCGCTGCCGGGGGGCGTCGTGGATGACAAGGACCGGGAACATCGGAACTACAAGATCGCCACCCCGATCATCATGGGCGGCGGAATCGAGTGCAACACCCAGTACAACGGTTACACCAACGGCCGGACCCGGCAACAGCTCTACTCGCTCCGGATCGCGCCTCTCGTCGTCGGCAACCCCCCTCCCGGCATGTTTCCCATCTACTATCTTCCTTACTCGGACGATCTCGCCTACACGATGCAGCTTGACTCGGGGCCGGGCAAGCCTCGCTTCTTCTGCACGGAGGCAATCAACGGCTGTTCGTTTCAGGTCGGCGGCTCGGTTCTCCGGCCGATCGTCACGCACGCCAACGTGCAGGGCACAACCCTCACCCAAGAGGTTAAGGCCCAGTTCTTGGAGTTCTTCCTGGAGACGCCTCGCCGGGCCGCCGAGTTAGTCGCAGGCAGCGCCATAGCTGCCCGGCTCCAAAGATTTTCCAAATCATCCGTTGCCCAGGTGAGCGAAGCCTCGATCATTAAGTACGGCCAGGCGGCGACGTCCGAGTTCAACACGCAGGTACAGCGCGTCATTGGTCGCACCGAGGGCACTGAGGTGTTCACCACGACTGAAGGGGCGCAACGGGTAACCTATGAGGCGCAGACGCTCTTCACCGAGATGAACGGCAAGCCGCTAGACCCGACCGGCGGCGAGGTAGCCGTCATTGGCGCCAATCCCTCGGGCTCACAATGGCTGTTTTTCTGGTCGATGCACTTGCCGGTGAAGATCAACGTTCTGTATTACCGCCGCAAGCCCAGCGGCAGCCGTGAGTTTGCCAATTCAGTAGTCACCTACGACTTCGTCCCACTGGTCAGCGGGCGTTTCCTTTGGCCCGACTGGGCTGCAGGCACGCCTTACAGCGTCCGTGAAGGCCATCTCGGCCGTTGAGTCTTGATGGGTACCGATGCCGACCAACTCCGATTCGGGCAAAAGGCCCGGACTCAGCTGTTCGACTTTCCTCGGTTTCGAAGGCAACATCACGGCGATCGCGGCATGCAGTGAGTGATTGAAGATTCCCGGGGTGAGACCGAACATTGGGCTGTGGGCAAGTTGATTCCGTTGTGCTCCACGCCGCCGCCCAAGCCTCAGGTGAGCGACTGCATCGCCTCGCTTCGGGCCTCTAGCCCATGACACCTGACTGATCCTGTACGCCCTGACGATGACTTTCAGAATTTCGCCACGATGAAGAGCACTATCTTTCTTTCCTATTCTTCGCCGCAGAGTGAAGTGGCCTTACGCATCGAGCTGGCTCTCGAAGCAGATGGGCACTCCGTCTTCCGCGACCGCACAGACTTGCCACCTGGCGAGTCTTTTGACGCGCGAATACGGATTGCGATCAAGGACAAGCCGCAGTTCCTGGCGGCTCTTCCCCCGGCGGACCACCTGGCCACTTTTCGCTGGCTCTTCCCAGAGGACCAGCTGCCGACAGGGAGGAAGCATCTCTACCTCTATATTCTCGCCCAGTTGCAAGAGCTCAACGGCGACCGAAGCAACGCGCTGGCCTCATACCGGCGGCTGCGAAGTGAGCTCGGGAACCAACAGGGGCGCCTGCTCGACGACTCCGATGCGGCGATCAAGCGCTTGGCGAACTAGCAGCCGTCACGGGCTGGCGCTCAAAGGGCTCATGAATCGAATCTATCCTTTCTTGACGGTGTCGACACTTTTACTCGGTTGCTCGCTCTTGTTTGGCGGTAACACGCTGCCTTCCATTCAGCGCACAGCCAGCGACGAGCACGGACGGATCACGGTCAACGGCAAACCGTTCTTCCCGATCCTGATGTACGATGTGCCGACCGATCGTGCGTCGCTGAGGATGTTTCGCGAGCACGGCTTCAATACGCTGGTGGGCAAGCCGGAAGTCTCGGACCTGCTGCTTGCGAATGGATTCTACACGGCGGTTCATGTTGGTAAATCCCCGGTGAAAAACCTGGCTGGCGTGCTCTTCGGCGTCGGCATGGACAGCCCGGCGCTGTTCTGGAAGCAGGATTTGCTGGAGAAGGCGAAGGCGGATCTGGCGACGATGCGAAGGTTGGTCCCCAATCGCGTCATCATGAATGCGATCGGCTATTGGGAAGACGAGCCGAAGGGCGTGTACGCGAACCAAGTGCCGTCGAAGGAACGCTATGAGGACTTGGTGAAAGTGCTCGACGTTTCGGCTCCGTATCTCTACCCGA
>Ga0187893_10011893_pt1 | contig 12497 bp, 14 predicted proteins | sample MA1701074metaG_FD_139574 | JGI IMG/M metagenome (GOLD analysis project Ga0187893, IMG submission 139574) | White microbial mat communities from a basaltic lava cave in the Kipuka Kanohina Cave System on the Island of Hawaii, USA - MA170107-4 metaG ...
AGGGCGCCAGCGCGGCAGGCAGCGGCTGCGAGTCGGCGGTGGTCTCTCCGTCGACGCGGCTGCGCGGGTACTTCCGGTACTTGATTGGGAAGAGCGGCTTCCCAGTCGCACGATCGAAGAGGAACACATGGCCCTGCTTGCTCGTCTGAGCCACGGCGTCAACCGCGCGCCCGCCCCTCCGAACCGTCACGAGGCTTGGCGGCGACGGGAAATCGCGATCCCAGATGTCGTGCCGCACCGCCTGGAAGTGCCAGAGCCGCTTGCCAGTCTCTGCGTCGAGCGCAAGCAGGCTGTTCGCAAACAGGTTGTCGCCACGACGATTGTCGCCGTAGAAGTCCGCCGCCGCCGATCCGGTCGGCACGTAGACAACGCCGCGAGTTTCGTCGACGGCCATCCCCGCCCAGTTGTTCGCCCCGCCGCTGTACTTCCACGCATCCGGCGGCCAGGTCTCGTACCCGAGCTCTCCGGGATGCGGCACGGTGTGAAACGACCACCGAAGCTTCCCGCTGCGCGCATCGTACGCGCGGATGTCGCCCGGCGATGCCGGAAGCGACTCGGAGACCCGACCGCCGACGATGAGCAGATCCCGATAGACGATCCCCGGCGTCGTCAGCCGCACGGATTGGGCCGAAGGATCCCGCCCGAGGTCTTCGTGCAGATCGATGCGCCCGTCACGACCGAACGAGTGAATGGGGATGCCGGTCCGCGCGTCGAGCGCGTACACGAATCGATCGAGGCCGGCGAAGATCCGCCGGTCATCGCCGTCCGCCCACCACGTGACGCCGCGGTTCGCGCCGGTGAGGTCGAGGCCGGAGTCGAACCTCCACTTGAGCGTCCCGGTCGCCGCGTCGAGCGCGATGACCCGGTGCTTCGGCGTGTTCGCATAGAGCACACCGTCGACGATGATGGGTTGTGTCTGCAGGCCGCCGGGGCCGTCCATGGCGTCGAACGTCCAGGCTACTTCGAGCCGCCGCACGTTCGAGCGATCGATCCGGGTCAGGCCGGAGTAGCGGATGTTCCTGGCGCTGCCGCCGTAGGCCGGCCAGTCCCGATCCGCGCCGTCGCCGTCAGGTGCGCCCAGGGCGAGCGACGAGACCACGGCCAGAGCCAGCGCGGGGAGAAGCGTAACGAACAGGCGCCGCATGGCGCGAGTAGGATACTGCGATGCGACAGAGACGCTTCGTGACGTTCGGGCTTCTCGCCCTGGCGCCGCTTCTTGGCGCGGCGAGCCAGACTCCGTTACCCACCACCGCCACGAATGTTCTCGTGGTCACGATGGACGGCATGCGGTGGCAGGAAGTATTCGGGGGGCTGGCCGCCGAGCTGCTGACCAGGGAGGCAGGAGGCGTCGCCGACCCGAAGGAAACCGAACGTCGTTTCGGTGGGCCAACGGCCGCCGCCCGCAGGGGGCGTCTCATGCCGTTCTTCTGGTCGGTGATTGCCCGACAGGGACAGATCTTCGGCGATCCGGCGGTCGGCAGTGTCGCGCGCGTCACGAACGGTCTGCGATTCTCGTATCCCGGCTACAACGAGTTGCTCGCCGGGTTTGCCGACCCTCGGATCGACAGCAACGACCCGACGGCGAACCCCAACGTCACCGTCCTCGAATGGCTCAACAAACGACCTGCCTTCGCGGGCCGCGTGGCCGCCTTCGCGTCGTGGGAGCTCCTGCCCTGGATCCTGAATGCTCCTCGCAGCGGTGTCGTGTGCAACGGTGAGGGCCCTCCGGTGGCGGAGCCGGCGACCGAGCGCGAGCGTCTGCTCAACGACTTTGCCGCGGACCTGCCCCCGTACTGGGGTCAAACCCGGTTCGACGCGCCGACCGGCTTCGGGGCGCTCGAGTATCTCCGGACGCGCCGCCCGCGCGTCCTCTACGTGATGCTCGGCGAGACCGACGAGTGGGCGCACGGCCGGCGCTACGACCTGTATCTCGACGCGGCCGAGCGCAACGATCGGTTCATCCGCAGGTTGTGGGAGACGGCGCAGGCGATGCCGGAGTACGCGGGCCGCACGGCGCTCATCGTGACGACCGATCACGGGCGCGGCAGTACCGCGACCGACTGGCCGGACCACGGGCGTAAAGTACCGGCCGCCGAGCAGATCTGGATCGGTGTGATGGGACCATCTGTCCCGGCGCTCGGCCTGCGCTCAGGCACAACGGCTACGCAGGCGCAGGTGGCCGCGACGATCGCCGCGCTTCTCGGCGAAGACTTTCAGCGCGAACAGCCGAAGGCGGCGCCGGCGCTGAACTTGCGGTAGGTGGTACGACCCTTTAGGGTCGTCTTGCCGCACGAGGCTGAAGCCTCGTACCACCACTGCCGAGTGTATGATCCGCTCATGTCGAAGATGCCGATCCTCGTACCGCTGGCCGCGTTGTTCGCGCTTTTCGCCGTCGCGCAGCCGGCGGAGCCACCCGTTCCTGGATTCGCCGATTCGCTCCTCGGCCGTTGGGATCTGACCGTTCAGGGCACGGACGGCGCGTATCCCTCCTGGCTCGAAGTGATGCTGCGCAAGGAGACGGAGCTGATGGGCCGCTTCGTCGGGCGCTCCGGAAGCAACCGCCACGTCTCCGAGATCACGTACCGTGACGGTGACCTGTTCGTCCGCGTCCCGGTGCAGTACGAACGGAACAAAACGGATCTGATCCTCAAGGGGCGTCTAACCGGCGACCGGCTCGAGGGCACGACCGAAGGAGCCGACGGCGTGACGTTGAAATGGAGCGGCGTGCGCGCGCCGTCGCTCCACCGTGACGCTCCGCCCAGGTGGGGAACAGCGATCGAGCTGTTCAACGGAAAGGATCTCGCCGGATGGAAGCTCCGCAACACAACGAAAGGCGCCTGCTGGAGCGTCGTCGACGGCGCGCTGACCAACGCGCCGCCGTGCATCGACATCATCACCGAACGCGCGTTCGCCGACTTCAAGCTCCACGTAGAGTTCAACATCGTCCCCAAGAGCAACAGCGGCGTCTACCTCCGCGGCCGCTACGAAGTGCAGATCCAGGACGACGTCGGGAAGGCGATGGACAGCCTGCGGATGGGGGGCGTCTACGGGTTCCTCCGGCCGGCCACGAACGCGTCGGGCCGTCCGGGCGAGTGGCAGACCTACGACATCACGCTCGTCGGGCGTCGCGCGACGGTGGTCCTCAACGGCAGGACGATCGTCCAGGATGCCGAGATCCCCGGGATCACCGGCGGCGCGCTCGACAGCGACGAAGGCAGCCCCGGTCCGTTGCTGCTGCAGGGCGATCATGGGAAGATCGCCTTTCGCAACGTCGTGCTGACGCCGGCAGAGCCTTCTGCGACTTTACCGTCTCAGTAATTCGAAGTAGGTGTGTGGTACGACCCTTGAGGGTCGTCCCGGACGAGGCTAAAGCCTCGTGCCACATGCGGAAGCCTCGTGCCACATGCTGGAGTGTGGTCAACCTCCTGCCGGGCCGATAAAAGATTCGGGAGGTTGACGCTTGTGACAGTTCCTAGAAATCGTGCCCGCAAACCGTTGACCCGCCGGCCGCGGTCACGCCAGCTCGCGAAGCGGCGTCAGGACGTTGCGGCCTTCGAAGCCTGGCAGCGCCACGGCCGTCTGCCGGCTCCGGCGACGGATCTAAGGCCCACGGCTGATCGATAGGTAGGCGGTCAGGTCGCCAGTGGTGAGTCGCCGTTGCCCGTTTCCTTCGGGATCCCCTCGCCTGAAGCCTGCCGGCTGGTGGACTGCGTGCGGTTGGCGCGATCGAGCTGACGCTCGTACCTCCGAATCCAAATCAGAGCCGACTCGCTGGGATCGTCGTGCGCATCCCGCAGGCGCGCGAGCTCCCGCGCAAGGTTATTGAACCGCGCGCGTGAATTCGGCCGCGGCGAGGCGCGAGCTGGCCACGCCAAACTGCTTCACATGCGACCGGCCGCGGAAGTACGCCTCTTCGGCGGCCGGGTTCGTCTGCCGGCGGTGCAGCAGGCGCCCGGCCTCGTCGGTCGTCACGGCCATGCGAATCTCGCGGGACATCGCGCTCGCGAGGTCTGCCGCGACCGCGGCCGCATCTCCCGAGCGCGTGTGGAACGTTCTCGCCCAGATCTCACGCCCGGTGTCGGCGGCGAGCAGCCGCGCGCTGACGGTCACCCCGCGGTCTTCGACTTGGGCGGCCTCGTCGCGCGACACGCTACCTTCGAGCACCGCGTCCACCCCAAGAGACCGCGCGATGTCGCCGACCGATTCCCGCGAATCTCTGAAACGCGCGACCGACGTGCTCGACGTGACCCGCAGCGACCGGATTTGACCGAGCGTCGTGATCAACTCGTCGGTGAGGGCCTCCGACAGGTAAGGGGGCGCCGAGCCTCCGGATCGATCGGTCAGCGGCAGCACGGCCAGCTCGTCGATGGTCTCGCCGGCGACCGGGCTCGGCCCGCGCCAGTCCGGCAGCAGGATCGCGGACAGGACGGCCGCCGCTGCGAGACCGGCCCATGCCGCCGGCTTCCACCAGCGCGGGCGGACGGCTTTGTGGCTTACCGGGATATTCGCAAGAGGGCCGGTCGCGGCGAGCGAGTCGCGGAGCGCCGACTCCATCGCCCCCGCACTGGGGTACCGCGCCGCCGGAACAGGCTCGACCGCGCGCTCGACAACGCGAAAGGGGGGTACCTGCCACTCGAGGCGCGCCGCGGTCGGCGCGCGGTATGTCCTCGCCGGTGCCGAAGTCCATCAGCACGATCCGGCCCGCCGCTCTCGCGCATCACGTTCTGCGCTCTGATGTCGCGTGCACGAGACCCGCCGCGTGGACCGCGGCGAGCGCGCGGCACAAGTCCAGCCCGATGAGCGCCGCCTCGCGAGCCCCGAGCAGCCCGCTTCGCTGGACGAGATTGTCGAGCGTCGCGCCGTCGACGAACTCCATCTATGGCGTGTCGGGGCGCTTCGGGAAGGCTGCGGTAGAGCTCCGCAAGATCGGCGACGAGCCGCAGATGTCGAACCAGCCGTCGCGCGTCCTTCCCGGCGCCTGTTTCGGCGGCCTGCCAATCGACCTGGGACCCGTCGGCGACCGACGCGGCCAGGTCGTGGAGCTGGCCCTCGGATTTCACGGTTCAGACTCCTCCGGAAGTCGAGGCGGGCGTGCGGGCCCTCGCCCTTCCCTCCCTCTTGGATGTAAACGGTTGACGAAACCCTGACGAACAAAAGGGCACTGGCCCCAAATCGGCAGCCGGGCTACGCTGCGGGTATGCTCCGGATCCTGGCGCTACTTGGGATTCTGGCGGTTGTCCTGTTGCTGGTCTGGCTCGGGCAGCGCAGCCTGATCTACTTCCCGATGGGAGAAGTCCCGCCGCCCACGGCGGTGGGTCTGGCCGGCGCCGAAGCCGTCGCCTTCGCTACCGATGACGGCCTGACCCTCGGCGGCTGGTTCGTGCCAGCTGGGCAGCCTGCCTCGCCGAACCGGCTGGTCGCTTCAGCCGCGAAGCCGGGCCAACCGGTAACGGTGATTGTCTTCAACGGTAATGCAGGGAATCGTGCGTTCCGCGCGCCACTGGCTGCCGCCCTGGCCGAACACGGAATCTCGGTCCTTCTGTTCGATTATCGCGGCTACGGCGGCAACCCGGGGTCGCCCTCAGAGGAGGGGCTTGCCGCTGACGCGCGCGCCGCCCGCCGCTACGTGGCGGGCCGGGCCGCGAGCGATCGCATTGTCTACTTCGGCGAATCGCTCGGGAGCGGCGTCGCGGTCCGCCTTGCCACCGAGCAGCCGCCCGCGGCGCTGATCCTCCGATCGCCGTTCACGTCGCTGACCGACACCGGCCGGCATCACTATCCGTTTCTGCCGGTGGGGATGATGCTCATCGATCGGTTTGCGTCGATAGACCGGATCCGCGAGATCCGCTGTCCGCTTCTCGTCATCGCCGCCGACCACGACAGCGTCGTTCCGACCGGCTTGAGCCGCCGCCTGTTCGAGGCGGCTCTCGAGCCGAAACGGCTGGCGATCATCGATCGGACGGATCACAACGACCACGAGCTGCTGTCGGGGCAGCGGGTGGTTGACGCGATTACGGACTTTCTAAGCTCGAACTAACTGGAATTCGTCCAATGCTGAATGTGGAATGCTGAGTGCTGAATGCCATTCAGCACTCCACATTCAGCAATCCACACTGTATTACTGCCGCGCGAGCTGGCCGCGGACGGCGCCGGCGGTGTTCAGATTGGTGTGCACATTGAAATAGTGCCCGGCGGGATTGTCGATGACCGCCTGCAGTGTGGTCGGATTGATCGTGGTCCCGCTGACGTTCTGGAAGTCGAGCGTACCGCTGCCGTTGGTCAACACGATCGCGGCCGCGGGCGTCAGGCCGGTGTCGATGAAGACGCCCGCGTTGACACCAGCCGCACCGTTGTGAATGTGCGCCGCCCTGACGGTCGTGCCTGCAGGGAAAGTGGTCAGCGGCGCATTGAACGTGACCGTCCCTCCGGTGATCGCACCCCCGGCATCCCGTGTCAGGTTGAATGTAATCGTCACCGTGCCGCGCCCGGTCGAGTCGGCGTTCGTGACCGCCGGCACTTCGTTCGACGGAAGCAACGTCGATGTAAAGACTATCGGCTGATTGCTCGGTCCCGCCGGGTTGTCATCGTCGCAGGCGGCGACGCCGAATGCGACGACCGCGGACATCAGAATCGCAAATCCAAGTTTCTTCACGTTCATCGGCCTCCAGCGACGCTCCGAGCGGCTCAGAACGTTCGCGTGATGTTGAATCCCAGGTAAATGTCGTGCTCGCTTCCGCCCCGCGCTAACTGTCCATAAGTCGTGCCAAAGTTGTTCGTAAAGTTGAGCTGGAACATGTGACCCCACGTGTGTTTCTCGACCGCAACGCCCCAGGTTGCGTTGAGAGGATCGTATCCGGCGAGCCGCGGCGAGATCTCGAAGGACACGTACGCGGTCGGCCTGAACCGCACGCGCCCGCCGAACCCCGTGTAGAAGGTGTTCCGACCCTCCGCGATCGGGTCGCTCTCTACGGGGAGCTCCACGTCATGGTCGTGCTCCTCATGACCGGTGACATCGGTCGACAGGCGCGAGTCCCAGACGAAGGTCGGCGCCACGTACAGCGCGACGACATCGCCGAAGACGCGCGACGCGACGATGCCGAACGCAGGCGAGTGATCGTCGCTGAAGTTGTTCGTTCCTTCCACGGATGCGACGAACGAGAGCGAAACAGGAAGGCCGGCGTCCTGGCGCCATCCGTCGTAGCGGCCGAGAAACTCGATCGTCTTCGCGAACATCGAGCGGTGGATCCCCGCCTGAAGCCGGCTCGTCGGGGCGAAGCGGTATTCGAGCCCGATGACCGCGCCGTCGTCGAGGCTGAACAACGACCGCGCAAGATCCGCGAACGAACCGCGCCGGAGATCGCGCGCGAAGCGATGCGTGATGCGGAAGTAACTGCCGTGACGTTTCAGCGGCAGCGTCGTGGACAGGTTGATGAGATTCTGTTCCGGTTCGGCGGGAAGCGGAGGCCGGGCGGGGGGGGCCGGCAGCGCAGGTTCGGGGGTCTGCGCGACGGCAGGGCTGGCCACCGACGCCAGCACGAGTGCCAGCCCGAGAGTCTGGCCAGAGAGCATCCGCTTCCAACGCCGCCAGGGCAGACTTCGACTGACACACGACGGTCGAGGCATTCGGTCCGGGGGAGCAACGCAAGCGCCATGCCCCCGGACGCGGTCAAGCGGCGCGACGAAAACCGGCCTGAAACGGCCGAGGTGTCGGGCGCCGGCTTACCTTTCCGGTAAGGTTTTACGCGGTGTGACGAGATCTCGGCCGTCGGCTAGAAGGCATACGCGCGCTCCAGCGTCGCGCCACTCGACTGAAGGTCGGCCAGCAGGCGGCCCAGGCACGACGGCGGAACCGTCAGGCCGATGCGGACGACCGAGGGTTCGGTGAGGAGGGGCTCGACGAATTCGACGCGCCAGGTGTTCGCCGGCTTGAGCGGGCCGCCCTCCGGGCCGTTCAGCGCGCTCGCGGGGCCGAGCGCGGTCAGGAAGATTTCGTCGTTGCCGGCTATCTCGTAGATCGTCACACCCTTTCCGACGAGTACGGAGAGCGCGGCGGTGAACAGCTCGTCTCGCGGAAGCGAGATCACCTCAGGCGAACGGCTGACGAGCGCCAGCGCGTGGATCTGCGGCGGCGGATCGGCCGGCGCCGCGATCCCGAGCATCCAGGCGTACAGCGCCTTGAGGTTGTACTCGATCGTCAGAATCGTCCGGCGCTCGATCTTGCGGGCCTGATAGGCGCCGCGGGCCGGCGTCCGCCACAGATCTCCAAGCGCCCGGCCGTAGCTGAACTCATACGAGGGAGAGGTGCGCAGCGACGTCGCGTACTCGGCGGCCTTCCGCGCTGCGTACTGATCTTCGGCCGACCTGCCACCGTCCGAGAAGCGCTCCGTCAATCTTCCAATCGTGTTTTCGTAGATGCCCTTCACGGCATTCTCGGCGGTGAAACCGAGCCCGATGAGAATGGGCAGGCGATGGTCGCCGGTCTTGAACCCGTATTTGGACTGCGTGATCTTGAACACGCGGTAGTAGCCGCGCCAGTACTGGCCGATCGCGCGGAAGTATGGGTATCGGCTCGGTGGCCCGGCGGCGAGTGCCTGGGCGTACTCGTGCGCGTTATGCGCGAGGAACTGCTCGGGGAACGCGAGATAGGTCGCGGATTCCGGACGCCGATAGCCGGGTGTCTTTTCTTCGATCCCCGCGATGCCGATCGGCGGACGGGCGGCGCAGGGCGCGGCCGGCACCTCTTGATATGCGTTGCCGAACCAGGCCCACGCGATGAAAAGCACGAACACCACCAGGCCCAGCTTGACGCCCGTCCAGATCAACCAGCGCAGTAGGAGAAAAAGCCTTCTCACGTGCGGTCCCCAGCCTCCTAGTCCTGACGATCGAGCATATCGCGCACCTTCTTGTACACATCGGTCGCGCGACGCCACGCGTGCCGCGCTGCGTCGACGGCGCGCCCCGCCTCGACGAGCATGACCTCGGCGGACGCCAGCGTCGTCGCGACGCTCAGCGCATTCCGCTCCACCGGAGGGAGCGTGGCGAGCGCCGACTGATACTCCGCGAGCGCCGCGTGGTGCTCCTGCAGCTCCTCGTGATGCTCGCGTAGCTCGTGAAGCTGGGGCATACCCGGCTTGCCGGCGCTCTCCGGGGAAGACTCCCCCGGAGCTTGTCGGTCCGAGTCGACGCCGGCATCAGCCACGCCCAGAGCCCGGTGACGCGCCTCGAGCGCGGCGTGAGCCGTGACAAGCGAGCGTCGCTTCCGGCTCCAATCCATGCCCCAGCAGTATACGCGGGCCAGGTCAACGGTCCTTCGAATCGGTCAGTGCCTTCGGCTCTGGAAGATTTTGAGGTCGGGGAACCGCAGCGCCGTCAGGACGCCGCGGGAAATGGTGTCGATGCCGTAGGCGCGCCCCGTGACCCGGATCGTCGGCCAATCGTCGCCACCGACAGGGCAGTCGTTCCAGTGCCCGTAGACGACGTTCTCGGGCCCCGAATAGGCGTCCGGGAAGCCATTCGCGCCCCAGACAAGGTCGGATTGGGCCGCGTGATCGAGAGGAGTGTTGTCTACGGGGACACCGCCGTGCACGCAGATCACGTCGTCGGTTCTGACGAACGTCCAGAGCGATCCGAGCAGGTCGAGGTGCGCCGCCGGCACGATCTTGAAAAACCGGTCGTACGGCAGCGCGACTCTCCCGCTGTACATCGCCAGGCCCGCCTCCCGCGCTGCGGCGAGCATCTGAAGCGCCGCGGGCCGCGAGTAGCTCGCGATGGTGGTGATGGCTTCCATGCCGACCAGCCAGCTGTGAGACGTGGGATCGCGGAACGTCTTGAGCATCCACTCTTCGTGGTTCCCGAGCAGGAAGCGGACGTCGCACGGCGGCGCGGAGCGAAGCGCCACGAGGCGCTCCAGGACGCCCTGCGCGTCCGGGCCGCGGTCGATGTAGTCGCCCAGAAACACGAGCACGTCGTCCGGGCAGACCTCCGGCAAGAGGCGCGCGAGAAGATCGTCGAGCGCCGCGAGATTCCCGTGAATGTCGCCTACGGCGATGGTCGCCAGTCGCCGCTGTCCTACTAGGGTCCGATGGGGGTGAGGGAGTATATGTCAGGAACGGCCGGCGAGGGCAACAGGGCGCCCGCGAGACGCGCCAGCCGGTTTTATTTTGGCCTGACAGGGTACCGCGGCGAGGCGATCGGCGGCGTAGTACACGGTTTCGTCGCCTAGCGTCAGCTCGACGAGGTAGACGGTGCCCCCTCCCGGCTTCCGTCCCTCCGGCAACTTGCAGCGCGGATCGGACGCCGCCAGCGGCCGTGCCCGCTTGAGGAGAATGCTGTCCGGAGACACGCCGCGCGCCGCTGCGAGCGCTTCCCGCGCCAGGCGATAGGCCTGGACGTCCGCCGGAACCGGGGAGGGTTCGCCTCCGACCGGCCCACTCTGGTCGCAGATCAGGGCGTGGCTCTCGCCCGTGTGGACGTTGTAGCTCTTTCCCGCCGCTCGGAGCACGACCTTGTACCCAGACACAAGGCGCTGCGCATACATCATGTCGGGTGCGGGACAGCCGAGGGACGTGTCCTGCCACGTGACCGGCTCTACGCTTACGACCTCGATCGACGCGGGAGCGATCGACTTGTCCCGCGCCAGCGTCCCCTTCGCCAGCTTCTCAGCATCCGCGCGGCGCTTCGCGTCAGCGCTCGACGGCACTGGCTGCGCCTGTGCGGTTGAGAGGGACGCGGACAAGAACACGCACAAGACCGACGAACTCCATGCCTTCACGATCGCGCACATTTCGGCCACCTCGACAGGGGGGAATTGAGGGGACGCGCATCTGATGCCGAGTGTACCAGACGTGTATCCTTGATTATCATACGCATGCGTTCTCTGGCCTCAGTCACGATTCTGTTGGTCGCACTGACACGGCCGCTGGCGTCAGGGCAGGAACCGACATTCACAGCAGGCGTCAGAACCGTCGCGATCTACGCGACGGTGACCGAGGCCGGCGGACGACTGGTGACAGGGCTCGAGCGCGACGCGTTCGAGGTCTACGACAACGGCAAGCGCCAGGAGATTACCGTCTTCGCGAACGACGTGCAGCGCATCACCATCGTGATGATGCTCGACCGAAGCGGCAGCATGCGCCGCAACTTCAGGCTCGTCGAAGAGGCGGCCGAAGCGCTCGTCGAGCAGTTTCTCCCGGCCGACCAGGCGCGCATCGGCAGCTTCGCCGGCCGGATTCAAGTGGATCCCCGAGAGTTCACGTCCGATCGGCAGGCGCTCCTCGATATTCTGCGGACCGAGCTCCAGACAGAGGGACCGACACCGCTCTGGAACGCCATCAACGTCGGCATCACCGGTCTCCTGCGTCAGGAGGGCCGGCGCGTCGTCCTCGTCTTCACCGACGGCGCGGATCGGCCGATGAACCCCCAGCGTGCGAACAACAATTCCCTGGACGACGTGATGGAGCGGGCGGTGCAGGAGAACGTCATGGTCTACGCGATCGGGCTCGTCGGAAACAATCCGATGGGCCCAGGCGGAAGATGGCGGGGCTTCGGGGGAGGGGACCGGCCGGACAAGGGGCTGCAGACGATCGCCGACCAGACCGGCGGCGGCTACTTCGAGCTGACACGGACGGCGGATCTTGCGTCGACGTTCAAGCGCGTCGCCGAGGAGCTGCACCAGCAGTACGTTCTCGGCTTCGCGCCGCCGGCGCTCGACGGCAAGACGCACAAGCTCGACGTCCGCGTCAAAGATCCGGCGATGAAGGTCCGCGCGCGCAAAAGCTACGTCGCGGCGAAGCAGTAGTACAATTCAGCATTCGACAGTCAGCATTCAGCATTGAATGTTGTCCCCCGAAGGGCCGCTAGCTCAGTGGTAGAGCACCTGACTTTTAATCAGGGTGTCGCAAGTTCGATCCTTGCGCGGCCCACCAAGCGAGTCAACAAGTTACGGCCCGGCGCGGAAGCCGGGCCGTTCGTTTTTTGCAACGTTTTTGCAACGGCGGGCGTGAATTACTCGCGACCTGAAAGCAGGGAGTGATGGGACGGACGCTGGCCGTGGACCCGGCATCTCATGAAACTTGAGGGGCGCGATCCCGTCGCGGTCTTCATTGGAGAGCACACGGCCTGCATTCAACTTCAGTTGACGCTGGAGGGGCATGGCATTCGGACAGACCTGGAGACGTTGTTCGCGGGCGATTACGGCGTCGGGGGACGCGTCTACGTGTCGCGGGCGGATCTCCAGCGAGCTGCGCCGCTGGTCGAGGACTTCAAACGCGGATGGAAAGCGCCGCCATGACAGAGAACAGCGCGAGCTGGATCGGTGGAGGGGTCGTGGCGGCGATCATTGTCCCAGTGGCGGCGTCGACCTGTCTGGGCCTGGCGCACGTCCTCGGCGTTCCCGACGGCGATCTGAGTGACCCGCCGAAACGTTGACCCAGATTCGCCGGACGCATAGAATTCCACTCGTCTAATTGATGTCGAAGAACAGGCCCGGCGGGGCTCCC
>Ga0187893_10011894_pt1 | contig 12497 bp, 12 predicted proteins | sample MA1701074metaG_FD_139574 | JGI IMG/M metagenome (GOLD analysis project Ga0187893, IMG submission 139574) | White microbial mat communities from a basaltic lava cave in the Kipuka Kanohina Cave System on the Island of Hawaii, USA - MA170107-4 metaG ...
ACCGAACGTCGACGCACCGCAATGCCGCGTTGCCGGACTTCCTCGAGACGTACAACTTCGAACGGCCACATCGCGCGATCGGTCGCATCCCGCCAGTCCTCGGCTACCTCATGCGCAATGAACAACGTCCTTAGAACCCACACCTAGGCGGCCGGTAGATCCCTCGCTCCGCTCGGGATGACAGGTGCACTCGGGATGACCGCGGGCGCTCGGGATGACATTCCCGGAGTGGCGACAGAATCAGCGCAAAGCGCCGCCGAGTACGGTCCAGTCCGAGAACCGTTCAGTGCCCCCCGGCGTGCCCGTCCTTCCGCGGGTCCGAGCCGGCCACGTAGCCGCGGGCGAGCCTGATGATCGCCTGGCTCCCGCCGAACTGGTCCGGCCGCCCAAGACGCCCGCGATGGCCCAGCCGCTCGAGTGCCGCGATCGCCGCGTCGTCGTTCGCCGACTCCACGATCACGTTGGTCGAGTCCATGTGACGGAAGCGAGCCACGTCCTGCGCCCGCTGCACGTCCATCCCGAACACCACGTGGTTGATCACGAACTGCGCGTGCCCCTGCGCCTGCATCGCGCCGCCCATGAGCCCGAAGCTCATATATGGTATGTCACCCGTTCCATCTGCCGCGCGAGTTGCCCCCGGTTTGGTGATGAATCCGGGGATCAGGGTGTGGAACGGACGCTTGCCCGGCGCCACGGTGTTCGGCAGGCCCGGCGTCATGGTGAAGCCGGCCCCGCGGTCGTGAAGCGCGAAGCCGGTGCCCGGCACGACGATGCCGCTGCCGAATTCGTCGTAGATCGAGTTGATGAACGAGACCATGTTGCCGTCCTTGTCGGCGACGCTGAGGTAGATGGTCTCGCTCGACACGCGTTCCGGCCCGGGCGCTGCCCGGGTCATGGCTTTCGTCAAGTCGATGTGGCCGCGCCGTTCCTTGATGAACTCGTCCGACAGGATCTGCCCCGGTTTCAGCGTCAAGTGGTCCGCGTCGCCGCCGTACTTCACGAGGTCGGCGTACGCCAGCTTCTTGGCCTCGATCAGGAGGTGCAGGTACGGCGCGCTGTTGTGACCCAGCGACTTGAGGTCGTAGGCGTCGAGGATCTTCAGCATCTCCAGCACCGCGATGCCCTGGTTGTTGGGCGGCATCTGCCAGACGCGGTAGCCCTTGAAGTCCACCGAGATCGGCGTGACCCAGTCGACCTTGTGGTTCTTCATGTCGTCGATCGTGAGAAAGCCGCCCAGTTCCCTGAGCCGGTCCACGATCCGCTGGCCGAGCGCGCCACCGTAGAGCGTCGACGGCCCTTCGCGCGCCAGTTGTCGCATCGTGCGGGCGAGGTCGGGGTTCGTGAACCAGTCGCCGGCGGCGTAGGGCATCGAGTCGCGCAGGAACGTGGCGCGCGAGCCCGGATCGCGTCGCAGGATGTTCGCCTGTCCGGCCCAGTCGGCGGCGATCACCGGCGTCACAGGGAAGCCGGACTCGGCGTATGAGATGGCGGGCTCGAGCGCCTTGGCCAGCGAGTAGGTGCCGTACCGGTCGAGCATCGCCTGCCAGCCGGCGACCCCGCCGGGCACCGTCACCGATTCGGGCCCTCGTGGCACGTTGCGGCGCCCGCGCTTGAGCAGCTCGTCGCGGGTCATGAGCGCGCCGGCGCGCCCGCTGGCGTTGAGGGCGACGAGGCGCTTTTCCTTGGCGCTCCAAATGAGTGCGAACATGTCCCCGCCGACGCCGGTCATCATCGGCTCGACGACGCCGAGGACGGCGGCCGCGGTCACCGCCGCGTCGATGGCGTTGCCGCCGGCTTCGAGCACGGACACCGCCGCCGTCGTCGCCAGCGGCTGGCTGGTGGCCGCCATGCCGTTGGGGGCGTAGACCGCGGACTTGCCCGCCATGGTCGGGGCGGGGCGGGAGCGCGGCTGGGCCGGCTGGGCCGGCTGGGCGTTCAGCGCGCCGGATGCCAGAACTGCGGACGCGATCAGGCCACGGACGTGTTGGAGACGCATGCGAGGAAGCTGTCGCGCCGTCCGCGGTCGGTCAACGGAAGGCGGCCACCGCGTCAGCGCTTGCGCGACGCCGGCAACTGTATACAATTGCGGCGTCCGGGTCAGGAGGTTCCCGTGAGGCGTGGGTCGGCGCTGCTCGCAGTGTTCGTGATGTTCGCGGCCGTCCTGGCGGCCCAGGAGTCCGAGGGCGTCCAGGTCCGCGGCGTCGCATGGGACAGCCTTCGCGGCCAGCCGCTCGCGGGCGCCTTCATCGGCATCCAGGGCTCGGCCCGGTCAACGCTGAGCGACTCGCGCGGCCGCTTCAGGTTCGATTCCGTCGCGCCCGGCACCCACACGTTCACCATGCAGCACGAGGTGCTCGACTCGATCGGACTGAGCGGGCGGTCGGTGCGGGCCGTCGTCGACGATCGCGGGGCCTCGATCGCGATCGCGACACCGTCGTTCGAGTCGCTGTGGCAGGCGGCCTGCGGGGGCGTGGCGCCGAGCCGCGACACGGCGTTTGTGCACGGCAACGTGCTCGATGGCAATGGCCGGCCCGCGGGGCTCGCCAAGGTCGGCGTCAGTTGGTCGGACTTGAACTACGACAAGAAGGCCGGCTTCGAGCAGAGTGCGTGGGGCGGACGCACTGTAGCCGATTCGGCCGGTCGCTACACGCTCTGCGGCGTGCCGGCGGGGCTTGCGCTCCGCCTCGTGGCGGCCAGCGACTCCGGAACCAGCGGCATCGTGGAACTGACGCCGGGAGCCCTGCGCATCGCGCGGCGTGACTTCACGCTCGCGAAAGCCGGCGCCGAACGGGTCGCGATGGTGGGAGTCGTGATCGGGACGCTCACCAGCGAGGGTGGCCGGCCGGTGGAAGGCGCGATCGTGAGCACCGAAGGGTTGCCCGAGGTGCGCAGCGACGCCGAGGGTCAGTTCGTGCTGCGCGACGTGCCGGCGGGTACGCGGCAGCTCGAGATGCGCGCCATCGGCGCGATGCCGGTGACGAAGGTGGTGGACGTGGCCGTGAACGACACGACGCGCGTGACGCTGGAGATGGGCCGCGTCCAGACGCTCGCGGAAGTGCGCGTCGCGGCGCCGACCGTACGGCAGCTCATGGTCCGGCAGATCGACGAGCGCCGCAAGCTGGGTCTGGCGCAGTTTCGCGACTCCGCGGAGATCGCGCGCCTGCCGATCATGGCGGCCGCGTTCGACGGCCTCCGCGGGGTGAAGGTCGACCGGTCCAGGCGCAGGGGCACGGGCGGCACCGGGTTTTCGCTGCAGTCCACGCGTCCGGGTTGCGAGCGGTCGCCGATGGCGATCTGGATCGACAGGCAGGAACTGGATGCCTTGGCGCTTTCGATGCTGGCCACCAAGGACATCGCGACCGTGGAAGTCTACGCGGGGCTCAGCACGCCGCCGGTGGAGTTCACGTCGCCCACCGGTCGCGGCACGACGTGCGGCACGGTCGTCGTCTGGACCAAGCACTACCTCAGCAGATAGGGCATAATTCGCGTATCCAGACCATCGGACTCCAGAGGAACTCATGATTTCGACATCGGTACGGGCGGCGCTGATCGGGGCTGGCGCATTGCTGGTGATGGCGTCCGAGGCCTCGGCGCAGCGTCGCAACCGGAACGTCATCACGCGCGCCGAGATCGAGGAGTCTGCCCTCAAGGAGGGTGACATCCACGCCGTCATCCGGGCGCTGCGGCCCCACATGCTGGTCGAGCCCAAGGGCACGAGGACGCTGGGCGGCGGCGCGGTGGGTGGCATCGCGGTGTACATCGATCGCGTCCGCATGGAGGGCGTCGAGAACCTCAAGAACCTGCCCGCGCTCCAGGTGAACGAGGTGCGCTATCTGGATCCGGCGCGATCGCAGAACGAGTACGGGATCACGGCCAACTCCGGCGCCATCGTCATCACGCGGTTCACGAAGACGAACGATTCGCTGCGGATCAAGCCTCCGCGCTGACGCGCCGAGTGACGCGGTGAGGGTCGGCGGCGGTTGGAGGGTATGTACATTGCTGTCCGGTCTGCCATCGCCGGCTCCACCTGCCACTGACTTCCGTCCGAATGCGCCAATTCAGCCGTCGTGAATTCCTCGGCGTCGCCGCCGCCGGTTCCGGCGCGGTGCTGTCCGCCTGCAGCCTCGACGTGCCGGGCCCCAGGATCTGGACGCACGAAGAGGCCCTGATCGCGGCGCGGCCGGGCACGCCGACGCAGACGCCGACTATCGGCTACCAGGCGCTGGACATCTCCACGGTTCGCGACGGCATGATGTACGTGCCGACGACGTACGATCCCGCAACGCCGGCGCCGCTGGTCGTGCTCCTGCACGGGTACGCCAGCAACGCCGGGTTCTGGGAGGACGGCCAGATCGGCGAGCTCACGGACGATCTGGGCATGGTCATCGTGGCTCCGGATTCGCGCTTTTCGTCGTGGGACTCGCTCGAGCCGGCGTTTCGTGGCTACGGGCCCGACGCCAAGTTCCTCAACATCGCGCTGACGTACGCGTTCCAGCGCTGCAACATCGATCCGGCGCGAGTCGCCATCGGCGGGTTCGTCGACGGTGCATACGAAGCCATCGGGCTGGGCCTCGCGAACGGTGACCTGTTCAAGTACGTGATCGGGTTCAGCCCCAGCGGGCTCTATGCGCCCTTCGTGCAGGGCCAGCCGAAGGTGTACATCACGCAGGGCGACAACGACGGGCCGGTGCTCGACTACACGCAATATCAGATCGTCGCCCGCATCGTGGACGCGGGGTACCACTGCGAGTTCGTCACGTTCGACGGCGGGCTGGAGTTGCCGCCCGCGGTAGCGCGCACGGCCATGGAATGGATGCTGGCATAACGCCGCCGCGCCAGTCCGGACACAGCCTTCCCGCCGTCGGATCGGGCCGCGCGCGTCGCGCGGAGTCGTAGATTCGTCGCATGCACCGACTCTTCCTTGCCCTGGCGCTCGCCCCGGCGCTGGCGGGGGCGCAGGCGTTTACCGACTCGGCGGGCCGGATGCGCGTCGCGCTCCTCAAGCAGCCGTTCTCGCCCAACGGCACGTCGCAGGGCCCGACGACGATGGCGAACGGCGGCATCCAGGACACGCTGCGGCGGATGAATGCCGTGGTCCGCATCGAGGAGTCGGCGCTGACCGCCGTGGAGAACACCGAGTACGGCGGCTGGAAACGGCTTGGCATGGCGCTCGGCCACTACGCGGACCTCGTGTCGAGGAGCCAGCGTGACGGCTACTTCACGGTTGGCTTGTTCGCGACGTGTCCGTCGATGCCGGGAATGGTCGCGGGGCTGCAGCGATCCGGCGCAGGCATCGAGCCGCTCCGCGTCGGGATGCTATGGCTGGACGCGCATCCGGACTTCAACACGCCGGAAACCACGCGCAGCGGATCACTGGGCGGCATGCCCGTGGCGGTTGCGACCGGGCGTGCGCTGCAGCGCATGCGCCTCGACGCCAAGCTCGAGCCGCCGCTGTCGGACCGGAACGTGGTGATGGGCGGCGTGCGGCTCACGGACCCGCTGGAGCAATCGCTGCTCGACGAGTCGCGCATCGAGCAGCTCAGCGTCGACGACCTGCGCCGGATGACGCCGGCGGTGTGGGCGCAACTCGACCGTATCAACGCGCAGGTGGACAGGATCTACATCCACATCGACATGGACGTGCTCGACCCGCGCGAGGTGTCGATGCACGGCAACAAGGTGCCCGGCGGCCCGTCGAGCGAGGAGCTGGCGCGGCTGTTCGAGCAGATCTTCGGGCGCTACCCCAAGGCCTCGGCCATCGGCTTTGCGACGATCCCGAACCAGGATCCGGGCGGGCTCTCGATCGCGGCGGTGAACCGGATGATCACCGGCGCGATCCGGGGCGTGAAGTCGCGGAAGAACTGAGCGAGGGCACGCTGCGCACAGGTCGCAGTCGATACGTTTGAGCCCATGTTCTCCCTGACCCTGAAGGATTTCGAGGAAGCGCGCGCCCGCATCGCGCCGCATATCAAGCACACGCCGCTGCTGACGTCGCGGCAGCTGGGCGAAGCGACCGGGTACGACGTCCGCCTCAAGGCCGAGTGCTTCCAGCGCGTCGGGTCGTACAAGATCCGTGGGCCGCTGAACAAGTTCGCGTTGATGCCGGACGACCAGAAGAAGCGCGGCGTCGTCTGCTCATCGGCCGGCAATCACGCGCAGGGCGTGGCGCTGGCCGCAAAGATCCACGGCATCCGCGCCGTGGTTTGCATGGCGCAGAACGCGACGCCGTCGAAGGTGGCCGCGACGAAGGGTTACGGCGCGGAAGTGGTGCTGCACGGTGACATCTGGGACGAGGCCAACGAGAAGGCCCAGGAACTCGTCCGCACGCAAGGACTGACGTACGTCCACCCGTTCGACGACGAGCAGCTCATCGCCGGCCAGGGCACGCTCGGGCTCGAGATCGTGCAGGACTGGCGTGACGTCGATGTCGTGGTGGTGCCGATCGGCGGGGGCGGGCTGATCTCCGGCGTATCGATGGCGGTGAAGAGCCACAACCCGAAGGCCAAGGTCGTCGGCGTCGAATCGAGCGACGGGCCCGCGATGCAGATGAGCATCGCTGCGGGCGCGCTGCAGACGATCGATTGCGGGACGGTGATCGACGGCCTGCGCGTGCGCCGCGTGGGTGAGAAGACGTTTTCCGTCGTCCAGCGCTACGTAGACGAGACCGTCGCGCTGCCGGACGCGGAGATCTTCGAGGCGATGCTGTGGGTGATGGAGCGCTGCAAGCTCGTCGTTGAGGGCGCTGCCGCCGCGCCCGTGGCCGCACTGCTGGCGGGGCTGATCAAGGCGAAACCCGGCGCGCGGGTCGCGGCCGTGATCTCGGGCGGCAACGTCAACCTTCAGCAACTTCGCGGGCTGCGCTGGAACTGAAAGACTGGTGACTAGTGACTGGTGACTAGTCACTAGTCACTAGTCACTAGTCACTTCTTGAGCACATCGCGGCAGCCGTCGCGCCGCTGTGTGTCCGAGATCTGCGTGACCTTCCACCCGGTGGCGTCCTTGAGCAGCTCGATGGAGTTCACGCCGCAGTGCCGCACGGCCTTGTCGAGGTAGAACGTGTATGGCGTCCACGCCTGAGCCAGCGCGCCGTCGACCCGCACCTGCGGGTCGTAGATCTGCTCGTCCCACCGCTTGTTCGACGCGCCGATGCCGCGCACCCAGCCGTCCATCGATTGCACCACGACCCTGGCCGGTCCATTGCGGGCGTCGAGCATCGCAAAGCGCGCACCCTCGGCGAGCACGAAGCGGACCATCAGGGTGTCGGCGGTTCGCATGCCCTCGAAGAGCCGCTGGATCGTTGCCAGCACCTCCTGCTCGTCGGCGGATTGGCCGCTGGCGGGCGAGGCAGCCACGAGCACCGTCGCGATTGCCAGCGCGCGTGTTCGGCGGTTCATGAGTTCTTCTTCCCCGCGGTTTTGGACGGTGCCCCTGCCGGCAGGCCTGCCGGCAGGCCTGCCGGCGGGCGTTCCGTCATGACCTTGGTGACGAAGCGCTGATTCTCCGCGATCCGCTCGATCTCGAGCGTCAGGGCGTCGAGCGACGTCTGCATGTCCGCCAGCCGGCGCGCGGTTTCGGATACGAGCGAGGCGTTGGCGCCGGCGTCCACGGCCGACCCGGATGCCTTGCGCCAGAGCAAGCGGGCCAGCGCGATGGCGATCGGGCAGAGAACGAAGATCGAGATGACGGCAACGATGGAGACGATGTCTTCAGAGTCCATGCCCGTCCCCCCTGCGCTGCGCGACCGTGCGGCCGGGGCCTAGACGACCTTGATCCTCGACTTGCCGCGACGCCCAAGCTTGCCGGCGTGCTTGATGGTTACGGTGACGTCGGAGCCGAGCCGCAGCAGCATCTTGACGAGGCGGTCCGCCGAGAACTCGGCGAAATGGCCGTTCATCAGGCGCGACATCTGCGTTGCGGCATCGTCCACGATCCTGGCTGCCATCGTCTGCGACAATCCGAACGCCTTCAAGCGGCCTTGCACCTGCTTGGCGAGAAGCGTGCGGGAGATGGCATCGCGGCGAAGGGAAGCCGCTGCCTGCCGCGGTGACGTCCGCGGACGTGCCCTGCGAGATTTGCGCGCCATGGTGGTCTCGTGAGATGGGTGAGTGTGGAGCCGCCCGGGGAGGGGGGCCGGCAAACAATATTTTAACGTTCATTAAGAAACAAGCCCACCGAGGTCGGGGGAACCCTCACCCCCCATGCTACGTAGCATGGAAACTAAAGGTTGCTGAGCGCTCCGTGCGGGCCCTGCGCCAGGCCATCCAGGCCGCTGGCAGGTCCTGGCACGGCAGTCCGACGCTCCCGAACACCGTCACCTGCTCGTCGTCGGTTCGTCCCGCGGCGCGGCCGGCCAGCACCGCGCCGAGCGTCGCGTGCGCGGCGTCGGCGCCCAGGCCGGCGCCGGCGAGCGCGCCCATCGAGGCCGCGAGCCCGATGTCGTCGCAAACGAACCGCGCGCGGCGGATCAGCGCCGCGTCGAGCTCCGCCTTGCCCGGCTCGTCGGCGCCGACAGCCGTGATGTGCGTCCCCGGCGCGATCATGTCGTCGCGGATGACCGGCGACCGTGCCCACGTCGCCACGATCACGACGTCGGCGCCGTCGACGGCCGCACGCGCGCTCGACGCCACCGACAGCGACGCGCCCAGCTCGCCGTCCAGTTCCACTGCCATCGCGTCGGCATTGGCGGAGACCGAATCGAACACGCGGACGGATTCAAAATTGCGTACAAGCTTCAGCGCACGGAGTTGCGCGCGGCCCTGGACGCCGGCGCCGACGACGGCCACGGACCTGATGCGCGGGCGCGACAGCGCCTCCGCCGACAGCGCGCCCACGAGCGCGGTCCGCAGCCGCGTGATTACCACGGAGTCCATCACCGACAACAGTGCCCCGGTCTCGAGGTCGAGCAGCGCGATCAGTCCGCGCACGTACGGCGTCGCGCCCGGCCGCTTGGCGTTGAGCTTCACGGTGTACGCGGGGATCCCGGGCACCAGTCCGGGAAACACGATCGACACGGAGTGCGGCGTCGCCGCTGGTATGTGGCTGTGCGCGCGCAGGCCGCGCGTCGGGTCCGCATCATGCGCGATCATCGCGTTCCGCAGCTCGCCCAGCAGCGCGCGCGGTTCGAGCAGGCGCTCGAGGTCGGATGCGCTGAACAGCACGGCGGGTGTGGCCATGCGTCGAATGTAGCTTTCGGCGCGTGACGCTCCTGTCCCTCTCCGGCGTCGGCGTCGATTTCGGCGCGACGACGCTGTTCTCCGACATCACGTTCACGGTGGCCGCGGGCGACGTGTGGGGCGTCGTCGGCCGGAACGGCACCGGAAAAACCACGCTGTTCCGGCTGCTCACCGGCGAGTTGAAGCCGCAGCGAGGCGCCATCGCGCGGCAACCGGGCGTACGCGTGTCGCTGCTCGAGCAACACCGCGAGTTCGCGGGAGCGGCGTCGGTGTGGGAGGCAGCCGCGGGTGAGCTCGCCGATCTGCTCGCGCTGGAGCAGTCGCTGGCCGAGCAGGCGGCGGCGCTGGCGCACGACGCATCCGACGCGGCCATGGCCCGCTACGGACGCGACCTGGAGCGCTTCGAGCACGGGGGTGGCTACGAAGTCACGTCACGCATTGACTCCGTCCTGCACGGGCTTGGCTTCGAACCGTCGCGCGCGCGCGTCACGCCGGTGAGTGCGCTGAGCGGCGGTGAGCGCGGACGGCTGGGCCTCGCGCGCCAACTCGTGAGCGCTGCGGACGTGCTGCTGCTCGACGAGCCGACCAACCATCTCGACCTCGACACGACGCGCTGGCTGGAGGGATGGCTCAGGGAGTCGCGCCGGACCACCATGGTCGTCAGTCACGACCGCGCGTTCCTTGACGCCGTGGTCGACCACGTCCTCCACTTCGAGAACTGGTCCGCCGTCGCGCACGGCGCCGGGTACCAGGCGTTCGTCACGCAGCGCGCCGAACGGCGTCTCACGCAGCAGCGCGCGTTCGACCAGCAGCAGCGGAAGATCGCCGCCGAGTCGGATTACATCGCGCGCAACATCGCGGGGCAGAACAGCAGCCAGGCCAAGGGGCGGCGCAAGCGGCTCGCGCGCATGCCGCGCCTCAGCGCCCCGGTGTCGGACGAGGCCACGATGGCCATGAGGTTCGAAGTCGCGGAGCGCGGCGGCGATCGCGTGGTGTCGGCCCAGGGGGTCGGCGTCTCCGTCGCGGACCGCACGCTCCTGACGCGCTTCGATGGCACGCTGATGCGCGGCGACGTGCTCGGCCTCGTCGGGCCCAATGGCGCGGGGAAGTCGACGCTGCTCCGTGCCCTGTTCGGCGAACATCCGGTCGCCGCGGGCGAACTCAAGGTCGGCGGGTCGATCACCGCGGCGTACTACCGGCAGGACCTCTCGCAGGTGCCGCTCGACACGCCGCTGTACGACATCATCGCCGACCTTCGCCCGCACTGGGAACGCCGCCTGATTCAAGGCCACCTCGGCCGGTTCGGTTTCTCGGGCGCCGAGGCGCAGCGGACGGCCGCCACCATGTCGGGCGGCGAACGCGCACGCGTGGCGCTCGCCATGCTGATGCTCTCGCGTGCCAACCTGCTGGTGCTCGACGAGCCGACCAATCACCTCGACGTCGAGAGCATCGAGGCGCTGGAGGACGCCATCGAGCGCTACGACGGCTCCGTGTTGCTGGTGAGCCACGACCGCGAACTGCTGCGGGCGCTCACGTCCCGGCTCTGGATCCTGCACGACCGCCACATCGCGGAGTTCGCCGGCGGCTTCGCCGAGTGGGAAACGGTGAGCGCCGAGCGCGCCCACGCCGCGGCGGTGCGCGAGGCCGAGGATGCCGCCGTGCGGAGGGTGCGCGAGCGCCAGAAAGTGCGGGCGCCGCAGCCGTCGGCGCCGCGCGAGGGTCGTCGCAGGCAGCGCGAGGCCACGCGCGACCTTGCGGAAGTCGAGCGGCGGATCGCCGAGCTCGAAGCGCGTGTCACGGACCTCACGGCGCAACTCGAGGATCCGGCGCTCTACACGCGCGACGGGGGCGCCGCCGACGCTGCTCGCCTCGGCCGCGACCTCGAAACCGTGAAGCGCGAACTGGACGACGCGCTGGCGCGCTGGGAGGCGGCAGCGTCGGGCTAGAGTTCGACGGTCGCGTCCGGCGCCTCGAGCACATAGCCGTACGATCGCACCGTGCGGATCGCGTTCGGCAGGCCGAGTCGCTTCAGCTTCTTGCGCAGGTTGAAGATGTACACGTCGAGGATCTCGCGGCTCTGGACGCGGCCCGGCTGGTCGCCCCACACGGTCGCGAGCACGTCGGTGGCCGACACCGGCCGGCCACTGCGCCCGATGAGGCAGTGCAGCACCGCGAACTCGCGCTGGCTCAACTGCACGCTCTTCGCGTGCATCCGCAGCACGCGGCCGATGGGGTCGAGGACGAGGTGCAGCTTGCCGTCCACCTGGAGACCTGTCGCCGGCTTGGTGAAAAGCTTGACCATGCGGCTGACGTCGGCCTTCGCGATCGGCATCGTGACGCACGCGGCTGCGCCCGCGCCGATGACGTCGCGCTTGCGGTTGGCGAACCGCCTCGGCATCGCGATGACGAGCGGAATGGTGATGCCGGCCGTGATGGCGTAGAGAAGGGTGGAGAGCGGATCCTCGTTGGAGATCACCAGCACGAGCGCCGCGCGCTGGGCCGCCGCCGCCCAGTTCGTCCTGGTGTCCTTCGCCACGATCACCTCGACGCGCGGGTCGGACATCAGGGCGCCGAGCGCGCGGTCACTGACAGGGCCACGCTTCAGCACGAACGCCGGCATGGGACCCGGCGCACCGCTCGAAACGCCGGCCGTCAGGTCGTCGTGCACGGGATCACGGCCAGGGGTGGCTTGGCATGGAATTCGGCTCGCGCCATGGTGGCGCTGCAAACTGCACCGCCGTTTCATGGCGGGCAAGTCGCCCGCCATAAAAGAACGCTAAGGGAACGGCTGACTCAGGCGGGCGCGCGCCGGCGCCACCACCAGTACGCCGGAATGCCGGCGACCGTGATGCCGAGGCCGATGGATGCCTGCACCGGCTGCGCCACAACGGTGTTCGCCACGATCACCAGCGCCGAAAGCACGAACAGCACCGGCGTCCACGGATAGCCCGGCGTGCGGAACGGGCGGGGCAGGTCCGGCTGCCGTCGTCGCAGCACGAAGATCGCGACGGCTGCCAGCGCGAACCACACCCAGGACATGAAGACCACGTACGTCAACAGTTGCTCGAAGGTGCCGGACAGGACCAGCACGCCGGACCAGAGCGCGGTGGCCAGGATCGCCGCCGCCGGCGTCCCGTACCGCGGATGCACTTCGGCCAGTCTCGCGAAGAACAGCCGGTCGGCCGCCATCGCGAAGATCAGGCGCGGCAGTGTCAATACCAGGCCGTTCGACGCGCTGAACACCGAAACCAGGATCACCAGCGAGACCGTCGTGGCCGCCCACGGGCCGAGCACCGCGCCCGCGGCGTCCGACGCGACGCGCTG
>Ga0187893_10011895_pt1 | contig 12497 bp, 14 predicted proteins | sample MA1701074metaG_FD_139574 | JGI IMG/M metagenome (GOLD analysis project Ga0187893, IMG submission 139574) | White microbial mat communities from a basaltic lava cave in the Kipuka Kanohina Cave System on the Island of Hawaii, USA - MA170107-4 metaG ...
AAAGTTCCATCACTACCTGGGCGATGACTACAAGGTCGAGTGTCCGACCGGCTCCGGTCGCATGATGACCCTGTGGGAGGTGGCGGCTGAACTTTCTCGCCGCCTCACGCGCATTTTTCTGCGAGGACCCGATGGTCGCCGACCGGTCTATGGCGGTGCGGAGAAGTTTCAGGAGGATCCACACTGGCGTGATTTGATCCTCTTCCACGAATATTTTCACGGCGATAACGGCGCGGGAGTTGGGGCCAGCCATCAGACCGGCTGGACCGGGCTTGTCGCGAAGTTGATCCAGCAGAGTGGAGAATGAGGAGCAGGGGCGGCCAGAGTAGCCCTCGTGCTCGCGCGGCGCGCACGATCAGAATGTGCTCGCTCGACGGCCGCAGTAGGAATCCCCCGGTCGCCCCGCTTGAAAAAGGGAGGGTGCCAGTGGAAGAAGCATTCAGCGGACGCGCGCAGTGAAGGGCCACTCCGGCCACCCCTTAGATGAGACGTGAAGGTGTTGGATGTGAGGCGCGCAGTTAGGATCATCCAGGCCATCCCTCTAAAAGAAGGGGTAAATTACAAGAAAGATGAAAATTAAGGCAAAGGACTGCCAGAACCTCGATCGCGCCCTGGGGCTGGAGTGGCTCGAGACGAACGGGCGCGGCGGATTTGCGTCAGGCACAGTTGCTGGACCGAATACGCGCCGGTACCATGCGCTGCTCCTTGTTGCCAGGAAGCCGCCGGTGGAGCGGTTTGTCCTGGTGAACCATCTCGAGGAACGCCTCGACATCAACGACAGCTCGTTCCCGCTATCAACGAACCTCTATTCCGGCGTGGTTCACCCCGATGGCTACCGGCGCTGCATCGCCTTCTCAAGCGAGCCCTGGCCGACCTGGACCTATGAGCTAGATGGCATCAAGGTGATGCGCGAAATCTTCAGTCCACGCGGTCGGGATCTCGTCGTAGTGCGGTGGCGTCTCGCTGAAACATCAACGCGCTCGGCGCGGCTCGTGATTCGTCCGATGCTGACCGGCCGGGATTATCATTCATTGCACCATGAGAATGGCGGTATCCACACCGATGCAGCGGTGCGGGAGGGGCTCGTGGCCTGGCAGCCCTATGGGGATCTTCCCCAAATCAGAGCTCTCCACACAGGGGAGTATCGGCATCAGCCTGATTGGTTTCGGCGAATCCAATACCCGATCGAGCAAGAGCGCGGGCTCGACTACGAGGAAGATTGGTGGTCGCCAGGCGAGATTGCGTTCACGCTCTCACATGAGAGGCCGGCTTCTCTTGTGTTTACCACGGAGCTGGTTGATGCCATCAAGGTGGAAGCCCTCGCGAAGGACGAGCAGCGCCGGCGGAAGGCTGTGAGAACCGGGGCGCCCAAAGGCGATCCCTTGGTGCAATCACTCTGGTTGGCAGCCGAGGCCTATATCTCAGAACGTGGGAAGCAGCAAACCGTGATCGCCGGGTATCCCTGGTTCACGGACTGGGGGCGCGACACCTTTCAGTCATTGCCGGGCTTGTGTCTGGTGACGGGCCGCCATGAGGTGGCGAAACAGGTCATCGAGGCCTTCGCCGCTCACGTCTCGCAGGGGATGATCCCGAATCGCTTTCCCGATGCGGGCGAAATGCCCGAATACAACACGATTGACGGATCGCTGTGGTTTGTCCATGCCGTGGGCCGTTATCTCGATTACACCGGAGATGATAGGACTGTGGAGCAAGTTGGGTGGCCGGCAGTCCGGCAAATCCTCGATGGATATCGGCAGGGAACTCGGTACGGCATCAAAGTGGATCAAGATGGGCTGGTCACGAGTGGCGCGCCGGGCGTCCAACTCACCTGGATGGATGCGAAGGTCGGGGAGTGGGTGGTGACGCCGCGCCGCGGGAAACCGGTGGAGATCCAGGCGCTGTGGGTCAGCACCCTCGGAATTGGGGAGCATCTTGGAACCCGTTTCGGCGATCCCGCTTTCGCCGCGCGCTGTCGCGCGGACCGCCTTCGTGCGATGAAGTCGTTCCGTGCCCGCTTTTGGTACGAGGCAGGCGGGTATCTCTATGACGTGATCGATGGAGAGAACGGCGACGATGCTTCTCTGCGCCCCAATCAAATCTTTGCGGTCGCGCTGACCAAGGGGCTGCTTAGTCGTGAGCAGGTCCAGCAGGTTGTCCAGGTGGTTGAAGAGCAGTTGTTGACTCCGGTTGGCCTACGAACGTTGGCTCCAGGTGACCAGCGATACCGCCCACGCTATGGAGGCTCCGTGGCAGACCGGGATGGGGCCTATCATCAAGGCACTGTGTGGCCATTCCTCCTCGGCCCATTCGTGACAGCTTGGGTCAGCACCCATGGCGGAACAATAGCAGCGCGCCGCAAGGCCCGCACATTGTTCACCGGGATCGAGCAGCACCTCGGCGAAGCCTGCCTGGGCCAGGTCTCCGAAATCTTTGACGCGGAGGCACCCCATACCCCGCGCGGCTGTGTTGCCCAGGCTTGGTCTGTGGCGGAGATCCTTCGCGCGCTGGTCGAGGATGTGCTGGGCAAAGAACCTATGAAACTCCTCTCGCATGGTGGGGAGAGGAGAACGCGGCGACGGAACAAAGCAGCATGAGTACCATCGTGTTTCGGACATTGCTCAGCGATCTGCTTTGGCAGGTCGTTCCGCCCTGCGAGAAAATCACACGCCTGATCTCGGATTCGATGGATCGGCGCCTGAGTCTGCTTAAGCTCCTTGCTCTGCGGGCGCATCTCCTGGTCTGTACACTCTGTGAGCGGTACAGAAAGCAATTACAGTTCATCAGGCAGGCGATCCGACAGGGTAAAGGTCGGCCGAACGAATAGGGTCTTCATTTCATTTGCATGCTCATGCCGGTCCAAATATGCCGTGTTGACGTGGCTGGCTGGTGTCCATACGGCAGAAGTGTCAGGCCTAAGCAGATTGCTTGACCGTCCGTAAAATATTCTTGTACTATCCACGGCGCCTTTGTGCCTCGGACGTACGTCATCCTCCCAGGAGTTCCTGCGATGGACGACAGGCAGTTAACAGATCCCAAGGACTGGGCCGACAAGCACGGCGACTATCTCTATCGCTGCGCCTTGCTCCGGGTGCGGGATTCAGGATTGGCAGAGGAAGTGGTTCAAGAAACCTTCCTGGCGGCGCTCCAGGCACGTGCACGCTTTGCCGGAGGATCCTCCGAACGGAGCTGGATGGTCGGCATCCTCAAACACAAGATCATCGACCTGTTCAGAAAACAGTGTCGCGAGGCGCCGGCGGAAGATATCGAGGGGGTAGGGGCTGACCTCGACGAACATCCTTTTGATACACAGGGGTACTGGAAATCGCATGCTGTTGGTCCCAAAAACTGGCCCCATGATCCCAGCGCAGTCTTGGAGCAGAAACAGTTCTGGGAGGTGCTTAAGCACTGTCTCTCGGAACTGCCTCCCAAGATGGCTCAGGTTTTTTCGCTTCGCGAGGTGGATGAACTGAACAGCGACGAAGTCTGCGCGACACTGCATATCACGTCGTCCAATCTCTGGGTGCTGCTGCATCGCGCCCGCAAGCACCTCAGGACTTGTCTCGAGCGGCATCATTTTGCCGATGCTCCGCAGTTTTAGGAAGGGGCATGCTGACACGAGGACCAATCGCCCAGTTTTTGATCAAGTACACGCCTCGCTGTGAGGAAGTGACCCGCCTCCATTCCGAGTCGTTGGATCGGCCCCTCCCGCTCAGGAAACGAATCGGCATCAAGTTGCATTTCCTGATTTGTATCTGGTGTGAGCAATATTTGAAACAACTGCGCTTCATCCGTCAGGCTGTCCGGCGGCATCAGGACCGATTGGAAGGGCAGGACGGCTCGTCCGCCCCCACCCTTTCCTCTGACGCCAAAGACCGGATCAAACGCGCCCTCGAACGCAAATAGCCTGCCTGTGTCCTTTCCCTCGTTCTTGTAAGGAATCTCCTTCGCCCACGACAATCCTGTGAGGGCCTATGATCGGCCCCCATTCTTTAGAAGGACGGAAAGCCTGTGAGACCTATTTTGTTTCTGTTCAGTCTGGTGCTGACCCTGACCGGCTGCGTGGCTGGTCATTCGCACGAGAAGGCGCTGCGCTTCGACGAGGCAGGATTTATGCGATTATGGGATGTGTATGAGCATTGCCGAGTCAGTGCAGACCCGGTATTGATGTGGCTGGATGCTGAGCGGTTGAGTCGTGCAGCAGTGGCCACTCATGATTTTCCTCCCAGCCTGCCCGCACCATTCAACCAGTTTGTGTCCAGGCCTCCACTCCGTCTGGCGGCTGATCCGAAAGCCTTGGCTGCCCATTGTGCTCTTCGTGGCGCGCAGGTGGCATCGGAGGACGGACGACAAGACCTTGCGACCGACCTGTTCCTTTTGGTCATCAAGCGACATCAAGAGTCCGAGTATACGTATTATGTGGATCAGGCCCGGGCTGGTCTGCTTCAAGCCGGCAACAGACTGCACGCGGCGTCCCGACTGCTCCCTGTCTCCTTCGCTCCGTAAGTGAGTGGCCCGCTACCCGGTGTGCCCCGCGTCCGCCCACCCCTGCCCAGGAAAAGTGACGAAAAGTCACCCGTAAGGAAAAGGAACCAAGAACGACTAAAAAGAAAGGGGTAGCGAGCGATCCTTCGGGCTTGTGGTAGGGGTCCACGTATTGCTGACAGAGGACTTGTATGCCAAACCTCACTTCCACAGATAGTGAGCCTCACGCCGAACAGAAGCCGGAGCAGGCTTCTGATTCCCTGTTGACTCCTCCAGACGTAATGGCGTCAGAGGCGCCCCCTTCCCTGTCTCCAGTTTCAATGGAGCCGCCCATCCCTGAACCGTCGCAGGTACCGGTGCAAGCACCTGGCGCCGCCACACCCGCCCCTGTTCCAGAAACACGTCGGATCTATCGTCACAAGCTCCCGGTTCGGCTGGCTCACTGGCTCAATGTCCTCTGCCTACCGATCCTAGTCATGAGCGGATTTCAGATTTTCAACGCACACCCGGCTCTCTATTGGGGAAACCGGTCGGATCGCGATCGCCCAATCCTCTCTATGCGGGCGATGAGGACGGAGAGCGGCGACGTGAAGGGTGTCACGATGGTGCTGGGGCATCCGTTTGAGACCAGCGGGGTGCTCGGCTTCTCAGCCAATTCTGTCCGCGGATTCCCTGCGTGGGCTACGATCCCCAGTGGGAAGTGGCTTGCCATGGGGCGGCAATGGCATCTGTTCTTCGCCTGGATCTTTGTCATCAATGGCCTGATCTTTGGTCTCTACGCCATCCTCAGCCGACACCTTTCGAAAGACCTGTTTCCGTGGTGGAAAGATCTGCGCGGCGTCGGACGAGCGCTCCTAACCCACCTCTTGCTTCGCCATCCGGCAGGAGAGGAAGCGAAGCACTATAACGTTCTGCAGAAGATCGCTTACACCGGTGTGGTCTTCGGGCTGGGACCGCTGATCGTCCTGACCGGCCTGTCGATGTCGCCGGCGATAGATGCCGCGTTTCCGGAGCTGCTCACGCTCTTCGGCGGGAGGCAATCGGCGCGCACCATCCACTTCATCACGTGTTTTTTATTCATCGGCTTTATCGTGATCCATTTATCTCAAGTGGTGCTCACCGGCCTCAAGAATAATCTCCGGTCCATGGTCATGGGGTGGTTCAGCATCGCGGAATCGGGAGGAACACACGATGCCCAGCAAGGGAATTGATCGTCGGCGGTTTATCATCAAGGCACTTCAGTCGGCCGGGCTGCTCATGCTTGCCGGGTGCGACAATTTGTCCAGGAGCGACTGGTTCCCGCGTCTGCTCGGTAAAACTGAGGGGGTCACGCGTCGAGCCCAACGCCTCCTTTCGCCGAGAAACGCCATGGCTAAGGAATACACAGAAGCCGAGCGATCGCCGGTATTCCCAGCCAACGGCGAGAGCGACCCGAACAACCCGGTGTATCAAGCACTCGCGCGAAATGAGTTTGCCGACTGGAAGCTGGAGATCGGCGGGTTGGTCCAACGTCCCGCCAGCTTCTCGCTGGTGGAACTGCGCAGGATGCCCTCACGCACGCAGATCACGCGCCATGATTGCGTGGAAGGGTGGAGCGCCATCGGGAAGTGGAAGGGGGTCCAGCTCAGTGAGCTACTGGCGCGCGTCCAGCCCCTGCCCTCGGCCCGGTACGTCGTGTTCCACTGCGCCGACATTGATGAGGACCAGGCGAACTATTACGAGAGTATCGACTTCGAAGACGCCTATCACCCACAGACCATTCTGGCCTATGACATGAACGATGCGACCCTTCCGATCGCGCACGGCGCGCCGATCCGCCTGCGTGTCGAGCGGCAGCTTGGCTACAAGCACGCCAAGTATGTGATACGGATCGAGCTCGTCGAGAGCTTTGCCTCGATCGCCGGGGGGCGCGGGGGTTATTGGGAAGATCAGGGGTATGAATGGTACGCAGGGATTTGAGCGGGGAGGCCATTCTTTTTCGTCTGCCGTCCTGTTCTTTTCTGATCCCAGCGTAGCTCTGACAGGCTGAAGAGGCGATTCCTCCTGGAGCCTGTAACCTGTAAGGAGTGCGTTCCTCGGGCGACCAACGTCCAGAGCAGGCGCTCTGTCGCAATCCAAAGGGCACGGAGAATCGTATGACGAAATGGTGGCGGCGAGACAGGCATCAGGTCCGAATGGCGATGCAGTGCTGGTGGCTCAACCGCCGACTGGACTGGCTCGAATGGCGGATCAGGCTCGGGTCATTCCTGCCGCCTCAGCAAGCCTATCGGCAGTTATCCCCGAATCAAGAAGGAGGCGTCTATGCAGTGCCCTCGGTGTCATGGCTTCCTGGTGCGAGATCACTTGTACGACCAAGTCGTTGACAGCGGTAAGCTCTGCTTCGGGGAGTGGCGATGGGCCTGGCGATGCGTCTGCTGTGGCAATTTCTTGGACCCGGTGGTCCTGAAAAACCGGCAGATGCAACAGGCCGGTCAGATAGATTCTTCCGTGCAACTCACGGTTGTGTAAGGATTACGCCTTTCGAATGATCAAGGTGCGACGGAAATACCTATACAGCACGGCCAGTGTCTGATGGGATTGATAGCGGCCATCAAACAGCGTGACGGTCGCAACCTAATTGTCTTATCCTAGTACATTGACAGCGTAAGGAGAGATAGCCATGATGACTCAAGATGCAACCATGCAGACCTCGGCGCAAGAGTCTTCGTCCGTGAAAGGGAAGATCATCGTTGCGGCGTTTCTTGCCGCGGCGATCGGCGCCTTCTTTTACTTTGATCTCCAGCAGTATCTTTCGCTGGATGCGCTCAAGGCGAACCGGGATCGGTTGCTGGCCTTTACGGACGCCAACTATGCTACAGCGGTCGCCTCCTTTATCGTAGGGTACTGTCTGATAACCGGCTTGTCTCTCCCGGGCGCAGCGATTTTGACTCTTGCCGGAGGATTTCTATTCGGGAGCGTGGTCGGGACGGTCTTCGTGAATGTGGGAGCGACAACCGGTGCGACGCTCGCGTTCCTAGCGGCCCGATATCTCTTGCGGGACTGGGTCGAACAGAAATTCGGCAATCGCCTAGGACCGATTCAGGAAGGGTTCGCCAAGAACGCATTCAGTTATCTGATGACCTTGCGGCTGATTCCCCTCTTTCCGTTCTTCCTGGTCAATATGGTGTCCGGCCTCACCAGAGTGAGCCTCGGCACCTATATTGTCGCCACGGCGCTCGGCATCATTCCCGGCAGTTTCGTGTATGCCTATGCCGGCCGCCAGCTCGGCACAATCAACTCGCTGAAAGAAATCGCGTCTCCCAATGTGCTGCTCGCGTTTACGCTCTTGGGGCTCTTGGCCCTGGTCCCCGTGATCTATCGCAAATTCACTGCCGGGAAGTCTTGAGAAAGGGTGTCCGCTTATGACCACTCACGAGATCGTCACCGTTCTTCCTGAGGACGAGCACAACCGGACGCTGGTCAATAACGTCCATCCGCCGTCCTGGGTCAACCCTGAGCCGAGCGGACGGTACAACATCGTGGTGATCGGGGCCGGCACCGCTGGGCTGGTGACGGCGGCGATCGCGTCGGCCTTGGGCGCCAGGGTGGCCTTGATCGAGAAACATCTGATGGGTGGCGATTGCCTGAACGTGGGCTGCGTTCCGTCCAAAGGCGTGATTCGAGCCTCGCGCGCGTGGACAGATGTCCGCCATGCGGACGAATTCGGCGTGCATGTCCCGCCAGGCGTGAAATACGACTTTGCTGCGGCGATGGCGCGCATGAGGAAGCTGCGGGCCCGTATCAGCCACACGGATTCAGCACATCGTTACAAGAAACTGGGCGTGGATGTCTTCATCGGCGAGGGACAGTTCACCAGGCTAGACACCATCGAGGTGACGAGCTGGGCCGGCAACAGGACCTTGCGCTTCGTGAAGGCCGCGATCTGCACGGGCGCCCGCGCGGCCGCGCCGCCGACTCCCGGCTTGATAGAAGCGGGCTATCTCACCAACGAGACAATCTTCGGTCTGACGGAACTGCCGCCCCGTCTGGCCGTGATCGGCGCCGGTCCGATCGGCTGCGAGCTGGCGCAATCGTTTGCCCGGTTCGGCAGCCGGGTGTACCTCGTCGAAGCCTTGCATGGCATCCTGCCGAAAGAAGACCGCGACGCGGCGGAAATCGTCCGTGAGTCGATGCACCGCGACGGTGTCCAACTGTTGTGCTGCGGCAAGGAATTGAAGATCAGCAAAATGGACGGCGGCAAGCGGCTGATGGTCGATTCGCATGGCCAGCACTATGACATCACGGTTGATGAAATCCTGGTCGGCGTCGGCCGCGCGCCTAACGTGGAGGGTCTCGGGCTGGAAAAAGTCGGCGTGGCGTATGACACCAAGAGCGGCGTGAAGGTGAATGATCGCCTGCAGACGACCAGTCCGAACATTTTTGCCGCCGGCGACGTGTGTTTCCCGTTCCAATTCACCCATGCGGCAGATGCGATGGCGCAGATTGTGATCCAGAACGCGCTGTTCCCCCATCCCTTCGGACTGGGCTATGCCAGCACGGACTCGTTGATCATCCCCTGGTGTACCTACACGGAGCCGGAGATTGCGCATGTGGGGATGTATGAGGCAGATGCCAAGGCCAAAGGTCTGGAAGTGGAAACCTACACCTACAAGCTGGATGAAGTGGACCGGGCGATCCTCGACGGTGAGGATGAGGGGTTCGCACGAATCCACCTTCAGAAGGGCACGGACAAAATTCTGGGAGCGACCATCGTGGCGGCCCATGCGGGCGACATGATCAATGAGTTCTCGGTCCTCATGAAAGCCGGTGCTGGAGTGAAGATCATCGCTGGGACCATTCATCCCTATCCCACGCAGGCCGAGGTCAACAAGAAAGTCGTGAACCTCTGGCGCAAGGCCCACTTCACTCAACGCACGAAGAACATCCTCGGCAAGTGGTTTTCATGGACACGATGAGTGTGTGTAGGGATGGGGCTAGGCAGACCTCAGTGCTCCCAAAGCGCGCACGTCAGAAGTGCTCGCTCGATGGGCGCAGTGGAGGTCAACCTAGCCCCATCCCTTGAGGATGGTTGAAGAAGAAGGTGCTCGGCGGACACGCGCAGTGAAGCCTGCCTGACCCACCCACCTTCGAGGTAAAAAAGAAGGGACAAGTTGTTGCAGAAGGGCTTGATACAGTTGAGAAGGCAGGCACTTGCTGTAGGATCACTGGTGGCAGTTATGGTTGTTGCGTCAGTGGCGCTGGCGCAATTGGCCGTGGTCTTGGAGGTCGGGAAATTCTCGGCGGGGCGGGAAGGGGAGTCTGTGCCGGACGGCTGGAAGCCGCTGACCTTCCCAAAAATTCCGCGACACACCAAGTACACGTTGGTCAAAGACGACGGTACTGTGGCCGTGAAGGCTGTCAGCGAGGCAGCTTCATCCGGTCTCACCAGGGAGATCATCATCAATCCTCAGGAGTATCCGATCGTCCAGTGGCGATGGAAGGTGAACAACGTCCTCAGTAAGGGGGATGTCTTTCGCAAGGATGGGGACGACTACCCTGCACGGATTTACATCACATTTGAGTATGACCCCAGCAAAGTGGGGTTTTTCGAGAAGGCCGGACGAGAGGCCTATCGGATGATTTATGGGCAACAGTTGCCACTGGGAGCGATCAATTATATCTGGGAGAGCAAAGCGCCGGTGGGCACAGTGACTCCCAGTACGTACACCAGGCAGAGCATGATGTTCGTGCTGGAGAGCGGGAAAGAGAAGCTCAATGCGTGGGTCAGTGAAGAACGCAATGTCTATGAAGACTACAAAAAAGCCTTTGGCGATGAGCCTCCGATGATCAACGGAGTCGCGATCATGACCGACACCGACAATACGCTAGAGACGGCGACGGCTTATTACGGCGACATCATCTTCAAGAAAGCTACCCAGTGAAGGTTAAGGTCGAGGCTCAGGTTCTGTGAGAGGCGAAGAATGAGATGCGATTTCTTGTCACGCTTAACCTTGGCCTCAACCTTAGCCTGCTGCCTGACATTGACTGGCTGTCTCTCTCCCATCGCCATGCATCGCGCGGTGATCGAGTATGATCGCACGGTCAGCTATGTCGAAGCTGACCTGCTGCTCCTGAACATCGCTCGTGCGCGTGCCCATCGTCCGGTTCACTTCACTGCGGTGTCGAGCGTCGCCGCCACCTTCGATTTTCGAGTTAACGCGGGCATCAGTGGCTCGTTAGGTCGGGCGGTGGATCCAGACCAGCGCCCGGTGACCCTCGAGTATTCGAACAGCGTGGCGGAGAATCCTACAATCACCATCGTGCCGATAACAGGAGAGGAGTTCACCAAGAGGGTCCTGAGACCGCTGGATGAGGCCAAGTTCGAGTTTCTCGTTCATCAAGGATATGACGTCAACATGTTGCTGCGGCTCATGGCTCGAGGCATCGCGATTGATGGGCAAGAGCGACCGACCATTTTTTTTAACACCGCCTCGCAGGGCGACGGCTATCGGGAGTTTCGGCGACGGCTGTTGCATCTGGCTGCCCTCGATGCCGAGCGAAAGCTGTTCATTGGGCCTTTGCAATACGACGAAGCCTTTTCGGTTCGTCTCAATCGCGCTCCGAACGCAGAGGAGGTCGTGGACGCCTTGGAGAAGGGCTATCGCTGGATGGGAGAGGGAGAAGAAAAGGGCTACACGGTTCAAAGAAAGACGGTTGGTCGCCTGCTCATTGCCAATTATGATCCGAACCGCCTCTCCAATGAAGAACGGCGCCGGCTGCAAGAGGAAGCGCTCCGGCACCCTGCCGATAACATTCTCGTCGATATTCGCCCCGGCTATCCGGGCGGTGACTATCCGCTGCACGGAACCATAATGCTGCGCAGCATGAACGCAATCATCAGCTTTGTGGCGAAGGGCATTGGCGAAGAACCGGAGTTTCACGTGGATCCTGACACTCGAACCAAGATAGTCGTGAGAAATCCGGCGCGAGCTCTGGAGATTGAAGAGTCTTCCAGCAAGCCGTCGGAATTCGAGTTTTCTGTGGAGTTCGACAAACGCTATTACTCGATCAGGAAGTTCCCGTTGAGTGAAGGCATGTCGCCTAGTTGGAACCAGGAAGCGTTCGCTGTGCTCTCGAACCTCTTCCAGATGACGGTCACGGATCTAACCCGCTTTCCAACGCCGGCCATTGCGATCGCCAAGTAATGAGCCCTCGAGAAGATTTCCTTGGAACCCCTCTTGACAGATCGTGATCGCTTGGTTTAGATTTGACCGGTCGGTCAACAAAATGAATCAAGCCGTCGATACCAAGGAAAGACTGCTCAACAGCGCGCTGGACCTTTTCCATGCGCGTAGCTATGCCAATGTAGGTGTGCAGGAGCTGTGCGAGCATGCAGGGGTTAAGAAGGGCAGCTTCTATCATTTTTTCCCTTCAAAGCGCGACCTCACCATTGCCGCGTTGGATCGACAATGGGAGATAGCGAAGCGGATGGTGTGGGAACCGGCCTTTTCAAAGCAGCTTCCCGCTCTCAAAAGGTTGGAGCGCTGCTTTGATCTGTTTTATGAACACCAGTGCGGCGCCAAAGCCAAGACTGGCCAGGTTCCAGGGTGTCCGTTTGGGAATTTGGCCCTGGAACTGAGCACGCAGGATGAAGCTATCCGGCGCAAGGTCGATGAGATCTTGCGGGAGTGTACAAGATATGTAGAGCGGATGTTACGAGATGCCATCACCGCTGGGGAACTGTCAGAGCTAGACGTGGCGGCTACAGCAGAGGAGATGGTGGCTTATATGGAAGGCGTCATGCTGATGGCGAAGACCCGCAACGATCCGAAAGTCATCAGGAAGCTCCGGCACGGGTTGCCTCGACTCCTCCAGACGGAGCGGGGCGTCATGGCCAAGGCTCGATCCTGAAATATGGCGGCCAAGGGGGTGTAAGGATTCTCGGAAAGAAGCGACTAATCAATCACAGAGGGAGCAATTTTTTGCGCTCAGATTTGACCGACCGGTCAACTATAACCAACTAAAAGGAGGTTTGC
>Ga0187893_10011896_pt1 | contig 12496 bp, 15 predicted proteins | sample MA1701074metaG_FD_139574 | JGI IMG/M metagenome (GOLD analysis project Ga0187893, IMG submission 139574) | White microbial mat communities from a basaltic lava cave in the Kipuka Kanohina Cave System on the Island of Hawaii, USA - MA170107-4 metaG ...
GGTACCTCCTAACAAGCCTCGGCCTTCGTCTGCTCGCTGCCCGGGACGGCGTCCCGCCCCGCCGCTACGTCCGATACGGCGTCATCGCTGCGCCGGATCACGGAGGGGTAAGCCAGCGATTGGATACCCTCGTGTCTCAGTTCGAGCACACTGTCGGCACCAACTCCTTCTTTGTGCGCCTCGCGCGTGACCTTCGAATCCAGGGCGGCATGCTTCTGCGCTGGCTGAACGCCGCGGAGTCCACGCAGCGGTTCGCGTACAGAGGGGAGCGGCGCTGGCTACGTCCGGACGGCTACGCCGAATTCACATTTGGTGGGAGAGTCCATCGCTTCTTTCTAGAGTGGGATCGTGGAACGACTCGCCACTCCGCGCGTTTAGAAGAAAAGTTCAAGAACTACGCGCACTACTTCACGGTTACGGAGGCAAACGATCACCCTGACCTGCTTGTCGTGACGGTATCTACGCACCGCGAACATGCCATCTGGGCCAGCCTCAAGCGCGCCTTCGGCGCACAACCGCCCGCGAACGTTCTCACAAGCGTAACCTCGCTCATCACGGGAGTCGGTCCGCTGTGGCCTGTCTGGCGCGGCAACAGCGACGAGGGCCGTCGAACATGGCAGTAGACCGAGAACACCAGCTCCAGCTCGGGATCGACGACCGAAGCCCACCTTCCAGAGACCCGGTGCGGAAACAGGATAGCCCCCGCAGCACCCCCCGCAGTGCGCAAGATGCACGCGGGACGACTCGAGCCGGCCGCAAACCTGATGCCTTTTATCGAGTAGCCGTTGCTGCCGCTGTTCTGCAACTCGACAACAGAGCGTCTTTGGAATGTAGCGCCCTGGCCCAGCTCCCCGCGGTGGGGAAGCTCGCTGACGAGCGCTACCCAGGCAAGATCTGGCGAAGAGGCCTTTGCCTGCGAGACCTTATTAAAGAAGCGGTCGACGAGACGATCGACGCCGCCGACGGGCCCGACATGGAAAAGATCCGCTTCGTCCTGACGAGGGCGGTATCCGGCGATACCCTGAGCAGCATCGCGAAGGAGCTGGGGATCCGCCGAGAGTCGCTATCGCGACGGCTCTGGTCCCGGATTACCGGCCTCGTCTGGGAGCGGCTCAAGCCTCGCTTACTTACGCCTGAATCGTGATCTTTCGGCGATACTCCCGAAGCTGTTCTTATGCAGACGCTCCGCCCCGCACGATATGCAGATCCGGCCTCGGAAGCCTTCGGCCCAGCATATGCCTCTCCGATCTGTCCGTTCCCTCGGGTGACGCCGCCCTAGTGGCAGATCGTCTACCGGTCAGTCGCACTGCAATCCTGTCCACTGGACTGTACTGGCGATGCTGCACGGCCACGTAGCCGGCCGCCAAGTGCGAGTACCGACGAACCATCTCCAGGGTAGAGTGGCCCAGCAGTCTCTGTAGAGTCAGCAGGTCTCCGCCGTTGAGGAGATAGTGCGTTGCGAAGGTGTGTCGAAGCAGGTGCGCGTGAAGGCGCTTGACGCCTGATAGGGCGGCAGCTCGCTGGAGAACGCTCCTCGCTGCATCACTGGTGAAAGGCGCTCCATCCTGTGTCAGCAGTAGAGTACGAACGCTGGCAGACGCCGGCTCTGGGCGCAGATACGTCAGGTAACGCGTCAAGAGCTTCTGCACGGTTGCACCAAGGTGAACGGTTCGCTCACGCTGGCCCTTACCCATCACCCTCAGTGTTGCTCGCTCGACGTCGGCGTCGTCGACCTTAACGTTGCAGAGTTCGGAGAGGCGAAGGCCGGTATCAACAAGAGTTAAGACCAGCAGCGTGTTGCGGAGACCTGTTGCGCATTTCGGGTTATAGATGCTGATCACCTGCGCGACCTCCTCCTGCGTAAGAACTTCGGGTTCGCGAACAGGGACTCTAGGGAGACGCAGGCGGGCAAAGATGTTCGATGACGTGAAGCCCTCGGACTCCAGGAACGTTGCCCATGACTTCAGATTGCGGGCGTACTGCTGGACGTAGTCCGGCGAGATACGCGTGCCCGGCCGGATAACGTTCTCACGCTCGCGCTGGTAAACGATGAAGGCTCTCGCGTCTTCGAGGCTCAGCCGCGAGACCTGAAGAGTCCGCCCCTCGGCGACCAGCCAGTCGGTAAACTGGCGGAGGTTGCGGTCCGTTAGGGTTACATAGGCGCTCGAGTAGTTCTGAGCACGGTTGTACGTCCGGTATTCGTCAATCGCCTGGTCGACCAAGATCGAACGCATCGCCTGTCTGGCAGCCATCGTAGCAGCCACTCCTTTCGAGGTGGGAGCCGCGTGACGCCTGTGCCCCGCGTGACGGGCGTGGCCCAGGCGTATCCCCGCCGTGCCCGTCCCGTGCCCTATCGGTGACCGGGACGTGAGCACGAAGCAGAGGGTCGTCAGCTTCCCTGGGACGGCCTTCTGCTTTTCAAGCAGAGGAGCGCTGCAGATAGGGAAAAGGAGCGTTTGGAGCGGGAGACGGGGCTCGAACCCGCGACCCTCTGCTTGGGAAGCAGATGCTCTACCACTGAGCTACTCCCGCTCGCGCACTCGATTGTAGCACCGCGTACACGCAGTCAGCGTATGATTCAGACAGGAGGGACCCATGACCACTGTCCACAACTGGAACCAGCAGATCATCGACGAGTTCCGCGCGAACAAGGGCATCGTCGGTGGGCCGTTCACCGGCGCCACGATGCTCCTGCTGCATCACAAGGGAGCGAAGTCCAGCACCGAGCGAGTCAACCCGCTCGTCTACTATCAGGAGGAAGGCAGCGAGGTCATGTACGTCTTCGGCTCGAAGGGCGGCGCGCCGGAGAACCCGGACTGGTACTACAACCTGAAGGCCAACCCCGACGTCACACTCGAAGTCGGCACCGAGACTTTCGACGCCACCGCCGAAGTCATCACCGGTCCTGAGCGAGACCGCATCTACGAAGCCAACGCCAAGCTCCGCTCAGCATTCGCTCAGTACCAGGCGAACACGAAACGCAAGATTCCGGTGATCGCGCTACGGCGTAAGTAGAGACCGGATATCCGTGAGGCTGGAAGGACCGTTCAGCTACAAGATTTCGATCGTCCCCGAAGGCCGCGGTTCGTTCACAGTTGCCGATCACCAGGGAGTGTCGAAGTTTGGCCCACCATTAACTTCGAAATTGCCGAAGCTGTACATCGTGACCGTGGAGGGCCAACATGCTCCTGTATACGTCGGTATCACCCGGCAAAGTATGAGAACCAGGCTGAGGTTTGGATGGACGGCCGATGGCAGCTCGGGATACCACGGATATCGTTGGCGCCGGAACTACAGCGAGGTCCTTCTCGACGTTTGGTGTGACCTAGGGTCCGATCATCCGGACCAGATGCTCGACATCGAGATCGTCGAGGCTGAGCTCGTATTCCTAATCAGACAAGTGTGCGGGCAGTGGCCGAGCGATCAAACGGAAATACACTTTCACGAGTCGGAGGAAAGACATCGGCGCTTGGCTACCCAGATACTAGGCCACTACCTCGCAGCACGAAACGGGTAAGCCCTAGCCCGTATAACAGCCGGGCAGCTTCTCCCGAAGCGTCTCCGCCAGGTTTGCGATTGGCACCCTGATCTGCGTCATCTCGTCCCGCTCGCGGATCGTTACCGCCTGGTCCTCCAGCGTGTCGAAGTCGATCGTCACGCATAGTGGCGTCCCGATCTCGTCCTGGCGCCGGTAGCGCCGCCCGATGGCCTGCGCGTCGTCGTACTGCGTCATGAAGTGCGTGCGCAGCATGTCCCACACCTTTCGCGCCGGCGGCACCAGCTGCTCGTTTCGTGATAGCGGCAGGATCGCCACCTTGATCGGCGCAATCTGCGGCGCGAGCCGGAGCACCGTCCGCTTATCGCTGCGCCCGTCTGGGCCTTTCACTTCTTCCTCCGCGTACGAGTCGATCATCGTCGTCAGGAAGCAGCGGTCGATTCCCATCGCCGGCTCGATCACGTACGGCACGATGTGTTTGTCGTTCTCCTGGTCGTAGTACTCGAGCTTCTTGCCCGATACTTTCGTGTGAGCCTGCAGGTCGAAGTCCGTTCGATTCGCGATACCCTCGATCTCCGAGAAGCCTCCGAACGGGAAGTCGTACTCGATGTCTACTGTCCGCTTCGAGTAGTGCGACAACTCCTCTTTCGAGTGCTCGCGGATCTGCAGGTTCTCCTTCCGCACGCCCAGGACATCCGTCCACCAGCGCATCCGGGCATCGATCCACTCGTCGTGCGCCTTCTCGTCCTCGCCCGGAATCACGAAGTACTCCATCTCCATCTGCTCGAACTCGCGGTCGCGGAAGATGAAGTTGCCCGGCGTGATCTCGTTGCGGAAGGAGCGCCCGATCTGCGCAATGCCGAACGGCAGCTTGCGACGCATTGTCGTCAGCACGTTGTCGAAGTTCACGAACATGCCCTGCGCCGTCTCCGGCCGCAGGTAGGCCACCGAGGCGTCGTCCTGCACCGGCCCGACGTACGTTTGGAACATCAGGTTGAACATCCGCGACTCGGTCAGCTCGCCGCCGCAGTCGGGACACTTGATGGTTGCTTGCCCGTCTGGGCCCTTGTCGTCCGGCAGCTTGCCCGCCTGGGTGAGGTCATCGGTGCGGAAGCGGTGCTTACAGCTCTTGCAGTCCACCATAGGGTCCGCGAACGTGCCCACGTGGCCGCTCGCCTCCCACACTCGCGGGTTCATGATGATCGACGTCTCGATGCCGACGACGTCGTCGCGCTCCTGCACCATGTACCGCCACCACGAGCGCTTGATGTTGTTCTTCATCTCGACGCCCAGCGGGCCGTAGTCCCAGAACCCGCCGATGCCCCCGTATATCTCGCTGCTCTGGAAGACGAACCCGCGCCGCTTCGAAAGCGACACGAACGTCTCCATGTTGGTCTTCGTGGTCATGCGCTCGATTCTACGGGTGACACCGCCTGAGGGTCGAGGGTCAGGAACACTAACCACTTGTAACCCTCGTGCGCGTTGCCCCCGCTGCGATCCAGTCATAGAATTGCCACGTGGACGACACCGACTACGGCATCGACATGAATGAAGTCGAGCGGGTCATCAACACCGCCGATGTGCTGATCATCCGCTTCGCGATCGTCGACAAGCGCCTCCTGATCGACGCCCGCACCAACGAGAAGGGTGACGGGCCGTTCATCGCCGTCGTGCCCAAGGCCAGTTCAGTCGAGGAGCGCTTCAAGGAGCTAAAGAAACTGCGCCCTCGCTTCCCGTTGCCGGAGAAAATCATGTCCTTCACCTGGCCCCGCCACATCGACACGTTCCGCGGCTCCGGCCTCCCCGAACGCATCGAGGCGCGGCTCGTCCAGCTTGGCGGCGAGGCGATGGCCGCCAACGTCCGCGATGCCATCAGCGCCCTGGCCGCTGAGGAGAAGTCCGAAGTCCTCTCCGCCATCCGGGGCGACGAGCGCTACCAGACTATCTGGCAGCGCCAATAGCAATTGCCTATTCTGCCTATTGACAGCCGGTGGGGGGGGCGAGTAATCTAGCGTCGCCAGCGACTCGCGATTCGATTGGGGGCAAGCGATGCGTGCATACCTAAGCGCAGGTCTACTGGGTGGCTCGGCCGCCTTATTCGCCGCCTGGCCGATAGACGACACGCCGGCGGGTCACAGCGAAGCAGCGACTCGACTTCCGGCCGCCCCGGCGCCTGATCTTGAGACGCCCACGACCGTAAACGAAATTCAATTAGCCGTTGGGCGCGACGTACCCGGGTTCGGCGGTTTTTGGGTTGATCCGGAGCAACCAGATCGACTAAAGATTTGGCTTACTGACGCCTCCGAGCAACTCGAACCGACTAAGGCTTCCCTCGCCCGGCTGATAGGCGATTATCCGGCGCTGGATCTTTCCAAAGTAGATGTCCTGACAGGCCGGTACGGCTTTTTGCAACTGGAAGAGTGGCATGAACTTATACTTCCAGTTGCCGCGGAGTATTCCGGCTGGACGTCATTAGATGTTCAGGAGAAGGCCAATCGCATCTGGATAGGAGTTATGGACGATGGCACGCAGGAGCAGATCGAGCGCCGTCTTACGCAGGTGGGTATTCCTCTTGATGCTGTCGAGTTCCGCCTCGAACCGAAGCCTGATCTGCGCTCATGCCCACCCAACCAAGACCCAGACGAGCTTACCGATTGTTACAGACCGGTTACGGGGGGATTCGAGATACAGGGGGAGACGGCATACGGGGCCCCGCTCGGCAGGTGTACCGTGGGTTTCCTGGCCAAACGGAATGGCATTCAAGGAATGGTCACTGCCTCGCACTGCACGGAGCATATCTTCAATCTAGATAACTGGCCAACCAGCTCAGAATTTCATCAGGATGAAATTGAAAACCGTGTAGGTGTCGAGGCTGTCGATCCGCCCCCGCAACCGTACATCGGCAATTGTCCGGGTTCATACGTATGCCGGTTTGCTGACGCCGCGTGGATTCAGCTTGATTCAGGCGTGGCAGCGAACCAGGGATGGATCGCCCGGCCGGAATACGGATCGCCAGAATGGAACTACAACCTGTTTCGCGTCAGTGGGGTAATCGGTTCCTATGTCGGTAAGGAGGTGTTCATGGTCGGAAAAAAGACGGGGTTGTCCCAGGGCTTTGTCGACCAGACGAACGTTGATATGCCGTACCCGACTCAATACTATCCCAATGCTTTGCTACTCGATCAGCACATTGCGGGTTTCTACGGTGACTACGGCGACAGTGGTGGCCCGGTATTCTCATTCACCGAGAATCCGACCGATCTGCTAAACATCTATCTCGTTGGAATCCACTGGGGCGGACCGGTGACGCCGGGCAGTGTCAGCTACTATAGTGACGTGCAATATGCGCAGTTTCAGAACTGGGACTTAGGACCACTCGACGTACTTCCACCACCCAGCGGCGGCGGCGGCAGGTGATCAGCGGTGCGAATCGCAGCGGGTGCTATCACAGGACTGGTCATGCTAGCACTAGTCTGGCTCGTGTCTTGCGGCACCTCGGCTGAGGACACCTCACCGACCTCGATGACAGATGCCATCGACCTTTTGGTGGAAGCGCCTCAACAGGCCAGAATTGGTGACCCAGTGATCCTTCGGTTAACCGTCGAGAGCAAATTGGGCACAACCGCAGAATTGAGAGGCGCCAATCCCGCGCAACGTTACTTCTTCACGATCGTGGACAGCGGAGAACAGGAGGTCTGGCGGTCACGTTTTGGTGAGCCCATCCTTCGAATCGAAGACATGTGGACAGTTGCGCCCGCACAGAAGGTTGTCTACGAAGAAACCTGGAACACGAAGGGAAACGACGGACGGCCAGTTCCGCCGGGCGTCTACTCTGTACGAGGATTTGTTGGGCTAACCGGGGGACCGGCAACCAGCGACCCGGTTGAAATCACTATCCGTCCCTCACAATGAGCCACCTCGATTACGTCAGCACCATCACCGGCCGCTGGGTCAGCCTTCGTCCCGCTGGCCACGAAGATTACCCAACCCTCTTCCGCTGGCGCTCAAGCACGGATGTAAACCTCCTGAACTACAGCCGGCGTGTCGCGAGCTACGAAGAGTTTGTCCTAGAAATCGAGCGTCTCATTCAGTCGTCCGTTCTCTTCATTGTGAAGGAGAACAAACTCGGCCGTCCAATCGGTTTTGTCCTCGGCTACCACCTGAACCAGTGGGATGGCTGGGCTTTCGTCGGTGCCTATGTTGAAGAACCATACCGTTATCGGGGTCACGGCGGGGAAGCGACTCTACTCGGTCTGGACTACGCTTTCCGTCACTTTCCGCTACGGATGATCTACACGGAGATATATGAGTTCGCGCAGCCGTTGCTGAGTCTCTGTCAGGCAACCGGGTTTGAACAGGTCGGGTATCAGCCCGAACACTTCTGGCACGAGGACCGCTACTGGGGTCTCTATCGCATGTGCCTTACGAGGGACGCCTGGACGAAGCATCGCGATCGATTCTCAGACGTCATCGATATTCAGGAGAGGTTCGCTCAAAGAGAGGCCGCGGGAGCGCGCAATGGAGAGAAGGCTTGAACAGGGCTCTCGCGACTCTTGACGACGTTACGCAGAGAGTGCGTGAGCTTCTCGCCGAGCTCCTTCAGGTTGACGTGTCCGAGATCGACGTCAATGACGCCATCGTCGAAGGTGACGACTCAGACAGTCTCGAACTAGACTCGCTTGACGCCCTCAAGTTCGCTTTGGTTCTGGCCGATGAATATGATCTGAGCGAACCATCTGACCTGGATATTCACAAGGCAAGAACGGTCGGAGACGTGGCGGCGGTTGTGCATACCCTAGCCAGCGGCCAGCCGCAATTCACCTAACCCGCCGCCCCTCGTAAAATCAACCTCGTGCCAGACCCACCCATCGACCTGCGCTCTGATACCGTCACCCTGCCCTCCCCGGAGATGCGCGCCGCCATCGCCAACGCCGAGCTTGGCGACGACGTCTTCGCCGGCGACCCCACCGTCAACCGCCGGCAGGACATGGCCGCCGAGATGCTCGGCTAGGAGGCTGCTCTGCTCGTCTCCAGCGGAACGCAGGGGAACCTGATTGCCCAGCTCACCCACTGCCCGCGCGGCGCAGAGGTCATCGTCGGCGAAGGCTCGCACATCATCGAGCACGAGGCCGGAGGCGCCTGGCTCGTGGGTGGCCTCGGGCTGCACACGGTGCCCATCGACTCGAAGGGCCGCCTTGACCTCGGCGCAGTCCGCCGCGCCATCCGCCCGGACGACCCGCACTATCCACGCACAGGCCTCGTCTGCGTCGAGAACACCCACAACCGCGCCGGCGGCACCGTCCAGAACGAAGAAGACGTTGCCGCCGTCCGCGATCTCGCCGACAAGCATAAGCTGCCCGTCCACATCGACGGCGCGCGCATCTTCAACGCCGCGGTGAAGCTCGGCGTCCCTGTGGCGAACCTGGCCGCTTACGGCGACTCGATCACCTTCTGCCTATCCAAGGGCCTCGGCTGCCCGATCGGCTCCGTACTCTGCGGCTCGCAGGACTTCATCAACGATGCCCGCCGCTATCGCAAAGTGCTCGGAGGCGGCATGCGCCAGGCTGGCATCATCGCTGCGGCCGGCATCTACGCGCTCGAGAACATGGTCGAACGCCTCGCCGACGACCACGAGAACGCCGCCTACGCTGCCGAAGAGCTCGCCGAGATGCCCGGCGTTGCGCTTTCGCCACCGCCGGAGACGAACCTCCTCTACTTCACCGTCGATGGCTGGAAGTCGCACAAGCTCGAACGGAAGCTCAACGACGCCGGCGTCCTCTGCTTCGATGAAGGCGGCCGCATCCGCTGGGTCACTCACTACGGCATCGAGCGCTCCCACATCGACGAAGCCCTCGATCGAACGCGTGCCGTCCTTAAAGCGGGCCCCTAGTGCGCATACTCTTGGCGCTCTTAGCGCCGGCGCTACTCGTCGCCGCCTGCACCTCCGAAGACTCACTGACATCGGCCGCCATCGTCGGCGAAATCCCCTGGACCGGCCCAGAAACCGCCGAGTACCGCGTCCTCGACAGCGACGATGACCCCGTCGGCACCCTCGAGTTGAGCATCGAAGAGGAACCCGCCGGCGCTTGGCGCTTCAGCCAGTCCTTCGACTTCCCCGGCCGCGGCTTCATGAATGAGGCGGAGGTCGTGGTTGATGGCTCCACGCTCCAGCCGGAGTCTTCCTCGTTCGAGATCGTCGGCCCCGACGGCAACTTCGACTGCACTGCGGAGTACACCACCGGCCGTGTCAACATGCACCGTATCGGCGAAGACGGCGAGCGGGACGACACCCTAACCATCCCCAACATTGCCTACGACAGCTGGGGCGACCTCTTCGTCTGGCGCACCATCGAGTTCGCCGATGGCTACGAGAAGGAATACACGGACGTTCTCGCCTGCACGCTATCGCGCCCGGATAAGATCGGCGTCTCCCTCAAAATCGAAGGGCGCGAAGAAATCACCGTCCCCGCCGGCATCTTCGAAGCGTGGCATCTCGAGATTGATTCCGGCGGCGAAACCCAGCACGCGTGGTACGCCACGGACGATGCTCACACGCTCGTCAAGTACGACAACGGCGAGTCCACGTTTGAACTGACTGGAGACGTTACTGCGTGCGGGGGGGGCGCATGTTGCGCTCCCCAAGGGATAATCTGTAGCCCTAACCCCTGATCGGATCCAGGTACTTCGGCCGCTTCTCTTCGAACGCTGTGATCACGTCCGCCTCTTTCAGCGTCAAGGCGATCTCGTCCCATCCGTTGAGCAGCGTCTCGCGCCGGAACTCGTGCGTCTCCGGGTCGTTGTGAATCACGAACTTCTCCCGGAAACCGGCCCCGTCCGTGACCTCGCACTTCTCGAGGTCAACCGTCACGTCTCCCAGCGAGCCTTCCTTCGCCGCGCGCATCAGCTGCTGCACCTTGTCCTCGGGGAGGTGCACCGGCACCACGCCGACCTCGAAACAGTTCTTGTGGAAGATGTCCGCAAAACTGCTCCCGATAATTGCCCGGATCCCGTACTGCGCGATCGCCCAGACCGCGTGTTCGCGGGAAGAGCCGGTGCCAAAGTTCCGCCCCACGATCATCACCTTCGCGTTTTCATAGCCCGGCTGGTTCAGCACGAACGAAGGGTCCGGCTTATCGTCGGCCGTGTAGCGCAGGTCGTTGAACAACACCTCGCCCCAGCCCGTCCTCTCGATCCGCTTCAGGAACCGAGCAGGGACAATCGAGTCGGTATCGACGTTCTGTCGGTCGATGGGAACCGCGCGGCCGGTCACCTTCTTGATCGGTTCCATTACTCACCCTCCCATTCACGAATGTCCACGAAGTGTCCCGCGATTGCCGCCGCTGCCGCCATCTGCGGCGACACCAGGTGCGTCCGCCCGCCCTTGCCCTGCCGCCCTTCAAAGTTGCGGTTGGATGTCGATGCGCAGCGCTCCTGCGGTTGCAAAATGTCCGGGTTCATTCCAAGACACATCGAGCACCCCGCCTCGCGCCAGTCGAACCCTGCCTCGATGAAGACCTTGTCCAGTCCCTCGGCCTCGGCGTCATGCATCACCTGCATCGAACCCGGAACGACCATCGCATACACGTCCGGGTGCACCTTCTTGCCTTTCACGATCTCCGCCGCTGCCCGCAGGTCCTCGATCCGCGAGTTCGTGCACGAACCCAGGAAGACGCGGTCCAGCTTGATCTCCCGGATCGGCGTCCCCGCGGTCAGTCCCATGTACTCGAGAGCCCGTTCAGCCGCCTGCTTGTCCGAGTTCGTCGGCATCGACGCAGGGTCGGGGACAGCGCCTGTCACCGGAACGACCTGGTCAGGCGCTGTCCCCCAGGTGACATAAGGCTGCAGGTCAGAGGCGTTGATCACGACCGTCTTGTCGTATTGTGCGCCTTCATCGGAAGGGAGCGACTTCCAATACTCGACTGCGGCCTCCCAGTCGTCACCTTTCGGCGCGAACGGCCGACCTTTGAGGTATTCGATCGTCTTCTCGTCCGGCGCGATCATACCGACACGCGCACCGGCTTCGATCGACATGTTGCAAATGGTCATCCGGCCGGACATCGAGAGGTTGCGAATCACCTGCCCGGTGTACTCGATGGCGTAGCCTGTTCCTCCGCCAACGCTAATCTGTCCGATCACACCGAGGATTACGTCCTTCGCAGTTACACCGCGCGGCAAAGAACCCTCGACTCGGATCTCCATCGTCTTGGACTTCGCCTGTACGAGGCACTGCGTAGCCAGGACATGCTCGACCTGCGAAGTGCCGATCGGCATCGCGATCGCACCGAAGGCACCGTGGGTCGCGGTGTGACTGTCGCCGCAGACGATCAGCATCCCCGGCTTGGTGAGGCCAAGCTCCGGTCCGATAACGTGCACGATCCCCTGGCGGTCCGAATCGACGCCGTAGTACTCGATCCCGAACTCCGTGCAGTTCGTCTTGAGCGCCTCCACCTGCTTGCGGGAGATCTCGTCTTTGATGTTCAGCCGATCGCGGGTGGGGACGTTGTGGTCAGCCGTGGCGATCGTGAGATCCGGGCGTCGCACTTTGCGTCCGCTCATGCGCAGCCCCTCGAAGGCCTGCGCCGACGTCACTTCGTGCACGAGATGCAGGTCGACATAAAGCAACGCCGGCTTACCGGCCTCGTCTTCCACGACATGCGTGTCCCAGATTTTCTCGAACATGGTCTTCGGTGCCAAAACGAACCTCCATAGCCAATATTAACTGACAGGTTTGCAGGTTTGTAGGCTAGTCCGATAGCATCGGCCCCACCATGGCCACGCAGACTCGCAAACGCCAGCGACTGTCCTGGAGGAACTGGGCAGGGAACCAGGAGTGCGCACCCGCGGGAATCCACATTCCCGCCACAGAGGATTCGCTCGCCCAGGTCGTGCGCGAAGCCGCGGCCGCCGGCGAACGTGTGAAGGTCGTTGGCAGCGGCCACTCATTCACCGCTATTGCACTCACCGATGGCCATCTCGTTCAGCTCGACAACTACCAGCGCA
>Ga0187893_10011897_pt1 | contig 12496 bp, 11 predicted proteins | sample MA1701074metaG_FD_139574 | JGI IMG/M metagenome (GOLD analysis project Ga0187893, IMG submission 139574) | White microbial mat communities from a basaltic lava cave in the Kipuka Kanohina Cave System on the Island of Hawaii, USA - MA170107-4 metaG ...
CTGACACCTTGGTGGCAACAAAAACCAGGTCGCGCATTCGTCGGATCGCGCGTCCGACGATGCCCTCGGTGCTGTAGATCTCGGCGGTGTCAATGAGGGACGCGCCCAGCGAAATGGCCGCGCGCAGCGGTTCGTCGCCGCCCCGGTACTGCCACGTCCCGAACCCGATCTCGGGGAGTAGGACGCCGGTCTCAGCGAGCTCTTGGTATTCCATGCATCTTCTGAAGCTGCTCCACGGCGTCGACCATGTCGATCGACTCCGTCAGGATGGGTACGATAGGATCGCGCATCTTTTCGAAACGCTTCGGCACCGTTCGAATCGTAAAGCGCGAGGTATCCAGCCGCGGCGTAACCTCGTCCCACTCCAGCGGACAGGACACTGGTGCGGCCGGCAGCGGGCGCACGGAGTACGGCGCGACGATCGTCCGTCCGTATCCGTTCTGACCGAAGTCGATATAGACTTTGCCCGCACGCGATCCAATTGGTCGCGCGAGCGTCGCGATCTCGGGCGCCGCCTCGACACCGAGCATCGCCAGCAGGCGAGCGAAGTTTCGAGCTTCTTCATACGTGTAGCGCGCCGCGAGTGGGACGAGAATGTGCAAGCCCGTCGCTCCCGACGTCTTGACGTAGTGCGGGAGCTCGATTTCCCCGAGCATCTCATGCAGCAGCCGTGCCACCTTTATGACGTCGCTGAACGGCGCGGCCTTGGGATCGAGATCAAGGACGAGCCAGTCCGGCCGCTCGAGTGCCCCCAGATGCGAGCTCCAGAAGTGCAGGGGAATGGTCCCCAGATTGACCACGTAGCGCAGCGTGCGAGGATCGTTGACGATGAAGTAATTGATGTCGCGGTCCGCGTCCTTGGAGTAGATGCGCTCCGTGCGCACCCACGCCGGCACGAAGTCGGGAGCGTCTTTCTGGAAGAATGACTTACCGGTGATACCGTCCGGATAGCGGGTGAGGACCAACGGCCGTTCCTCGAGATAGGGGAGGAGGAGGGGGGCGACCGATTCATAGTAGGCGATGAGATCACCCTTGGTGTAACGCTCTTCGGGCCAAAAGACTTTATCGGGATTGGTGATCGTAATCGCCGCGTCGGATTCCGCCGGTTCGGCCGGCTTCGCGGGCTCGGGCCGCGGCTCCAGCGCCGGTTTCTCGAAGCGGCAGTCCTCGGGCCGCGCGCCCTCCTTGATCCCCACAAATACCGGATGCCGGATGCCCCCATCCTGCGTCCATTCGGAATACCGGACCTCGCACACGAGCGTCGGCTCGACCCAGGAGTGGCCCCGGCCGGTCGGTGTTCCGGCCTCAAACGGGGACTTCTGCCGACGGATGGGCTGCAGTTGGCTCCAGATCTGTTTCAGTAATCGTTCATCGAACCCGGTGCCGACCCGTGACACATAGACTAGGCGCTCGCCGTCATAGAGACCCAGATGCAGCGCTCCGAAATGGCCGCGCGAGCCTTGGGGAGCCGTATAGCCCCCAATTACGAAAAGCTGCGTCCGCAGGCACTTGATCTTGATCCACTCACGGGACCGTCCACCCGCATACGGGCTCGCCGCCTTTTTCGCGACGATCCCCTCCAGCCGTGCGGTTGAGGCGGCCTCGTAGAAGGCTTCGCCATCCTCGTGCACGTGATCGCCATAGCGCACCGGCCCGATCGCTGGGACGAAGAGCCGCAGGCAGTTCTTTCTCTTCAGCAGCGGAAGCCGCCGCAGGTCATAGCCGTCTGCCGCCAGGCAGTCGAAGAAGATGCCGGCCACGGGAACCGCCGCCGCGGCCTGCTTCACGTCCCGGGGTTGGGTCAGGTGCATCCGCGCCTGCAGGCGCTGAAAGCTCGGTCTGCCCTCTTCGTCGAAGGCAACGATCTCGCCGTCAATGACAAAGCGCTCGGCGGGAAGCATTCGCAGCGGCTCGATCAGCTCGGGGTACCGGGCGGTGATGTTCTGCCCGTTCCGGCCGTAGAGGGTCACGCGCTCCCCATCACGCTCGGCCATGACACGCACGCCGTCGTACTTGAGCTCAAAGATCCATTCCTTCCCTGAAAACGGCTGCTCCCCGAGGGTCGCGAGCATGAAGGGCTGGCCGCGCCCGCTGACGTTCGCGCGCGGTGCGCCGGAATCCGCCAGCGCCTTGCGAATGGTCTCCATCTTGGCGGAGACATCGCGGATCTCGTCGATGGTAAGACCGGAGACGACCGACTGGGGATAACGGTCGATGAGCTCTCCCTCTGCGGCCGCGCCATCGACCTTTTTGAGGAAGAGCCAGTCTTTCTCGCTCTTGGACATGCGGACGAGGGTCCAGCGGCCGCGCATCTTGTAGCCGAAGAATTCCAGTTCGAGCTTGCCCTTGGCGAGGTGGTCGAGCGGATCTCCCTCCTTGACCACCCGGTAGGTGCCCTGATCCCAGACGATCACCGCTCCCGCGCCGTAGTTGCCCTCGGGAATCAGGCCTTCGAAAGCCGCGTACTCTAGCGGGTGATCCTCGACGTGCACGGCCAGGCGCTTCTCCTCGGCATGGACCGAGGGTCCTTTCGGCACCGCCCAACTCTTGAGCACACCGTCCATTTCCAGCCGCAGGTCATAGTGGAGGCGCCGCGCGGCGTGCTGCTGTACGACAAAGAGCGGAGGTCCCGCGGGCGCGCGCCCTCCGAAGGGCTCGGGCGTCCGCTCTGGATCACGCTTCTTTCGATAGGCCTCGAGCGGGGACGATCGTGCCTTCACGCGTCCAGTGTAACAGGTCCCGCGAAGGGTCCGATGGCGGGCACGTGGGGGGCCGCACCTTGAGCGAAGCCGGGGTTCGTGGTAGGGTCAAATCGCGTTAACGTCATGCCAGGAGGACCTCATTCATGCCTCCCCACTCGCTTGGCTCGGGCACCATCTCCTTTGGCCTCGTCTCGATTCCTGTAAGAATGTACACTGCCTCGGGTTCGGCAACGGTGCGGTTCAACATGCTGCACGCCAAGTGCGGCACGCGGATCAAGCAGCAGCTGTTCTGTCCGACCGACAACATCGTCGTTGATCGATCCGAGATCGTCAAAGGGTACGAGTATGCCAAGGACCAGTACGCGCAAGTCAAGGATGAGGAGCTGAAAGCGCTCGAAGGCGAAGCGTCGCAGATTATCGACATCGCCGAGTTTGTTCCGCTCAAGAAGGTCGATCCCATCTTCTTCGAGGACACGTACTATCTCGGTCCCGACAAGGGTGGCGAGAAAGCCTACCGCCTCCTGGCCGATGCGATGGCGAAGACCGACCGCGTCGCGCTGGCCACGTTCGTCATGCGCGGCAAGGAGAGCCTCGTGCTCATCCGGCCCTCGCAGGGCGGTCTGATGCTCCACACCATGTACTTCTCGGACGAGGTGCGCGATTTTGGAGAGGTCGACAAAGGATCCGATGCCAAGATCAAGAGCGGCGAGCTGGATCTGGCAGCCCGTCTCATCGATGAACTCTCCAACGAGGAATTCAAGCCCGAGCAATACAAGGATGACTACCGGCTGCGCGTGCTCGACATGGTCAACCAGAAGATTGAAGGGAAGGAAGTCACCCCCATGGGACCGCAGGTACAGCGCGCGCAGGTGATTGACATCATGGATGCCCTGAAGCAGAGCCTGGCCAAACGCGGGCCAAAAGAGAAGCGTCCCGCGGCGAAGGCCAAGCGGGCCGAGGCGGCGCCGGAGAAGAGGGCTCAGGTTGCTAGGCGATGAGCCACTTCACCACCCGCGAGGTGGCGAAGATCCTCGATCTGCCGGCGGAGCGGATCCGCTCGTGCGTGCGGGCCGGGTTTCTCTCGCCTGACCGGGGTCCAGACCAGCACTACCAGTTCACCTTCGAGGATTTGCTCGTCTTAAAGACGACCCGAGACCTGTTGTCGGCGCGCGTTCCCGTGCGCCGTATTCGCCGGATGCTCGGATCACTCCGGCGGCAGCTGCCCGATCAGCAGCTGACCGGTCTCACGATCTACGCGGATGGGCGCCGCATCGTGGCGTGGGATGGCCAGGCGCGATGGCAGCCCGACTCTGGGCAGTTCCTGTTCAACTTTGATGTGGACACGCTCGCCGAACAGGTGTCGTTGCCCGTCCCCGAGCGCCGCGTGCAGGCCGCGCAGCGACGCTCGGCGGAGGAGTGGTTCCATCTGGCGGTCGAGTTGGAGACCACGTCGCCCGAGGAGGCCCGGCAGGCGTATCATCATGCGCTTGATGCCGATCCCGACCTGGCTGATGCCCACCTGAATGTCGGACGTCTGTATCACGAGGCCAAGGACTACCCGCGGGCCGAGGCGTACTACCGGGCCGCGGTATCCCGCGCGCCGGAGGATCCTACCGCGCACTTCAACCTGGGCGTCCTGCTCGACGACGTGGGGCGGCATGAGGAAGCCATCCGCGCCTATCGGGACGCCATCGCGCAGGGTCACGACTTTGCCGACGCGCACTACAACCTGGGGCTGATTTACGAGACGCTGGGGAGGCGCTCTGAGGCAATGCATCACCTGCGTACCGCGAGAACGCTGTACGGACCATAGTTCGCCTCCCTTGACTCGTCGAGTTCCGTCTTCCAAAGCGATCATCGTCATTGCGCTTGTCTGTGCGGCGATCCTTGTCGCAACGGCCTTCGCCCAGACCCAGGCCCCGCTGGTGCAGGTCCAGCCGCTGGTCCGCGGCCTCTCAGACCCGCTGTACGTCACGCACGCGGGGGATCAGTCCGGCCGGCTGTTCGTCGTCGAACAGGCCGGAACGATCAGGATCATCCAGGGGGGCAGGCTGCTGCCGGCACCCTTTCTCGACATCCGCCGCCGGGTTGCCTCCGGCGGAGAGCTCGGCCTCCTGAGCGTGGCCTTTCACCCTCGGTTTGAGAATAACGGACGGTTCTTCCTCAACTACACCACCAACCCGGGTAACTTGAAGACGACCATCGCGGAATACCGCGTGTCGGCCGGAGACCCGAACAGGGCCGATGGAACCGAGCGCGTCATTCTCGACATCGCGCAGCCGTTTGAGAATCACAAAGGTGGCCTGAATCTTTTTGGCCCCGACGGCATGCTCTACATCGGACTGGGGGACGGAGGCTCGGCCGGTGACCCACACAACAATGCACAGCGTCTGAACACGCTGCTGGGCAAGGTCCTGCGCATCGACGTCGATGGTGCGGCGCCTTACCGCGTCCCGGCGGACAATCCGTTTGTCGGGCAGCCGGGGGCCCGCGGCGAGATCTGGGCCTTCGGTTTGCGCAATCCGTGGCGTTTTTCATTCGACCGCCCGACCCGCAGGCTCTTTCTTGCCGACGTGGGCCAGAACGAGTGGGAGGAAGTCAACCTCATCCAGAAGGGCCAGAACTACGGCTGGAGGATCATGGAGGGGGCGCACTGCTACAGCCCGCGGGATACCTGCGACACCTTTGGTCTGGTGCCGCCGATCGCCGAGTACGCCACCCGCGTCGTGGGGTGCGCCATCACCGGCGGATACGTTTATCGAGGCACCATGATTCGCGAACTGGTCGGTCGGTACGTGTTCGGAGACTACTGCAGCGGTCGGCTGCTGTCGCTCGCCGAGGCGGGTGGGGGGCGGTGGACGATGATGGCGCTGTTGGGGACGAACCTGCGCATCAGCTCGTTTGGCGAGGATCCCTCGGGCGAGCTCTATGTCGTCGATCACCAGGGTGGAGTCTACCGGCTCTTGCCGAGGTAGCCGCGACCCGACCCGCCTATGCGGTATTTCGTTACCGGCGCCACCGGATTCATCGGCGGTCACGTCGCGCAACAGTTGGCGCGCGAAGGGCATGAGGTCAAGGGCGTCTACACCAGTACGCTGGCCGTCTTCAACGACACGCGCGGCCGGATCGTGGACGAGACCTATCGCGCGGGCGGTCCGTGGCTGTCGGAGTACGACCGCACGAAATGGCTGGCCCACTACGAGGTCGCCGAACCGATGATCCGGTCCGGCCTGCCGCTGGTCATCGTGCAACCCGGCGTCACCTACGGTCCCGGCGATACGACCGTCGTGCACGAGACGTTCGTGCAATACCTGCGGAAGCGGCTCCACATGCTGCCCAAAGGCACGGCCTATTGTTGGGGCTATGTCGACGACGTGGCAGCGGGTCACGTGCTCGCGATGCGGCATGGCGCGCCCGGCGCTTCCTATATCATTGCTGGACCTCCGCACACCGTCATCGACGTGCTCCGGATCGCCGAGCGCATCACGGGCATCCCCGCGCCACGGTGGCAGGTGCCACCCACGCTTATGCGGGCGGCCGCGGCCGCCGCGGGCGTTGTCGAGCGTATCGCGCCACTCCCCAGCCTTTACGCTTCAGAGACGCTCCGGGTGATGGCAGGCGCGACGTACCTCGGCAGCAATGCGCGGGCCGTTCGGGAGCTGGGTTTTTCGGCACGGCCTCCGGAAGACGGCCTGCGGCCCACACTGGCTCACGAAATGCGGCTGCTGGCTTCTCAGGTCTAAAGACTCCACCCTCTGGGCCTAATCCGAGTTGGTGGCACCACGACGCGTGGGGCTGCCGCATATTTCCCCTGAAAAAGAGCGTAGGGCCGATGAACGAGGGGGCGGGCGGCGTTAGCTGCCCGCTTCTGGTTTTCCTGCGCTCTGGAAGGGTCGGCCGGGGAATTCCGCCAATCCCCCATTGAGTTGATGTACTCGAGAAGCGATTCGCTCGCGGAGGGACCTATGAAGCATCTGCGGCATTCGGGCATCGCGTTGCTACTGGTATTCTCCGCGCTCTGGCCGTCGATGATCGCGTCAGCGCAGCAACCCCGGGTTCAGGAGTACGCCGTGCCGTCGGGATCGCGGCCCCATGACGTCGCGCCGGCCGCAGACGGCGGCGTCTGGTACACGGCGCAGGGGAGCGGGGAGTTGGGCCATCTTGATCCCCGCAGCGGCGCCACCCGGCACATCAAACTCGGAGACGGATCGGCGCCGCACGGCGTGATCGTGGGCCCCGACGGTGTCCCCTGGATCACCGACGGTGGGCTGAACGCGATCGTGCGAGTCGCGCCGTCCACGGGTGAAGTCAGGCGTTATCCGCTGCCCGCGGGCCGCGAGCGTGCAAATCTGAATACGGCGACATTTGATCGCCGGGGCATGCACTGGTTCACCGGCCAGAACGGGATCTATGGCCGTCTCGATCCCGGGACCGGCCAAATGCAGGTCTTTGACGCGCCACGCGGGAGAGGGCCCTATGGCATCGCCACAGCACCCGACGGCACAGTCTTCTATGCATCGCTGGCCGGAAACCACATTGCGCGTATCGATCTGGCGACCGGGGCGGCGACCGTCATCGAGCCGCCGACACCGAATCAAGGCGCGCGGCGCGTCTGGCCGGATTCTCGGGGGCGCGTTTGGGTGAGCGAATGGCTCAGCGGCCAGGTCAGCGTCTACGAGCCCGGAACAGGCCGATGGCGCCAGTGGAAGCTCCCGGGAGAGAGTCCCCAGGCCTACGCGGTGTATGTGGACAATCGCGACATGGTGTGGGTGACGGACTTCAGGGCCAACGCTATCGTGCGCTTTGATCCCACGCGCGAAGCGTTCGAGGTGTTTCGACTGCCGAGCCCGAATTCCAGCGTGCGGCAGCTACTCGGAAGGCCCGGCGAAGTGTGGGGGGCATCCTCTGGCGTGGATAAACTAGTGGTGGTGCGTACACCGTGAACGGACTGCCGCTCTCCTTCACCAGGCCCTCGGTGCTGGTGGCGCTGCTCGTGATCCCTGCCGGTGTGCTGCTCTATAGGATGCTGACCAGACGGCGGCCCAGGCAGGCTTTGATCTTTCCAGATCTCGAAATTGCGGTCGCGGCCGCTGCGCGCGGCGGCGGGTTTCGGCGGCATCTTGCTGCGGCGATCTTCCTGGCGGGTCTTGCGGCGCTCATCGCGGCGGTAGCCCGTCCCGAGATGCCCCTGCTAGTCCCCTCGGACCGCGCAACCGTCGTGCTGGCCATCGACAGCAGCGGCAGCATGCGCTCCCAGGATGTCCTGCCCAACCGCCTCACCGCGGCCAAGGAAGCGGCGAAGACATTCTTGCGCACGGTCCCTCCCGGCATGCGGATTGGTCTGGTGGCCTTCGCCGGGTATGCAACACTGCTGGTCCCCCCCGGAACAGATAATCGGGACCGTCTCGTCGAAGCGATCGACGGCCTCTACTACATTCGCCGCACCGCCATCGGTGATGGACTGATGGAGGCCGTTGCCGCGCTTCCGGGGCGCGTTCGGCCTGGGCCTAATGGTACGCTGCCACCGGCGCCGCCCGGGCCCAAGCCGCCGGGGGTGGTCATCTTGCTCTCGGACGGCCGGAGCAATACGGGAATGGACTCACATCTGGCCGCGACCATCGCGCGCCAGCAGGAAGTGATCGTCTACACCGTCGGCGTCGGCCAGCCCATGGGGCTGAACACCGGCTGGACGATCGGCGGTCCGCTCGACGAAGAAGAGCTGCAGTGGATCGCACGCGAGGCCGGGGGACGCTACTTTCGCGCGGCGTCTGCCGAAGGGCTGCGGGAAGTCTACCGGAGGCTCGCGCGCACGGTCGGTTGGGAGTGGAAACCGCAGGAAGTCACCAGCCTGGTCGGTGCGCTGGGCGGCCTGATGATCATCATCGCCGTACTTACGTCGGGCCTGCTCACCCACCCGCTTCGCGTCTAGCTGCGGTGCACGGTTACGCGTCGCTCTGATCCGCTGCGCATCCTCATCGTCGGCGACGATCCACTTGCACGAGCCGGGCTCACCGCGCTGCTGACTGAGGCCGCCGACGCCATCGTCACCGCCAGCACGCTCAAGGCTCTCGAGGAGTTATCGGACGACCCAGAGGTTGATGTCGTGCTCTGGGATCTGGGCCGCGAAGCGCCCGCAAGGGTAGAGGCCTTCTCTGATCCTCGGGGGAACGGCCCGCCGGTGGTAGCGCTTGCCACCGATGACGCGCAGGCTGCGACTGCCCTCGCCGCAGGGATCCGAGGATACCTCTCGCGAGACATCGATGCCGGCCGCCTGACCGCAGCGCTCAGCGCCGCGGCCTCTGGCCTCGTGGTGCTCGATCCCGAGATCGTTTCCCATTCCCTGCCCGCGCGCGCATCACCCCAGATGATCGAGGACCTCACGCCTCGGGAGATCGAGGTGTTGCAGCTACTGGCAGAAGGCATGGCCAACAAGGCGATCGCCACACGCCTGGGGATCAGCGAGCACACCGCCAAGTTTCACGTCAACGCGATCTTCGGCAAGCTCGAGGCACGGAGCCGCACCGAGGCCGTCATCACCGCGGCCCGACACGGTCTGATCACCTTCTAGCCCGCCGGTTGACCAGGCGCCCTCCTACCCAAACGGGGGATGTGGGGACTACCCGCGTCTCATACGCTTTACTCAGGAGGTGACACATGACGGAAATCCTCAAAGAGATCTCTAATGGCCTCGCCGGCATCGTTGAGGCGATCGGTCCAAGCATCGTCAGGGTCGAGGCGCGTAGACGCATGCCCGCCAGCGGCATCGTCTGGTCGTCCGACGGAACGGTGATCACCGCTGATCACACGATCGAGCGGGAGGAGAACATTCAGGTCGGCCTGGATGACGGACGCACGGCGCCGGCCGCCTTGATCGGGCGCGATGCGACCACGGACGTCGCGGTCATCCGGGTACAGACAGAAGGGTTGCGGCCGCCGACCTGGGCCGGGGCGCTTGATGTACGCGTGGGGCATCTGGTTGTTGCGTTGGCGCGGCCAGGGCGAAGTGTCCGCGCGCGGCTGGGCGTGATGAGCGCCGTGGGCGACCAGTGGCGGACACCGGCGGGCGCTCAGATCGACCGGTACCTGGAAGCCGATGTGGATTTTGGACCGGGGTTTTCGGGCGGACCGCTGGTGAATATCGCGGGTCAGGCGGTGGGCCTCAATACCGCAGGACTCTCCCGCCGCCGGTACGTGACCGTGCCCGCCGACACGCTTACGCGTGTGGTCGACACACTGCTCACGCACGGGCGGATTCGCCGCGGGTACCTGGGAATCGCCGCCCAGCCGGTGCGCCTGCCCGAGGCCAAGGCGAGCGAGCTCGGACAGCGGCGGGGGCTGATGCTCATCTCAGTCGAGCAGGGAAGCCCTGCAGAGCGCGCCGGGTTGCATCAAGGGGATATCCTCGTCGCGCTCGATGATGCTCCCGCGCCCCATGTCTCGGACATCGTCGCGCTCCTTGGCGCGGACCGCATCGGCTCAGCCGTTCGCCTCAAAGTCATCCGCGCGGGAGCAATTCAGACGGTGACCGCGACCGTGGGGGAACGCGGGTAGGGCTTCCGCACCTCAGCATAGTACCAGCACCAGTGCGAGAGCTGGCAGCGGTGGCACTTCGGTGATTCGGCGCAGATAGCGTCGCTCAGTTCATACCCCGACGCATGGCGTGTCAGGAGCCGATTGATCTCGTCGATGCGCGCCTCGGGATTGGCCGCGTCGATCAGCGCGTGGGCGTGGCCGACTTCCTCATCAGACGCGCGCGGGCTGCTGATCAGGCCGAGCCGGTAGAGCACGCGGAGGGTGTCGGGATGCGCGAAGAACACATCCTCGCCGACCCTGCGCAGGAACGTCCGGACGCCATACGGTCCTAGATGCCTGAAGCGGGTGCGCAGGTCACGATACAAGTGTCCCTGGTCGGCCCGATCAAAACTGCTAAGGTATCTGCGGAACGAATGGAACTCCCGCCGCACGGCAAGCAGCGCGCGGGCGTTCTGTATCGTGGCCTCGATTTTCGCGCGATAGCGGATGATGCCGCGGTTTCCCAACAGGCGGCGCACATCGCGGCCGGCGAACCTGGCGACCTTCTCAGGCGAGAAACCCGCAAAGGCGCGCTGGAACCCAGCCCACTTGTGGTTGACCACGGCGGCAGTGATCCCGCTCTTGAACACGGTCCAGGTGAGGTGTTCGAAGTATTGCGCGTCGGTGCGGGGCCGCTGGCCGCGCCGTATGGTCAGGATTCTCTTGAGGCCCTGCCCGCCGGCAAGCTCCTCGATCTGGTCCCGAAGGTTGAGGTAGAGGTCGCCGAGCTCTTCGTTCGTGAATGTGCGCACCGCGAATCCGCCCGCCACTATGTTCGGCTGATGCGGCGGGCGTCCTTTTTCCGGCGTAGGAAATGCCGGCTACCCGGCGAAAGGCCACGACATGGCGACACCCGTTGAGGAATACTTTGTGGAGGCGCCCTTGTTCCGGTCGTTCGTTGAAACGGTCGCCGGCATGACGGCCGCGGAAGCGCGGCGGGAGCGGGTGGTCGAGCACCTCCGGCCGGCGTTCGCGGACCTGCTGCGGGCCGACGGTTGGCTTCCCGAGGCCTTTGGGCGCCCTTCACCGGGCAGCGGAATGGGTGGTGGCATCGGAACGTACCTTATGTATCGGCGCCCTAACCTATCCCTCATGGCGCTCGTGGTGCCCGGGGGCGCCGCCACGCCGGTGCATGATCATCTGGCGTGGGGCCTGGTGGGCCTCTACCGCGGTGAGCAGGACGAGGAAGTCTATCGCCGGTTGGACGACGGCCGGACGCCGGGTGTGGCCACGCTCGAGCTCGTCGAGCGGCGTCACCTATCCCCCGGCGATTTCTACAGCCTCTTGCCGCCGGATGGCGACATCCATCGGGTGCGTACGACGTCGGAAGAGCCGTCGATCTCCATCCACCTGTTAGGCAACGACATCGGGTGCATCTGGCGGCACGCGTACGAACCCGAAAGCAATGCGGTCCGCGACTTCAGGTCGGGATATGCGAATGTCGAATGCAAGGACTGATGCTATAATGAAACGCGGCACTGTTGCGGGCCGTTAGCTCAACTGGCAGAGCAGCTGACTCTTAATCAGCAGGTTCGGGGTTCGATTCCCCGACGGCCCCCCAGCTAGTCCTCAGTCCTATCAAGGCCTTTCGTCCGTCCGCAGCCGCTCAGACGCTCCGGCCGTAGCCCCCTGCACCGCCTATGTACCGCCTAACGAGCCCCGGTGCTCCAGCTGCATCCTGGACCGCCCAAATACCGGCGGGCAAAAGGCATTAAATCACCGTCACACACGATCCTCAGGCAGGACGCGGGGTTTGGTGGGTGAATTATGCCCGCCCCCGAGATGATTTTGCCCGGGGTAAAATTCGGGATCGGCCGTAGTTAGCGGTGCCCCTGGAAGAGCGCGTCTACCTTCTGCGCGCTATCCTTCTGCAGGCTGGGTACCACGTGGCTATAGGTATCGAGGGTCAGCGAAATTTGGGAGTGACCGAGGAGTTCCTGAACCACGCGTGGATGATCCCCTTGGAGCAATCGAATCGTCGCGGCGGTGTGCCTCATATCGTGCCACCGGATTCGCGGGACTCCGGCCTGCGCCACCAACTTGAGGAAGGATGACCGCACCACATTCGAGGGGCGCAGAAGCTTACCCGTCGTGTCACAGAAGATCAGGCCGAGCGGGTTGCCCTCACCGTGGCGGCGTCCTTGGGCGAACATGTGCTCCTGGTGCTCCTTGAGGGCGGCAAGGGCGACCGAGGGCAGTTCGATGCGCCGCCGACCCTTTGC
>Ga0187893_10011898_pt1 | contig 12496 bp, 7 predicted proteins | sample MA1701074metaG_FD_139574 | JGI IMG/M metagenome (GOLD analysis project Ga0187893, IMG submission 139574) | White microbial mat communities from a basaltic lava cave in the Kipuka Kanohina Cave System on the Island of Hawaii, USA - MA170107-4 metaG ...
ATCTTGTGCGCGGCGTCGTGGCCATCGACATCAAGAGACGGCTCGGCCTCGGCGTAGCCAAGTCGCTGTGCAGCGGCAAGCACGCTGGAGAAGTCGGCGCCTTCCAGCTTCATGCGCGTGAGTATGTAATTACACGTGCCATTGACGATGCCATAGAGGCGGGTGATGCGGTTCCCGATCAAACCTTCGCGGAGCACTTTAATGATGGGAATGCCGCCGGCGACGCTCGCTTCATAGTAAAGATTGGTCCCATTGCGCTGCGCGGCTTCGAACAGCTCTTCACCGTGCGCGGAAAGCAACGCTTTATTGGCTGTCACCACTGGCTTGCCCTGGCGCAAGGCTGCGAGTACCACGCTGCGCGCCGTCGTGGTGCCGCCCATCAATTCAACGATCAGGTTTACGCGGGGGTTGTTGATGACGCCCTCCCAATCCGTCGTGAGCAGGGAACGGGGAATAGCTACGGCGCGCTTTTTCTTCACGTCGCGCACAGCCATCTGAACGACCCGGAGGCCGATACCGAGGCGCGACGCCATAAGCGCCCCATTGCGTCGCACGGCTTGAAACACGCCGCCGCCGACCGTGCCGCCACCGATAATCCCCAGACTCACTTGCCGCATAAAGAGCGCACAGCTTGCAGAGAATCGGCTCGGGCGACAATTTCTTTCTGGAGCGCGTCGAGCGTGGGCGCGACCCGGCCACCCGGCAGTCGTTTGAGATCTGGCTCTCAGTCGGTTATTGCCCTTCGTCGCGTATTTTATTAGCCTCGCTGCTGGCGGCAAACAAATGCACGATGCAACACAGTCACTGGAGATGATTCAACAAGCGGAAGAACGGGTGATGGTACACTTTCAACCATTGGGTGGGGCGAGCGTCCTCGCGAGCCGGCTCGTCGCCTCACCAAACTGTACCACTACCGAAGAATGATATGAATCGATTATTCCTGGGATGCCTTGCAGTTTACCTTGCGGCCATCACTGGGGCCTTTGGTGAATCCTTGTCGTTTGATTTCACCGTCGCCGCCGGTCGGCACGAACGTAACAATGTCCCCGTGCGGGTGTCGATACCTCGCGGGCAAATCGGGAACGAACGGATTACGTCCGTCACGCTGACCCGTGCGGACGGCAAGTTGATTCCGGCGCAATGGACCGGCCCCGGCCTGACTTCCAACGCTGCCGGTGAGTTGCACTTTATCTTGTCCCATTTGGCGGCGGGCGAGTCGGTTCGATTGAAAGCAACCCTTTCGACGCAGCCGCCCTTGAGCGGAGGAGGCTTCACCTGGCGTGATCACCCCGGCCATCACACCGATCTCATGTTCGGCGAGCGGCGGGTCATCACGTATCACTACGAACGGCTTGACGAGTCCACGCCGGCGAATCGAGTCCGGACTATAAGGTCTTCCATCACGTGTATTCTCCAAACGGAGATCGGATTGTCACGGGCGGGCTGAACGATGACCCAAAGGTTCATTCTCCGCATCACCGCGGGATTTTTTACGGCTTCAATCGCATCACCTACGGCGAAGGCAAGAGGGCGGACACCTGGCACTGCATCGACGGGGCGTTTCAGCAGCACGAACGTTTTCTCGCGTCAGAACAAGGGCCTGTTTTGGGCCGGCACCGCGCTGTCATTAGCTGGCATGGCAAGGATGCGGCGTTCGCTGACGAGGAGCGGGAACTGACGGTTTACAACGTCTCCGGCGGTCATTGGATTGAGTTCGCCTCGCGGCTGCGGAGCGCGTCAGGCCGGGTGCGAATCGATGGTGATCCGCAGCACGCGGGATTTCAGTTCCGCGCGCACAACGATGTCGATGCCTACACCACTAACGAGACGATCTACGTTCGTCCCGATGGCGTCGGCAAGCCCGCCGAAACTCGCAATTGGGATCCTCAGACCCGCAGGGGGCCGGTCAATCTCCCTTGGAACGCGATGTCGTTCGTGCTGGGCGGAAAGCGATACACGGTGGCCTACCTCGACCACCCCGGAAATCCGAAAGAGGCCAGGTTCAGTGAACGGGAATACGGCCGCTTCGGTTCCTATTTCGAATACACGATTGAAAAGGACAAATCGCTCACCGTGAATTATCGGCTGTGGCTGCAGGAAGGCCTGATGCGGCCGGAGGAGGTCGCCGCCCTCAGCAACCACTTCGTCGAGCCGGTCCAGGTGACGGTGCATGAACCCAGGTGAACCCGGCTCGACTTCGGGTTGCGTCTCCTCAATATCCCATACATGAACCCTTGCGCGTCTCCGCTGCCAGGCTTGTTCATTCTGCTGGCTCTGCAGGCGGTGGCTTTGCTGCACGCCGCTGAGCAGCGGACGGCGAATCCAAAGGATCTGCCAAGATTCCCACCAGTGGCCGCACGAGATGCCCTGAAGACATTTCAACTTAAGAAGGGGTTCCGCCTTGAACTTGTCGCCGCTGAGCCCCTGGTCATGAACCGATCGCGATCGCATTTGACGAGGACGGGCGGATGTTCGTCGTGGAGATGAGCGACTTCCCGGACGGAGGCAAGCAGTTCCAGGGACAAATAACGCGCTTGGAGGACACCGACGGCGACGGCCGTTTCGACAAGTCCTCGGTCTTTGCGAAGGGCCTGCGCTGGCCATCGGCCGTTCATTGTTATGCGGGCGGAGTGTTTGTCGGAGCCGTTCCGGACCTCATTTATTACAAGGACACCAACGACGACGGTGTGGCCGATCAAAAGCAGGTTGTCCTCACGGGCTGGGGCAACCGCGCCGGCACACTCGATTCCGAGGGCGTGTTTGGCAGTTTTGTCTGGGGTCTCGATAATCGCATTCATGGTTTGCTCAATCGCTACTCCGGAGTCATTACCAGTCCCACCAATCCCGCGGCCAGGCCCGTCGCCCTCGGCGGTAATTTTGCTTTTGACCCGCGGAGCATGGCCTTGATTGTCGAGGCGGGGGAAGGGCAGTACGGCATGGGTTTCAACGACGACGGACGCCAGTTTCTTTGCCGACAACACCGGCACATCATGACGCACCTGTTTGATCGGCGGTATGCGGACCGCAACCCGTTTTACACCATGCCTAATCCCACAGTGGACATCGCTGTCGATGGACCGAAGGCTGCGTTGTATCGCATCAGTTCGGAGGAGCCGTGGCGTGTGATGCGCACAAAATGGCGTGTTGAAGGATTGGAGGAAGGGATTGAAGCGGGCGGACGGGCTTCGGGTTATTTCTCATCGGCGTGCGGTCTGACCATCTATCGCGGCAATGCCTGGCCGCGGGAGTTCGTCGGTGACGCTTTTGTGGAGGATCCGGCGGAGAATGTTGTGCACCGCAAAAAGGTCACGCACTCAGGACCGACGGCCAGCGCCGGACGGCCCGCCGACGAACAAAAGGTGGAGTTCCTGGCGTCGAAGGACACCTGGTTTCGCCCGGTTTACATGGCCAACGCGCCGGATGGCACCTTGTATGTCGTGGACATGTACCGACAGATCATCGAGGCGCTGGGCATTCCTGAGGAAATCGCCAAGCACCTTGATTTTGACGCCGGGCGCGACATGGGACGGATTTACCGGATCGTGCCGGAAGGATTTAAACAGCCGTCGCCGCCTCGTCTCTCTCGCGCCCCACTTCAGGAACTGGTGGCACGCTCGAACATCCCAACGGCTGGCATCGGGACACGGCAGCCCGGCTGCTCTATGAGCGCAACGATCGTGCTCCAGTGCCAGCCCTTGCGAGGTTGCTTAAGAGATCGAAGTCATCCCTTGGTCGTTTGCACGCGTTATACGCGCTTAAAGGATTGGGCGCTCTAACGGAGCGGCACGTTCTGTCTTCGCTGGACGATGCCGATGGCGTCGTGTGTGAGCACGCGGTTCGATTGTCGGAAGATTTCTTCCGAATGTGGCCAGCACCGAAAATACCTCCCCTTCGCCTTCACCAAGCATGGCGCCATCATGGCAGCCAATGTCCTGAACCCTGCGCCGCGAGGCGGGCCGCTACGAGGCGCTGGCGCGCAAGCTTGCGGAACTGGACCGCACGCAAAAGATTCACGGCGAAGATATCCAATTGATTCTCGACGCGCTCAGGCAATTGGAAGACACCACGAGTTGGGCCTACCCCGACGGCCGGCGCCTCATTGGTTTTCGCCCGGGCAAATCACTCGCCGAAGGCCGGAAGTGAATTTCGCGACTCAGTCCAACGCTGCCCGCGACAAACGGCGTCAGACTGCGCGCAATTCCGACCAAGATTTGGAGTGCGGAGACTTGTCTCCGCTTTGACCGCCTGGCCGGCTTGCCGGCCAGGCAAAGCCGCGTCCAGCGGCTTGGAGTATTTTTCCACACGCATCTTCGTTCGACGGCGACAAAGTCGCCTGCCAAAAGCGGAGACAAGTCTCCGCACTCCATAGCGCTGCGGTTACGGCTCCGCCCCATCCGTGTCTAGCAGGCTGAACCGGCCTGCCCGATGTGCTTTTACAAACTTCTGACATTTGGCTGACAATCGGCAGGGGCTTTGGCGCATACTGCGTTTATGAAATGGTCCTGGATTCTGGCGGTGTTGTTGTTGAACGGCGCGCGCGTGGAAGCGCATCCGAGCTCCGGGCTAGTGGTCACGGACAAGGGCGAGGTGTATTTCGTCCACAGCAGCGTGGGAGTGGCGCGCATTGAGCCAGACGGGAAGTTGACCTACGTGAAGCGGTCCACCGGCGGGCATTGGCTTTGCCTCGACCGCGAAGGTGTGTTCGCGCGCACGCAACCGAAGTTCTTCGAGAGCATCACGCCAGATGGCGAGAAGCCCGCCATCATTTTTGCCGATGGCGGCGCGCCCATTTCCGTGGGCCGAAGCGGTGCGCTCTATTTCGGCAGCAATTGGGAAGGCGGCGAGAAGCATCCGCCGGGTGGATTGACCGTGTCGCAACAGACGGCGGACGGAAAGCTGAGTGTGTTGTCGAGCGATCTGACGCGAATGTTGCGCCGGGAGAACACCGGGGTGACGGGACTGGCGGCGGCGCGCAGTGGACTTTTCGTGGCGTCGCCGAGCAACATCTGGCACGTGAATGTGAAGGGCGGTGTGGGGCGGTTCGATGCGCGGGTAACGGACTGCGGCGAGCGGAAGCCCGACTTCCGTGGCTTGTGCGTGGCGCCGGATGGAAACTTTTACGCGGCGGCGACCGGCTGCGGTTGCGTGGTGCTGTTCACCAATGGTGCTTACAAAACGGTTTTGAAATCAGAACGCCCGTGGTCGCCCACCGACGTGGCGTGGCACGATGGCAATGTGTTCGTGCTGGAGTGGACGAATCCCAACGGGCACGTGAGCGATGGCTGGCGTCCACGTGTGCGCAAACTCGCGCGCGATGGAACGGTCACCACGCTGGTGGAAGTGAAGGAGAATCTACCGAGCCGCTAAACCTCAAGGGGCAGGTTTGATCAAGTCACTCGGGTGCGCGGGCTGTTTTTCCATGGTGCGTCTGCCGCCAATGCTTTTGGGACAGGAGTAAATGCCGGGTCCTTCAATCCGGTCGTACCGATGCTCATTGCCGCCCCAATTAATCACCAGAGCGTCCGGAGCCAGATACCAGCGGTACCTGGGGTGAATGCGTCCGTCCCTGTTGATGGTGTGATCGGCGTAGAGAGTAAGGGAGTATTCTTCATTGCCGTAAATCATGTAGCGTCCCGGAATGTCGCTCTCGCGCAGGTCGGCGAAGGACTTGGTGAAAGTCGAGGGTGCGGCAGGAGCGGGCGCGGGCGTGTTTTGACTTTGAGTGGCCGCAGCTTTGCGCGCCTTGAGACTGTAAAGGGTGACGCCGCCAAGGAACGCGGCGAGCAACACGCAGATCGCCCCGATGATGATGAGCTTCTTGCGCATGGATTCGGGTTCATCGTAGCTGGCGCTCGCCCGGCGACAAGGGCCAAGTGCTTACACAGCGGCTCCAAACGGATTGTCAAAGGCGACGCTAGAGGTATTTAATCCTTTTGGCCACGGTACCAGGTCGCAATTTGCGACCTTGAACGCAGAGCCGCTTCAGCCTCCTCACGGTCAGTTGGAACATGAAATCGCCTGGTAAAACGAACGCAGACATGATGACTCGCCGCCATTTTGTGAAAAACGCGGGAGCGCTCGCCGGTGGACTGGTTGCTTCCAGTTTGACGAGCTGCGTGGGAATTCGTTCCACCAGGCAAAAGAAGAGCGACATCCGGATTGAGCAAATCTCCTTCGGCTACGACGAGCACCTCTTCCGTGCTCCGGTCGGTTTTGCGGGAGCCGTGGTGAATCGCGCCACGGTGATTACGGTGAGATGCTCGGTCCGCACGAAGGAAGGCAAGCTGGCGAACGGATTCGGAACGATGCCTTTCAATCACACGTTCTCGTTTCCGTCGAAGACGTTGTCGAACGAGACCAAGAACGACGCCATGAAAACGCTGGCGTCGGAACTGGCGAAAGTAACCAGCCGCTATCAGGAGTCTGGTCATCCACTCGACATCAACCGGGATCTCGCGCCGCTGTATCTCAGGGCCGCTGCGGAAGTATCTGAACGTCTGCGTTTAGCCGATCCGATCCCCAAACTTTGCACGTTGGTGACCGCCGCCGCGTTTGATGCCGCCATTCACGACGCGTTCGGCAAGGCGCATGGAGTTAACTGCTTCGATACGTATGGCCCTGAGTTCATGAATCATGATCTCTCCCGCTACCTGGGCGCGGCGTACAAGGGACAGTATCCCAGCCATTATTTGCTTCGGACGCACAAACCGCGCATGACGCTTTGTCATCTGGTCTCGGCGGTGGATCCGATCGAAGCAGTTGAAAACAAAAGCCCAATCAAGGACGGACTGCCAGAGACGCTGCCCGAGTGGATCCAATACAACGGGTTGCTTGAGCTGAAGATCAAGGTGAACGGGACGGACTTGAAATGGGACCTCGAACGTGTGATGCACATTGATCGGGTCACGACCCAAACGCAGGCAAAACGCGGTGTTAAAGATTGGTCCTATGTGCTCGACTTCAACGAGAAGTGTCCGAACGTCGATTACTTCATCCAGTTCTGCCGGCAGTTGAAGGAGAAAATGTCGGCGGGCTATCGCAGAATCAAATACACCGAACAGCCCACCGCGCGCGATCTAAAGGCCCATCCCGAAAACAACATGCATGAGGCGGCCAGGCTTTGTCCCGTGGTGATCGACGAGTCTTTGATCGACGGTGACTCGCTGCTGCTGGCCCGCGATATGGGTTGGACCGGAGCCGTCGTGAAATCCCCGAAGGGACTCAGTCACATGATTCTGATGGCGTCGGTCGCGGGGAAGGAGAAGATTTTCCTGGCGGGTGGTGACATGAGTTGTCCGGGTGCGGCGCTGATTCAAACCACTAATCTGCAAGCGCGCGTGCCGACCATCACTTCCGTCGAGGCCAATGCGCGCCAATACTTGCCTCAGGCGAACAAAGCATGGGAATCACGATACCCGGGCATGTTCCGCGTGACAGACGGGATGCTCCGAACCGCGGAGAGCAATGGACCTGGCCTTGGGGTCACTGAAACTTAGGCGATAGACGCCACGACAGTCACCGGCATCGGTCAAAGCTCAGGCTCAATCCGAATGCACGATACGGTAGAAGCGGTGGCGGATCGGAGAAACAATCTCACTGGCGGAAGCGCTGGTTCCCATCGCCTCAATGGAGTCGCCTAACACACTCCACTGTGGCGCGGAGAGATCGTCCTTATACTCGACACGATATGTGCGCCCGGGAAGCGTGTTCCAGATGAGTGTCACTGTCGGCGCATTGAATGAGATCTCCACGATCGGCAAGGGTGCGGACAGTGTGTTGGCAGCGCGCGGAGTGGGCGCCATGAAAAAAAGCGCGTTGGTGTCGCCGTCCGGGACCAGCCCCTGGCTGACGTTCTCAACTTGTTGACCAAAGAGGATGGTCGATTGGGGTGTAACGCCATTCGGGGCAAAGAGGCCAATCGCTTCGCCGCCGGCATTGAGTTGGAAACCAGCGTGAAGATCGCTGCCAGACTGACCGGTATTCTGATGCGTCTCATTATCAGCCCAAACCAGCAGGAAGCCGCGCCCACCGATGACGGTGTTGGTCGGGATGCGCCATTTGGTCGGCTGCGAGAGATTGTCCGTGAGACAATAGCCGGAAAGATTGAACCCGTTGACGTTGGGGTTGAACAACTCAAACCAGTCTTGAAACAAATCATCTGCCGGATCGGCCAGCCCGTTCGGGCCGGCGTTGTCAGCCATCCACTCGTTGATGAGCACGGGCTGCAGCGCGCTCGGGCCGCTGTTCGTCACGGTGATGGTGTCGAGAGCGTTGGTCATGCGGTTGCGGTAGTTGTCAATGCCCTGGAGAGCGAGGAGATTGGTGCCTCCCGCTAGCGGCACGGTAAGGGTCCAGTTTGTGGGGCTGGTCCACGTGACGAGATAGGGAACGCCGTTCACTTCGATGGTCTTCACCTGAATGGGCGCCATGCCGGTAATGGTAACAATCGAGTTGCTGGTCCCGAAATCACTACCGTTGTTACTGGTGATGGCGAAAGTGGTGTTGGTGGGAAGCTGGCTCAGCACGAAGCGCGCTCGCGCGTTGATGTGATCGAGGATGCCGCTCACGTTCTGTCCGGCGACTGCGCCGTAATGAGTGGCCCACGGTGTCATGTAAGCCGTGTTGAACGTGGTGTTGATGATATCGAACAGGTGGTTCAGGTAAGTCCGGCGATTGTTCTGATTGCCAATCAGCTTGGCGATGTTGCCCGTGCCGAAGATCGACTCACCGGGCAAACGTTGGAAGACCGAGTCCCAATCCCACGGCAGATAAAGGACCTTGCGGTCTTCGGGCCGGACGTAGAGCCGGAAGTTGTGGACGTTCACGCCGGTGTAATAAACGTCAAACGGCCCTACCAATTGCTGATACGCCATCACACGCAGCCATTCGTCGAGGTCGAGCAACTGGGAGGCCTGCGCATCGAAGTTCGTCCCGCTCAAGTTGAAAGTCCTGGCCAGGCTCATCACTTGCGCGTAGTCGTCGGCCGTCCGGTTGTTGACCGAGAGAAACATCCAGCGATAGCTCTCCTGGTTGTCGCCGTAATTCTGCACTTCCTGGATCAGGTAAGCGGTGCCGCCGCTTTCATTGCCCACCTGTTTGATGCCTTCCGGAGTGCCATCGACGGTGGCGAGAAGCCAGCGCAGCACTTCGATTTCGAACATGGGGCCGTCACTGCCGTTCCGGAATTGCGCGTCGAGATAATCAGAATCGAAACCGGACATGCGGAGCTGCGAACTGCCGGTGTAGGAGGAAAGCGGTGCAATGAATCGGGCGAGGTCATCGTGCATGCTCGGAATGCCGCCGGCGTGGTAAGCGATGTGTTTGGCGATGACTTCCGCAATGCCGCCGATCAGGCCCTGTTGCGCGCGATCCACGGACACGACTGAATGCACGCCTCGGAACAATTGTTCAGGATTGAACGCAACGTGGAAACCGACACGCGCCGCGTTTCGACCGACGAAGCTGCCTTTGAGCCGCACGCCCGCGTCGTAGAACACTTCCTCCTCGTTATAGATCACGGTGCAACCGAGCAACTCGTTGCTGAGCGTATTGGTTCCAGTGTGCATGAAGGCAGCGTCGGCCGTGGGCATAACGATACGAAAATTGTGCGCCGGCGGTGGAGCGGCCTGGTTGTCCTGCACCACGTAGAGCGCGCGGGAGTTTGTGCCTCGTGGCGGATAAAGAGACGCCGCACCGGACGCATCCATAGCTTCGACATAGAACTGCACGATGCGATTGGCGGGTTGGCCGGGGATGGTGCCGTTGAAGCGTTGAAGCGTTGAAGCGTTGAAGGGCGAGACATCTGGAGACATGGGCATGCTCTGCCAGGCGCCTCCAGCGACGGAATATCTTAGCACCAGCGATGCGATGCCATCGGGATCACTGGCCGTCACCGAAACGGTGACGGGCTGGTTTGCGTTCGGCACGGCCGGCGCATGCGCCAGATCGGAAAAGGTGGGACCAATGTTTGGCACGAAGCGTGAGTTAATGGCACCGGGTGTCCCACTGCGGATCGGCACAGGTAGATTAAATGTTCGCGCCACGCGATTGAAGTAAAGGCGCGTGTTCAACTTGCCCCGGCCGGCCAGCCATCTGGCGCGGTAGGAAATTTCATATTCACGGCCATCCACAACGGCCGCATTGTTGGCGAGGATCGTTTCAATCTGGTTCCCCTGATATTCGCCCGGCCCGGTCGCCACGAGGTGCAGGACGTGGTTGCCAGGATTGCCCGGCTCCGGCTCGACTCGACTGTGTCGATGGTTGCCGAGAAAACGCCAGCGCGCCGTCGAGCCACCATCGAAACCGCCGTTAGCGATCAACTGTCTGGGCGCCGTGGCCGGCATCTCGATGACGCTGATGTCGTCAAGCAACGCCTCGCCGGCGCCATCGAGCAAACAAAACGCCAATTCGTGCCATAAGGTTGGTTCGTTGGTTTGACCGGGGGCGCAAATGCCACGCCAGGTGAACGTCTGCCATAGCGACTTACCCGTCTCATCGCTGGCCTGCCACGCTTCAGCCGCGGTGTTATCAGACCGTGGGTCGCGCAACTCGAGACTCGATCCCCCACCGTCGGCGTATTCGGGCCAGCGGCCACCATCAAAGTAACGCACCTCGTCAGCGACGTTGTTGTTCGGGCCTTTAAGCACAACGTAATCGCTGCTCCTGGAAAGTCGGTTCGTGAATGGTCCAACGACGTCGAGTCCGGGATAGAGCGAGCGCAAGTACCCCACGTCCCTGGCGACCACGAGATACGCGCCAGAGGCAAGGGTTTTGCCGGGGGCAAATCGATAATCAATTCCTTCATCCAGGCGCCAGCCGGTCAGATCAACCATGTTGCCGCTGCGATTAAGCAGTTCCACCCAGGACTGCGGCGAATCGCGGAAGGGCAGGGTGGGAGTCAACTGCTCGAAGGCCAGCAATTCGGCGCCGAAGTCGAAATCGTTGTTGATGCCGAATTGATGAACCTCAACAGCGAGGGTATTCAGCCCTTGCACGAGGCTGTGGATTGGGATGAGCACCGGTCCGTTAAAGCCGGGAATGCCAACGTTGACGGTCGCGAAGGTACTATAGCTGATGTCAGTGGCCGGCAGGTTCAATCGATAAACTTCGACGCCGTTCAAGTAGAAGACCGCGCCATCATCAATGATGGACCGCAGCGCCAGCCTCAGTCGGTTCGTGTCCCCGCTGAACATGAACTGAGTGCGAAAATAGAACGTGATAATGCGCGCCCCGGAGCTGTTTGTGATCGGCAGGAAAGTGTTCTTCGGCGCTGGCAGCGTGAAAGGATTGGTGGGCGCGAAGAAGACCGCGTTGCTGGACATCCAGGCGCTATCGTCGTAAGTGGGGGCACGCCACTCAGTGCCGAGGTCCACGCCTTGCGCGTGGTATTTCCAAAGATTGGTGATGGTCAGCAACACGTTGGTGGGTGAAAAGGTCCCTGGCTCCGCCGGCAGCTCCTGTTGATGGAACATGATCTCGTTGATCACGAGTTCGTCGCGGAAAACAAAACGGTTGGATGCGCCCGGCGTCGGCAGGCTGTGAAACCACCATGCCCCGGCGCCATCTGGTGACCGGCCGCGCGGATCTTTTTTGGCCACGACCGCATCCGCCACGTTCGAGCGCCCCGGCATGTAGAGCACAAGCCGATCGCCGGAGTCCGCGCCGAAACCCATTTCGGCCCTTGTGATCTCAACCAACTGACCCGGCGCAAGCACTCGCGACGGCAGCGTATATTCACGATTGGTCGCGCCACCAAACCGGGCGATAATCCACCCGCCCAAATCCACGGTGGTGCGACCATGGTTGATCAGCTCAAGCCAGAAAGCGGCATTCGTCGAAGAGGCGTGTTCGTTGAAGGCGACCTTGGGAGAGGCCTCGTCAGGACTGACTGGAAAATTCTCCGCTCCGGGCGTGCCACCGAGTTGCGCGCTGGCCAGCCAGTTTCGCGAATCGGAACCACGCACATTGGCCCGGCGCCGGGCTAGCGAAGGTCCAGCGCCATCCGGCGCCACGGGCCAATCCCCTTCCACGCCGTAGGCAACTTCGTCCATGACGCGATTGTTGTTGTCGCGCAGCCGAAGCTCTTCTCCTGCGTTGGAGAGACGGTCGATGAACGGGCCTACCGGGTCAGTCAGACTTGTCAGAGCCATCAGTGCAGAAGGAGAGGCCGCAACAACGAGATAGCCGCCGGCTCGAATGACACTCCCTTCCGGAAACGTGAACCTGATTCCGCCATCGAGACGCCAATGAGACAGATCCACGTCCATCGCCATCTGGTTTTGCAATTCCACCCATTCGAGCTGCGATTCGTTGGTCCGGGGGTGATACATGATTTCATTGAACACCACGGGGCTGTCGGCGAAGGCCAGGAGCGGCAGTGCGCAGACGGCAAACAGAGAAGATAAACGGCACTTCATCAGATGGTCGAAAATAACCCGCAGTGCCAGATAGTTAAGAGCAAAGTTAGTGGGCTTTCACCCCATCCCAGGTTCTACCA
>Ga0187893_10011901_pt1 | contig 12494 bp, 10 predicted proteins | sample MA1701074metaG_FD_139574 | JGI IMG/M metagenome (GOLD analysis project Ga0187893, IMG submission 139574) | White microbial mat communities from a basaltic lava cave in the Kipuka Kanohina Cave System on the Island of Hawaii, USA - MA170107-4 metaG ...
CGGCGTGGTGCTCGATAACGTTGGGGCCGTCCGGTGCCATCACGATCGCCGGCCCGTGGCCGCCGGTGTCGTGCACGCGGATGCGGCCCGCGCGCGTGTCGAGCAGGCGCGTGCCGTCCGGCGCGGGGCCGGCGCGGTTGAGCAGGCTGTCGAGCGCCGTCGCCAGCATCACGCGCGCTTGCGCGATTCGCCGAAGGCCTTCATCAGTTCCTTCGGCACGTACTTGCCGAGCTCCATCTTGCCGATGGCGTTGCGGTGCACTTCGTCCGGGCCGTCGGCCAGGCGCAGCGTGCGCGCCTGCGCATAAGCGTAGGACAGGCCGAACTGGTCGGTCACGCCGCCGGCGCCGTGCACCTGGATCGCCCAGTCGATCACCTGCAGCGCCATGTTCGGCGCCGCGACCTTGATCATCGCGATCTCCTTGGCGGCGACCTTGTTGCCGACCGTGTCCATCATGTACGCGGCCTTCAGCGTGAGCAGGCGCGCCTGATCGATAAGGATCCGCGACTCGGCGATGCGCTCGAGCGTGACGGTCTGCGCCGCCACCGGCTTGCCGAATGCCACCCGCTCGAGCGCGCGCTTGCACATCTTCTCGAGTGCCCGCTCGGCCAGGCCGATCAGCCGCATGCAGTGGTGGATGCGCCCGGGGCCGAGGCGGCCCTGAGCGATCTCGAAGCCGCGGCCCTCGCCGAGCAGCATGTTCGAGGCCGGCACGCGCACGTCCTTGAAGTCGATCTCGGCGTGGCCGTGCGGCGCGTCGTCGTAGCCGAACACGGGCAGGTGCCGCAGGATCTTCACGCCCCTGGCGTCGCGCGGCACCAGGATCATGGACTGCTGGTTGTGCCGATCCGGGTTGTTCGGGTCGGTCTTGCCCATGAAGATGAACAGCTTGCAGCGCGGATCGTTGCCTCCGCTCGACCACCACTTGCGGCCGTTGATGACGTACTCGTCCCCGTCGCGCACGATCGAGCTGGCGATGTTGGTGGCGTCGCTCGAAGCGACCGCCGGCTCGGTCATGGCGAAGCAGGAACGGATTTTTCCATCCAGCAGCGGCTCGAGCCACTGCTTCTTCTGCTCGTCGGTGCCGTAGCGCTCGAGCACTTCCATGTTGCCGGTGTCGGGCGCCGAGCAATTGAACACCTCGGACGACCAGAGCACGCGGCCCATCACTTCGCACAGCGGCGCGTACTCGAGGTTGGTCAACCCGGCACCGCGCCTGCTCTCAGGCAGGAACAGGTTCCACAACCCCGCCGCGCGCGCCTTGGCCTTGAGCTCCTCGATCACCTCGGTCGGCTGCCAGCGATCGCCCTCGGCAACTTCCTTGAGGAAGCGCTCCTCGTTCGGGTAGACGTGCTCGTCCATGAACGCGGTGACGCGCTTCAGGAGTTCCTTGGTTTTTGCAGAGTACTCGAAGTCCATTGTGCTGCTCCTTGTAGGTGTCATCCCGAGGAGCGAAGCGACGAGGGATCTCCTGAAGAGACTCCTCGCTTCGCCCGGAATGACACGGTCATTTGCGCGCCAGAATTCGTTCGACTTGCTGCCAGGCCAGCTCGGCCATCGGCCGCGCCGCGCGGCCGGCCTCGAGCGCCTGGCGGCTCGTGGCGGTGCCGTCCTTCACGCGGCCCATGATCCCCTGCAGGATCGCGGCGCCGCGAAACAGGTTGTAGGCGAGATAGAACGCCCAGTGGTCCGCGTCGACCGCTTCGCGCCCCGCGTTGCGGCAGTACATCGCGAGGTATTCGTCCTGTGACGGGATGCCGAGCGCCTCCAGGTCGAGGCCGCCGAGCCCGCGGAACACGCCGGCCGGGATCAGCCAGGCCGTGCAGTGGTAGGCGAAGTCGGCCAGCGGATGGCCCAGCGTGGACAGCTCCCAGTCCAGCACCGCGACGATGCGCGGCTCGGTCGGGTGGAACATCAGGTTGTCAAGCCGGTAGTCGCCGTGCACGACGGACGTCTCGTCACCCGGCGGGATGTTGGCCGGCAGCCAGGTGATGAGCCGGTCCATCGCGTCGATGGTCTCGGTTTCGGAAGAACGATATTGCTTGGTCCAGCGCGCCACCTGGCGCTCGATGTAGCTGCCGGTCTTGCCGTAGTCGCTTAAATTCGCCTTGACGTAGTCGACCGAGTGCAGCGCCGCGATCACGCGGTTCATCTCGGCGAAGATCGCGCGACGCTGGTCCTTGGTTGCGCCCGGCAGCGCCGGATCCCACAACACTCGTCCCTCCACGCAGTCCATCACGTAGAACGCCGTGCCGATGACCGATTCGTCCTCGCACAGACCGTAAGTGCGCGCCACCGGGATGCCGGCGCGCGCGAGCGCGCTGATCGCGCGGTATTCGCGGTCCACGGCGTGCGCCGAGGGCAGCAGCTTGCCCGGCGGCTTGCGCCGCATCACGTACTTCTTCGGGCCTGCAGTGATGCGGAACGTCGGATTCGACTGCCCGCCCCTGAACTGCTCGACCACGATCGGCTCGCCGCCATCGTCGAAGCCCTCGACGTGCGCGCTCATCCAGGCCTGCAGCCGCGCGGCGTCGAAGCGCTGGCGCTCGGCGACCGGCATGGTGCCGCTGAAGACTTCCCCGATGCTGGCGGCGGCCTGGGTCATGGCGCCGGCATCATGTTGGTCGGCACGCGGTCCTGCAGGATGTCCTGCAGCCGCATCTCGATCGAACCTTTGATCTTCGGGTGCGTGAGGATGTAGAAGCGCCCGGACTTCACGCCGTCCAGCGTGATGCGCGCGATGTCGGCGGCGGAGATGCGGCCCGACTCGATGGCCTTGCGCATCTGCTTCTCGAACGGCTTCGACAGCGGGTTGGCGCCGGCCAGCTCGGCCGGGCGGTGGCGCTCGGAGTCCTTGATGCCGGTGTTGACGAACGCCGGGCACAGCACCGACACGCCGATGTTCGCCTTGAACAGCTGCAGGTCGTAGTGCAGGCACTCGGACAGCGTCACCACGCCGTGCTTGGTCACGCAGTACACGCTCGAGGCCGGCACCGAGATCAATCCGGCCACCGACGCCGTGTTGACCACGTGGCACTCGTCCTTCTGCTCGAGCATGCGCGGCACGAAGCTCTTGATGCCGTGCACCACGCCCATCAGGTTCACGCCGAGCGTCCACTGCCAGTCCGCCAGCGTCGCGCTCCAGGCCGGCCCGACCGGCGAGACGCCGGCGTTGTTGAACAGCAGGTGCGCGGCGCCGAACGTCGCGTACGTTTGATTCGCGAGCGCGTCGACCGATTCCGGTTTGCTGACGTCGCACTTGACGCTGATCGATTGCGTGCCCGGCGGCAGCAGCGCCACCGTGCCCGGCAGGTTCTTGTCGTCGATGTCGGCGAGCACCAGCTTCATGCCCTCGCCCGCGCACAGGATGGCGAGCTCCCGGCCGAAACCACTGGCGGCGCCGGTGACGACCGCCACCTTCCCCTTCAAATCCCTCATACACCCCCCCAAAAAGGGGACGCACACCTTTTCCTGAATAAGGGGACGCACACTTTTCCCACGAAGGTGTGCGTCCCCTTTTTCAAATAAAGGTGTGCGTCCCTATTTTTCATGGTTCAGCCGATTAGCATGCCGCCGTCGGCAACCAGCGCCGTGCCGGTGGTGTAGCTCGCGGCCGGCGAGACGAGATACAGCACGGCGCCGGCCATCTCGTCGGGCTGGGCCACGCGGTGCAGCGGGATGCGCTTCTCGGCCTCGCCGCGTATCTGGTCGTTCTTGACCAGCGCGCCGGCGAACCTGGTCGCGGTCAGGCCGGGGCAAAGCGCATTCACGCGGATGTTCTGCGCGCCGAGCTCCTGCGCGAAGGCCTTGGTCATCGAAATCACCGCAGCCTTGGTCACCGAGTAGATGCCCATGCCGTGGCCCGGCACGATGCCGCCGATCGAGGCGACGTTGACGATCGCGCCGCCGTCCTTCATGAGCTTGGCGCCCTCGATCGACATGAAGAAATAGCCGCGGATGTTGACGTCCACGGTTTTGTTGAACGCGCCCACGTCTGTATTCAGGATCGGGCCGAAATAAGGATTCGCCGCGGCGTTGTTCACCAGGATGTCGAGCCGCCCGTGCGCCTGTGCGATGTCGCGCATGAGGCCGTGCACCTGATCCATGTCGCCGATGTGGCAGGCGCGCACCTCGGCCTTGCCGCCGGCGGCTCGGATCGCCGCCGCGACCGTCTCGCAGTCCTCGGCCTTGCGGCTCGACACGATCACGTGCGCGCCGTGCGCGGCCAGCGTTCTGGCGATGGCTTCGCCGATGCCGCGGCTCGCACCGGTGACCAGCGCGATCTTGCCGGACAGGTCGAACATCTTCTTCGGTTCCCCGCTCATTGCGACGCCCCTTCTATCGATAGGTGATGTGCTGCGCCTGGCCGGTCTGCTCCAGGTGCGCGAAGTTGTTGAGGTAGGAGAGGCTCACGCGGCCAGCGCCGTTGCGCCCCGACTGGAACAGCAGCTTGGTCACCGCGCTGTTCACCAGCGAGAAGTTCAGCTGCGCGGCCTTGCCGTCCGGCACGCCGAGCAGCTCCTGGCAGATCGCCGTGATCGGCCCGCCCGAAGTGAACACCACGGCCGACTGCGCGGCATCGGCGCCGTCGGTCACGCGGCGCAGCGCGCCGACGCAGCGCGCGCGGAACGCCGGCCACGATTCGCGATACTCGGCGCCGTGCGCGCCGCCTATCCAGCGCGCCATGGCCTGCTCGAAGATCACCTGGAACGCGCGGCGCGGATTGGCCTCGCGCTCGAGCGCGGCGCGCGCCGCTGCGGGATCGGCGAACTCGGGGCGCAGCCGCACGATCACTTCCTCGTGGTCGTACTCGTCGAAGCCGGGGTCGGCGCGCCATTCGCCCGGACCGCCGCCCGTCAGGGCGCCGAGGCAGGCCTCGGCGGTCTGGCGGTGGCGCTTGAGGCTGCCGGTGACGACCGCGCCGAAGCGCAGGCCCGAGCCGGCGAACCACGCGCCGAGCAACCGCGACTGCTCGACACCGGTCGCCGAGAGCTGGTCGTAGTCGGCCGCGCCGAACGAGGCCTGGCCGTGCCGAACGAGGAATACCTGTCCCATTGCCGCACATTAGGCCTGCGCGCTCAATCATTCCAATGAATAATCTGCATCGCGTAACATAAGCCCCGTGCATATCAGCCGCATCGACCTGAACCTGCTGGTGGTCCTCGACGCGATCTACACCGAGGGCGGCATCACGCGCGCGGCCGAGAAGCTGCACCTGACCCAGCCGGCCATCAGCCATTCGCTCGGCCGCCTGCGCGAACTGTTCAAGGACGAGCTGTTCGCGCGCGAAGGCCGCGCCATGGTGCCGACGCCGCTGGCGCGCAACCTGATCGAACCGGTGCGCCGCGCGCTGCGCGGCCTCGAGGTCACGCTCAACGAGCTCGAGGCCTTCGACCCGGCCACCACTCAGAAGCGTTTCACCGTCGCGGTGCGCGACGTGTTCGAGAGCACCCTGCTGCCGCCGTTGCTCAAGCGCATCGGCCGCGCAGCGCCGTCGGTGGACGTGGCTGCGGTGCAGATCGAGCGACGCGAGTTCGAGTCGGAGCTGGCCGCCGGCACGCTCGATTGCGCGCTGGACGTGCTGCTGCCGCTGTCGAGCCAGATCCGCCACCGCCGCATCTCGCTCGACCGCCAGGTGGTGGTCGCGCGCAAGGGCCACCCCGCGGTGAAGCGCGGCCTGACGCTGGCCACCTACCTCAAACAGCACCACGTGCTGGTCAGTTCGCGCCGGCGCGGCCCGGCGCTCGAGGACGTCGAGCTGTCACGCCAGGGCCTGTCGCGCCGCATCCGGCTGCGCTGCCAGCACTACTTCGCCGCCTGCCGCGTGGTCAGCCAGACCGACCTGATCCTGACCATGCCCGGCAACTACGCGCGCATCGCCAACAAGCAGTTCGGCAACCGGATCCTGCCGCTGCCGCTCACGATGCCGCCGCTCGACGCGTACCTCTACTGGCACACCAACGTCGACAACGAGCCGGCCAACAAATGGCTGCGTGAGCAAATCATCACCAGCTTCGTGTCATCCCGAGGAGCGTAGGCGCGACACAAATGGCCCAAGCCCGCGCCAACGGCATCACCCTCGAGTACGAGACCTTCGGTAACAGGCAGTCGCCGCCGCTGCTGCTGATCATGGGACTCGGCGGGCAGCTGGTGCTGTGGCCCGAGGATTTCTGCCGCGCGCTGGCCGACGCCGGCTACTACGTGCTGCGTTTCGACAACCGCGACGTGGGACTGTCGACCAAGTTCGACAGCGCGCGCCGGCCGCGCCTGATCCGCGCCGCGCTGGCCGCGCGCCTCGGCTTCAAAGTTGACGCGCCTTACACGCTCGAAGACATGGCGGCCGACACGGTCGGCCTGCTCGACGCGCTGGAGCTGCCGCGCGCGCACGTCGCCGGCGCCTCGATGGGCGGGATGATCGCGCAGATCGTCGCGGCGAAATACCCGCGGCGCGTCGACAGCCTGACGCTGATCATGTCCAGCAGCGGCAACCCACGCCTGCCCGCGCCGCGGCTCGAACTGCAGCTGCGCCTGGTCAGCAAGCCGCCGGCCGACGATCGCGAGACGCTGATCCGCTACTCGATGCAGACCTGGCGCCTGATCGGCAGCCCCCGATACCCGCCCGACGAAACGACCCTGCGCGCCAAGGTCGAGCGCAGCTACGACCGCTCGAGCTACCGCGCGGGCCTCGCGCGCCAGACGCTCGCGATCATGGCCTCGGGCTCGCGCGTGCCGCTGCTCGGGCGCATCGAGGCGCCGACGCTGGTGATCCACGGCGCCGACGATCCGCTGGTGCCGGTCGCCGCCGGCCACGAGCTCGCATCGCGCATCCCGGGCGCGCGCCTGCACGTCATCCCCGGCATGGGCCACGACCTGCCGCCCGCCCTGCTGCCCACGTTCACGGACCTGATCGTCCAGCACGCGGGCGAAGCCGAACACGCCAATCGGAGCCGCAATGACCATTGAGTGCATGAACTTCGAAGTGAGCCGCAAGGATCTGCGCAGCACTCGCCTGCACACCGCGACGCTCGACTGCCCGGCCGGCGCCGTGCTGTGCCGCATCGAGCGCTTCGCGCTGACCGCCAACAACATCACCTACGGCGTGTTCGGCGATGCCATGGCGTACTGGCAGTTCTTCCCCGCGGACGCCGAGTGGGGGCGCATCCCGGTGTGGGGTTTTGCCGAGGTGGTCGAGTCGAAGCACGAGGCAATCGCCAGGGGCGAACGCCTGTACGGATACTGGCCGATGTCCACGCACGTCGTGCTGCACCCGGATCGCGTGACCGACGCGCAGTTCATGGACGGCGTCGACTACCGCCGCAAGCTGCCCACGCCGTACCAGGTGTACACGCGCCTGGCGCGCGATCCGCTGCACGATCCGCAGCACGAGGACCACCGCGCGCTGCTGCACCCGTTGTTCTTCACCTCGTGGCTGGCCGAGGATTTCCTCGCCGACAACGAGTTCTTCGGCGGCACGCAAGTCGTGCTGGCCAGCGCCTCGAGCAAGACCGCCCTCGGCGTCGCCTTCCTCCTCGGAAATCGGGGACAGACCACCATTTCGCAGAAGAATGGTGGTCTGTCCCCCATTTCGAGGGTCGGGCTGACGTCGCCGGGGAACAAGGCGTTCTGCGAGCAGGTGGGTTATTACGACCAGGTCGTGACCTACGACGCGCTCACCACCCTCGACGCCGGCGTGCCGACCGTATTCGTCGACATGGCCGGCGACGGCAAGCTGCTGCACGCGGTCCATCACCACTTCAAGGACCAGCTCAAGTACAGCTGCATCATCGGTGCCACGCACTGGGAGAACCGCCAGACCCAGCACCAATTGCCCGGCCCCAAGCCGCAGTTCTTCTTCGCGCCGACCCAGGTGCAGAAACGCAGCAAGGACTGGGGTTACGACGGGCTGGTGCAGCGCCTCGGCCGGGGCTGGCTCGCGTTCCTGCCGTCCGTCAAGAGTTGGCTCGAGATTCGCCCCAGCCGGGGAGCCGAGGCGGTTGGCGCCGTATACAAAGAGGTGCTCGAAGGCCGCCAGCCGCCGCGGCTCGGCCACGTGCTGTCCCTCGTGTCATCCCGAGGCGCATAGCGCCGAGGGATCTTGCCGTGAAAGCAGGATCCCTCGCTTCGCTCGGGATGACACCGTCGGTTAGCATCTGATTTCTTATGGGAGCCAACACTTGTCCGCACGCTATCCGCACCTGCTCGCGCCGCTGAACCTCGGCTTCACCCGGCTCAAGAACCGTGTGCTGATGGGCTCGATGCACACCGGCCTCGAGGACAGCCGCAAGCACTTCCATCGCCTGGCGGCCTATTTCGCCGAGCGCGCGCGTGGGGGCGTCGGCCTGATCGTGACCGGCGGGTTTGCGCCGAACATCGCCGGCTGGACCAAGCCGCTCGGCGGCACGCTGGCCACGCACGGCGCGGCGCGGCGCCACAAGGAAATCCCCAAGGCGGTGCACGACGAGGGCGGCAAGATCGCGCTGCAGATCCTGCACACCGGCCGCTACGGCTACCACCCGTTCGCGGTGGCGCCGTCGCGCATCAAGTCGCCGATCTCGCCGTTCGCGCCGCACGAGCTGTCCGCGCGCGGCGTCGACAAGCAGATCGAGGCCTTCGTGCGCTGCGCCTCGCTGTCACGCGAGGCCGGCTACGACGGCGTCGAGGTGATGGGCAGCGAGGGCTACTTCATCAACCAGTTCCTCACCACGAACACCAACAAGCGCCGCGACGAATGGGGTGGCGATTACTCGAACCGCATGCGCCTGCCGGTCGAGATCGTCGAACGCGTGCGCGCCGCGGTCGGCCGCGATTTCATCATCATCTTCCGGCTGTCGATGATCGACCTGATCCCGGACGGCAGCACCTGGGAGGAAGTGGTGCAGCTGGCCAAGGCCATCGAAAAAGCCGGCGCCACCATCGTCAACACCGGCATCGGCTGGCACGAGGCGCGCGTGCCGACCATCGCCACGTCCGTCCCGCGCGCGGCCTTCGCATGGGTGACCAGGAAGCTGCGCGGCGAGATCGGCATTCCCCTCGTGACCACCAACCGCATCAACACGCCCGAACTGGCCGAGCAGCTGCTGGCCGAGGGCTACGCCGACATGATCTCGATGGCGCGGCCGTTGCTGGCCGACGCCGATTTCGTCAAGAAGGCCATGGAAGGCCGCTCGGATGAGATCAACACCTGCATCGCCTGCAACCAGGCCTGCCTCGACCACGCCTTCAAGAACAAGATCGCCTCGTGCCTGGTCAATCCGCGCGCCTGCCACGAGACGCAACTCAACTACGTGCCGTCGACGGCGAAGAAAAAGATCGCCGTGGTCGGCGCCGGGCCGGCGGGCCTCGCGGCGGCGACCGTCGCCGCCGAGCGCGGCTACTCAGTGGATCTGTTCGAGTCCGCAGCCGAGATCGGCGGCCAGTTCAACATGGCCAAGACCATCCCCGGCAAGGAAGAATTCCACGAGACCATCCGCTATTTCACGCGGCTGATCCACAAGACCGGCGTGCACCTGCACCTCAACAAGCGCGTGTCGGCCGACGAGTTGATCCAGGGCCGCTACGACGAAGTGGTGCTCGCCACCGGCGTGACCCCGCGCGACCCGCGCATCAAGGGCCAGGACGACCATCCCGGCAAGGTGCTGAACTACGTCGACGTGCTGCGGCACAAGAAGCCGGTCGGCAAGCGCGTGGCCGTGGTCGGCGCCGGCGGCATCGGCTTCGACGTGTCCGAGTTCCTGGTGCACGACGGCCACTCGCCGTCGCTGGACATCGGTGCCTGGCAGAAGGAATGGGGCGTGGGCGACCCGCAGCTGTCGCGTGGCGGACTGACCCGCCCGCAGGTCACGCCGCCGGCGCGCGACATCACATTGCTGCAGCGCAAGGCCACCGGTTTGGGCCGCGGGCTGGGCAAGACCACCGGCTGGATCCACCGCGCGGCGCTGAAGATGAAAAAGGTGCAGATGGTGGCCGGCGTGAACTACGAGGGCATTTCCGAGCACGGCCTGCACGTCACCTTTGGCGACAAGCGCGAGAAGCCGACGCTGCTCGAAGTGGACACCATCGTCCTGTGCACCGGCCAGGAGCCGCTGCGCGAGCTGTATGAGCCGCTGCAGGCGGCCAACGTTTCGGTGCACCTGATCGGCGGCGCCGACGTGGCGGCCGAGCTCGACGCCAAGCGCGCGATCAACCAGGGGAGTAGGCTGGCCGCGGAATTGTGAACGTGTCATCCCGAGCGCAGCGAGATGCCGGTCAAGCAGGTTCTCCAAGGCGCCCACGTCCCGGTCCGGGTCTGGACCGACGAGCTGGATAGCGCCACCCGCCAGCAGCTGCTGAACGTCGCCTCGCTGCCGGTGGTGTTCGGCCACATAGCGGCCATGCCCGACGTGCACCTGGGCAAGGGCGCGACGGTCGGCTCGGTCATCGCCACCCGGAAGGCCATCATTCCTTCGGCGGTCGGCGTCGACATCGGCTGCGGCATGTGCGCCGCGCGCACCACGCTGAGCGCCAACGACCTCGACGAGAAGCGCCTGACCGCGGTGTTCCACCAGATCGGGCGCGACGTGCCGCTGGGCTTCGGCCAGCACGCGCCGGATCGCGCCCACACCGGCAAGGCCAAACGCTTCGAGCGCGGGCTCAGGCAGATCTTCGACAAGCACCCGGAGTTGAAAAAGCACGTCGGCAAGCACAGCGACTGGACCCGGCAGCTCGGCTCGCTGGGCGGCGGCAACCACTTCATCGAGGTGTGCCTGGACGAGGAGCAGCGCGTCTGGGTCATGCTGCACTCCGGTTCGCGCGGCATCGGCAACGCCATCGGCAGCTACTTCATCGGGCTGGCGCGCGAGGAGATGCTGGCCCTCGACGCCCAGTTGCCCGACCGCGACCTCGCCTACCTGACCGAGGGCACCGTGCACTTCGACGATTACGTCGAAGCGGTCGGCTGGGCCCAGGACTACGCGCGCGAGAACCGCGCGGTGATGCTCGACCTGGTGCTCGACGCGCTGCGCCGGCACCTGCCGCCGTTCAGCGTCACCCGCGAAGCCGTGCAATGCCACCATAACTATGTCGAGCGCGAGACCCACTTCGGCGAGGACGTCTGGGTCACGCGCAAGGGCGCGATCCGTGCCGCCAAGGGAGTGCTCGGCATCATTCCAGGCTCGATGGGCGCCCGGAGCTACATCGTGCGCGGCAAGGGCAATCCCGAGGCGTTCGAATCCTCGGCGCACGGCGCCGGGCGACGGCTGTCGCGCAACGCGGCGGCGAAGCAGTACACGGCGGCGGACGTGGCCAGGCAGACCGAGGGCGTGATCTGCCGCAAGGACGCCGGCGTGGTCGACGAAATCCCCGCCGCTTACAAGTCGATCGACACCGTCATGGCCAACCAGGACGATCTGGTCGAGGTGCTGCACACGCTCAAGCAGCTGCTTTGCGTGAAGGGCTAGGCCACGCGTTTTTTGGTCGCGACAAACAGGCTCATCGGGTTAGTCATCCGCGGAAGGATCGCCGCGTGGCTGATCAGGCGGCCCTCGGCCGCTGGTAGAGGTATCTCTGGAACCCGGCAAACACTTTGCCGATCTCTTCGGGTTCGCCGAGATCCGCTACCGCGTCCTTGATCGAGTTGTGGTACTTGAGCCGCAGCAGCGGCGTCAGCTTCTCCTGGTCGAGCTCTTGCACGCCTTCGTCGACGTAGTGTGAAAGCACGAAGTCGATAAAGGCGCGCTGCTTGCCGTTGAAGCGTGAGTCAATAACCACTTTTGCGCGCGAAGCGCGCGCGGCGCGTGTCATGGGCGCCAGTGCGTAAGCGACGTGCGCGAGCACGTCGAACAGGTCACTCTTTTCGGCGTCGATGATGCGCTGCATCTCCGCCATCTGCGCGGCGCCGAATCCCTTCTCGGCGAGCCCCTGAAGCAGCTTGGTCCGGGTGTCGGGCGCGCTCCAGATGCGGCGCAGTTCATCTTCGCTCTTGAAAAACTCCGGTAGCTTGCCGAACAACATTTCCAGGAACTGTTGGGCAGACATCGGCGTGCCGTCCGGGTGCCAGAAGCTGGTCACTGCCATGTGCTGGAGCGTCCGCGCCTTGCCGTCGGCGAGTTTGACCCTGACCCGCTTCGGTCGCTCGCGCTTCTCGCGTAGCTCGCCTTCCTCAGCGTCGGCGGTGGAGGTCTCGCGATCCGGAACGGCAGGCCTCTCGTACGGCTCAGGCGCCAGCGGCTCGCCATCCCATTCTGGATCGCTGAAGTGCTGGTGTGCCTTCACGAAGTCGTAGATCGTGAAGTAGTCCTTGCCGTCATAGAGGCGCGTGCCGCGCCCGATGATCTGCTTGAACTCAATCATCGAGTTGACCGGTCGCATCAGCACGATGTTGCGGATGTTGCGAGCGTCCACGCCCGTGGAGAGTTTTTGCGAGGTCGTCAGGATTGTGGGAATGGTTTTCTCGTTGTCCTGGAAGTCCCGCAAGTGCTGGTCGCCCAGCGCGCCGTCCTCGGCGGTGACCCGCTGAC